>WBZM01001722.1_pt1 | contig 20651 bp, 17 predicted proteins | sample 5204271 | NCBI WGS metagenome assembly WBZM01 (sample SAMN12344346, study PRJNA552823) | activated sludge metagenome | biome: Activated sludge suspended growth; feature: Nitrification reactor; material: Wastewater; isolation source: activated sludge from nitrification reactor of wastewater...
CGAGATCGCCGCACTGCAGGCGCTGAAGGCGCGCGGGCTGCTGTCCGGCGCCGAGGCCACTCGCCTCGGCCAACTCGAAGCACGCCTGCCGTCCGCGCTCTCCCGCTTGGAGTCGGCGGTCGGGGGCGCCGAGAGCTTCTCCAAGTGGAGCAAGATCCTCGGGGGCGCCAGCAAGGTGCTCACCGGCATCGCCGTGCTCGGCGACGTCATGACCCTCATCGACCCGCCCCACGAGGGCGGCTGGGGGGTTGTCGATCGAGTTGCCGCGGGTGGCAACCTGGTCGGGCTCGGGATCGGTGCGGTGGCCGCGACCTCCTGGGGTGGGGCGCTGCTGGCCGGCACGGCGATCCCTGTTGTGGGCCAGGTGCTCGTCGTCGGCACTGGCCTCTATCTCGCCGGCAGCTGGCTCTATGACAACTGGGAACCCTTTCATGACGTCGTCGACTCAGCCGTGGGGGGCATCGTCGACGCCGCGCATGCCACCGGCGAGTTCCTCAGCGACGCCGGGGAGACCATTGGTGAGGGCTTGGAGGCCGCGGGCGACGCCATCGGCGATGCCCTCGGCAGCCTCTTCGGTGGCTAGGAGCGGACGATGAGCTTGATCGAGACGGATCCTCAGGAGCGGCGGGCGGAGATCGACCGGCTGATCTTCGATGCGACAGTCCGCGGGGTGGTGCCGCTGCCGACGCTCACCGACGACCAGCTGTGCGTGCTCAGCGAGGGCCGCTGGCCGCTCACCGACGTGCCGGTGTGGACCGACTGGGCGGCGCTCGACCCTGGTGTGCGATTCGCTCGCGGCGAGCGCGCCCTGCGAGAACTCGCCGCGGCCGGCCACGTCCTCGGCTGGCAGCACGACGCGCACGGTTGGACCGTGTCCGCCGCGCCGGCTCTCGCGCTCCTGACCGCAGCCCGGGCCCGGCCCTCGTATGCCGCGTTCGGAGCCGGCCTCGGCGCCGGCCACGAGGTGCGGGCACCGCGCTGGTTCGGTATCGGCGCGTCCGACGGGGCCGATCACCTCGTCGTCGTCGAGTTGCTCGTCGCCGGCGCGCGACAGCATCGGCTGATGTCGCCGACTCGGCTGTCCCGGTCGGTGGCCGAGTGGGCCGCTGCCTGTCTGACCTCCGCCGCGATGGGGCAACAGGTGCCCGCCGTCGCCGTCCTGCTGGTTCGCCCCGGGCCCGACGCCTCCGTCGCCGGCGCCGACCGGGTCGCGGACTCGGGTGCAGAACCCGGCGCGTATGCCGTGCGCGTCGCCTCCCAGCCCGGTCACCCGGGGTTCGACGTCGACGCCCGCACGGCGTTGGGCGAGCGGATCGCTCGTCAGGGCTGCGCGGTGGACGAGGTCGACGAGGTCGTCGCCCGCGTGTTGCAGTCGGCAGCTCCAGAACGGGATGGCTCATGAGCGTGGACCCCGGCCGGGGAGCGACCTCGGCCCCCACGTTCATCGAACGCGGCGCAGCTGTCGGCCTCTCGGCCAAGGTGGCGGCATACACCTTGTTGCCGATCGCCGTCGCCGTCATCGTCGTCGCGATGGCCACCCTTCCCCAAGGCCCAGGCCGCCGGATCACCCCTGCCGGGCTCCTCGCGGCCGTGATCGCCACGGCATTGCTGGTGGTCTGGCTCCGCACGACCATCCGCGTCCTCGGCCAGGGCCGGATCGGGGTCCGCGTGGACTCCTCGGGACTGACGGTGGGCGACGTCGGCCCGACCCGAAGTCGCCCGACACCGCCCGAGGCCGTGAGCATGCACCCCTACTCCGCGCCATGGTCGGCGGTCTACGACGCCCGGCTCGTCATCGATCCGGCCCAGGTGGCGTCCGCGCGACAGCGTTCTGCCGTTCGGCAGATGCCCGGATCGCGGATCAAGGCGCCATCCCGGCCCGCGTACTTCCCGGATTCCGGGCCGCTGTTCATGTGCAAGGTCGACCCGGCTCAGGTCCGCTGGCCCGCGCTGCCGGTCGGCGTCGCGCCCAGTCATGTGTGGACCGTCCCGGTCCGTGACCTCGACGGTCTCACCGCGGCACTGGAGCGGCACGGCATACCGGTCCGGCGCTCGGCGCCTGCCTTGGGGCCGACCCGCGAGACGGACATGGTCGAGACCGACCTGCGATCCGATCCCGGGTACCAGCGGGTCGCCGACCATCTCCGAGGTGCGCTGCCGCGCTCCCGCGCGGAGCTGGAGGCGGCCATGGTGCGCGACCTGAAGGTCGAGCCCTACCTCACCTGATCGGCCGGGCCAGGCGACGCGTCCGGGGCTGGCTCCCCGAGCCGCACCCGACGGGTCAGGGCCATCCGGCCCAGCGAGGTGCCCATCGACACACCGGCAGCGATCCCGATGCCGACGGCTGCTGCGTCGAAGAGCGTCGAAAGCCCCTCGGCCAGACCGGTTTCGGTGTTGGTCACGAGTTGGAAGACGCCCTGGTAGACCGACCGACCCGGCACCAGCGGCAGGATCGCCGCGGTGGTGATGACCAGGGCAGGGATGCGGACCCGCCGCGCCACCAACTGGGCTGGGAGACCGACCAAGAGCGCCGCAGCAGCCGAGGCGGACGGCCGACCCGCTCCCCACGAGGTGAAGGCCACCAGCAGCAGCAAGGCGGCACCCCCCGCGAGCCCACACACGAGGACCGCGCGGCCGACGGCATACGAACTCACCGCGAACGAGGCCGCGACGCCCGCCGCGGCGAGCACCTGGACGACCGTGTCGACGTCGCCCATGGTGCGGGTGCTGATTGTCATCGGCACGCCGATCCGGTGGGCCACCGCAAGCACCGCGACGATGCCGGCGATCATCCCGACGGTGAGCACCATGACCTCGGTGAGTCGGCCTCCCGCTGTGACGTAGTAGCCCTCAATGGCGTCCTGGGCAGCGCCGACAAACGAGAGACCGGACAGCAACACGACGATGCCGGCGGCAACGACGAGCGAGGGTGACACCGACAACAGCACGAGGTCGCGCCGCAGCACCGCCACCCCCACCGCCACGGCCGTGGGAACGGCGGCACCTACCGCCTGGGTGAAGAACGGCGCGAATCCGGCCCGTTTGAGCTGGTGTTGCAGGCTCGCAATGGCCACCGAGGTGAGGAAGGTCAGCAGCACGATGAGCGGCCCACCACCGAGCAGGGCTGCGGCCGAAGCTCCGATGCCACCGGTGGCTGCCGAGACGATCCAGCGCCGATAGGGGTGGTGGGCCTGGATGACCGAGTCGAGGCGGACGCGCGCACGCTCCACGTCGATGGGTTCCGCGGCCAGAGACTCGACGAGGTCACGCAGCCGCTGGTAGCGGGTGAAATCCTGCGACCGAGTGCGCACGACCCGCATGACCGTCATCGGGTCGGCATTCGGTCCGCGGTGGTAGGACACGGTGAGCGACGAGAAGGTCACGTCGACGTGGATCGAGCGCAACCCATAAGCCCGCGCGACCCGCAGGGTCCGCGACACGACCTCGCGCGCCGGAGCGCCGGTCGCCAGCAGAGCGACCCCCACCCGCAGCGCCAGGTCGACGACCGCCTGGGCAGTGGCCCGGTCGACTCCGTCGGGCGAGGTCCACACCGGGATGGCGTCGGTCGGCGGCGTGCTCGGCCGCACGACACGCACCGTCTGCTCGGCGACGACCTGCCCGGTATGCCGTGCGCTCACCTTGAAAGCGCGGCCCACCCGGATGCGCCCGCGGCGTCGCGGTCGGGGCTGGGGCTGGGCGGTCACGGGTCCACTGTCCCTGCCGGACGGCATACGGCGCAATGCGCAGCGCCGCCGGACGAAGGCCGACCGAGGGCGCGGTGCCAGTCTCACGGTGGATCGCCGCCCCGTAGGGTGAGGGCATGGCCAGGGTCGTCGGCGTCCCGTCGTACACGATGCAGCAACTGGCCGCCTTCGTCGCCGTGGCCGACACCGGCACGATCACCGCGGCTGCCGCTCGGTTGGGGTTGTCGGCGACCGCTGTGCGTGCCGCGATCGACGAGCTGGAGCGCATCCTCGGGGTGCAGCTGTGCGTGCGGCGCCGCGCCAAAGGGGTCACGCTCACGACCGCCGGCGAGGCGATGCTCGCCAAGGCCCGGGTGGTGCTGCACGAAGCCGTCGACCTGGAGCTCGATGTGCGCGGCGAGCCTGGTCAGGTGAGCGGCGTGCTGCATGTCGGGTGCTACACGACGCTCGGCCCGACGGTGTTGCCGCCGCTGCTCGCCGGCTTCGGGGCGCGGTATCCGGCGGCGCGGGTCGATCTGCGCGAGGACAGCCTCGACCGGCTGCGCCGAGCGGTCGACGCTCGTGAGCTGGACCTCGTCATCGCCTATGACATCGACTTGCCGCGGCACTGGACCTTCGTCACCTGGCTGCGTAGCGCTCCTCGCGTGCACGTCCACGACGGGCACCGGCTGGCTACCGAGTCGACGGGCGACGGTGAGGCGGGCGGGGTGCGGCTGGCGGAGCTCGCGCAGGAGCCGATGATCCTTTTGGATGTGCCGCCGAGCGGCGAGCACGTTGTCGACATGTGCCGCAGCGCCGGATTCGACCCGCGGATCGCGCTGCGGACCAGCAACTACGAGACCGCGCGGGCGCTCGTCGGGCGCGGGTTGGGCTGGTCCCTGCTCGTCCAGCGCACTCCGGTCGACCTGTCCTACGAAGGCCGTCGGGTCGTCATGCGCGATGTCGTCGACCCCCCGCTGCCTCCGGTCGCCATCGTCGTCGCATGGCCACGCCAGTCCCCGCTGACCCGGGCCGCGCAGGCTTTCGTCCAGCTCGCGGCCCGCGCGGCAGAGGCGCGATGACCCGGGAAGCCCTAACACGGCATACCAGCGTTTTAAGCGCGACAATTGGCCCTTTCGCGCGTTTCTGTGATGGCCCACCATGAACCCAGTTCACTTTGGGAAGGAGAGTCCTATGGCACCCACCGTTGCACCCCTCGACTCCTCGCGGCAGGCCCTGGTCCTGGGCGCCGGCCCGGTCGGTCAGACGGCTGCGCTGTTGCTCGCGGAGTGGGGCATTCCGGTGGTGATGCTCGACGCCCGTCCCGAGCGCGACCCGATCGGGTCCAAAGCGCTCTGCCAGCAGCGCGACGTCCTCGACGTCTGGGATCACGTCGGTGCTGGCAAGGCAATCGCTGCCGAGGGCGTCACCTGGACCCGTGCCGTGACCCTCTACCAGGGTGGCGAGCTATTCACCCAGGGCTTCGTCGACCGCGGCCGCTCGCCCTTCCCGCCGTTCGTCAACATCGGTCAGAACCGCACCGAGGAACTCCTCGACGAGAAGATCCACGGCAATCCGCTCATCACCGAGAAGTGGGGCCACACCGTCGAGGCCATCGAGCAGGACGAGGACTCGATCACCCTGGTATGCCGTCTGGCCGACGGTTCGGTCGAGCGGATCACCGGTGAGTACTGCATCGCCGCTCCCGGAAACAAGGGCCACTTCGTCCGCGACATGGTGGGGATGAGTTTCGAGGGGACGACCTTCGAGGACCAGTTCCTCATCTGCGACATCCGCACCACCCTGCCGGGCTGGGAACTGGAGCGGCGCTTCTACTTCGACCCGGAGTGGAACCCCGGACGCCAGGTGCTCATCCACCCGTGCCCCGGATCGGTCTACCGGATCGACTGGCAGGTGCCGCCGGCCTATGACGTCGAGGCCGAGGAGAAGTCCGGGGCGCTGGATGCGCGGATCCGCAAGATCGTCGGGGACGCCGACTACGAAATCGTGTGGAAGTCGGTCTACCGCTTCCACGCCCGCCAGGTCGACCAGATGGTCAAGGGTCGCTTCCTCATGGCCGGCGACGGCGCCCACCTCGTCGCCCCGTTCGGCGCCCGCGGCCTCAACTCGGGCGTCCCGGACGCCGAGAACGCCGCGTGGAAGGTCGCCTTCGCCATGCACGGCTGGGCCGACCCGTCAATCGTCGCCAGTTACCACGACGAGCGCCACGCCGCCGCCGCCGAAAACCTCGACGTCACCGCGGCCACCATGCGCTTCCTCGTCCCGCAGAACGAGGCCGAGTGGGCCGAGCGCCGCTCCATCCTGGAGGCGTGCAAGGCCGCGCCGGACGACCTCGCGATCCGCGCCCAGGTCAACTCCGGCCGGATGGCCGAGGCGTTCTGGTATGTCGCCTCCCCTCTCACCACCCCGTGCGCCGCCCACGTCTTCCCTGGCCGCCCCCCCAAGGGTGAGGACCCCGTGCCCGCTCCCGGTGTCATCGCGCCCGACGTCGAGGTCACCCTCGCCTCCGGCGAGAAGGCCCGGATCCGCTCGCTGGCCCGCCGCGGGATGCTCGTGCTCGTCGGGGCCGATGTCGATGCTGCCGAGGTCACCAATGCTCTCGCTGGGTTGCGCTGCCCGGTGACGGTGCTCTCGCTGGCCGAGGTCGACCCCGACGGGTCGGTCGCCGCCGCCCTGGACGCGACCCCCAACGAAGTGTGGATCATCCGCGCCGACGCCCACATCGCCGCGGCTGCGACCAGCGTCGCCGAAGCCGCTGACGCGGCATACAGGGTCCTCGGTATGCCGTCCCCGGTCGCCGTCTGACCCTCCCTTCTTCACCAAGAACCCGATCACGACCGAGCTACTAATGACGCAAGGAGCGATCACGACATGGCCTTCTACCGCAGTGCGGGCAACGTCCCCCACAAGCGTCACGTGCAACACCGCAACCCCGAAGGTGGCCTCTACTACGAGGAGCTGATGGGTGAGGAGGGGTTCTCGTCCGACTCCTCGCTGCTCTACCACCGCTACATCCCCGCGGCGATCCGCGAGGTGCGCGAGTGGGCGCTGCCCGACCAGACGCTGCGCCCCAACAACCCGATGCTGCCCCGGCACTTCAAGACCCAGGACCTGCCGGCCTCCGGCGCGGGTATCGACGCTGTCAACGGGCGTCGGCTGCTGCTCGGCAACGGCGACGTGCGCATCTCCTATGTCGTCGCGGGCGAGACATCTCCCTACTACCGCAACGCGATTGGCGACGAGTGCCTCTACATCCACGGTGGCACGGCGCGGGTCGAGACGGTTTTTGGTGACCTCGACGTGTGGGAGGGCGACTACGTCATCGTCCCGCGCGCAACAACGCACCGTATTGTGCCGACCGGCGAGGCCCCGGTGCGCATCTACGCCATCGAGGTCAACAGCCACATCACCCCGCCGAAGCGCTACCTGTCGCGGTTCGGGCAGTTCCTCGAGCACTCGCCGTTCTGTGAGCGTGACCTGCGCACGCCGACCGACCCCTATGTGGTCGAAGAGCTCGATGTGCCGGTCTACATCAAGCACCGCGGTCCGGGCGAGGGCGGCATCTCCGGCACGGTCCACGTGCAGAACCACCACCCGTTCGACGTCGTCGGCTGGGACGGCTGCCTGTGGCCCTATGCCTTCAACATCTCCGACTACGAACCGTTGACCGGCCGGGTGCACCAGCCGCCGCCGACCCACCAGGTGTTCGAGGCGCACAACGTCATCTTCTGCAACTTCGTCCCGCGCAAGGTCGACTACCACCCGCTGGCGATCCCGGTGCCCTACTACCACTCCAATGTCGACTCCGACGAGGTGATGTTCTACGCCGCCGGCAACTACGAGGCACGGCGTGGGTCGGGCATCGAAGCCGGGTCGATCTCGCTGCACCCGATGGGCCACGCCCACGGTCCCCAGCCGGGTGCCTACGAGCGCTCGATCGGCATCGAGAGCTTCGACGAGACCGCGGTCATGGTCGACACCTTTGCCCCGCTGCTGCTCGGTGAAGGTGCCGTTGCCGTCGAGGACGCGAAGTACATGTCCTCCTGGAACGAGGACTGACCTTCCCGCCTTGGGTAGTCGCCGCCATCGAGGCGAGTCGCTGTGACAGGCTGAGCCATGGCTGATTTCGTGGGTGCAATCGACCAGGGGACGACGAGCACGCGGTTCATGATCTTCGACCATGCCGGGCGCGAGGTGGGCAAGCACCAGCTCGAACACCAGCAGATCCTGCCGCAGGCCGGGTGGGTCGAGCACAACCCGCTGGAGATCTGGGAACGCACCCAGACGGTGATCGGCTCCGCCCTCGCGGGCGCCGGGCTGCGAGCCAGCGACCTCGACTCGATCGGCGTCACCAACCAGCGCGAGACGACGATCGTGTGGGACCGGCATACCGGCCGTCCCTATGCCAACGCCCTCGTGTGGCAGGACACCCGCACCGCGCCCATCGCCAGCGCCCTCGACGCCGACGAGCGCGGCCAGGTGATCCGTCGCAAGGCTGGGCTGCCGCCGGCGCCCTACTTCTCCGGCGGCAAGCTGCAATGGCTGCTGGAGCACGTCGACGGGCTGCGCGCGGCGGCCGAGCGCGGCGACGCCCTCTTCGGCACCCCCGACACCTGGGTGATCTGGAACCTCACCGGCGGCCCCGACGGCGGACGCCACGTCACCGACGTCACCAACGCCAGCCGCACCATGCTCATGGACCTGGAAACCCTGCAGTGGGATGACGAACTGCTCGGCTTCTTCGGGGTGCCGCGCGCGATGCTGCCGGAGATCCTGCCCTCCAGCGAACCGGACCGGTATGCCGTGTCAGCAGTCCCGGGAAACTCCAATTGGGGTGGGGCGCTGCGGATTTGCGGTGCCGTCGGCGATCAGCAGGCCGCCACGGTCGGCCAGGTGTGTTTCGCTCCGGGCGAGGCCAAGAACACCTATGGCACCGGCAACTTCATGCTCATCAACACCGGCGCCGAGATCGTGCGGTCCCAGGCCGGGCTGCTGACGACGGTCGCCTACCAACTCGGCGATGCCCCGGCGGTCTATGCCTTGGAGGGCTCGATCGCGGTCACCGGGTCGGCCGTGCAGTGGTTGCGCGACCAACTCGGCATCATCAGTGGGGCGTCCGAGATCGAGTCGCTCGCGGCCAGCGTGCCCGACAGCGGCGGGATGTATTTCGTACCGGCGTTCTCGGGTCTGTTCGCGCCCTACTGGCGCTCAGACGCGCGCGGAGCGATCGTCGGTATGTCGCGGTTCAACACCAACGCCCACCTGGCCCGCGCGACCCTGGAAGCGATCTGCTACCAGACCAAGGACGTCGCCGACGCCATGGTCACGGACGTCGAGCGCAGTGGCGTCGACTTCGACCTGCGGCGGTTGAAGGTCGACGGCGGAGTCACCGCCAACGCCCTCGCCATGCAGATCCAGGCCGACATCCTCGGCGTCGAGGTGAGCAAGCCGGTTGTCGCCGAGACCACCGCGCTCGGAGCCGCGTATGCCGCCGGCCTCGCCACCGGCTTCTGGTCCTCCACCGACGAACTGCGCGCCAACTGGCAGGAAGATCGTCGCTGGTCACCTCAGTGGTCCGACGCCCAGCGCGAGCACGGGTATGCCGGGTGGCGCAAGGCCGTGTCGCGGACTCTCGACTGGATCGACTGAGCGACTCGATCTGCCGCAGCGCCGGCATCAGTGGCGAGCTAGCTTCCGAGCCGCGTGAGCAGGGAGGCGTATCGGGTTCTGGCAATCACGGATAGGGAGCGCACTCGATTGCCATGACCGGACTCCACGTCGGGCCATGGGCCAGCCGTTTCCGGCAACCGCGCAGGATCCGTGGTTTGCGCCTCACCGTCGCCGCGCGCAGCAGTAGCAACGAGCGGCCAGCGGTGATCTACGCCGTTCGTTGCGCTGCGCGTGTGCTGGATCATCGACCCACGGTAACGAAGACGCGCTGGCTGGCCCATCAAGTTTGATGGTGGCGCATCCTGCCAGGGTCGCCCCGTGGCCGGTCAGCGGGGTGCCCTCCCACTCCCGAACCGTCCACGGGGTGGGACGAGTGGGAGAATGTGACTCATGAGTAGCCCCACAGCCCTGTCACCGGCATACCGAGCCAGCGCGATCGAGGCCCTCGCCTCGGGTGGGGAACTCGACGTCCTCGTCGTGGGGGGCGGGGTGACCGGCGCGGGCTGCGCGCTCGACGCAGTGACCCGCGGCCTGTCCACCGGCCTGGTCGAGAAGCGCGACTTCGCGTCCGGCACGTCCAGCCGCAGCAGCAAGCTCATCCACGGCGGGTTGCGCTATCTGGAGATGTTCGACTTCACCCTCGTCGCCGAGGCGCTCAAGGAGCGAGGGCTGCTGCTCACCCGCCTGGCGCCGCACCTAGTGCGGCCGGTGCCGTTCCTCTACCCGCTGTCCAAGCCGGTCGTCGAACGGCCCTATGTCGAGGCCGGGCTGACGATGTACGACACCATGGCCCGGGCCGGCAAGCACTCAGCCGGCCTACCCTGGCACAAACACCTCACCCGCCGCCAGGCCCTCAAGATCGCGCCCGCGTTGAAGAAGTCAGCCCTCGTCGGAGCGGTCCACTACTACGACGCCAAGGTGGACGACGCCCGGCATACGATGGAAATCGCCCGCACCGCAGCGAGTTACGGCGCCCACGTGGCCACCCGCGTCGAGGTGGTCGGCTTTCTGCGCCAGGGCGAGCGGGTCACCGGCGTGCGGGCGCTGGACAAGGTGAGCGGGCGCGAGTTCGAGATCCACGCCAAGCAGGTCGTCAACGCGACCGGGGTCTGGACCGACGACACCCAGGCCATGGTCGGCGAACGCGGGCAGTTCCATGTGCGGGCCTCCAAGGGCGTGCACCTCGTCGTGCCGCGCGACCGGATCCACTCGACGAGCGGCATCATCCTGCGCACCGAGAAGTCGGTCCTCTTCGTCATCCCATGGGGGCGGCACTGGATCATCGGCACCACCGACACCGACTGGGCCCTGGACAAGGCGCACCCCGCGGCGACGAGCGCCGACATCGACTACCTCCTCGGTCACGTCAATCGCGTCCTGGCCACCGAGCTCACCCAGGCCGACGTCGAGGGCGTGTATGCCGGGCTGCGGCCGCTGCTGTCGGGTGAGAGCGACCAGACCTCCAAACTGTCCCGCGAGCACATAGTGGCCCACCCCGCGCCGGGGCTGGTCGTCGTAGCCGGTGGCAAGTACACGACCTACCGGGTGATGGCCAAGGACGCCATCGACGAGGCGGCCCGCGGTCTCGGCGGGGACGTCCCCGAGTCCGCGACTGAGAACATCCCCATGGTCGGTGCGGTCGGTTACCAAGCGATGTGGAACCGTCGCGCCGCGCTCGCCCGCGAGTCCGGCCTGCACGTCGAGCGCATCGAGAAGATGCTCATGCGCCACGGCGTGCTGATCACCGAGATCCTCGCGCTCGTCGCAGCCGACCCGTCGCTCGGCGAACCGCTGCCGGGCGGGGAGGACTACCTCAAGGGCGAGATCGTGTATGCCGCCTCTCACGAGGGCGCGCTGCACCTCGACGACATCCTCGCGCGACGCACCCGGCTGTCGATCGAGTCGTTCGACCGGGCCATCACCGCGTCGCGACCGGCCGCCGAGTTGGTCGCGCCGGTGCTCGGGTGGGACGCGGCGACGATCGATGAGGAGGTCGAGCACTACCAGCAGCGGGTCGCCGCCGAACGGATGAGCCAGACCATGCCCGACGACGCCGCCGCAGACGCCGCCCGGCTCCAGGCGCCTGACCGGGGATAGCCAGCCAAAGTCACGGCGTGATGGTGCAACTTCTTGCCGTGGGCTCGGTATGACACACCGCTGGACTCGTGGACTGAGGGCGCGAGCCAGCTGGTGCGCCGAGCTGGGCTGCACTCACCTCTCGTCCGTCGAGCGTGAGGGATGGGACGTGGCCTGGGTTGGTGCGGTTCTCGTAGACGCGCGCCGCGAAGTAGGACGACACCTGTGGCTCAAGGCGATCCTCCGCCACCGCCTGATTCCGCAACGCGGCCGGTAGGGCATTGGCCAGCCGTTCGACCAGGTCCTTGGTCGAGGCATCGTCCGGCACGCCATGCAGAGCGGCCGACAGCGCCGCATAATGCGAAAGCGCCTGCTCCGGGTCGGCCGCGACGAGGCGAACCCACAGGGCGACCGCGGTGGCATTCGTCGCTGACGTCGCCCTGGCCGGGATGACGTTGAGCCACACGCTGCGTTGCCCAGCGGCGATGGCATCACGGAGGATCGCCACGTTGCGGCTCGCCTCGGCTTGACACGCCGGGCACGTGAGATCCGTCGTGAGGACCAGTTCACCCCCTCCAGCGCCCACGCTGAGGCGAACCCCCTTCTCCCCGAATCCAGTCGGGGGCGGCCCGGCGGCGTTGTCGCGGTAGTTGGCAGCCTCGGCCGCACCCAGGCTCGACACTCCGCGAACCACGCCGACCAGGGCCAGGACCAGGCCCGCCATGATGAGCCCGGACACTGCCCGGGCGACCCACCTGCGGGGAGCCGTCAAGGTCCTCACGTCAGGCTCCTATCCGTAACGGTGAGTTGAAGCGCGGCCACGATGAGAGCAACGGTGACCAAGGTGGCGACGAAGAGCGCCGGTCCGCCCATGGCTGGCCACCCAGACTGCAGCGCGACGGCGACGGCGACGGCATACCCCGCCGATCCGAAGGCCCTACCGACGCTGAGCGCCATGAGGTCACGCAGAGCGCACGAGAGGAGGAGGCCCACCCCAGTCGCCGCCACGGCGAAGGCTCCGAGCCGCACGACAGCCGCCACAGGCATCCCTCCGACCACGAGCACGACCCCTGCTCCGAGCACCGATGGCCCCAGGACCAAGAGCGCGATGAGGACGAGACCCCTGCGCAGGTCGGCAGGGCAGACCCCCAGCATGGCCAGCCGGGACATGGGGCCTAGCGAGGCACGTACGCCCAACACCGGGACCCCCGCCGCTGCCGCAGTGAGCAGGAGCACCACGTCGGCGTGTTCAGTGCGCCCCCCGCGCCACAACTGCGCCGCGAGCACGGCTGCTGCCGCCACCACGACGGCCATGGAGAGGACCTCACTGATGATGGAGGAGTGGGTGGCAGCGACTCGCGCGAGTCCCCACCACACCCTGATCCGCGGCGACCGGACACGACGACGCCACCCAACTAGCCTCGCCCGCAGGGTGCTCTGAGGGTCTGGGCGAGCCTGGCTTGTCGGCCGCCGGTTGTTCGATGGGTCGGCCAGGCGCCGCTTCAGCACACTCAGGATGGCTGCCCCAACCCCAACGAGGAGCGCCATCACGAGAAGCAGATGTCCTCCCGACCAGGGTTCGTCCTGGGCCATCACGAGCACCACCGGGTTCCATCGGACCATCGCCAGATCGGCAAGCGGGTCTGCCAGGACGGAAACCGCATGGGCCACCAGGGCAACTGGTCCGGCAATCGTCGTAACCGCCCATACCCTTCGTCCCACCGTGCGAGCCAACCAGGGGTAGCAGAGCAGGGCCGCGGTCAACCCGATGATCCAGGCCAGAGCTACACCGGCCGCAGCAGCCACGAACGCCGGTACAGGCGATCGCTGCATGCCCGCTGCGACCGCCGTGAGGATGGCACTGGTCAGGCCGACGCTGATGACCGTGGGGATGGCGATGGGAACGAGGGCGTGTAGCCACAGCCCAGAGTGTCCGAGGGGCAAGACGACCAGTTTGCGCCGCTCGGCCACCAGCTGGCCTGCCCACAGGTGTAGGCCGACCAAGCAGGCGCACCCTCCGATGGTGCCGGCCCCGAGCGCTGCCGTCACGAGCAGGCTCTCCCCAAAGGTTCCGCCCAGCTCGGCGCCGGCGGCCCATGCCCGGACGAGGCCGACGCAGAGCGCCACCACCGCCACCACTGCGGCAAGGGACCAGAACAGGCCTGGCGGCATGGCCCCGCGCGCGATCACCCGATGAACCACCCGCAACACCTGGCGTACTTGGGCCCGAGCGATGATCGCCGACGATGTGCGTTGGTTAGGCATCGCAGAAGAGCCCTGTCACGAACCGTTCGCACTCGGCACCGTCGCTGAACGGTGTCTCACTGCGACCGACGAGCTTCCCATCGCGCACGACAATGACGTGATCGGCCATCCGGGCCACGGAGTCCAGGTCGTGGTTGGACATGACGATGGTGGCGCCAGCCTCACGAAGTTCAGCGATGATCACGCGTACCTCGTGGCTGCTGATGAAGTCCAAGCCGTTTTGCGGCTCGTCGACCATGAGGAGGCGGGGCTGCGACATCACCCCGGTGATGAGTTGGGCTTTGCGGCGCATCCCGAGGCTGAATTCACGCAACCGCCTGCGTCCCGGATCGAGGGCAAGACGGTCGGCCAGGGCAAACGCCCGGGTCAACAACTCATCGGGGTCGTCACCGAACGTCGCCGCCCGCACATCAGCATAGAAGGACCAGAACTCGTCGATGGTGAACTCGTCCAGGAGCATCTCGTCGGAGTCTGGGACGTAGATCCAATCACGCATGTGGCGGCTCTGTCGGTGCATGAGGTCGACGCCGTCGGCTGTCGCGGACCCCGTTGCCTGCGGAATCAGGCCGTTGACGGCCCGCAACAGAGTCGTCTTGCCGCTGCCATTGGGGCCGAGCACGGCGGTCACTCCGGGACCGATCGTCACGTCGATGGGCCCGAGGGTAAACGCTCCGTACGACACCTGCAGGGACGAGATGGTCAGGGTGGTCATGACACTGTCTGCTTCGTTCGGCCCGGCGTGGTGGCAGCCGGAGCATCCGTTCGGCGTGCGGACGGTCGGATCAGCGCCCAGAGCGTGCTGCCGTCGGCGGACGGGGGAAACAGACACATGAGGTGGTACACGCACACCAGACCGATCGCTGCCCCCGCGGCCCTCGTCGGCACACCTGGCCACATCACCCCGCCGTAGGTGGCGATCAACCAGATGGCGGTGATTCCGCCAGCGATGGCGCCCAGCGGGCCAGCCGTGGTGATGGCCAGGGTGTCGGTCCGTCGCGCGCTGCGGTACTGCAGTCCGATTCGCAAGCCTTCGACGTACAGCTGGCGCGCTTGCTGTGCTCTCCGTCGGGCCACGACGTAGTGGGCGACCTCGTGGAGGACCCCAAGGATAGGGAAGCCAGCGAGCAAGGCGACGATGAAGGTGGTCGTGATCGCGCGGCTACCGCCGATGTCCGTCCACGGCGCCGCACCGAGAACGAAGGGCAGGACCACCCCCCCGAATGCGATCGCCACCACCACTCCGATCATGAATTGCGACCAGGCTGCGTGCCGGATGACTCCCACGGCGCTCGCCGGGTAATAGCGCCGACGGGGCGCCGTGAACCAGTACGTCGTGTCAAACGGCTGACTCAGGAAGTGAACGAACGGGCGGACCCGCACCACTACCGTCGACCACATCGACGATCGGAAGGTCAACGCCCCCATGCCCTGCGCCTGCTGAACGAAACCAGCCACATCCGATAGCGCCGTCATGCGGGGTACGTCGAAGCGACGGGTCAACACCTCGCCCAAGGCATCAAGGGTGACGGCCCCGTCTTCCTCGATACGCGCGACGAGCGCTCGGGTCGCCGAGTTGAGGCCGGTCACGCCGGCGAGTTCGGGCCATCTCGCGGCGGGAAGCACCGTGTCGCTCGCCCGATAGCCGGTGGTCCCGATCTCGTCAGGCAGCCACGCGGCAGGGTCCACGAGACGTCTCATCCGACGACGCACCCTGAGGCAGTGTGGAAGGCCCGGACCTTCTCCACGAAGTCCCCCGCGCTCGATGCTCCCCCACAACCGTTCCAGATGACGAAGAGGTAGCACCCACCGGCGAACAGAACCAGGGCGATGATGCCCAGGGCGGAGGTAAGCGGGCCGACAGTCTTGGCGTTCATGAAAATCCTCTCGGTCGGATGGGATCGGGATGGTGCCGCTGGCATGGCGCCCACGGCACCATCCCGAAGGGGGGGTGGCTTCAGCAGCCGCTGCCGAACCAGGCGCGGACGATGGAGACCGTGTTCCAGAAGCTGTTGCAACGGTTGCCACACTGCGAACAGACCCAGGCCACGAAGCTGGCCGACACACCGAGGAAGCTGGCGACGGCCCACAGGATTGCGGGGAGCACCTCGTTCTCGTCGATGCTGAGCTCGTCGTAGGCGGGGGCCAACGTCGGGGACTGGTAGGTCATCTGAGCGGTCATTAGACTTTCCTTTCGGTGACTGTCGAGCAATGGATGAGTCGCCGCATCTGGCAAGGGAGTTCCTGTCGTGTCACTGTCCGGTGGCGACGGGTTCTCCCTTGCTGGGCGTTCCCACTGTGGCCGACCGACAGGTGTGAAGGAAGCAGTACCGCCTGGCCACAACGGGCCATGGCCGGTACGGGCCACGGGTCGAGGCAGCCGGCCCCCGAACCTCCGCGAACTCAGAGCCAGACAGGTATGCCGTGCGGGTGCACCCAGCCCAACGGGTCGCCATCGACCGCGAGTTGGGCCTCCCGGGCATGGACAACTCGGCCGTCGACCACCTCGTCGGGGTGCTCCATGGTGATGTGGGCCAGCGGTCGTTGCCTGCGGGCTGCGGCAATCACCGCGTCTACCCGCTCGCCCTCCGAGGGCGGCCAATACATCCGAGTGACCGATTGCCAGACCACGGTGAGTACGTCGGCGCTCCCGCTCGGCGTCCGACTCGCGAGCTGTCCTTCCAGCCATTCCCCTGCGCCGGCCCGATCCACCACAGCCGCGCGGCCCGCCGTCGCTTCGACGCGTACCACCGCCAGAGCCGCCGACAGCCGCTCGTGGCGAGCGACGTGCCATGGCCACACGAACGACCGCAACCGGTCGGCGCCATCGCTCGTCGTCGGATCGACGGGGTCGAGATCGCAGCCCCGACGATCCACGATCTCGAACGCCTCCACGCGCACGTGGGGCGCCTCGGTCGGCAGCAAGAGCGCTGAGTCGGTGGGCCCCCACTCCCAGCCTGGCCCTACGTAACGGAACCGATCGGCATACAGGTTGAGACCGGCGGAAGCTCCGATTTCCAGCAGCCGCACCCGACGTATGCCGTGCCGCCGCACCGCCTCGAAGAGACCGAGGAGCAGGACCGCCGAACGACCGGGCTCATTGGTCTGCGGGACGACGTCCAGCGCCCGGCGCAGCTCTGGCACGTGCCGTGCGGCCACCTCACGCATGACCGGCCAGACTCCCTCGGCGGGAGCCGAGCCCCCGAGGCACGGATAGAAGGCCGCCAGCTCGGGCGCCTCACCTCTCAGCACGATCCGGAAAATGCCTGCGAGATAACGCAATTGGATCATCGTCCCGGTCGTGGACGCCTCCCAGCCGGCACAAATCTCCCGGGTGGCTCCCCCAGCCTCCCAGTCATCTGCCATCCCCCGCAGGGCGTAGCCGTAGACGGTCGGCGCATCGCCCATGTGCGAACGGAACCGCTCCGCGAGCGTTTCACCGGCATCGAAGGCGACCACGCCCCCACCCTGCCATGCCCTCGGACGTGGTACGCGGCATACCGATCGGACCGACCCCGCCGCCCACCGCGGTGGCAGGATCAGAGGTGGACCGCCCACCGCCCGGGCGACCGTCGACACCCCGTGACCCACCGCGACACCGGAGGCCTGACCGATGACCGCCAAGATCATGACCGGCAACTTCTTCGAGGACTTCCGGATCGGGCAGCAGCTCGTCCATGCCACCCCGCGCACGGTGACCGTCGGCGACACAGCGCTCTACCAGGCGCTGTACGGATCGCGGTTCGCGGTGACCAGCGGCGAGACGTTTGCGCGTGGGCTCGGGCTGGAGCGGATGCCCCTGGACTCGATGCTCGTCTTCCATGTCGTCTTCGGCAAGACCGTGCCCGACGTCTCGCTCAATGCGGTGGCCAACCTCGGGTATGCCGCGGGCGTGTTCGGCGCGCCGGTCTATCCGGGCGACACCCTGACGACGACCTCCGAGGTCATCGGGCTCAAGGAGAACTCCAACGGTCGCACCGGCGTCGTTTACGTGCACTCGGTTGGACTCAATCAGGACGGCGAGACCGTGCTCGACTACGTGCGCTGGGTCATGGTCAACAAGCGGGACGCCTCGGTCCCGGCGCCCGACCCGGTTGTGCCGTCGCTGCCGGACGCCGTGCCGGTCGACAAGCTCGTCGTGCCCTACTCGATCGACGGCTATGACACGGCGCTGGCCGGATCGCCGTTCCTCTGGGACGACTACGAAGTCGGCGAGCGGATCGACCACGTCGACGGGATGACCATCGAGGAAGCCGAGCACATGATGGCCACCCGGCTTTACCAGAACACCGCCAAGGTCCACTTCAACCAGCACATCGAAGGCCAGGGCCGCAACGGCCGGCGCATCGTCTACGGCGGCCATGTCATCTCGCTCGCCCGCGCGCTGTCCTTCAACGGCCTGGGCAATGCGCTGTCGATCGCCGCCATCAACGGCGGCACCCACGCCAACCCGACCTTCGCCGGCCACACGGTCTACGCCTGGTCAGAGGTGCTCGACCGCATGGAACTGCCGGGTCGCTCCGACGTCGGGGCCCTGCGGCTGCGGACAGTCGCCACCAAGGATCGCGCGTGCGCCGACTTCCCGCTGCGCGGCGAGGACGGCAAGTACCTCCCCGAGGTCGTCCTTGACCTCGACTACACGGTGCTCATGCCGCGCCGCTGACTCCGGTGCGAGGACGTGGCACCATGGCCCGGTGAGCGAAGAGCAGAAGAAGAGCGACAACCGCCCGCGTCCCACCACCGAGGCGTTCCGGGCCTTCGTCCGAGAGGGGTGGGCGCCTCGCGCCGCCGCACTCCCGGAGCGCGCCGAGGTGGCTCCGTATGCCGCGGCGCGCCGCGAGGCGGTCAGCACGGCATACCCGGGTGAGCGGTTGGTCGTGCCCGCAGGTGGGCTGAAGGTGCGGTCCAACGACTGTGACTACACCTTCCGGCCGCACTCGGCTTTCGCGCACCTCACCGGCTTCCGCGCCGACTGCGAGCCCGACACCGTGCTGGTTCTGCACCCGCGCAGCGCGGCCGACGGCGGCGGGCACGAAGCGATCGTTTACACCCGCCCGCTGGCCGGGCGCGACACCGAGGAGTTCTTCGCCGACGCTCGCTATGGCGAGTTCTGGGTGGGTGCCCGGCCGACGCTGGACGAACTGGAGGCCGAGTTCGGCATCACGGCGCGGCACATCGACGAGCTGCCCGACGCCCTGGCCAAGGACGCCGGTGCGGTCGCCTTGCGGGTCGTGCGCGACGCCGACCGCGACATCGCGGCCCTGGTCGACCAGATCCGCCGCGAGGCCGGCCTCACCGACGAGCAGGTGACCGAGTCGGTCGACGCCGACGACGCCCTGGCGGCCACCCTCTCGCACCTGCGGATGGTCAAGGACGAGTGGGAGATCGACCAGATGCGCGCGGCCATCGACGCGACCAAGGTGGGCTTCGAGGCGGTCATCGCCGACCTCGACGGGGCCGTCCAGCGCGGCAAGGGCGAGCGCTGGGTCGAGGGCCTGTTCGGCCTGCACGCACGCCACCAGGGCAATGGCACGGGCTACGACTCGATCTGCGCCGCCGGCGACCACGCCAACACCCTGCACTGGATCAAGAACACCGGCGAGGTCCGATCCGGCGAAATGATCCTCCTGGATGCCGGGGTCGAGGTCGACTCGCTCTTCACCGCCGACATCACCCGCACCCTTCCGGTCGATGGCACCTTCACCGACGCGCAACGCGAGATCTACGACGCGGTGTATGCCGCGCAGCAAGCGGGCATGGAGGCGATCAAGCCCGGCGCGAAGTTCTCCGACATCCACGCTGCGGCAATCCGGGTCATCGCCGAGCGGTTGCATGGCTGGGGGCTGCTTCCCGACGGCGTATCGGTGGAAGACACCCTCGACACCGAGACCGGGCAGTATCACCGCCGCTGGATGGTCCACGGCACCAGCCACCACCTCGGCATCGACGTCCACGACTGTGCCCTCGCCACGCGCGAGCAGTACATGGACGCCGAGCTGAAGCCCGGGATGATCCTCACCGTCGAGCCGGGGCTCTACTTCAAGGCCGACGACGAACTCGCGCCGGAGCGGTTCCGCGGTCACGGCGTGCGGATCGAAGACGACGTCCTGGTCACCGAGACCGGCTACCACAACCTGTCTGCCGGTATGCCGCGCACCAGCCACGACGTGGAAGCCTGGATCGCACAGGTCAGCGGCCGCTGACCTCCCCGACGACGGAGGCTACGGACTCGGCGACCCGGGCGAGACGGGCGACCCGGGCGCGACGGGTAACCCGGGCGAGACCGGTGACCCGGGCGTCGCGCCGAACCGGTCGGCCGGCAGCAGCATCCATTGCGAGGTTTGCGCCGACGTCTCGATGCTGTCCGCAAGATAGGCCTCGGTGCTGAACTGCCCGTTGGTGGCCTGTGCGCAACGGTTGACGTCGGTCTGGCTCTGCACCCAGACCACCCCGCCGCCGGCATAGTCCAGGCGCAGCGCCAGCAGGTCGACCGGCCCCGCCATCATGGTGCAGGCGCGCGAGGCGCCCGCCGTCGACGGCCGCAGCGTCGATAGATCCTGTGCCAGCGTGTCCAGTCCCGCGCTGATGCGTTGCGCCGTGAACAGTGGGTGCGTCGACTCCGGCTGGGGCGTCTGTTGACCGTTCACCCCGAAGACCACCAGCCGGTATCGGCATACCACGGCACTGACCGGCGTCTCGGCCGGCACCAGCTGTTGCGACGGCTGGAAGGGCGGGCTCCACACCCCCGCCGGACCCGGCGGCGGGCCCGGCTCGGTCGGCACCGATTCGGGGCAAAGCTCGACCGGGTATGCCGTGTCCCACCCCGCCGCGCTCCCCGAGGGTCGCGACTCGGCCATCTTCTGACCACCCGTGGCGTCGCCTGGGGCCATGGGGGCCGATGCGGCACTGGCTGGAGCGCCCCCGGCGGCGGAACTGGCC
>WBZM01001723.1_pt1 | contig 20648 bp, 20 predicted proteins | sample 5204271 | NCBI WGS metagenome assembly WBZM01 (sample SAMN12344346, study PRJNA552823) | activated sludge metagenome | biome: Activated sludge suspended growth; feature: Nitrification reactor; material: Wastewater; isolation source: activated sludge from nitrification reactor of wastewater...
ATCGGCCTCGCTCGCGGGCACGCAGGTGTGCCCGGTGATGTGGCCGTCCTCGGTCGTCTCGTCGACGTACGCGCAGACGAAGGGCGCGCCGCTCCGCTCGCTCACGTCGTCGCAGTCGGCGAGCTCATGGTAGCTGCCGTCCGCGTCGCAGATCTCGGCGGTGTTGCTGCTGCAGCGCGTGGCGCCCCGGACGCAGCCGTCGATGGGTCGGCAGTGCGCGCCGAGGCACATGACGGCCAGGGCGCTGAAGATGAGGGCTCGCATCATGTTCCACTCCGTGCGGCTGCGCGGTCCTGGAAGGAGACGAGCAGCAGGTTGCGGCTGGGCCGACGCCGGTGGAGCCCGAAGCCGATGGGACGCGCCTCGGTCACGTAGAGACCGGGAGGCGTGCGCACGGCCTGCACGAGCTGGCCGTCGCGCGCGTAGAGCGCACCCAGCCTGTCGCTCGGGCGAATCAGGGCATCGCCCGAGGCAGCGTCGACGAGGCCGAGCTGCTCGAGATCCCTGAAGTGGAAGACCAGGTCGAAGCTCGACCTGGGCGTGTTCCCGGACGTCGCCATGCGCAAGGCTTCAAAAGCCTCCGGCTCCACCTGGCAGGGGACGCGCACCGGCGGATGCTCGCGACGAAAGGGCTCACCGACGCCATCGTCGTCGGAGTCGACGAGGACGGGCTCCTTGAAGTCCTCATCGTAGTCGGGCGCCATCGCCTGCGTGTCGAGGCGATGCAGCTCCGCGATGAACGGGAAGATGAGTCGACCGCGCATCACGCCGCTCCGAGCGGCGAGGGCCGCAAGTAGAGCGCAAGGAGCGCGTCGATCTCCGGGTCGCCGGTGAGGCTCGCAGCGATCGCGACCCTCGCCGGGTCGAGCCGGTAGCTCTGGTCGCGCGTCCGCTCCTCGATGATGCGCCAGCGGCTGCGCGCCTCGAACGATGCGTCGTCGGCGAGCGGAGCAAGCGAGCGCAGGACGAGGAGCATTGTCGCGCGGCGGATCGCAGGCGGCGTGCGCCCCGTGGGCGTGCCGTCGTCCTCGGTGAAGCCCCAGAGCCCCTCGGCCACAACGTTGCCGTGGCCGCGCGGGAACGTGCGCCCGTGGCGGCGCGTGAAGCGCGGGCCGTCGAAGCCCGGCTGGATGGGCGCGCCGACGATGAGCAGCTCGCTCGGGTCGAGCGACAGCTCCGCGCTGCCGAGCAGCAGGCGATCGACGCGGATCGGCGGCACCGGCAGCTCGATGCTGGGCGCACCGCGCCCCGAGAGGCGCAGCGTGAGCAGGCGTGGCTCGAAGAACCAGCCCGTCGCGCGATCGATGAGCCGCGAGGCTTCGTCGAGCAGCAGCTCGAGGCGGGCCTCGCTCGCCTCGGCCGCCGTCACGCCTTCGGCGCGCAAGTCGGCGACCGAGGCGTACACGTCACTCCCGGTCGCGCTTGCCGCGCTTGGGGCCGTCGTCGTCCTTCGTGGGCGTCGTCGGCGTGGCCGTCGACTTCGGCAGGTCCTCGGTGGTCACCGCCCCGCGCGCGGGCACGACCTTGAGGTCGTCGGTGGCGTTGCGCCGGACCTTGGCCGCGTCGGCCTCAGCGTTGTCGAGCGCCTTGGCCTCGGCCTCGGTGCAGACGTCGAAGGCGAGCGGCGAGTACGGATCGCTCGCGACGCTGCGCGTGGCGCGCAGCCGCTCGGCGACGGGCTTCTCGACGCGGTACCAGCCGCGCTCGCTCTGGAAGCGGATGCCGGCGAAGGTGAAGCGGCGCAGCACGAAGCCGCGTCGAGGGTCGAAGGGCTTGAGGCGAACCAGCAGGGTGTCGGTCATGTCTCGTTCTCCTCAGCTCAGAGCTGCACGTTGATGGCCTTGGCCACGCCGGTCTCCTCCGCGAGCTTCACGTCGAAGCGCAGCGTGGCGACGATCTTCAGCGTGCCCTCGGAGATGTCGCGATCGGTCTCGAAGCGGATCTGCCGCCAGATGCCGACGTTGATGTTCTTCGGGTTGCACAGGACGACCGCCGTCTGGTCGCCGCCGACGCCGAGGTTCTCGGGGAACAGCGGGATGGGCTGCACCGGCACGCCCGAGTAGAGGACCGGCGTGTCGTCCTCGAGGAAGCGGTCGCCCGCGACGGTGGCGCGATCTGCCAGCGTGTTGCGGTAGCCGAGGTCCGCGTCGACGCTCGACAGGAAGCGCATCGCCTTCTTGTCGCGCAGGTACTCGCTCGGCAGCGTCTTCAGCATGTCGCGGAGCAGGTCCTTCGTGATCGGCGTGCCCGCGGCGTCGACGACGTTGCTCGTCGCCTGCTTGAGGATGCCGTCCATCGTCGCGAGGAACGGGTCGACGGAGGCCGTGTCGCCGTTGATGGCGACGTCCTCCATGTCGCGCGCGATGGCGTCGGCCAGCATCTCCATGATGGTCTGGCGCAGCTCGCCGCGCTCGATGCTGTCCTCGAGCACCTCGTCGGAGAGGCGCACCTCGGCCTTGAACAGCTTGGCGTCGAGCTCGACGTCGGAGAGGTCGGGCTTCACGCGATCAACGGCGCCGAGCGCGGTGCCCTCCTGGCCCGGGCGCAGCACGCGCGCGCCGAACTTGATCTTCGAGATCTGCTGCTTCGGCGAAGCCATCGGGACGACGGTCGCGAGCTGCAGGAGGACGGACTGCTTGATGAGCAGGCGCATGAACTTCTGGGCCTGCGCGGGCTGGAGCAGACCGCCTCCCGCCGTCAGGTCGGCGAGCGCGAGGTCGGCTTTCTCCAGGATGGAACGGTTGCTGAGGTGGCTCATGAGGGTCTCCTTCCGGCGGGGTTCAGAGGTCGTGGAAGGAGATCGCCTTGTCGACGCTCTCCCGGTCCTTGGGCTTGTTGAGATCGAGCGGCCATCCCACGTCCTCGACGGTGGCCTTCGAGACGCGCTCGGCGGACGCCGCGCTGTTGGGCAGTCCGAACTGCTTCTCGACGCGCCCGAGTCGCTGCTGCTGCTCCTTCACGGTCTCCGACAGCGCACGGAACGACTCGGCGAGCTTCGCGAGCGACTCGTTCACGTCGGAAGCGACCGTTTTCGCCGCCGGGGCGGGATCGGGCTTCGGCTCGGCGGGCCTGTCGGTCTTCGCAGGCACCTGCTTCGCCAGCTCCCCGAGCCGTGCGAGCGCCTGCTTTGCGGCGGTGACGTTGGCCGCGAACGTCGCGGGCTCGCTCTTCACGCGAGCCTCGACGACCTCGTCGGTCTCGTTCACTCCATCTCCGTCCGTGCGCTCGAGGAGCTGCATGGCGACGCTGCGCAGCTCCTCGGCGAGCCCGGCGAGCCGCGCGTCGGCCTGGTCTGCGCCGAGCTCACCGAGCAGCTCGACGAGCCCCGTCAGGCTCTCGAGGGCCGCGAGGGCGGCGTTCAGCGCCGAGTTGTCGTCGAGCTTCGCCGTGGGCGCAGTGGGCGGCGACGGCTCGGCCGGGGTGGTGTTCTGGGTCTTGTCGTCGTCCATGGCTTCGTCCCTCTTCACGATGAGAAAGCGGTGCTTGTTGGCGGCGCGGTCGACGAGCGAGACCTCCTCGACGACCATGTCGACGAGGCGATGCACGCCGTCCGCCTTGTGCATTTCGGTCGTCATGCGGCGGCCTCCGAGGTGGGCTGGTTGCTGCTGGGCTGATCCGACGTCGGAACAGGAGCGGGCTCGGGCACTCGGCGCGCTGAGCCGCCGATGGAGAAGCCCGTGAGGTCGCCCGACTTCACGCGCTCCCACAGCTCGTCGGAGAGCACGCGCACCGCGAGTAGCCAGGTGCCCTTGCGGACCGCGAGCTCGCCGATGATGAAGTCGGTGGGCGCGAGGTAGCTCTCGAGCACCTTCACCTGGCCGTTGACGCGCAGGCGGTGCATCAGCCCGAGGCCGCCGAAGTCCTCCATGAAGCGGTGGGCGGCGGCGCGGATCTCCTCGGCCGAGTAGATGTCGCCCTGCGCGTCGACCACCTCGGGCTCGAGCACGATGCCCAGCACGAAGCGCTCGTCGTTCGGGTCGATGCCCTTCACGAGGCGCGAAGGCTTGTCGAACACCAGCTCATCAACGCTCGGGTCGAGCGGCAGGTGCTCGCACTTGGCCACGAGCTCGAACTCCTCAGCCTTGCGCACCGGGAAGTTGGCGACGAAGAGGCGCATGGCGTGCTTGGCGCCGCCGCGCCCCGAGGCCTCGCGCACCTTGAGCCGGAAGACGTGCCCGACCTTCTTGAAGGCGGCGACGTTCTCTGGGGTCGGGTTGAGGACCGCGATGAACTTGCCCTCGACCTTCGCGAGCGCGTCGATGAACTCGCTGAGGTCGATGACCTTGTCCTTGTCGAACCACTCACCGGGGTACGGCGGGTCGATGAAGAAGAAGGTGTCCTTGCTGTCGTAGGCCTCGAGCGTCTTGCGGTAGTCCTGCCGCAGGATGCTCACAGCCTTCAGGCGCTCGGCGGCCTTCAGGTACTTCTCGGGGTTTGTCGTCGAGCCGAGGTGCTGCTGCGCCGGGTGGGTGCCGTCCGGGCGGCAGTCGCGGGCGTGCGTGCGCACGAAGACGAGCTTGTAGAAGCGCGCGACGTCGTCCTTCGGCGTCATGTCGCGGGCCTTGGCGAAGCTCTCCTTCGTGACGGTCCACTCGAAGCGGCGGCGCAGCTCCTCGACGCGCTCGGGCGTCATCGTCTTGATGCTGCGGTGGAGGAACACCACGTCGTCGTCGAGATCGGCGATCACCTCCTTGTCGCTCGGGTCCTTGGCGTGCAGCACCGCCGCCGCGCCCGCGAAGGGCTCGACGTAGGTCGTGTGCGCCGGGATGAGCGGCACGATGCGCTTGGCGTAGTGGAACGACCCGCCGAACGTACCGAAGGGCTGCGCCTTTTCGACGTCGTCGACGCCCTCGTCGAGCGTCCCGTCCCAGTCGTCGAGGACGAACTCGTCGTCGAGTGCCTTGGTGGTCGGCTCGTAGTTCGCGACCAGGAGCTGCGTCAGCACGGAGCTGCCGCCGACGCCGCGCATGTGCGCGATGGACCGGCGGGTGCGGATGCGCTTCGACCAGAAGTCCGAGCCCTTCACCAGCTCGGGGAACTTGCCCCGGATACCGTAGGTGATGAGGAAGCGGCCCTTGAGTGACTTGAGCAGCCTGAAGAAGCGCTCCTCGTCGAACTCGCTCTCGCCGACGTCGACGTTGTAGCCGGGGTACGGCGGGTCGAGGAAGAAGAGCGTGTCCTTGCTGTCGTACTTGCGGACGACCTTCTCGTAGTCGCCGCCGTAGACCTTCACCTTCTTCAGGCGCGGCCCGAACTTCTCGATGCGCTTGATGGTCGTCGCCTCGACGCCGACCACCGTCGGGCTGAAGCTCTTGCCGCGCATCTTCCCGTAGGAGAAGTGCGTCAGGTAGAGGAAGCGGTGCAGCCGCTCGACGTCGTCCTCGGGCTCGACGTCGAGGAGCCGCTTGAACGTCTTCTCGTCTCCCACCCACGGCAGCTTCTTCAGCTTCGCGAGCCCCTCGGGCGTGAGCTTCTTGACGAGCCGGTACGCGTCGGCGATCTCGAGGTCGGCGTCGTTGATGACCTCGACGTCGCTCGGCTCCTTCGCGAACAGGACCGCCGCGCTGCCGGCGAACGGCTCGACGTAGGTCTTGTGCGCCGGGAGCATCGCCACGAGGCGGTTCGCCAGGCGCTTCTTGCCCGCAGGCGAGCCCCAGATGGTCTTCTCGACCTCCGTGGACTCGGCGCGCACCCCGGCGTTCGCCGCGAGGACGCGACGGGCGTGGGTGATGGCGGCTTCGCGGCGGTCAGACATCGCGCAGCGCCTCCGGGTCGGTGCCCCACACCGGGTCCTTGGTGGCCGGCGCGTTCAGGTCGCGCGGCCAGACGAAGGGCGCGCCCTGCTTCTCCGTCTTGGCGCCAGGCCCGGGCGCGGACGCAGGCGTCCCGTCCCCGGTGCTCGGGGCGGTCGTCTCGGGCTCGCGCGGCTTGGTCTCGGGCATGCGTCGTCCTCCGCAGAGGCAAAGCCGCCGACTTCGCGCGGAGGGGACACGACATCGCGAATCACACGACCGCAAGGAAGTATCGAGCCATCGACGTGTTGCGGCCCTGACCGGTGGTCGGCGGCAGATCATCCAGCGTGCAGGCTGGGACGGCTTTAGGTGGTAGCGTCCCTCACTCCGAGGTCGCTATGACGACCCCACGGAGTTGGTCGATCATGCACGAGCACACGAAGCACCATGGACACCCGGCGACCGAGCTGCACGACGCGAACGGCGCGCTGAAGGACCCCGTCTGTGGGATGGCGGTGACTTCAGCGTCGCCGAACCGCCACGAGCACGAAGGCCGCGCGTACTACTTCTGTAGTGAGAAGTGCCGCGCGAAGTTCGCTGCGGATCCGACGAAGTACCTCACGCCAGGGCCAAGCGTCGCCGCGAAGGAGCTTGGCGCCGTCTACGTCTGCCCAATGCACCCGGAGATCCGTCGGGACGAGCCGGGGAACTGTCCAAAGTGCGGGATGGCCCTCGAGCCCGAGCTACCGAGCCTCGACGACGAGGAGAACCCCGAGCTCGTCGACTTTCGGCGGCGGTTTTGGTGGACGCTGCCTCTCACGGTCGTCGTCACGGTGCTGGCGATGTTCGGCCATCGGCTCGGCTTTTTCGACATGGCCACCCAGACCTGGGTTGAGCTCGTGCTGTCGACACCGGTCGTGCTGTGGGCTGGCCTGCCGTTCTTCCAGCGCTGGGCGCAGTCGATCGCCAACAAGAGCCCGAACATGTGGACGCTCATCGGCACCGGGACCGGCGCCGCATACCTCTACAGCGTCGTCGCTACGGTCGCGCCCGGCATCTTCCCGAGCTCGTTCGTCTCGATGGGCCGCGTGTCGGTCTACTTCGAGGCCGCCGTCGTGATCATCTCGCTCACGCTGCTCGGGCAGCTCCTCGAGCTCAAGGCGCGCTCGCAGACCTCGGCGGCCCTCAAGGCGCTGCTCGGCCTCGCGCCCAAGACGGCGCGGCGCATCAAGCCCGACGGCACCGAAGAGGACGTGCCGCTCTCGCACGTTCACGTCGGCGACTCGCTGCGGGTCAGGCCAGGCGAGAAAGTGCCGGTAGACGGCGTGGTGCTCGAAGGCAGGAGCTCGGTGGACGAGTCGATGCTGACCGGAGAGCCCATCCCCGTGAGCAAGGGCCCCGGCGACAAGCTCATCGGCGCCACGCTCAACACGAGCGGCGCGCTGGTCATGCGCTCGGAGCGGGTCGGCGCACAGACGATGCTCTCTCAGATCGTTCAGCTCGTCGCGCAAGCCCAGCGCTCGCGTGCGCCCATGCAGAGCATGGCGGACGCCGTCGCCGGCAAGTTCGTGCTCGTGGTGTTCGCGGTCGCCATCGCGACGTTCTTCGGCTGGGGCCTGCTGGGGGCCGAGCAGGGCTGGGTCTACGGCCTGGTGAACGCCGTGGCCGTGCTCATCATCGCGTGTCCCTGCGCGCTCGGCCTCGCCACGCCGATGTCGATCATGGTGGCGACGGGCAAGGCAGCGACGCAGGGCGTCCTCTTCCGCGACGCCGCCGCGATCGAGCGCCTGCGCACCGTCGACACCTTGATCGTCGACAAGACCGGTACGCTCACCGAGGGCAAGCCAGCCTTCGATCGCGCGGTCCCGGTTCAGGGCGAGCAGGCCGACGAGGTGCTGCGGCTGGCCGCGAGCCTGGACCAGGGCAGCGAGCATCCGCTCGCCGACGCGATCGTGCGCGCGGCTCGCGACAAGGGCCTCGCTCTCGACAAGCCCGAGGACTTCGACTCGGGCACGGGCATCGGCGTCCGGGGCAAGGTGGAGGGCCGCGAGCTCGCGCTCGGCAACACCGCCCTCATGACCCAGCACGGCGTCGACGTTGCCCCGCTGACGGCACAAGCCGAGACGCTGCGCTCCGAAGGAGCCAGCGTGATGTACCTCGCGGTCGACGGCAGCCTGCGGGGCCTGCTGGCGGTCTCGGACCCGATCAAGGCCAGCACGCCGGAGGCTTTGGCTGTGCTGAAGCGCGCGGGCGTTCGAATCGTGATGGCCACCGGCGACGGGTTCACGACGGCGCGGGCGGTAGCAGCTCGGCTGGGGATCGAGGAGGTGCACGGCGAGGTCAAGCCCGCAGACAAGCTGCTGCTCGTGGAACGTTTGCAGAAGGAGGGCCGCGTCGTCGCGATGGCGGGCGACGGCATCAACGATGCCCCTGCGCTCGCGAAGGCCGACGTGGGCATCGCCATGGGCACAGGCACCGACGTGGCCATGAGCAGCGCCCAGGTCACGCTGGTGAAGGGCGACCTGAGAGGCATCTCTCATGCTCGCGCGATCTCCCAGGCGACTGTGGCGAACATGAAGCAGAACCTCGGGTTCGCCTTCGTCTACAACGCGCTCGGCGTCCCCCTCGCGGCCGGCTTGCTCTACCCCTTCACGGGCTGGCTGCTCTCTCCGATGTTCGCCGCGCTGGCAATGAGCCTGAGCTCAGCGTCCGTCGTGGCCAACGCCTTGCGGCTTCGCGGCCGGAGCGCAGGTTCACCATAACCGCGCGGAGCCGGGTGCCCCGACATCTTGGCGAACGAACGCTGGCGGCTACACGACCGCGAGCGTCGTGGACCGGCAGAGCCCGTGGTACGGCGGGAAGCCGATCCCCACCTCGTTCAACGCGCTGTCGCTGGCGAGCGCGCGGAAGTCGCCGCGCTCGTCGCGGGTGCCCGTCGCGGAGCGCGTGACCTCGGCGAGATCGGTCCGGCCGCCGCCGCCGTTCACGTAGAGCCGGGTGCGCCCCGTCTCGGGGTCGGTGGACTCGCGAACCCACGGCATCGCCTGCTTGATGGCCTCGGGGTCGTCGAGCGCCTCGATGCGGTCGAAGCGCCGGAGGGCGTCGGCCACGGAGAAGGTCTTGCCGTGCAGGTAGCGGCAGATGTTCGTGGTCTGCTCGTCGAGCACCGCCTCGATGCGGTACTGCCGGACGCCCGCCTCGGCGTAGCTGCTCATCTGCGCGTAGGAGCGGCCCTGCGCGATGAACGAGGCGGCGACCGTCTCCCAGTAGAACGGGGCGCGGTCGACGAGCGCGGCGCGCGCGGCCTGTTCGAGCGCCTCGGCGAGGTCGTCTCGCCCGAGGCCTTCCTCGAGCCCGGCCGCGACGATGCGTCGTGCTTCCTCGTAGAAGCCCTCGATGCGGCGGCCGTACTCGTCGCGGACGAAGTTGCCCTGGGAGATGGTCACGTGAGCGACGACGCGTCGATCGACGGCGTTGAACTCGGCGCCGATCGCCAGCCGCTGTCCCCGCCGGGCGTCGGTGCGGGTGGCGGCTACCACCTCCTGCGCGGCGTCGTTGAACGGCGCCTCGATGCGCGCAGGCACGATCGCCGTGGCGCGGCCCGCTGCGGCCATCGCCTCGGCGACCAGGCGCCGTCTCTCGGCGGCGGTCGTGCGCGCCCAATCGACGTCCAGGACGGCGATCGCCTCGCGCACGGCGTCGACATCCGCACGCCCGGTGGCGCGCCGGAGCTGGGCGGCCAGGAGCGCCACGGCGCGATCGAACCCGGCGCGGGTGCCGAGGTTCATGGCCTTGGCCACGGGGAGCCGGAGGAAGCGCTCGACGAGCTCGTCGGCGGCGACGCGGGCCGCGTGGACGACGAGGAACCGATCAGCGGAAGCGGATGTGCCGCACATCGGCGTCCTCCTCGAGCCGCAGCTCGCCGTGGACCACGTGCATCAGCACGCGGCAGAATGTGCAGCGCAGTGCCTTCGAGAACGTCAGGTCGTCGGGCGCGTCGCCTTCGTCGATGTCGAGCCCATCGTTGCCGGCGAGCGCGGGCGTGTTGAACCCGCAGCGCAGGCAGCAGACGTGGTAGCCGACGAGGAGGTTCGTGCGGTCCTGCGGGACGCGGCGGATCTCGCCGCGCTCGAGGCGACACGGACGCTTGGCCGAGGGGACCAGCTTCACGGCCCACCTCCGACGACGAGCGGGGCTCGCCGCCTGGCGCGCACCTCGACGCCCGCCTCCGTGGGCGAGAACACGACGTCGTGCGACGCCGCGCAGCGATCGCAGAGCGCGAAGACCAACTGGCCGTTGCGCCAGAGCGTGGTGGTCTCGTCGAGCCCCGCGTGGCGCTGGCACATGCGGCAGGCGATGACGCCGCGCTCGGCGTCGAGCTGCGCCTGCTGTACCCACGCGCGGTGGTGCTCAGGGCGCATCGCACACCTCGCCGAACCACGCGTCGAACTCCTCGCGCGGGACCTTCACACGCTCCGTCTCCAGGTACCGTCGCGCGAGGTCGAGGCGCCCCGTGGCGAGCCGGTCCTCCTCGGCACGGAGGTCTTCGCGCAGGGCGAGGAGCTGCTTCGCGCTCGGCAACAGCGCCTCGGGATTCACCGCCTTCGGCTTCAGGTCCTCCACGCCGGTCTGGATGCCCGCGAGCGTCAGCGTGATGGGCCGCTTGGTCCAGTCGTCGCCGATCTTCCTGAACTCGCGGTTGAAGATGTCGCCCGCGAGCAGGCGCCCCTCCTCGGGCGTGAGCACGCCGACGCGCACGAGCCGCTCCACCATCTCGGTCATGCGCTCGGGGTCGCGCGTCACCGGGGTCTGCGAGCGGAAGCGCCAGAAGCGGATGCCCATGTCCGCGAGGAGCTTGCGGTTGATGAGGAAATCGAACTCGTCGCGCTCGGGTTGGAAGACCTGGTCCTCGGCGAAGCGGAGCGCGCTCTCGGCGGTCGCGCGGTTGAAGTCCTTGCTCTCGCCGCGCAAGAGGCGCGGCAGACGAAAGGCGCTGCCGACCTTGTCGATGTTGCGCTCGTCGTAGACCTGAAAGAGCGCGTCCTGCTGCTGGGCGTCGGTGAGCGGGCGCAGCTCGATCTTCGCGCGGCCGCCGTCGCCGGTGCCCGCGCCGTCTGCCTCGAGGATGAGAATCTTGTGGAAGTTCGCCTTCCCCTTGAGGTTCTCCTCGATGAATCGCTCGATGCGCGGCACTGACGCTTCGGAGATGCGGCCCCCCGAAACGAGGAGCGCCATCGGAGGCACCGACTTGTTCTCGAAGTAGAGGAAGTTGACCTCCTCCATCTGTCGCGAGCCGAGGACGCAGAGCAGCGTGCCCACCCAGCGGGGCACGCCGTAGGGCGAGCGCGGCGAGTGGATGGCGAAGTGGAGCAGCTCCGTCGCTGGACCGTCGTCGGGCTTGGCAGCCTTGAGCGCGGCGATGTCGTTGAAGACACGGCCGGTCGAGCGCGAGATCACGCGCGGGTCGCCGAACGATTTGAAGTACACGCACTCGGTGGACTGCACCTGCACGTAGCGGCGCATGCGGCGGCGCGCGCTGACGGTATCGAAGCTCACCGGCGAGACGCGGACGCGCTCGCGGACGTCGACCGCCTCGCGGTCCAGCGGGAGGAGCCGCACCGTGTACGACGGCACGTAGACGAGGCGCGCAAGGTCGCCCTTGCCGTCACGGAGCACCTCCCAGAAGGCGTTCCCGGTGACCTCGAGGTCCTGCCTCGTGCGGCGGCGCAGGTCGACGAACGAGTGGTCGAAGCAGGCGAAGTCGAAGAATGCATCGAGGCGCGCTCGCTCCACGCGGGCGAGCTGGCGCAGGTCGGCGAAGCGCGAGGACACCTCGTCAGCAGTCGGCGTGAGGCCCACGCCCTCGGGAAGCGTCCCGGCGTCGCGCGCGGCGAGCCGCTCGAGCGTGATGGCGTCAGCGACCTTCGAGCGCGCGTCCTCGGCGTCGAAATCGATGACCGCGTCGAAGCGGTAGCCGTTGCCGTCGATGTTGGTGGCGTAGGCGTCGACGTTCTGGCGCAGCGAGTTCGAGTGCTCGACCAGGAGGCACAGCGTCTCCGGGTCGTAGGGCGGGACGAGCGCGCCAGCCGAGGTGAACGCGGCGGCGGTGTCCTCGCCGGCGGGGCGGCTCGCCGGGTCCTGAACGGTCGCGCCGACCACGTGGGCCTTGAGGATCGTCTGGAGCCGCTCGTCGGCGGCGTGGATCGCGTCAGGCGTCGTCACCGCCCGGCCTCCGCGTACGCGACGAGGCCGGTGGGCGTGAACGACACCGCGCGCGCCCGCAGCCCGCGCTTCGCGATCGCGTCGTGCGCGGCGGCGAGGAGGGCGTCGTCGCTCGCGGCCTCGAGCTCTACGTCAGGCCCGGGCTCGGGCGGGGCGCCAGCGGGCTTGCTGGCCGGGATGACGAAGAGCTTGAGGGGGCGGCGCATGGTGGACCTCGCAGGACAAAGGAGGCGAGGCGTTTGGCCAGCCTGCGAGTAGGCAGTCCACCTGGGCACCGAGCATCTGGACCGCGCGCCTCGCCTCCGGGAAGGGCAAAGCCTCTCGATGCGCGTGAAGGGGGACAGCGCGGAAGCGTGTGTCGTATTCTGCGGCCTCTGCCCGCTGCTGAGGATCCATGCCGCTGAGCCCTGAAGACATCCAGAACGCCGTCCTGCGCTACGAGCGGGAGTACGACCGGTACGTGAAGCTCGCCGACGTGGTGTACGAGCGATGCCTCCGCATCGTTGAGGAAACTGGCCTTCGCGCGACCGTCCAACGGCGCACGAAGAAGCCGCAGAGCCTTCGAAAGAAGTTGCTCAAGATCCAGCGCAAGGTTCCGGCCGATCTTCGCTTCGCAAGCGTCGATGACGTGTTCGCGAACATGGGCGACCTCGCGGCAGTACGCGTCGGCCCCTACCTCGAATCGGATCGAGCCAAGATCGTCGAGGAGCTGAAGCGCGCGTTCGACTTCACGCCCCCAACTCCGGGCCACCCGAACCCCGACGACAAGAACAAGAACGAGCGCGCCAAGCACTATCGAGCCGTCCACTGCCAGGTCCTGCTTAGAGCCGAAGACGCCCAGGGACAGAACTCGAACCTCGCAGGCACGTCGTGCGAGGTGCAGGTGTGCAGCATGCTTGCGCACGTATGGAACGAGATCGAGCACGATCTCGGGTACAAGCCGGAGACGGGCGCCCTTAGCGAACGCGAACTCGACTGCCTCGACGCTCTTGGCCAACTCGTCCGCGCTGGCGACGTGATCATCAAGACGCTGCTCGATGCCAACCGAGAGCGGGTCGTAGCCAGCGAGACGCCGTTCGGGAGCCAGTTCGACTTCATGGCCAGGATGCAGAAGCAGTTCCCGAACGCGCCCGAATTCCACAGCCACGCGGCCCAACTCTTCGACGTGTTGCTCGAGTACGGGCTCGACAGTCCGAACAAGATTCGAGAGGCACTCCTCGGTGAAGGGGACGGGTACCAGCAGAAGGCAAAGGACCTGGTGGAGAAACTGAAGACTTACGTCGATGGCGTCGGCGATGGTGTCGTCACGGTGGACACGAACACCTCCGACCAACTCGCGATGTTGCTCCTTGAGAAGAAGGTCGACGACCTTCTCTCGAGATATCCGGCAGGTCGTGGCATGGGGCGGCCGATGCGGCTGGTCAGCTTGGCCAAGCGATTCAAGGACATGAAGGCGGCGAACCACGCGCCTCACGCCCAAGCCGCAGATCAAGCCGCAGGATCATAGTCACCCCAGTACGCGCACCCCGATCTCGCCGGTGCGCGGGCCCGTCGCCGTGCGCTCCTTCTGGCAGGCGAGCGCCACCGCCCAGAACTTGTCCGCGTGGCCACGCGCATTGCGCTCGGCGTCGAAGCTCACCTTGCCCGAGGGGAGCACGCGGCGCTTGATGGCGTGTACCTGGCCGACCAGCTCGCGGTCTCGGGGCAGCGTCACGTCGCGGCGCTGGAGCAGGATCTTGAAGTCCGTGGCCCAGCGCTCCTTCGCCTCGTTGGTGAAGTTCTCGCCGACGACCTGCGGGAAGTCGCGCGACAGGTTCTCGGCGAGGTTCATGCCGATGCCGCTGCGGTCGATGGAGAGCCGCGCGACGGGCAGCGTGCCGAGCAGGCGTCGGAGCTCGGCCTCCTGCTCGGCGAACGGGGTCCCCTCGAAGCTCCGCAGCATGCGCGCGGTGAAGCGACCCTCGATCTCCTCGAACACCGCCAGCTCGGAGCGGTCGCGCGTGCGGCCGACGTCGAAGCCCGCGACGATGCGCCCCTCGGGCGCGCGCACGCTGGTGGGCTCGTCGTAGAGCACCAGCTCGTCGTTGGTGCACGGGAGGATCAGTTCGTAGGGGAAGAAGCTGTAGGTCTCGTCGACGAACTTGCCCTCGAACTCCTGCTGGAAGTCCTCGATGGGCAGCGAGTCGAACTGCTCGATGAGCGTGGGCCTCCCGAAGCGCTCGACGCGCTCCTCCGTCGGCAGGTCGAGCGCGAGCTCGGACGCGGCCTTCACGTCGGTGGTGAAGAAGCGGCACAGCCACCACGGCACGTGTTGCCGAGTGTGGTGCGGGTACTTGCGCAGCTCCTCGTTGGCGATCTCCCAGAAGATGCCGCGCCGCCCAAGCGGCGTGCTGCACCCGGTGAGCTGCCCGTTGCTGCGGAGGATGAGCGCCGTCGAGCCCCGGTACACCTCGCGGTCGTTCACGTAGTGCGCGAGCTCGTCGAGGTAGACGTCGCCCTTCTTGCCGCGCGGCGCCTTCGACGGGTGCGACAGGATGCGGGAGACCCGCTTGGTCGCGCCGTTCGACTCGAACGCCAGCTCGGTCTTCGAGTCCACGACGAGCCGCTTCTGGTACGCGAGCGGCAGCTCCTCGTGGAGCTGGCGCGCGGTGAGCACCTTCTCCTTCGCGTCGTCCATGTTGTAGCTGACGAAGACCGCCGTGTGCTTCGAGCGGAGGTGGCAGCGGGCGAGCGCCTCGAGCGCGAAGAGGAACGAGAAGCCGACCTGGCGGCTCTTGTTGACCCACCGGAACCGCGAGCGGTTGGTGAGGAACTCGCGCTGGTACGCCTCGAGGACGACGGGCTCGTCGTCGTAGGCCATCAGCGCCGCGACGAACCCCGGCTCCGTCATCAACCACTGCTGGAACTCCTCCTCGGTGCGCTTGACGATCCCGAGCGTCATGCCGCCCTCCGGGACGTCGCGAGCGACCTTGCCTTCCTCGCGAACGGAAGCCTGTATGGGTCGCAAGGAGAGCGCCCATGACCGCCTACGCCGACACCATCTCGCGCCCCGTGAAGACGCTGACCGAGGCCGAGCAGCGCGCGCTGCTCAAGGTCACCGGCCAGCATGTCGACGGCTTCCGCGACCACGTCATCTTCAGCCTCGCGATGGGCACCGGCCTGCGCGAGCACGAGCTCCTCGCGCTCGACGTCGGCGACGTGTTCGATGACGTCGGGCGCGCCAAGCGCCGCGTCGCCCTGCGCGTGTTCAAACGCTCCGCGAAGGACCCCGTCGCCCAGGAGGTGCTGCTGCCCGACGCCGTGCGCGCCAAGCTCGAGCGGCTCCTCACGACGCGCAAGCGCGCGGGCGAGACCATCACACCCACCACGCCGGTCTTCGTGAGCCGCCTCGGACGACGGCTCTCGGCGCGCCAGCTCCGGCACCTCTTCGCGGTCTGGCAGGAGCGCGCCGGCTTCGAACGCCACGTGGGGTTTCACACGCTGCGCCACCACGCCTGCAGCGCCGTCTACCGGCAGTCGAAGGACCTCCGGCTCACGCAGAAGTTCGCGCGCCACAAGTCGGTGGTGACGACCAGCATCTACACGCACCCCACGGACGACGAGCTGCTCCGGGCGGTCGAGGGGCTCGTCTGCTGAGCCCGCGCCGCGCCCGCGACCCACTTGCCGAACAGAACCGAACGCGCGCGCGTGCTCGCTTTCCTGTTCGCCGCTCGGTTTCGAATCGCAGGGCTGCTCGGTTTCCGAAAACTGACCCACTCGGAAACGGCCCCAGGCACCCTGCGGCGGGCGCGCGGCGCCACAAGAAACGGACCCCTCCCCCCCTTCGGCAGGTTGTAGGCATGCGGAGGCCGATGCCGGCGTGCCGACGCCGTGGGCGGGCATGGTAGGCGTGCTCCACGAGGGCGCGCGCCGACCGCCGCTAAGAGAGAAAAGCGGCGGTTCGCGCCCAGCGCAGCGCGCGTTCTCGGGGACTTCGAGCGCCTCGGACGCGCCGATCTCGGGGAGCCGTACCGCCGCTTTCCGTGGATCGGCGCCGTGGGCGCGCGCGAGGCCCGGCTCGGCAGCGCCGTCTCGGCGTGCGTGGCTGCCCGCGTGTTCCGGTGCGCGCCGCGGTGAGCTCGTCGTGCTCGAGCGCTCGAAGCTGGGCGGCGGCGTATGGCCGCGGCATCCCGGGGTCTGCGCGAGGGGCGCGTGTTCTTCCGGCCCGCTGTGGGCCTCGTGGGCGCCCGTCTGCGAGGCTCTGCTGGTCGCGTCGTCCTGGCCGCGTGGGCGCGCGGCTGCGCCGGGGACGATCATCCCTCGTCCTCCTCAGCGTTCGCGCCACGTGGGCCAACGTCGGCGCCGTCGTGCGCGCCCAGCGCTCCTTCGACGGCGGCGGCTGCGACGAGCACCTGGTTCTCGATCAGCTCGCCGTCGTCCGGGTCTGCGCCCATCTGCTCCGCGAGCTCGCGGGCGAGGTTCACGAGGCTGCGCACCTCGTCGCGCAGGTGCTGGGACAGGTTCGGTTCCGCCGCGTCGTCCCGAATCGAACGCGAGGGGGGCAGCCGAACACCGCCGAGGCTGCTCGATTTCCCGTGCTCGGTTTCGACCGCCTGCCCGCGCACGTCGATGATGCCGGCCATCGCGGGCGTCGAGGACTCGAGGTCGCGCATGTAGCGCTCGTGCCTCTCCGACAGCACCTCGAGCGAGAGCATGTGGCGAATCTCCTGCCGCGAGTCGGCGCCGCCCTCGAGGAACGACTTGAGCCGGATGAGCGTGTTGACGTCGGCAGGGCTGTCGGTGCGGACGCGGCCCTCCTTGAGCGCCTCCCTGAACTTGATGAGGAACTCGTCGATGAGCGCGAGCATCTCGGCGACCGTGATCGCCTCGGCGGTCGCGCGTGCCTCGATGATCTTCTCGTCGCGCCGGGCCTCGATGCGGTGCTCCCCGTACTTGCGGCGGTGCATCGTGTTGTGGCTCTTGGCGTAGTCGGCGATGACGCTCGGAGCGACGCCGTACTTCTCGGCCAGCTCGCGGTACGTCGGGTAGACGGTGTTCGACGTGCCGTCGTCGTTCATCGACACCTCGCCGAAGACGAGCAGGCGATCCAGCTCCGCGAACGGGATGACCGGCGCCTGCTGGTGGCGAGGCCGCCCGGGTCGACGACGCTCATCCGAGGGTGCGGTGTTCTCCGTCGCGTGCTCTGCGCTGTCCTCGACGCTCGCGCGCACGACGTCGTTGGGCTCGGGCGCTTCGACGGAGCGCTCGACCTTTGGCGGCAGCGGGGCCTTCGGCGGATCGAGCTGGGCCCGCAGCTCCTCGCGACGTTCCGTGGTCCGGTGCTCCTTGGCGAACGCGGCGATGGTGCTGACCGCGACGCCGAAGCGGGCCGCGACATCGCGCTGCGTGAGCCAGACGCGCTTCGCCTCGCCGTGCTCATCGGGCACCACCTCGCCCTCGACGAGCAGACGCTCGACCTCGTCGGGGTTCGAGAGCTTAGGGCCTTCGCCCTTCGTGGGCCGGCCACTCTTCGCGTGCTTGTGCTTCGCCATGTTCCCTCAGAAGCCAATGGAGAGCTGGATCGGGGACGCGCTGGTGAGCAGCGACTTCAAGCGCTGCATCGCGCGCGATCGCTGCCGCTTGAGGCGCTGGTAGAGACGCTCGCGGGCCACATCGTCGTCGGGCTCGAGACGCTCGACGTACGCGCGCAGGAGTTCTCGGCGCAGCACCGTCGCCTCGACCACGTCGAGCCCGCTCGTGGAGAGGCCCTCCTGGACCGCGCGCTGAATGAGAAGCGCGAGGTCGTACAGCTCCTCGTCCGTGCGCGCGCGACGGGGAGCGAGGGAGTCCGGGTCGAGGTCTTCCAGCGCCTCGACGTCGATGCCCGGGTGGCGCTGCTCGCGCTCCTTGCGGAGGAAGGCGAACACCTGCCGCTCGGTGCGCTGGCGCAGCCGCATCGGCAGGCGGTCCATGAGCGGCACGTCGGTGAGCGCTGCCAGGAACGCGGTGACGACGAGCTGGTCGAGCTCATCGCCCGGCACCGTGTCGCTGACGAGGCGGCCCCGCAGGCGCACCAACATCGGCTTGAACGCGCCGAGCAGGAGGGACGCCCACACCGTAGCGCGGCTCGCCCGGTGCTCGGTGATGATCGCCCTGGTGAGCGCCTCGCGCGACGCGTAGGTGCCCTCCGCTTCGTCGTCGAGCATGGCGAGCACGGAGGCCGCGTCGGCGTGCTCCGCGATGGCGGGCTGCTTCGCGCGGCCCGCCTCGAAGGCATGGCGGTGGCGGTCGGAGAGCGCGTCCCGACGAAGCCGCTCGAGGTCGTTGCGGAGGGCGCTCTTCACTTGTCCCTCCGCGCCCACCACTCGGCGACGAACTCGAGGAAGTCGTCGAGGCTCAGCGCAACGAACGGCTCGGCGCGGTCGTCGCGGATGATGGCGATGGGGATTCGTCCGGGCGGGGCCGCGCTCGTGGCCTGGCGCAGCGCAGCCCGGACGTTCGGCTGCTTGCCGCGCTTGGCCTCGGGCCAGAACACCGGGCAGTCGACGTCGGGCGTCTCCTCGCCCGTGCGGAACTGGAGGCCGCGCCGGATGGTCGCGTCCGGCATGACCTCGCGGAAGCGCTGGACGAGCTCGCGCTCGAAGCCGGCGCCCTTTCTCCGAGAGTGCGCGCCGCTCATGCTCGCACCTCCCGGACGAAGTGAGCTGGGATGCCGAGTCGCTTCGCCTCGCGCAGCTCGCGCTCCATCCCCTCGGTGACGAGTTCGCCGAAGACCCGGACCTCGTCGCAGGTGGCGAGCAGCTCGATGCAGAGCGCGAGCGCCTGCTCGCGCCCCGTCGTCTCGTCGATGAGCTGCGGCAGGTAGAGGTGCGGCGCGATGGGGAGCGCGCCGTCGTCGATGAGGAACTGGCTGATCGCGCGGACCCGCTCGATGTTGCCGGCCGGATCGTTCGCGAATGGATGGCAGACGTAGACGCGGCGACGGCGACCTGCCTCGATGCGACGACGGCGCACCAGCTCGGCGGCCGTGTAGTGCAGACCGTCGAGCACCTCAGCGTAGGCCTCGCTCGGGTAGTCCCGTCCGTCATCGAGGCGCCACGGCCCGTACTGACGTCGGCCCTGCGCGAGACGACCGAGGAGCGCGTCGCAGATCTGCCGCTCATCCGCCGGGAGCCCGGTGACGACGCCGCCCGCGCGCATGCGCTCCACGAGGCGGCGGGCGACTTCGAGCGAGCAGCGGGCATCGGCGAGCGCACGGTGCGGGTGCGGGCGCTCGAGCCCGAGCGTCTTCGCCAGCGGATCGAGCGACATCGACGGCAGCTCGCCGGTGACGACCAGCGGCCACGCGAGGCTCGCGGTGTCGAGCCGGTGGTAGTCGACGTTCGGCAGCGCGAGCCCGGCGCGTCGAGAGCCGGCCTCGAGGAAGGCCCAGTCGAAGCCGACGTTGTGGCCGGCGACGAGAGCGCCCTCGAGGAGCGGAGCCACCTCGAGCAACGCTTCGCGGAGCGGGAGCGCGTGCTCCCACGCCGCCGTCGTGAAGCCGTTGATCGCCAGCGCGTCGAGCTGCGCCTCTCCGAGCCGCTCGGGCGCAACGAGCGCCTCATACTCGTCCAGCACCTCCAACGTGCGCGCGTCGACGCGGACGATGCCGATCTCGATCATGTCGTGCCGCGATGGATCGAGGCCGGTGGTCTCGAGGTCGATGAAGGCGACGGTCGTCTTCGGTGCCCCGCGTGCGAGGCGCGGAGCGTCATGGGCGATGATGGGCGCGGCTGCTGCCGACGCCGGGTCGAGGGGCGGCGGGAGCAGCATCACGCCACCTCCTTCGCCCAGAGGCGCGGCGACATGCGCTTGTCGGCGTGCGCTTCGAGCTCGGCCTTCAGCAGCGAGACGCGCGGCTTGTCGAGCTTCTTGCCCAGCGACTTGAGGAGCGCGTCGAGGGCCTTCTTGTCGATGGCGCCGAGCTTCCCGAGCACCTCGTCGCGCGAGAGACCCGTCGCATCCGCGAGCAGTGAGAGCGTCGGCTCGAGCGGGTAGTCGAGGCTCGTGGTCGCGAACATCCGGTAGCGGACGCCGCCGAGCACCAGCTCGTCGCGCTCCTTGAGCTGCGCCTTGAGGATGTCTTCCAGCTCCTCCTTTCGGGCGTAGAGCGCCTTCGCGAGGCGAGCGACCTCCTCGCGCTCGCGGGCGACACCTTCGAGATCGGCGAGGTCTTCGACGATGAACTCGCGCTTGCCCTTGAGCGCTTCGGCGTAGGCCGGGCACTGCTTGCGGTGGTCGCAGTAGGAGCAGTTGGTGTTGAGACGCGCCGGGTACTCCGTCGCGGTCTCCGTCTGCCTCCCGAGCGTCTCGACGTAGGCGAGCGCGTCGGCGAGCTGCTCCTCGGTGGGCGTCGTCTGCTGCCGGACGCCGTGGCGCAGCATCCAGAAGGTCAGCTTCACGTTCTTCGCCCACGGCCAGAGGCGGCGCACCGCCACCTCGTAGAGGCTCATCTGCAGTGAGGTGTCGACCTCGTCGCGGGTGAAGAGCTGGTGGTTGGTCTTGTAGTCGATGACCTCGACGGTCTCGTCGTCGAGCCAGTCGACGCGGTCGATGAAGCCCAGCACCTCGAAGGGCCCGACCGGCAGCCGGAACTCCTTCTCGATGGCGAGGACGTCGCGGTGGTCGACGACGCCCTGCTCGGCGATGAAGCGCCGGAGGATGGCGAGGCCCTCG
>WBZM01001724.1_pt1 | contig 20640 bp, 16 predicted proteins | sample 5204271 | NCBI WGS metagenome assembly WBZM01 (sample SAMN12344346, study PRJNA552823) | activated sludge metagenome | biome: Activated sludge suspended growth; feature: Nitrification reactor; material: Wastewater; isolation source: activated sludge from nitrification reactor of wastewater...
CGTGAGCAAGGGCGACCGCGTGCTCGCCTGGCTGCCGACCGGCAAGCCGATGGTGCTCACCTGGTTCGCCGCCAATTACCTCGGTGCCGTGTTCGTGCCGCTCAATACCGCGTACCGCGGCGACGTGCTCGCGCACGTCGTCAACGCGTCGGGCGCCCGGGTGATGGTGGCTCACCACGCGCTCGTCGAGCGGCTGGACGGACTCGCCTTGCCGTGTCTCGCGCGGGTCGTCGCCGTGGGCGGCCGGCCGCAGACGTCGCGCGAGGATCTCGAGATCCTCGCGGAGTCCGCGCTGGCGGGCGACGTCGCGCGACTCGACGACAGCGCGGAAGTCCACCACTGGGACATCCAGTCGATCATCTACACGTCGGGCACCACCGGCCCGTCGAAGGGCGTGCTTTCGCCCTACCTCCAGCTCTACCAGACCGCGATGGCCTGCTACGGCTACATGCGCGACGGCGAGGCCATCCTCGTCAACCTGCCCATGTTCCACGTCGGCGGCACCAGCCCGACGTACGCGGCCCTGGTGCGCGCGGGCAGCATCTACCTCGTCGACGGCTTCAGCACCACGCGCTTCTGGGACCAGGTGCGCGAGGGCAACTGCGTCACCACGTCCGGGCTCATCGGCGTGATGTCGGCGTTCCTCGCCAAGGCGGAGCCGCGGCCCGACGACGCCGACCATCCGCTGCGCTGCCTGACGCTGTTCCCGGTCAACGAGGACACGGTGCGGATGGCCCGGCGCTTCGGGTTCGACTACCTGACCGGCTTCAACATGACCGAGGTCTCGACGCCGCTGGTCACCGACGTCAACACGACGGTGTTCGGCTCCTGCGGCCGGCCGCGTTCCGGCATCGAAGTGAGGCTGGTGGACGAGCACGACGTCGAGGTGCCGCGCGGCGAGGTCGGCGAGATGCTCGTGCGCAGCGACACGCCGTGGAGCATGAATGCCGGGTACAACGGCCAGCCCGAGGCCACCGCGGCCGCGTGGCGCAACGGCTGGTTCCACACCGGCGACCTTTTCCGCCAGGATGCCGACGGCAATTTCTACTTCGTCGACCGCCGCAAGGACACGATCCGGCGGCGCGGCGAGAACATTTCGTCATTCGAGGTCGAGAATGCCGTGCGCCAGTACCCGGACGTGGACGAGGTCGTGGCGGTCGGCGTGCAGAGCGAGATCGCCGAGCAGGAGGTGCTGGTGGCGGTGACGTCGAGGCCCGGGCGGCAGGTCGACCCGCGGGCCCTCACCGAGTTCCTGATCCCGCGCCTGCCCTACTTCATGGTGCCGCGCTACGTCCGCGTCGTGGCCGACCTGCCGAAGACCGAGACCAACAAGGTCCGCAAGGTCGTGTTCCGCGACGCAGGCGTCACTCCGGACACCTGGGACCGGGAGCGCGCCGGCATCCACCTGCACCGCGACCGGCTGTAGCGCTCAGCCTGCCACCCGCAGGGTGACCGGGATCGCGCTCATGCGCGGCAATCCGCTCAGGGGCTCGTAGTCCCGCTCGTCGTCCACCAGCACGGACGTGCAGCCGGACGTGCCGTCGCCCTCGAAGCCGTGCGCCATCGAGACGACGCCGGCCCGGATGTCCGGGGTACGCTGCAGGACTGCGCGGATCGAGCCCAGCGACGACTCGAGGATGACCGGCGTGCCGTCGGCCGCCCCGATGCGGTCCGCATCGGACGGGTTCACGTAGGCCGGGTTGTACGGACGCCGGCGACGGAGCGCCGGCAGGTGGTGCGCCACCGAGTTGTACACGGCGTGCTCCCGCCGGCTCACGAGTTGCAGCGCGATCGCCCCGCCCGTCGCCGTCGAATCGACATCGCGCGACCCCGCCGCGGCCGACGCCGACAGTTCTCGCTCGACCTCGGCGAGCTGCCCGAGCATCAGCGGATGTGCCAGTTCCAGCCGGTGCGGCCACGCCGGATCACGGGCCTCGGCCAGCGGCTGCGGATCCGGGAACAGGTGCCCATGCGGGTATCGGCGAATCTCCGCCAGCGGCACGCGGCTGCGTTTCACGAAGAGTTCCAGCAACTGGTCCGTGGTCGGCGCGTGCCCCATGTCGAACGGCTGGCCGCGGTACGCGAGCGGCAGGTTCATGTGCCTGCCCAGTTCGTAGAACACGCGCCAGTCCTCGAGCACGTCGGCGCCGGGCGGGGGCTCGACGAGCGCCGGCTGATACTGCGCGTACGGCTCCTGGTACCCGATCGACAGGCCGTAGACGGTGATGCCTTCGTTGCCGAAGGTGATGGCCGGCGTCTCGAAGCCGAACCTCGGGCCGATGACATAGTGCGCGAGACGCGCCGTCGCGGAGACCTGCGGGTCGATCACGACCAGCAGTTCGAGCGACTCGAGCGCGCGACGGGTCTTGGCCTGGTTGGGCCACGTGAGGAGCGGGTTGCCGCCGATCACGAACAACGCCCGCACCTGGCCTTCGCCCGGCGTCAGGATCTCGTCGGCCAGCGCTGCCGTCGGCAGGCCGGCGGCCGACTCGCGCAGGCCGCGCACCCGGAGCGCGGGACCGAAGCCGGCGTCCGGTCGGGGCTTCTCGGCGCGCGCAACGCCGCTGAACTGCCGGAACAGCACGCCGCGGTTGGGGAGCGTCTGGCCCGCCCGCACCCACCGGCCGCACACGGTGTTCAGGACCAGCACCAGGTAATCCATCAGGACGCCGCGTGGCGCCATGCTGGGCCCGGTGCCGCTGGTGGCATTGCCGGAGCGCGCCTGCGCGAACATGCTCGCGGCCGCGACGATTTCGCCGGCGGTGACGCCGGCCCGCCCGGCCGCCACTTCGGGTGGGAAGCGCGCCACGGCTGCCCGCAGCGCGTCGATGCCGCGCGTCTCCTCCGCCACGAACGCACGGTCGTGCCAGCCCTCCTCGAGGATCACGTGCAGCATCGCCGCGAGCAGTTCGACGTCGTGCCCGGGCAGGCATTGCAGGTGCAGGTCCGCCTTGCGCGCCGTCTCGGTCACGCGAGGATCGATCACGATCAGCTTCAGGCCGCGGGCACGCGCCTCGTGCAGGCGCCGGGCCGGGTTGAAGGACGGGATTCCGCCCCACATGGACACCAGCGGATTGGCGCCCACCAGCAGGCAGGTGTCCGCCCCGGCGAAGGACTGCGGTCCCGCGCCCCAACGCCCGTGCAGCGCCATCGAGATGGGTTTGCCGGGCTGGTCGATGGTCGCGTTGCTGAAGCGCATCGGCGAGCCGATGGCGTCCATGAACGCATCGCGCAGCATGACCCCGGCCGGACAGAAGTGGCTGAACGTGCCGCCGTACATCGCGACCGAGCGCGGGCCGTGGCGGTCGAGCAGCCGTTGCAGGTGCCGCGCAATGCCGGCCAGCGCGGTGGCACTGTCGACCGGCTCGAGCGTCCCGTCGCTGGTGCGGCGCAGCGGGCGCTGCACTCGCGCGGGATCGCGGTGGAACTCGTGGAAATTGCGTCCCTTGACGCAGCTGTACCCGTGATAGGCGGGATTGTCGACGTCGCCGAGGATGCGCGTGACGCGCCCCTCCTCGATCGTGACCTTCAGCCCGCAGGTGGCGTGGCAGAAGCGGCAGATGGCGGTCGTCTCCATCGCGCGCCTCCCGTCGTCAGCAGCGAAACGGAGGGGCGGCGCACGGGACGCCGCCCCTCCCGGACGATCAGAACTTCAGGCGCAGGTCGACGCCGTAGGTCCGCGGCGGCCCGAACTGAGACACCTCCTCGCCGAAGAACGGGATGATGTTCGCCCGGTACAGCTCGTTGGTGATGTTCTTGCCCCACACCGCGACCGACCAGGCGGCGTTCGCCGGGCGGAATGCGACGCTCGCGTCCAGCAGGCCGTACGACGGCTCCTTGGCGATGTTGTCGGTCGCCCAGTACATGTCGCTCTGCCAGGTGTAGTTGAGGTTGATCGCCGCCATGCCGATGGTGTAGTCGAGGCCGGCCGACACCTGGGTCTCCGGCGTGCGCTGCAGCCGGTTGCCCGAGCTGTCGAGCCGGTTCCCGGTGCTCGGATCGATCGCGGTCTCGAGGAAGTCCTTGTACGTCGCATCGACGTAGGACCCGGACAGCGACAGCCGCAGGTCCTCCGTCGCGGCGAATTCCCACTCGGCCTCGACGCCCTTGATCTCGGCGGCCGCGGCGTTGTCGGTGAGGTTGCACAGGCAGGCTGCGTTGGTCTGGGTGACCTGCAGGTTCGTGTAGTCCATGTAGAACACGTCGGCGTTGAGGCGCATGCGGCGATCGAGGAGGTCCATCTTCACGCCGACCTCGTAGTTCTTGGCCTTCTCCGGGTCGAACGGCGTCGTCGCCTGGGCCGGGTTGGCCGGCGTGTCGTCGTAGCCGCCGCCCTTGAAGCCCTCCGAGTAGGTCAGGTACGTGAAGACGTTGTCGGAGATCTTCCAGTCCAGCGTCGCCTGCGGCGTGACTTCGCTCCACTTCTCGGAGTAGTCCGCCCGGAAGCTGTCGCCTTCGCCGTACGTCCAGCGGTTCGGCGCGGCGCAGACCGCCGGCCGCCCGTTGCCGACGACCGAGCCGTCCGGCGCGCGGCACAGCGACTCGATCGTGACGTTGGCCCGCGGATCGTTCGGGTTGAACCGGTCGCCCGTCTCGACGACCACGCCCTCGACGTTGCCCTTCTTCTCGTCGCTCGTGTAACGCAGGCCCACGCTCAGCTTCAGCGAATCGGTGAACTTGAACGCCAGCTGCCCGAACACGCCGTAGTTGGTCATCTCGCCGTCGTTGTACCAGTTGTTCTGGCCGCTCAGCGTCGACAGCGGATTGTTGCCGCCCGTGAACACGAGGCCGAGGAAGTTCTCGCCGATGAAGCGGTCGTTCTTCTGAACGTTGTCGTGCTTGTAGTACAGGCCGGCGATCCACTCGAAGCGGCCATCCGTGTTGGAGGTCAGCCGGAACTCCTGGCTGATCGAGTCCGTGTCGACGACCTCGTTCACCGGCTGCGCGAACAGGAAACGCCCGTTGTTGTACGTGCGGAACGCGCAGGCCTGGGTCGTGCAGGGCGTGCCCTGCGGGCCGTAGTTGATGTCGGTCCACGCCACGTAGTCGAGCCAGCGCGCGGGATCCCAGCCGAGGGCCTCGGGTCCGATGCCCGTCTGGTCGTAGAGCTGGCCGCTGTGCCCGGAACGGTACCCGGTCAGCGAGTTGAAGCTGAACGGCGCCCAGTCCTTCTGGATGTCGAGCGTGAAGCCGCGGGCCTGCCGCTCCATGTACTGCTGCTGGCGCAGGTGGTCCTTGAACTGCACGCTCTGGGCCATGTCGACCCGTGGATTGTCGAGACCGAGGTACTCGCGCAGCAGACTCCAGGGCCGCGTGCAGTTGCCCGCCGCGCCGATGCCCAGGTACGTGCTCTCGCAGTCCTTGATGCCGCCGGCGACCGGCACCGAGTTGACTCCGTTGGAGTTGTCGGTGGTGTAGTCGAAGATGCCCCGCACGGACCAGCCGCTGTCACCGGGCTCCCAGAGTAGTTGTGCGCGCACCTGGGTCGACTCGAGGTCCTCGACGTCGCGCTTGTGCAGGATGTCGCGCCCGTAACCGTCGTGCGAGCGGTACTGGAAGCTGAAGCGCCCGGACAGCGAATCGGTCAGGCCGCCGTTGACGTGCCCCGAGACCAGTTTCGCGGCGTAGTTGCCGAGGCCCATCGTCACGTCGCTCGAGAAGTCCTGCGACGGACGGGCCGTGATGATGCTGAGCGCGCCGCCCACCACGTTCTTTCCGAGCAGCACGCCCTGCGGGCCGCGGATCACCTCCACGCGCTCGAGGTCGAAGAAGTCGAAGTTGTAGTCGCCCGTGCGGCCGATGTAGACGCCGTCGACGAACGTGCCGACCGAGGGGTCGGAGGTCGGCGAATCGAGGCGCGTGTTCGTGATGCCGCGCATGTTCAGTTCCTGGTCGAGCGGCGTGAGGGCGGTCAGCGAGAAGGCCGGTACGACCGCCGCGAGGTCGCCGGCGCTGAACACCTTCTCCGCGGCGAGGCTCTCCCCGCTGAACGCGGTCACCGCGACCGGCGTCTCCTGCAGCGAGGTCTCGCGGCGCTGCGCGGTGACGATGATCTCCTCCAGGCCCGTGTCGGCAGCGACGGCCGGTGCCGCGGCCGCCGCGGCGAGCACGGTCGCCACGGCGCGCGCGATGGACGAGCCACGATCGGCAATCAAGCGAGTGCGAGCAGATGACATTGACGTAAGTCCCCCATGACGTTTATTTCCGACACTTCGTTATCGACTGCGACCGCCGGTGTCGTCCGGCGCGCCTCGTCGCTTGCGCAACTAGACTGAGAACAGGCTACCCGCGGTCCCCCGCGCTCGCAAGTGCTTTCGCGCGGGCGGAAAAGTCCTGGTACGCCTCGAGCGCGTCCGCGAACTCGCGCCCGACCCCGGCCCGGACGAGCGGTCCGTCCGCGAGTTGCGCCGCCGCATCAGCCGCGCCCGGCCCGGTGACGGGCACCAGCGTCTCGCACTCGATCGTGGCGGCCCGGCGCGCGACGCCGTGCCCCGCCACGAACACCTGGCCGTTGACCCGCGACTGCGCGCCCACCAGTGCCGACACCAGCGGCGCGACGAGTTCGGGCGCCATGTCGAGCCGCGTGTCCTCGTCGAGGTGTGCGCCGGTCATTCGCGTTGCAGCATACGGGGCTATTGCGTTGCAAAAGACGTCGCGCGGCCCACCCTCCTGTGCGAGGGATCTCGCGAGCGCGATCAGCGCGGCCTTGGACGCGGCATAGGCCGAGAGACCGTGCAGGCCATGCAGGCCCGCCGAAGAGGCGGAAACGACCACCCGACCGTGCCCGGCGCCGCGCATGTGCGCCCACGCCGCGTGCGTGACGCCCAGTGTGCCGAAGAAATTCACCTCGAAGATCGCGCGGAACTCGCCGAGCCCGATCCGGTGGAAGGGCGCGTGCTGGTCGACCCCGGCGTTGTTGACGAGCGCGTCCAGCCGGCCGAACGCCGACAGCGCGCGCGCGACCATCCGCTCGCCGGCGCCGGGCGCGCTCACGTCCTCGTGGTCGGCGACCGCCTCCCCGCCCGCCGCGCGGATCTCCTCGACGACGCGGTCGGCGCTGCCCCGGCCGTCGCTATCGACTTCGCGCCGCCGGTTGTTCACGATCACGCGCATGCCGTCAGCCGCCAGGCGCAGCGCATAGGCCCGGCCGAGGCCGGTGCCGGCACCGGTGACCAGGGCGACGCGCGACTCGCCGGGCGGGACCGTCTTGACCATTGCCGGTTTTCCTTTCAGTCTGACTACGCAAGTGACGAGCCGAGTCTACACGCAGCGGGGGGAGTAGCGTCATGACCAGCAGCAGCCCGGAGCGCGGCGGCACCGATCGCCTGGAGCGCGCCCTGTCGTCCCAGGAGATCCGCGACGTCCTCGCGCGGTACGCACGCGGCGTGGATCGTGCGGACGCCGGGCTGCTCAAGTCGTGCTACCACCCCGACGCGATCGAGGAGCACGGCGGCAACTACGCGGGCAATGCCTTCGAGTACGTCGACGGCGCGGTCGGGCGCATCCGTGCCATGGGCGTGATGCAGCACCTGCTCGGCAGCAGCCACATCGAGTTCGAGGGCGACACGGCCTGGGTCGAGACCTACATCTGGACCTTCCTGCGCATCGCGGCCGACGGCAGGTCGACCGATACCTTCACCGGCGGCCGCCTGTTCGACAGGTTCGAGCGGCGGCACGGCGAGTGGAAGATCGCCCACCGCCGCACGATCTTCGACTGGAATCGCGACGTGCCCGCGAGCGAGGGCTGGTGCCTGGGATTCTTCGATCCCGGCCGACCCGGCATGCACCTCGGCCGCAAGGATGCGTCGGACCTCTCCTACGACCGGAAGGCGCGCTGAAGCCGATGTCAGGACAGAAGGCACCCTTTCGCACCACGTATTTCCCGTCGTCGGACATGCGCGTCGAGCGCCGCGCCGACGGCACCCTGATCGTCGAGCCGAAGGACGAACTGTGGCCGTTCCTGCCCAACCTGCCGGCACAGCTGGCCGAGCGTGCGGCCGGGCACCCGGACCGGCTTTGCCTCGCCGAGCGCGACGGGCCCGGCGGCCCGTGGCTGAAGCACAGTTACGCGGAGGTCAGGCGCGACTCGGATGCCTTCGCGCAGTGGCTGATCGATCGACGGGTGCCGCCCGGCCGCAGCCTGCTGATCCTGTCCGGGAATTCCGTCGCGCACGTCGTGGTGAAGTTCGGCGGGTTCGCCGCGCGCCTCCCCGTCTGTCCGGTCAGCGCCAACTACGCGCTGATGGCGGGCGACTTCGGCCGGCTGCGGCACGTCGTCGCGCTGGTGAAGCCGGCGGTGGTGTTCGCCGAGCAGACGGAGAGATTCCGGCGCGCGCTCGAGACCGTGGACTTCGGCGACGCCGTGGTCGTCACGCGTGAACCCGAGCTGCTGTCGCGCCCGGCCGTCCGCTACGCCGACGTGCTGGCCACGCCAGTCACCGGCGCGGTGGCGCAGGCGATCGCGACGCTGGATCCCGACGCCCCTGCCGCCTACATGCTGACCTCGGGCTCCACCAGCATGCCGAAGGCCGTGGTGCAGTCGCAACGCATGATGGCCGCGAACGTGGCGCAGGGCCGCTACGTCCTCGCCCGCACGGCCGGATGGGACGAGGTGATGCTCGACTGGCTGCCGTGGAGCCACGTCTCCGGCGCGTGCAACCAGTTCGCCACCATGGTGAGCGGCGGCAGCTTCTACATCGACGGCGGGCGGCCGATGCCCGGGCTGTTCGAGGAGACGCTGCGCAACATCCGCGAGATTCCGCAGAGCTTTCACATCAACGTGCCCTTCGGCTACGCCATGCTGGTGGACGCGCTCGAGAAGGACGCCGAACTGCGGCAGAGGTTCTTCGCCAACCTGCGCCTCGCCCTGTACGGCGGCGCCGGCCTGCCCCAGGCGCTGTACGACCGCTTCCAGCGCCTGGCGGTCGAGACCGTCGGTCACCGCATCTTCTTCACCACGGGCTACGGCGCCACCGAAACCACCTCGGGGTTCATGTCCATCTATTTCCCGACCGAGGCGGTCGGCATCGGCCTGCCGATGCCGGGCGCCACGCTCAAGCTCGTGCCGCAGGGCGACCGCTACGAGGTCCGCGTGCGGGGCCAGATCGTCACCCCGGGCTACCTCGCGAACCCCGAGGCCAATGCCTCCATCTTCGACGACGAGGGGTTCTACCGCACCGGCGACACCGCGCAGTTCCACGACTCGGGCGACGTGCAGAAGGGCCTGCGGTTCGCCGGGCGGCTCGCCGAAGACTTCAAGCTCGCGACGGGTTCCTGGGTGGCGTCGGGACGCCTGCGCGCCGAGGTCGTCGAGGCCTTCGCGCCCCTGGTCGCGGACGTGGTCGTCTGCGGCGAGAACCTGCCGTTCATCGCCCTCCTCGCCTGGCCCAAGGCGCCGCCGACGCCGGAACTGCGCGATCAGCTCGCAGCGCGCATGGCTGCGTTCAATCGCGGGCGCGGCGTCAGCGAGCGCGTGGAACGCCTGCTGCTGCTTTCGGAGCCGCCGTCGGCGGACCACCACGAGGTGTCCGACAAGGGCAGCATCAACCAGCGCGTCACGCTCGCGCGTCGCGCCGGCGACGCCGAGCGGCTGTACGCCCCCACCCCCGACCCCGCCGTCATCCTGCCGGCGGGCTGAGTTCCTTTTCGTCACGGAGTCGAGGCATGGAGATCAAGGATTGCGTTGCGCTGGTCACCGGCGGCAATCGCGGCATCGGTGAAGCCTTCGTGCGCGCCCTGCTCGAGGCGGGCGCCCGCAAGGTGTACGTCGGCAGCCGCGATCCGGCGTCTGCGGCCCACCTCGCCGCGGCGGATCCACGCTGCGTGGCCCTCGAGCTCGACGTCACCGACTTCGGCGAGGTCGGGGCCGCCGCGCGCAACTGCGGCGACGTCAATGTCGTCGTCAACAATGCCGGATTGTTCGCCAACCAGACGCTGCTGGGCGCGGCCGACATGTCGATCGCCCGCGCCGAGATGGAGGTCAACTTCTTCGGCGTGCTGGCCATGTGCCGCGCGTTCGCCCCGGTGCTGAAGCGCAACGGCGGTGGCGCCATCGTCAACGTGCTGTCGGCCGCCGGCATCGCCTGCCTGCCGAACATGGGCGGTTACAGCCCGTCCAAGGCGGCCGCGAGGTTCCTGACGACCTCGGTGCGCGCGGAACTCGCCGAACAGGGCACGCAGGTCACCGCGCTGATCGTCGGCTCGGTCGACACGCGCATGGCCGCCCACGTCGAGGGCACGAAGGAAAAGCCGGAGGACATCGCCCGCGCGGGCCTCAAGGCCATCAGGCACCGCATCGACGAACTCGACACGGACCGCATGGCGGTGGAAGTTCGCGCGGCCATCCAGCTCGACCCGAAGGGCTTCGAGAAGCGGCTCGCGAAGATGCTGCACGCCACCACCGTCCGGACCGGCCGCTAGGACCGCGCCGTGCCCGCGGACATCCCCGTGCTCGCCCTGGCCTGCGCCGGCACCATCTTCGGCTGCTGGATCGCGCTGTGGCTCGTCAGCCTGGTGATGCAGGACTCGAGCATCGGCGACCCGCTGTATCCGGTGATCATGGCGATCACGGCGGGAGTGTTCTACGCGATCTGCGACGGCAACCCCGCCCGGCAGACGCTGGTGCTGGTCATGACCCTCGTCTGGGCCGCGCGCCTCGCCTGGCACATCGGCGCCCGCAACTGGGGGCGCGAGGATCCGCGGTATGCCCGGCTGCGCGCCCATGCCGCGTCGCTCGGCAGGAACTACGCGCTCTACAGTCTCACCCACGTCTTCCTGTCGCTCGGTGCCCTGAGCGGCGTGCTGATCGCATTCCCGCTGTTCCTCGCGCAGCGCTCGCCGGAGCCGCCCCTCGGCACGCTGGCCGCGATCGGCGTCGCGCTCTTCTGCATCGGGCTGACCATCGAGACCATCGCCGACATCCAGTTGCGCCGCTTCCTGCGCGACCCGACGCACGCCAACCAGGTCATGCAGGACGGCCTGTGGCGCTATTCGCGCCACCCGAACTATTTCGGCGAGCTGACGGTGTGGTGCGGCTTCTTCCTGGTGGCGCTCGAGACGCCGTGGGGCTGGCTCGCGATCGTGAGCCCGCTCACGCTCGCCTACATCCTGATCGGGCCGCTCGGCATCGGCCTCGTCGAACGCCGCATGCGCAAGAAGCGGCCCGAGGCGTTCGCGAAGTACGAGCGCACGACGAGCGCGCTGATCCCGTGGTTCCCGGCGCGCGAACCCTGAAGGCCCGCGTAGCGGCCGGCCTCAGAAGAGCGCCGGCCGTTCGGTGAGGGCCTGCAGGTAGTCAGGCAGGGCTTCGCCCGCCTTGGAGCGGTCGAACAGGCCGCGGTCGAAGTAGTCGCGCCATTCCACGACCTTGAGGTCGCGGAACACCATCACCCCGAGGTAGGGCTGCACGACGCGCCGGCCTTCCGGTGTCACGAAATCGTCGACGCCCTCCATGTAGATGCGGTCGCGGTGCTGCGCGGCGTCGAAGATGCGCCACTTCACGTCCTTCATCATGGCCATCAGCCTGGTCGCGAACTCGCGCATGGCCGGCTTGCCGACGAACACGGGGCTGCCGACGTGCGAGTGCCAGACGATGTCGTCGGCCAGGTGGGACATCATGCCCTCGAGGTCGCCGGCGCGGAACGACTCGATGATCGAGCGGACGACGGCCAGGTAATCCGCCTTCGCGGACTTCGCCTCGGCGGCGCAAACGCCGGTCGCGAGCGGCAGGACGGCGGCGGTCTGGACGAAGCGGCGTCGGTCCATGGTCGTCTCCCCGAGTGACTTTCCTTAATGAACCTTACAGGATGGGTGGCCGGCGCGACAGCCCCTGCCGCGCATTGCCGCTGCCGCCCGCGCCTGCCTATACTGCCCGCGACCCAGATCCGCGGAGACGATGTGCGCACGACGCCCGAAGAACTCGCCCGCGAGTACCGGCACCGCGGCTGGTGGTCGGACCGGCGCATTCCCGATTTCTTCGCGGCCGCGGCGCGCTCCGCGCCGGAGCAGTTCGCCGTGCTCGACCCGCCCAATCGCGAAGCGCTCACGGGCGTTGCGGCGCAACGCTACACGTACGCGCAGTTCGCGGACCTCGTGGACGGATACGCGCTGCGCCTGCTCGAACTCGGCCTGCGCCGCGACGATTTCCTGGTCACGCAGCTGCCGAACGTCGCCGAGTACCCGGCGGTGTACCTGGCCGCGATGCGCCTCGGCATCGTCGTGAGCCCGGTGCCGATGCAGTTCCGCCACCACGAACTGCAGCCGATCGCCGATCTCACGCAGGCACGCGCGATCCTCGTCACGCCCCGCTTCAAGGGCGAGGACTGCACGACGGCCGCGCTCGAACTGGCCTCGGGCCGCGATCTGCGCGTGCTCACGCTCGGCCCGGCCGCGGCGCCGGGCTGCGAGGCCCTGGTACCGGCCGCCCTCGACGCGGCCTCGCGGGAACGGCTCGCGCGGCATGAGGCCACGCTCGGCCTCTCCGCCGACGACATTGCCACCGTCTGCTGGACGTCGGGCACGGAAGGCCTGCCGAAGGGCGTGCCGCGCTCGCACAACCACTGGATCTGCATCAGCCACGCGCATTTCCACGGCGCCGGCATCCGGCGCGGCGAGCGCCTGCTCAATCCGTTCCCGCTGATCAACATGGCCGCCATCGGCGGCTGCTTCATGAGCTGGCTGCACAGCGCCGGCACGCTGGTGCTGCACCACCCGCTCGACCTGCCGGTCTACTTCCGGCAGATCGCGGTCGAGCGTCCGCAGTACGCGATCGCACCACCGGCCGTGCTCAACATGCTGCTGAAGGACGAGAAGCTGCTCGCGAGCGTCGACCTGTCGAGCCTGCGCTGCATCGGCTCGGGCTCGGCGCCGCTCGACCCGGAGATGATCGCCGGCTACCGCGACCGCTTCGGCATCGAGGTGGTCAACGCCTTCGGGTCGAACGAGGGCGTCTCGCTGATGAGCAATGCGGCCAACGCGAAGGATCCGGTGCATCGTGCGCGGATGTTCCCGGCCCTGGGCCGCGACGACGTGCACTGGGAACCGCCCGGTCTCGCGCACCTCCGCACGCGACTGGTGGATGCCGAATCCGGGCAGGAGATCGCCGAGCCCGGCCGCGCCGGCGAGCTGCAGATCACCGGCCCGACGGTGTTCGACGGCTATTTCCGCAATCCCGAGGTGACCGCGAAATCGTTCACCGGGGACGGCTGGTTCCGGACCGGCGACCTGTTCGAACTCGCCGGCGACGACGCCCAGCCGCGCTACTACCGGTTCGTCGGCCGCCTCAAGCAGCTGATCGTGCGCGGCGGCATGAAGATCGCGCCGGAGGAACTCGACAACGTGCTTTCGCAGATGCCCGGCGTCGTCGAGGGCGCGGTGGCCGCCTACCGGGACGAGATCCTCGGCGAGCGCATCTGCGCCGTGCTCGTGCCGCGACCCGGCACCCAGCCGACGCTCGAGTCGGTGTGCCAGCACTTCCAGTCCGCCGGCGTGGCCATCTTCAAGCACCCGGAACGCCTGCGCATCGTGGAGCAGCTGCCCCGCAACAGCGTCGGCAAGGTGCTGCGCGGCGAATTGCAGAAGATCGCGGCCGCGGACGACTAGCCGCCTGCCATGGCGCGCGAATTCCTGCTCCGGCTGCCGCGGGCACCGCAATCCATCGGTGTCCTGCCCGCGTGGCAGGCGGCGCGCGATCCCGACCACGCCGCCCTCACGTTCGACGGGCAGACGCGGACGCGCCGTGAATTCGCCGAGCGCGTGCATCGACGGGCCCGCGCCCTGCAGGCCGCCGGCGTCGGTGCGGGCGACTTCGTCGCCCTCGCGCTGCCGAACGGCCACGCCTGCATCGAGATCGCGTTCGGCTGCTGGGCGGTGGGCGCCACGCCGGCGCCGGTGTCGCATCGCCTGCCGTCGCCCGAACTCAACGCCTTGCTCGACGTGCTGAGACCGAGGCTCGTCGTCGCGAATGACCTCGCGGTGCCCGGGCGCTTCGAGGTGCGCAGCGACCGGCAACTGGACGATCCGCGCCTGTCGTCGGCGCCGTTGCCGGTCTGCGTGTCGAAGCACGTGAAGGCGATCGCGACGGGCGGCAGCACCGGCCGGCCCAAGGTGATCGTCGATCACGCCCCGGCGCTGCTCGACCCCGACGCGCCGTCACTGGGCATGGCCGACGGCGACACCGTCGTCGTCCCGGGCCCCATGCACCACTCCGCGCCCTTCGGGCTCGTGTACCAGGCGCTGGCGTGGGGCTGCCACGTGGTGATCACCCCGCGCTTCGATGCGACCGACACGTTGCGACTCGTCGAGCAGCATCGCGCCGCCTGGCTCTACCAGGTGCCGACGATGATGCATCGCATCTGGCGCCTCGGCGACGACGCTCGCGCGCGCCACGACGTGTCCTCGCTCGAGATCGTCTGCCACATCGCCGCGCCCTGCCCGCCCTGGCTCAAGGAGCGCTGGATCGAGTGGCTCGGGCCGGACAGGATCTGGGAGGTCTATTCCGGTACCGAGGCGGTCGGCGCGACCAAGATCGGCGGCCGCGAGTGGCTCGAACACCGGGGCTCGGTCGGCAAGCTGATGACCGGCGCCGAATTGCGCATCGTCGGTGAGGACGGCCAGCCGCTGCCGGCGGGCGAAGTCGGCGAAATCTATTTCCGGGCGACGAACGGCCTCGGATCCACCTATCACTACCTCGGCGCCGAGCCGCGCACGCACGGCGAGTGGGAATCCTTCGGTGACCTCGGCTGGCTCGACGCTGACGGCTACCTGTACCTCGCCGACCGGCGCACGGACCTCGTGATCTGTGGCGGCGCCAACGTCTACCCCGCCGAGGTGGAGGCCTCGATCGACGCCCATCCGGCCGTGCTCGCGAGCGTCGTGGTCGGGCTGCCCGATGCGGACCTCGGCCAGCGCCTGCATGCGATCGTGGAGGTGCGCGACGTGACCACGGCGCCGGCAGCGGATGCACTGATGGACTTCCTGCGGCAGCGCCTCGCGGCGTACAAGCTGCCGCGCAGCCTCGAATTCACGCAGGAGAGGCTGCGCGACGATTCCGGCAAGGTCCGCCGCAGCGCGCACCGCGACGCGCGCGCGGGCGGGTGAAACGTCAGCCGAGCTTGATGCCGGCGGCGGCCGCCGCTTCCTGCACGAAGCGCAACCCGGGACCGCCCGGATCCTCGCAGTGCAGTGCCCCCTCGAGACTGGCGATCTCGTCGTAGCGCGCTGCCAGTGCCTCCGGCGTGCGTTCGCCCGGCGGCAGGAACACGCCGCGCGTCTCCTGGATCACGATCCGCGAATAGCCGCCCGCCACCGCGCTCAGGATCGTGCGCTGCGGCGCCTGCTCGCTCACGAGCAGCAGCGCCGCGGGCGTGACGTCTTCCGGCGCCATCAAGGCCAGCGCCGCCTCGGGCAGCAGGCCCTGGGTCATGCGGGTCGACGCCGACGGACAGAGCGCGTTGACGCGGATGCCGTACTTCGCACCCTCGATCTGCAGCACGTTCATGAGACCGATCAGTCCGGTCTTGGCGGCACCGTAATTGGCCTGCCCGAAGTTGCCGTAGATGCCCGAGGTCGAGGTCGTCATGAGGATGCGGCCGTAGTTCGCCGCGCGCATGTGCGGCCACACGACGTGGCTGCAGATGGCGGAGCCGAGCAGGTGCACGTCGAGCACCTTGCGGAAATCCTCGACCGTGGCCTTGGCGAACGAGGCGTCGCGCAGGATGCCGGCATTGTTGACGAGGATGTCGATGCGGCCCCAGCGCTCGAGCGCCGTCGTCACCATGTGCGCCACCTGCGACGGGTTCGAGACGTCGGCACCGTGCGAGAGGGCCTCGCCTCCGGCCGCCTCGATTTCCGCCGCCACTTTGGCGGCCGGCGCCGACGAACCGCCGGTGCCGTGCACGTCCCCGCCAAAATCGTTGACCACGACCTTGGCACCGCGCGCGGCGAGCGCCAGCGCGTGCGAGCGCCCGAGACCGGCCGCCGCCCCCGTCACGATGGCCACGCGTCCGTCGAATCGAATGCTCATGTGTCGCCCCTCATCCCACGAACTGCAGGCCCAGCCACTCGGCGACCAGCGCCGGCCGCGACTCGCCCTCGATTTCGACGTTGATCAGCAGCGTCGACAGCCACTGGCCCGGGCTGCGCTCCACCAGCGACTTCAGAACGAACCGGCCGCGGATGCGCTTGCCTGCCCGCACCGGGTGGGTCATGCGGATCTTCTCGAAGCCGTAGTTCATGCCCATGCGGGCGCCCTCGAGCTGCATGTCGACGGACTCGGCGAGCTTCGCGAGCATCGACAGCACGAGGAAGCCGTGCGCGATGGTGCCGCCGAACGGCGCCTGGGCAGCCGCCTCACGATCGACGTGGATCCACTGGTGGTCGCCGGTGAGATCGGCGAAGCGGTCGACCATGTCCTGGTCGATGGTCACCCAGTCGGACACGCCGATTTCGGTGCCGACCTGCGCCAGCAGGGCCTGGGGGCTCTTCATGCCGCAAACTCCAGTTGCTCGATGCGGGCGGCGTGGTAGTCCACCGATCCCAGCTGCGACTCGATCATCGTGGCGCGCCGGAAATAGTGCGACACGGCGGTCTCGTCGGTCATGCCCATGCCGCCGTGCAACTGGATCGCGGCCTGGCCGACGGTACGCGCCGCCTTGCCGATGAATACCTTGGCCGCGGAGACGGCATGCGCACGTTCGGTCGGCGTGCCGGACAGGCGCAGCGTGGCCAGGCAGGCCATCGAGACCGACTGCTCGAGCGCGATGTACATGTCCACCATGCGGTGCTGCAGCACCTGGTTGGACGCGATCGGAGCATCGAACTGGCGCCGCTGGCGGGTGTAGTCAACGGTGTCGGCCACCAGCCGGCGCATCACGCCGACGGCTTCGGCGCAGAGGCCCGCCACGCCGGCATCCAGCGCCGGATCGAGCAGGTCCAGCCCGCGCCCCGCCTCGCCCAGCAGTTCGCCGGCCGCGGCATCGAAGCGCACGTCCGCCGTGCGCGAACCGTCGACCGTCGGATACTCGCGGATCGTCACGCCAGGGGCCTCGCGCGCCACCAGGAACACGGAGACGCCGGTGCGCTCACGGGCGCTGCCGGCCGTGCGCGCCGACACGAGGAAATGCGTGGCGAACGGAGCCGCCCGCACCGCAACCTTCACGCCGGACACGCGCCAGGCGCCATCCCGCTGCTCTGCGCGCGTCTCGACCGCGGCCGGCTCGTAACGCCGCCCCGGCTCGAGCTGCGCCAGCGCGAAACGCACCTGCCCCGCTGCGATCGCGCGCAGCCACTCCCCGGCACGCGGCGAATTCCAGGCCTGCAGCAATCCACCGCCCACGACGACGGTCTCGAGGTAGGGCTCGATTGCCAGCGTGCGCCCGATCTCCTCCATGACGATCATGGACTCGACCGCGCCACCGCCGAGGCCGCCGTGCGCCTCCGGGAAGGACGCACCCAGCACGCCGATCTCTTCGGCCAGGCCGCGCCAGATCTCCGGGCGCCAGCCGCTCGCCGAGCGGACCATCGCCTGGCGTGCGCGGAAGTCGTAGTGGTCGGCGAGGTAACGCGCCACGCTCTCGCGCAGCATGTCCTGCTCGGGGGTGTAGTTGAAGTCCATGACGGCTCCCGCTCGCGCTCAGAGACCGAGCACGGCCTTGGCGAGGATGTTGCGCTGGATCTCGTTCGACCCGCCGAAGATCGAGGTCTTGCGCATGTTGAAGTAGGTATCCGCGACGCCGATCGCCGGTGGCCACGCCACTGCCGCGGCGCCGTACGCCAGCGCCCGGCGCACGCGGAGCGCTCCGTGCGACCCAACGGCCTCGAGCGACAGCTCGTTGATGCGTTGCGCCACCTCGGTGCCGCGGATCTTGAGCATGGAGACCTCGACGCCCGGCGCCTTGCCGGCATTCTCCGCGGCGAGCATGCGTAATTCCGTGTGCTCGAGGGCGAGCAGGTCCACTTCGAGCTCGGTGAGCTTGCGGCGGAACACCGGTTCGTCGGCCAGCGTGCCGCTGCCCTCGCCCACCTGCGCGGCGAGCTGGCGCAGTTCGCGCAGCGCCACCTTGGAGCGCGCCACGTTCGCGATGCCGCTGCGCTCGTGCGCGAGCAGCATCTTGGCGCAGGTCCAGCCCTTGTTCTCCTCGTACACGCGGTTCTCGACCGGCACGCGCACGTTCTCCAGCCAGACCTCGTTGACCTCGTGCGTGCCGTCGAGCGTGATGATGGGCCGCACCGTGACGCCGGGGCTCTTCATGTCGATCAGCAGGAAGCTGATGCCAGCCTGCTTGCGTGCCGTCGCGTCCGTGCGAACGAGGAAGAACCCCCAGTCGGCATGCTGCGCGAGCGTGGTCCAGGTCTTCTGGCCGTTGACCACGTAGTGGTCGCCGTCGCGGACGGCGCGCGTCTGCAGTCCCGCCAGATCCGAACCGGCACCCGGCTCGGAATAACCCTGGCACCACCACGTGTGGCCCGCAACGATGTCGGGCAGGAAGCGCGCCTTCTGCTCGGGCGTGCCGAACGTGTAGATGACCGGCCCGACGAGACCGGTCGAGAACGCGATGATGGGCACCGTGTCGGCGAGCGCCAGTTCCTCGCCCCAGATATAGCGCTGGGTCGGCGTCCAGCCGGTGCCGCCGTACTCGACCGGCCACGCCGGCACCGACCAGCCCTGGCGGCCGAGGATCTGGTGCCACTCGAGGAAGTCCTGCTTGAGCAGTTCCTCACCGGCCTCCTGCTTGGCGCGCACGTCGGCGGGATACTCGCGGGCGATGAAGGCCCGCACCTGCTCGCGGAAGCCGAGTTCTTCCGCCGTGAAATCCAGATGCATCGGGAATCCGTCGTCGGGCTGGGACCGCGACGAGGTTAGGGTTTCCCGGCGGCACGGTCAATTGCACGGAGGGGCGGCTTCAGTTGCATAATTAGACTGTCTCTCGTCCGCCGCGCCCCGCACCGACCACTGGAGAGCCCCGCATGCAACCGCAGGAAATCCACGCCTTCGCCGACCGCTTCATGGCCGCGCTCGACGGGCACGACCCGGCGGTCGTCCGCGCCTTCTACGCACCGGGCGCCACCTGCTGGCACAACTTCGACGATTACGACCAGCCGCTCGAGGAGAACCTGAAGCTGTTCGAGTGGATGGCGCGCAAGGCGCCGAGCCGACGTTACCGCGTCCTGCGCCGTGAACTGCTGGCCGCTGGCTGGTTCCAGCAGCACGTGCTCGAGGCGGACCTGGCGAACGGCAAGCAGCTGCGGCTGCTCGCCTGCTGCGTGATCACGCTCGAGAACGGACTCATCAAGCGCATCGAGGAATACGTCGACCCGGCCCAGGCCGCGGTCCTGCGCGAGAAAGCCTCGGCCTGACGCTCGTCAGCGCAGGCGCTCGATCACCATCGCCGAGCCGACGCCCGTGGCTCCCGTCGCAACGACGAGGCCGAGCGTGGCGTCGGCATCCGCGAGCTGGTCGAGCAGCGTCGAGACCAGGATGGCGCCCGTGGCGCCCATCGGGTGGCCGCGAGCGATGTGCCCGCCCGCCACGTTCACGCGTGCGGGATCGGCCGGGCAATCGCGCAGGAACTTCGCGATCACCACGGCGAAGGCTTCCATGAACTCGATGCGATCGAAGTCCGCGAGCGCGAGTCCCGTGCGCTTCAGGACCTGTTCCATGGCGCTGAAGCCCGCCAGCAGGGACGCGTGCGGATCACCGCCCGCCTCGGCCCAGCCCAGGATCCGGGCGCGTGGCCGGGGGCCGTTGCCCGGCTCGCCGCCGACCACGGCAAGACCGGCGCCGTCGCACACGGGCGGCGCATGGCCGATCGTGTGCCGATGGTCGATCGGGCCGTCGAGCGCCGCAGCATACTGCTCCGCGAGCGCGGCAAATCCCGGCTGCATGGCGGCGAGCGATGCGGCCGTCGTCTGTGGACGCACGCACTCGTCGGTCGCCACCGGGCCGAGCGAGACGCGCGATGCGAACGTCGCGGGCCGCGCCTCCGCGGCCGCCGCCTTCTGCTGCGACGCCAGCGCGACCGCATCGAGTTCGGCCCGCGAGACGCCTTCGGCCTGCGCCAGGCGATCCGCGGCCAGCACCACGGGGATGAAACGGCTGCGCTTCGGGAACGAGGCATCCGAGTAATACGCCGCGTGGTCGCCGAGGAACGGCACGCGCGACATCATCTCCACGCCACCCGCGAGCGCCCGATCGACGACACCGGCCTGCACCTGCGCGGCCGCGTGGCCGATCGCGGTGAGGCCCGAAACGCAGTAGTTGTTGAGCGTGAACGCGCTCGCCGATTCCGCCACGCCGGCGCGGAGCTTCGACACCAGCGCAATGTTGCCGCCCTGGTCGCCGAACTGCCCGACGCAACCCAGCACCAGCGTCCCGGCGCCGCGCGGCGCCTGGCCGCGCGCCTCGAGGCCGTCGACGAGCCCGGCCACCAGGTCCTGCGGCTTGTGGGCGGCGAGTGCGCCGTCCGGGCGGGCCTTGCCGCGAATCGTGCGCACCGCGTCGTAGATGTACACCGCCATGGCCGTCAGTCCCGCAGCCCGACGACGAAACTCACCACCGTGCCGAGCGACCCGCCGATGTTGAGGGTCTGGCAGGTGCGCGCGCCGGCGACCTGGTAATCGCCTGCCGTGCCGGTCACCTGCCGC
>WBZM01001726.1_pt1 | contig 20618 bp, 21 predicted proteins | sample 5204271 | NCBI WGS metagenome assembly WBZM01 (sample SAMN12344346, study PRJNA552823) | activated sludge metagenome | biome: Activated sludge suspended growth; feature: Nitrification reactor; material: Wastewater; isolation source: activated sludge from nitrification reactor of wastewater...
CCGTCAAACCGGCCGATCTCGGCGTGGACGTCACGCCGCGCCTGAAGACGCTGAAGGTCTCGGAGCCGGCCGGGCGCAAGGCCGGCATCAAGGTGGCCGACGTGGCCACCCTCGTCGACAAACTCAAGAACGAAGCGAAGGTGATCTGACATGGCTGCTCTCGTACTCGCCGAACACGACAACGCGTCCCTGAAGACCGCCACCCTGAACGCCATCACCGCCGCAGTGAAGACCGGCGGCGAGGTCGCGGTGCTGGTCGCCGGCCACCACTGCGGTGCCGCCGCGCAGGCCGCCGCGCAGGTCACCGGTGTCACCAAGGTGCTGGTCGCCGACGCCCCGCAACTGGCCGACCAGCTCGTCGAGAACGTCGCCGAGCAGGTGATCGCGCTCGCCGGTGGCTTTTCGCACCTGCTCGCCCCGGCCACCGCGCACGGCAAGAACGTGATGCCGCGCGTGGCCGCCCGCCTGGATGTCGCGCAGCTCTCCGACATCACCAGCGTCGAGTCCGCCGACACTTTCACCCGCCCGATCTACGCCGGCAACGCGATCGCCACGGTGCAGTCCACCGATGCGGTGAAGGTCATCACGGTGCGCACCACCGGCTTCGACGCCGCGCCCGCCACCGGCGGTTCGGCGGCGGTCGAATCGGTGGCCGCGGTCGCCGACAGCGGCAAGTCGGTGTTCAACGGTCGCGAGATCGCCAAGAGCGATCGTCCCGAGCTCACCGCGGCCAAGATCGTCGTGTCCGGTGGTCGTGGCATGGGCAGCGCCGAGAACTTCAAGATCCTCGAGCCGCTGGCCGACAAGCTCGGCGCGGCGATGGGCGCCTCGCGGGCGGCGGTCGACGCCGGCTACGCGCCCAACGACTGGCAGGTCGGGCAGACCGGCAAGATCGTCGCGCCGCAGCTGTATGTGGCGGTGGGCATCTCCGGCGCCATCCAGCACCTGGCGGGCATGAAGGACTCCAAGGTGATCGTCGCGATCAACAAGGATGCCGAAGCCCCGATCTTCGGCGTGGCCGACTACGGCCTGGTCGCGGACCTGTTCCAGGCCGCCCCGGAGCTGGCCGCCGCGCTCTGATCGCCCGTTCCCGAACACCGCCCACCCGAGGTACCGCCGTGAGCTACACCGCCCCGCTGAAGGACATGATGTTCGTGCTGAACGAACTGGCCGGACTGGCCGAGGTCGGTCGGCTGCCGGGATGCGAGGAGGCCACGGCGGAAACCGTCGAGGCGGTGCTTCAGGAGAACGCCAATTTCGTGCAAGGGGTCATCGATCCGCTGAACTGGTCCGGTGATTGCCAACCCTCCAGCCTGAAGGAGGGCGTCGTCACCACCAGCCCGGGCTTCCGCGAGGCCTTCCGGCAGTTCGCGCAAGGTGGCTGGCAGGGCGTGCAGCACCCCACCGCGTTCGGTGGGCAGGGTCTGCCCAAGCTCGTGTCCACGCCGTGCATCGAGATGCTCAACGCGGCGAACCTCTCGTTCGCGTTGTGTCCGCTGCTCACCGATGGCGCGATCGAGGCGCTGATGACCGCGGGCAGCGATGCCCAGCGTGCGCTGTACCTGCCCCGGCTGGTCAGTGGCGAGTGGACCGGCACGATGAACCTCACCGAGCCGCAGGCGGGCTCGGACCTCTCGCTGGTGCGCACGAAGGCCGTGCGCCAGGCCGACGGCACCTACCGGGTGTTCGGCCAGAAGATCTTCATCACCTACGGCGAGCACGACATGGCGGACAACATCGTCCACCTGGTGCTTGCCCGCACGCCCGAGGCGCCGGAAGGCATCAAGGGCATCTCGCTGTTCATCGTCCCGAAGTTCCTCGTCAACGCCGATGGCAGCCTGGGCGAACGCAACGACGTCTGGTGCCAGTCGATCGAGCACAAGCTGGGCATCAAGGCCAGCCCCACCGCCGTCCTGATCTACGGCGATGGCAAGTTCAAGCCCTCGTCCACGCCGAACACGAAGCCCGACGTCGGCGCGGTGGGTTACCTCGTCGGCGAGGAGAACCGCGGCCTCGAGTACATGTTCATCATGATGAACTCGGCGCGGTTCTCGGTGGGCATGCAGGGCGTGGCGATCGCCGATCGCGCCTACCAGAAGGCGGTCGCGTTCGCTCGCGATCGGGTGCAAAGCCGCGACGTCGCCGGGTCCTCCGGACCGGTGTCCATCATTCACCACCCCGACGTGCGCCGCATGCTGATGACGATGCGCGCGCTGACCGAAGGCGCGCGCGCGCTCGGCTACGTGGCCGCCGCCGCGAGCGACGCGGGCCACCACCACGCCGACCCGCAGGTTCGCCGCGAGAACATGGCGTTCTACGAGTTCCTGGTGCCGATCGTCAAAGGCTGGTCCACCGAGATGTCGCTGGAGGTCACCTCGTTGGGCGTGCAGGTGCACGGCGGCATGGGCTTCATCGAGGAAACGGGCGCGGCGCAGTACTACCGCGACGCGCGCATCCTGCCGATCTACGAAGGCACCACCGCGATCCAGGCCAACGACCTGATCGGCCGCAAGACCGCCCGCGATGGCGGCGCGGTCGCCAAGGCCATCCTGGTGCAGGTCCGCCGCCTGGCCGACGAACTGCGGGCTGGCCAGGGCGACCTGGCCCCGATCGGCGATTCACTGGCGGCCGGTGCGGATGCCCTGCAGTCCGCGGTGGATTTCATCGTGGCGGGCGCCAAGTCCGACGTGCGTGCGGTGTATGCCGGCAGCGTGCTGTACCTGCAGCTCGCGGGCATCGTGCTGTGCGGCTGGCAGATGGCGCGTGCGGCGCAGGCGGCTTCGCGTCGTCTGGGCCAGGGCGATCCCGATCGCGGATTCCTCGGCAGCAAGATCGCCACCGCCCGGTTCTTTGCCGATCACATCCTGAGCCGGGCGCCCGGCGTGTCGCGGGCCATCGTCTCGGGCTCCGCGGGCGCCCTGGCGCTGGCCGAGGCCGAGTTCTAGCGCACCGGGGGGCCGCGGTGACGTGCCCTGTGGCACCCACCGCCAGCGGGGTCGGGACTGCCCAGCGAGGGCGTGTCGTGATACTGTGTTTCGATACAGTGTTTCGAGGTGCCCCATGTCCCAGACCCGCCGTGCCGAGGCCTTGCTCCAGTTCAGGGGGCGCGCCGCCGTGAGCAATCCGGCCGGACGCTTCGACCGCTCGCAGCGCGAGCCGCTCGACGACGGCTGGTGGGCGGGCGATCCGTCCGACGCCCAGGGGCCCGGGCAACTCGACACCCAGGTCACCGTCGAGACGGCCAGACGCATCATCAGCCGCAACACCTCGCCCGACATCTTCTTCGATCAGTCGATCAATCCTTATCGGGGCTGCGAGCACGGCTGCATCTACTGCTACGCCCGACCCAACCACGCCTACGTCGGCCTGTCCGCGGGGCGCGACTTCGAAACCCGCCTGTTCGTGAAGCCGGACGCGCCCCGCCTGCTGGCCGAGGAGCTGGCCGAACCCGGCTACCGCTGTTCCCCGCTGGTGATCGGCACCGCCACCGACGCCTACCAGCCGATCGAGCGTCAATGGCGCGTCACCCGCGGCATTCTCGAGGTGCTGCACCGTTCGCATCACCCGTTGGCCATCATCACGAAATCCTCGTTGATCGAGCGCGATCTCGATCTGCTCGCCCCGATGGCCGAGCACGGCCTGGCGGCGGTCTACGTCACCGTCACCACCGCCGACGCGGCACTGGCGCGCGCCTGGGAGCCCCGCGCCAGCGCGCCCTGGCGTCGGCTCCAGACGATCCGCCGCCTGTCGGAGGCGGGCATCCCCGTGGGCGTGATGATCGCCCCGATCGTGCCGTTCCTGAACGAGCCCGAGATCGAGGACCTGCTGGCGCAGGCCCGGCACGCGGGGGCGCGCAGCGCCCACCACACGGTGCTGCGCCTGCCGCACGAGCTCAATCCGGTGTTCATCGATTGGCTGAACACCCACTATCCCGATCGGGCGCAGCGCGTGCTGGCCCGGCTGGCCGACCTGCGAGCCCGACCGGGCGACCCCGTGGCGCGACCGGGCGAGCCGGCCCATGGCCGCCGATTGAACGATGGTCGCTTCCACCATCGGATGCGTGGCCAGGGACACTGGGCCGACCTGATCCGGCTGCGCTGGGAGCTGGCATGCCGCAAAGTCGGCCTGGTTCGTGACAGAGTGGCTTTGGACACCAGCCGCTTCGTGCCACCGTCCGCCGACGGGCAGCTGGGGCTGTTCGACCCGCCTGGCTGAATGCCGGTGCACGGCCGAGGTCGCCGGTGCGTTCAGGACGATGAAGACCGACACCCTGGGAGACGATTCGATGACGGCACCGTCTGCTGACACCACGCCCCTGGCCACCGGGCGCGCACTGCTGGCCGTCCTGGTTCTGTGCCTGTCGGGCGCCGCGCAGGCTCAGGGACAGCGCATCTACGTGTCCCAGGACAGCGAAGGGCGCACCGTGCTCTCGGATCAGCCGGTGCCCGGTGCGCCGCTGGCCCAGGTTCGCACCTACCCCACCGGTTCGGCCACCGCCGCCCGGGCCGAGCGGGACCACTGGCGTGCCCAAGACAGAGCGTTCGCGCAACGCCACCGGGAACGCGAGGAACTCGCCGCCCGGGAACGCATCGCGGCCGCCCAGTCGGCGCGCGAACGCCGATACGCCGAGACAGTCGACGCCTATGGCTGGCCCCGCCGGGTCGTGATCGGAGGAGCGCCCGTCACGGTGCCCCGGGGTGCGGTTGCGCCAGTCTACGGCGGCGGGCCCGGGGCGGCGTCGCGCGCCCCGAGCGCCTTCCTCGGCAGCGGGTTTGCCACCGCCCGTTGATCACCTCGGCCTGCCGGGTTAGAATCTATGGTTTCCCTTTGTTCGCATCGGCGTTCGCCGTTCGGGTGAAGGGCATCCCACACGGTTTTCCCTATTCGAATCACGGGCCTTGGCCCGACTGAGGTCAGCATGGTTGTCATCCGCCTGGCACGGGGCGGCGCGAAGAAGCGTCCGTTCTACAACATCGTCGCCGCCGACAAGCAGAATCGCCGCGATGGCCGGTTCATCGAGCGCATCGGCTACTACAACCCCATCGCCGCCGAAGGCGAGGCGGGCCTGAACCTCGCGCTGGATCGCGTCACCTACTGGGAAAAGAACGGTGCGCAGGTCTCGCCGGCCGTCGCCCGCCTGGTGCGTGAGTTCGCCGCGAAAGCCAAGGCTGGCGCCTGAACGGCCGGATCGGTCGCGCCACCAGCGGGCCGTGACCGATTCCGAAGGCGCCCGATCCGAGAGCCCGGCGTGCGCGCCGGTGCGCGGCGTCGTCACCGCCTGACCACCGCCCACGATGCCTCCCGTGCGTCGCCCCGCGGGCCACGGTGTCCACTGGCGCCGACCCCTGTCCCCGGACTCTCCTCGTCCCGAAGATCCCGTCGACGCGGTCGAATCGCCCGCGGCCCCGCCCGCGGACCTGATCGCGGTCGGACGTGTCGTCGACGCCTACGGGCTGCGGGGGTGGGTCAAGATCGATCCCTTCAACGACCCCGAGTCGTCGGTGCTGCTGCGCACGCGCCGATGGTGGCTGGCCGATCCGCGGATCGACCGCCCGGGCGCGCCCGCCGGCGGGCTTCGAGACACGCCGTGCGTCGTCGAGCGTGCCCGCACCCAGGGTGGCCACGTGGTCGCCAAGCCGGCGACCACGAACGATCGGGACGCGGCGCTGTCGCTGCGCGGATGTGAGATCCGGGTCAGTCGGGCCGACTTCCCGGCTGGCGAAGACGGCGAGTTCTACTGGTCCGATCTGGTCGGCTGCGAGGTGCGCAACCCCGCGGGCGAGCGCCTGGGCGCCGTCTTCGCGGTGGAAGACTACGGTGCCCACCCGATCCTGCGGCTGCGCGACGAGACCTCGCGCGAGCGGATGATTCCGTTCGTGGCCGCCCACGTCATCGAGGTCGACCTCGCCGGCCGGCGCATCCTGGCCGACTGGGCGCTCGACTTCTGATCGCCCCCTCGTCGACCCGCGGAAGGCCTGCCGATGCGCATCGACGTGATCACGATCTTTCCCGCGATGTTCGATGCCCTGGCCGACTGGGGCATCACCTCGCGCGCGCTCAAGCGCGGGCTGTGGTCCTTGCACCGCTGGAATCCGCGCGACTTCGCCCGAGACGCCTATCGCAGCATCGACGACCGTCCGTACGGGGGCGGGCAGGGCATGGTGATGCTGGCCGAACCGCTGGTCGACACCCTGGCCGCGATCGGCGCGGACCGGGGGGGAAACGCCGGACCGGTGATCCACCTGACTCCCCGGGGCCGGGTGCTGACCCACGCGCGGGTGAGAGAACTCACCTCGCTCCCGGCGTTCACGCTGCTGGCGAGCCGCTACGAGGCGGTCGACCAGCGTCTGCTCGATCGGCACGTCGACGAGGAGATCTCGATCGGCGACTTCGTGGTGTCCGGGGGCGAACTGCCCGCGATGATGCTGATCGACGCGGCGGTGCGCCTGTTGCCGGGGGCCTTGAACGACCCGCGATCGGCGCAGGAGGAGTCCTTCGCCCGCGGCCTGCTCGAGGGGCCGCAGTACACCCGCCCCGAGACCTTCGAGGGCGAACCGGTGCCCGAGGTGCTGCTGTCGGGCCACCACGCCCGGATCGAGCGCTGGCGGCGCGACCAGTCGCTGCTCACCACCGCGCGGCGTCGTCCCGACCTGATCGTGCGGGCGCGGGCGGAGGGGCGACTGGATCCGGCCGACGAGCGCGTGCTCCAGTCCCTGGCCCCCGAGACAAAACCCGATCCGATCGGTTAGAATCGCGGGTTCCCTGAATGCCTGCTGCTGGCATGGCGTTCCGGGCATCCCCATCCTCTGACCGGCGAGCCCCGCAGGTGCGCGGGCTCAACGAAGAACAGTGCGTCGCCAAGGTGCGGTCCCGTCCGTCGGGTTCGCGCCGGTCCTTCGGGGCCAGGGCCTCGCCCGCCGCCGGGTCACGATGGTCACAGGAGCCGACATGGATCTGATCAAGCAACTCGAGCAGGAAGAAATCGCCCGCCTGGGCAAGACCATCCCCGATTTCGCCCCGGGCGACACGGTCGTGGTCAACGTGAACGTCGTCGAGGGCACCCGCAAGCGCGTGCAGGCCTACGAAGGCGTGGTGATCGCCAAGCGCAACCGCGGCCTGAACTCCTCGTTCATCGTGCGCAAGATCTCCTCCGGCGAGGGCGTCGAGCGCACGTTCCAGCTGTATTCGCCGCTGATCGCCTCGATCGAGGTCAAGCGTCGTGGCGATGTGCGTCGCGCCAAGCTGTATTACCTGCGCGATCGCTCGGGCAAGTCGGCCCGGATCAAAGAGAAGCTGCCGGGCAAGGTCACGGCGGCGAAATCCGCCTGATCTCCCGATGACGCCGGTCCCGTGCGAGGGCGCTAGCCCCCCAGCCCGGAACCGGCGGGCGGGTGTGCCCGGGATCCGATGAGCGAGCCCGGTGCACCGGCGCCCTCACCCTGGCGCCACCTCGATCCCCGGGACGTTCCGGTCATCCACCGCGACCACGGGCTGCCGCCGGTTCCCGACGAGCGCCTGCGGCCCGAGTGGCTGCGCCAGCGCATCGCGGAGCCGCCGGCCTGGGACCCGGAGCACACCGGTGATCGCAGCTGGCTCGGCCATCGCGAGCCGCGTCCGGCCGCGGTGCTGGTGCCGATCGTCGCACACACAGCCGAACCCACGGTGCTGCTGACGCAGCGTCCGGCGCACATGCGCGAGCACGCGGGCCAGATCGCGTTTCCGGGCGGTCGTTGTGACGAGCAGGACGACAGCGTCGTCGCGACGGCGCTGCGCGAGGCCTGGGAGGAGATCGGCCTGGCCCGCGAGCGGGTCGAGGTCATCGGCGAGATGCCCAGCTACCTGACCGGCACCGGCTATCGGGTCACCCCGGTCGTCGGATTGGTCGAACCCGGCTTCGAGCTGCGCCTGCACGTGGGCGAGGTTTCCGAGGCCTTCGAGGTGCCGCTGCGCTTCCTGATGAATCCGCGGCACCACGAACGCCGGCGCCTGGTGGCCCAGGACATCGAACGTGAGTTCCTCGCGATGCCGTACAGTGCGGGTGCGAGGGAGTTCTTCATCTGGGGCGCCACGGCCGGCATGTTGCGCAATCTGTACCGGCTGCTGATCGCCTGAGGCGCGCGGCCTGGCTGCGCGTCCGCTCCCGCTTCCCACGTCGCTACCATCCAGGCACTGAGGTCATGGGATTCGTCGCACTGGTGTTCGCGTTGCTGATCGAGCAGGGACGTCCGCTGCCCGAGCGCAACTGGATCCACCGCTGGATCGCCCGCGGCACCGACGCGCTGATGCGCACCACCAACGCGGGCGAACGCCAGCACGGCGTGTTCGGCTGGGTCGTCGCGATCGGCGGGCTGTGCCTCGCGCTGCTGCTGGCGCAGTGGCTGGCCGCCTGGGTGCACCCGGTGGCGGTGTTCTGCCTGCACGTCGCGGTCCTGTACTTCACGGTCGGCTTTCGCCAGTTCAGCCACGCCTTCACCGAGGTCCAGCTCGCGCTCGAGGCCGGAGACCTGCCCGGCGCGCGGCGCACGCTCGCGGCCTGGATCCACCGCGACGCCGCGCAGGCGCAGTTCGCCGAGGCCTCCACCGCCGAAGTCTGTCGCGAGGCGATCGCGCACGCGTTGGTCGCCTCGCATCGACACGTGTTCGGGCCGTTGATCTGGTACGTGCTGCTGCCCGGGCCGATCGGCCCCGTGCTCTACCGGGTCGCCGACATGCTGGCGCGGCGGTGGGCGATCCAGGGCGAACCCTACGGTTGGTTCGCGCAATGGGTGTTTCGGTGGATCGACTGGCTGCCGTTGCGGATGACCGCGGTGGGCTTCGCGATCGTCGGCAACTTCGAGGACGCGGTGTACGCGTGGCGCGGCGCCGCGGCGGCCGGCACCGCCGACGACGGTCGGGCCTTGTTGCTGGCCACCGGTGGCGGCGCCCTGGGTTTGCGGATCGCCGACCCCGCGCTGGAGGCGCGGTGGGCCGCGCACGAGCAGGGCTACGAACCCGCGGGTGCCGAACCCGGACCCGAGAGCCTGCGCAGCGCGGTGGGCCTGGTCTGGCGTTCGGTGGTGTTGTGGATCGCGCTGTTCGCGATGCTCAGCGCCGCCACGTGGCTGGGGCGCTGACCGCGCTCTCCTCGAACAGCTTCACCAGCAGCGCGTAACGGCGGCGGTCGACGCGACCCTCGTCGACCGCGGCGCGCAGCGCGCAGCCCGGTTCGTCGCGGTGCGTGCAGCTGTGGAACCGGCACTGGCCGAGCAACGCCCGGCACTCGGGCATCGCGTGCAGGCGCTGTGATTGCGACAGGTGTTCGAGCCCGAAGGTCTGGAAACCCGGCGAGTCGATCAGGCGTCCGTGGATCGGCGCCGGCAGCGCGAACAGGCGGGTGAACGTCGTCGTGTGACGGCCGGTCGACAGTGCGGTGGAGATCGCCTGCGTTCGCAGGCCGGCGTCGGGCACCAGCGCGTTGACCAGCGTCGATTTCCCCATGCCCGACTGCCCCAGCAGCAGCGTGGTGCGACCGTCCAGCCAGCCAGCCAGGCGCTGCACGCCGGCATCGCCCGGCACACCGGCCGAGCACTCGAACACCGGGTAACCGAGCCCGCGGTAGAGCGAGACACGATCGTCGATCGCGGCGCGCGCCTCGCGCAGGTCGACCTTGTTCACGATGATCGCGATCGGCACCGATTGTGATTCGGCCTCGATCAGCACCCGGGACAGCAGGTCGTCCGAGAACGGCGGCGAGCCGGCGATCACAATCGCGGCCTGGTCGACATTGGCCGCCAGGGGCTTGGCCCGCCACGCATCGCTGCGCTGGATCAGGTTGGCCCGCGGCAGCAGCGACTCGATCACGGCCTGGTCAGAACCGAGCTCGGCGATCCTCACCCGGTCTCCGACCGTGGCGTCGCCGCGCCGTCCCCGCGTCACCGCGACCAGCGAGCGATGGTCGTCGGTGAGCACCAGCAGCCGATGCCCGTGCCGGGCCTGGACCGTCGCGTCGATCATCGGCGTGGCGCCTGGGCGCGCCTCCTTGGATGCGGGTCAGTGGGCACGGGCGCGCATCCGCCGTCGCGGCTCAGCCGGCACGCGCGAACACCGCGTCGGTGCGCGCCGCGCAGATGAAATCGTTCTCGGAGATGCCGGCCACCGAGTGCGTGTTCCAACGCACGACGCAGCGGTTGTAGGTCACCGTCAGCTCGGGGTGGTGGTCCTCGGCATGAATCATCCACGCCAGCGCGTTCACGAAGGCGATGGTCTCGTGGTAGTCGCGGAAGGCGAAGCTGCGTTCGATCGCCTCCTGGCGCATCGTCCAACCGGGAAGCTCGGCGAGTTGGGCGGCGATTTCGGCCGACCCGTACGCACGCTCGGGACCGAGTGAGCGGCAGCGACGGGCCAGCAGCTGGGCACGGGAGAGGACGGGTTTCATGGTGGTGGCGTGCGTGCTGCGATCAGACGGGCGGAGCGTGGCGACGAGGGGCGCGGCGGCGGCAGGCGAGGCGGTGACGGGTGGGGGTCTATCGACGAGGCGGGCGCCTGGCGCGCGGTGCCGGCCGTCAGGCCTGCGCGAGCCTTCCGACCCGGATCGCCGCCGGCGGGTGGGAATCGTAGAACGCCGAATGCAGGGGATCGGGCGTCAGCGTGGCGGCATTGTCTTCGTAGAGCTTCACCAGCGCGGACACCAGGTCCGCCGCGCGGCTGTGTTCGGCGGCGAATCGGTCGGCCTCGAATTCGTGACGGCGCGATGCCAGGCTGGTGAGCGGCTGCAGCACGAACGTGAAGACCGGCGAGACGAGGAAGAAGAGCACCAGCGCGATCGCATGGGCGTCGGCTGCCGGCGTGACCCCCAGGCCCTGGTAGAACCAGGGCCGCGTGGCGAGCCAGGCGAGCAGCCACAGGCCCGCGCCGCTCAGCAGGAAGGTGAACACCATCCGCTGCGCGATGTGACGACGCCGGAAGTGGCCGAGCTCGTGCGCGAGCACCGCTTCGACCTCCTCACCGCTGAGGCGATCGAGCAGCGTGTCGAAGAAGACGATGCGCTTGGCCTTGCCCAGGCCGGTGAAGTACGCGTTGCCGTGCGCCGAGCGACGGCTGCCATCCATCACGAACAGCCCCCGCGACGCGAAGCCGCAGCGTTGCAGCAGGGCCTCGACGCGGTCGCGCACCGGGCCCGGCGGCATCGGCTCGAACTTGTTGAAGAGCGGTGCGATCAATGTCGGATAGAGCACCAGGACCGCCAGGTTGAAGCCGACCCACAGCAGCCACGCCCACAGCCACCAGAGCTCTCCGGCCGAGCGCATCAGCGCGAGCACCGCGGCGAGCAGCGGCAGACCGAGCACGACGCTCACCAGCAGGCCCTTGAGCAGGTCGGACACCCACAGCTTCAGGGTCATCCGGTTGAAGCCGAAGCGCTCCTCGAGGCGGAATTGCCGGTACCACGCCAGCGGCAGGTCGATCAGGCCGCCGATCAGGCCGACCGCCAGCACGAGCATCAGCGGGCGCAGATGCCCGGCATCGGGCATCCATGTCAGCAGGACCGTGTGGATCGCCTGCAGGCCGCCCAGCAGCGTGAATCCGAGCAGGCTGGCGGTGCCCACGGCGAGCTCCAGCAGGCCCAGCCGGGTGCGGGCGATCGTGTAGTCGGCGGCGCGCTGGTGGGCGCTCAGCGGGACCCGCGGCGCGAATGCCGCGGGCACCTGGCCGCGGTGGGTGGCCACGTGTCGGATCTGGCGGCTCGCCAGCCACAGGCGAAGCAACACCGTCGCGACGAGCGCCGCGCAAAAGACCAGGCTGAAGACGATCGGGGCAGGCACGACGGGTGGTGGGGATGGTGGTCTGGCAAGACTAACTCAGCGTGCAAGACCGCGTCGCTCGTACGTGCGGGAGGGGGGCGACGCGGTCCCGAGGGGCTTCGTGGCCACCGGTCGACCACGCCGAACGCCCGTCGAGGAGCGCGCGGCTGGGGCCGAACACACTGATGTGACAGAATTTCGAATTATGGCACACGACCCCACCCCCGCCGCACGGCCCGGCAGCGATGCCGCGCCACGCCCCGACGAGACGCGTCTCGTCTGGATCGACATGGAGATGACCGGGCTGCGACCCGAGATCGACCGGATCATCGAGGTCGCCGCGGTCGTCACCGACAGCGAACTGAACGTGCTGGCCGAGAGCCCGGCCTTCGCGGTGCATCAGCCCGATGCCGTGCTCGAGGCGATGGACGACTGGAACCGCGGCACCCACGGTCGATCGGGCCTGACGCAGCGGGTGCGCGAGTCGACGATGAGCGAGGCCGATGTCGAGCGCGAACTGCTCGCCTTTCTCGCCCCGTGGGTGCCGGCGGGCAAGTCCCCGATGAGCGGCAATTCGATCGGCCAGGATCGGCGCTTCATGGCGCGCTACATGCCCCAGCTCGAGGCGTGGTTCCACTACCGCAACCTCGATGTCAGCACGGTCAAGGAGCTGTGCCGCCGCTGGGCGCCGGCGGTCGCGCGCGGCTTCGACAAGCGAAGCGCGCACACCGCGCTGGCGGACATCCACGAGTCGATCGAGGAACTGCGCTACTACCGCACCCACTTCATCGGCGCCGCCAGGTCCGCCTGAGCACCCAGGCCAGGCCGAGGCTGGCCAGCGCGAGGCTGGCCACGCCCGCCACCCAGAAGCCGAGCGCACCGTGCCGGCTGCCGTGCAGCGCGCCCCAGGGCCCCGCGGGGTCGGCGGCCACCGTCAGCAGGTAGCCGCCCCCGAGCCCGACGCCCCACATCGACAGCACGCACACCACCATCGGCAGCGTGGTGATCTTGTAGGCCCTCAGGATGAAGCCGATCTGGGTCTGCAGACTGTCGAACACCAGGAACAGCGACAAGGCCGCCAGCGGCGCGAGCGAGGCCGCGACCACGCCCGCGTCGTTGCTGTAGGCCGAAGCGATCGGCCCGCGCAGCGTCCACACGGTGGTGGCGGTGAGCACGGCCGCGAGCATCGCCAGCCGCAACCCGGCGCGGCCGATCTCGCGCGCCCGCTCGGGCTGCTGAGCGCCGATCGACTGCGCGACCAGCGTGCTGGTCGCGTTCGCGATCGCCAACGCGATCATGTAGACGACCCCGGTCAGGTTCGAGGTGATCTGGTGGCTGGCCATCGCGATCGTGCCGAATCGCGCGACCAGGATCGCCATGAACGTGAACGAGGTGACCTCCACGAGGTAGCTCGCCCCGATCGGCAGCCCCAGCCGGAGCAGCTCGCCCATCGCCGACGCGTGGGGGGCCACCGGGCGGCGCATCGCGAAGCGCTGGTAGTGCGGGTCGACCCACAACCACAACGCCGCCAGGCCGACGCTCGCCCAGGAGACCACCGCGGTGGCCACGCCGCAGCCCGCCCCGCCGAGCGCCGGCAGGCCCCAGTCGGGCACGCCGTGCATGAACAGCAGGTTCAACGGGATCTTCGCGATCACGCCGGCCAGGTTGATCACCATGACGACCTGAGGGCGCGAGATCGCGGTGTTCAGCGCGTAGAAGCAGCGAAACAGCAGCGCCGCGGGAACGCCGGCGGCGCATCCGATCAGGTAGGCGTCGACGGTGGGGACGATCTGGGGCGGCGCCTGAGCCAGCGCGATCCACGGTGTCGACCAGCCCAGCGCGATGCAACCCGGCACGCTCAACACCAGCGCCACCCAGACCGCCTGCCAGAACGAAGCGCCGATCTCGCGCAGGCGACCGGCACCGAAATGCTGGGCGGCGATCGGCGTGAGCGCCAGCAGCACGCCCATCATCGACACGTAGATGCTGATGTAGACGCTCGAGCCCAGGCCCACCGCGGCGAGGTCGTCGGCCGACAGACGCCCGGCCATCACGGTGTCGATGACACCGCTCAGCATCACCGCCATCTGGCTCACCAGCACCGGCCAGGCGAGCCGGACGATCTCGCGGCGATGGCTCATCGGGAGCGTCGGTACAGGCGAAGGATCTCCTCGCTGTCGCGGGGCCTCGCGCCTTGCCAATGGAAGGTCCATTGCGCATCGGAAGTGGGCGCCGAGCGGGCCAGCGGGCCGGTCTCCTGCGCGAGCAGCCAGGCGCAGTCGTCGCCGCCGAATCGCAGGCCGCCGAAGTAGTGCAGCGTGGCGCGCTGGGCGCGCCCGAGGTGGCGTGTGCCCACGCAGCCATAGTCGGCGGGCAGGCTTCGGGCGATCGATTGGCCGAGCTCCCGGTAGGTGTTGCGCTGGTTGAACGCGGGCAGCCACAGCGACATCAGCAGCACCCAGGCGAGCACCAGGCCGCCGCAGGACAGCGCCACCGGACGCCACAGGCGTGGGCGATGCCGGGCGATGCGCCAGCGCACCAGCGCGAGCCAGGCCAGGCTAGCGGCCACGCCCAGCGCGAGCGCGCCCGCCGTGTCCTGCGGCACGTACCCGGGTGACAGTGCCGCGGCCTTGGCGGCCATCCGGGCGGGTTGTCCGGTCAGCAGCGCGAGCCAGTAGGCCCAGAAGATCAGGCCGATCACCGTGTATGTCATCACCGCGAACCAGTCGATCAGGCTGGTGACCGAGCGGCGCAGCGTGGGCAGGCCGATCGCCGCGAGCATCGCGATCGGCGCGGCGGCCAGGGGGATCTGGCTCTCGGGCGTGCGCGAGCCCGCCAGCATCGCCAGCGCGAGCAAGGCCGCCGTGACCAGGGGCACCGCCACGGCGGGCTCGTCCAGGCGGGTGCGCCAACGCCACAGCGCCCAGGCGGCGATCGGCCATGCGGGCCAGAAGTACCACGGCAGATTGCGCAGGTAGTACGCGAGTCCGTCGGCGCGCAGCCCGAGGAACTGCGTGCGGTTCCAGGCCCACCAGAGATCGAGGTGTTCGCGGGCCCCCGGGAGGTCGGCGACGGCGAGCGCGATCGGCCAGGAGAATGCGGCCAGCAAGGCGACCGGCAGGCACGCACCGAGCCAGCGCCGGGCCACCAGCCGGTAGGGCCGCGCCACCAGCGGCAATCCGATCGCCGCGAGACCCAGTGCGGCCGCCGGCAACCATCCCCGGGTGAGCACGCTCGCGCCGATCGCCAGCCCGGCGATGGCGCCCGCGCCCAGCGGCCGGGCCGGCGCGATCGAGGCCCCGTACAGGAACACCGCCACCCAGACCACCTGGGCGCTCTCGGCGCTGGTCTCGTGCAGCCGGGCGATCAGGCCGATCGTGGCCATCAGGATCAAGAGGGTGGAATCGGCGACGGCGCGACCGAAATCGATCGGCGTGGCCTGGGCATCGAACGGATCGTCCGGCTGCACGCCCGGGCGGCGCGCGAGGTGGTAGCTCGCGTACCAGAGCGCGAAGAACATCAGGCCCAGTGCGAGCATCGCGGCGATCTGCATCGCCTGGTGGCCCGGCAGCCAGGGCAGGGCGCGGATCGCGAGCGCACCGAACCAGAACGGCAGGGGCCCCTCGTCGGTCACCGGCTCGCCGGCGATCGCGGGCATCAGCCACTGGGCGGGGCCGCCGCCGGCCATCGACCAGGCCACGCCGAAGCCGGCCGCGTCGTCGGTGCGCCAGGGGTCTCGCCCGGGAAACCCCGGGACGATGTACAGCAGGCACAGCAGCCACAGCGCCCAGCGTGGCAGCTTGCCGGCCTGCTGATCGGTGACTAGGAAGGGACGCATGATCGCGAAGAATGACGTCCCGGGCGAACGGGCGCGACGATAGAAAAAGGCAGCCCTCGGCTGCCTTTGTCGGGAAGGCAGCGCACAGCCGCCTTCATTGCCGCGTCCGGACGCGGGCGCCGGTCAGGCGCCGGCCTTCTTGCGGGCGAACTTCTGGCGGAACTTCTCGACGCGGCCGGTCTCGTTGATCCGCTGCTGCGCGCCGGTGTAGAACGGGTGCGACTCGGAGGTGACGTCCAGCTTCATCAGCGGGTACTCCTTGCCGTCGTCCATCTTGATCGTCTCGCGGGTGTTCAAGGTGGAGCGCGTGATGAACTTGAAGCCCGAGGACATGTCCTGGAACACGACCTCGCGGTACTCGGGGTGAATGCCTGATTTCATCGTCAATCCTTCTGGGTGCCGACCGCCCCGAGCGCCACTCGGCGTTCCGGCATCCGCGTCGACGGCCGAGCCCTTCGGCGCCGGGAATGCCACTCAGTATGGGCGAATTCGGACAAGCCTTCAATTATGGCAGGGCGGGAAATTCCCCGCAAGCGCCAGGCGGCCACCCGACGGCGGGCGCCGACCGCGCGCCCTTCCCATCGTGTCGACGGGCTTAGCCGCCGCGCTTCATCATCTCGAAGAATTCCTGGTTGCTCTTCGTGGCGCGGACCTTGTCGAGCAGGAACTCCATCGCCGCGATCTCGTCCATGTCGTGCAGCAGCTTGCGCAGGATCCAGATCTTCTGCAGCACGTCGTTCTTGATCAGCAGCTCCTCGCGCCGGGTGCCCGAGCGCGAGATGTTGATCGCCGGGTACACCCGCTTTTCCATCATCCGGCGATCGAGGTGCAGCTCCATGTTGCCGGTGCCCTTGAACTCCTCGTAGATCACCTCGTCCATCCGGCTGCCGGTGTCGATCAGCGCGGTCGCGATGATGGTCAGCGAGCCGCCTTCCTCGATGTTGCGCGCCGCGCCGAAGAAGCGCTTCGGGCGCTGCAACGCGTTGGCGTCGACACCGCCGGTGAGCACCTTGCCGGAGGCCGGCACCACGGTGTTGTAGGCGCGGGCCAGCCGGGTGATGGAGTCGAGCAGGATCACCACGTCGCGCTTGTGCTCGACCAGCCGCTTGGCCTTCTCGATCACCATCTCGGCGACCTGCACGTGGCGGGTGGCCGGCTCGTCGAAGGTGGAGGCGACCACCTCGCCGCGCACCGAGCGGCTCATTTCGGTGACCTCCTCGGGGCGTTCGTCGATCAGCAGCACGATCAGCGTGACGTCCGGGTGGTTCGTGGTGATCGCGTGCGCGATGTGCTGCATCAGCACCGTCTTGCCGGCCTTGGGCGGGGCGACGATCAGCCCGCGCTGGCCTTTGCCGATCGGGGCGATCATGTCGATGATCCGGCCGGTGATGTTCTCCTCGGCCCGGATGTCGCGCTCCAGCGTCATCACCCGGTTCGGGTGCAGCGGCGTCAGGTTCTCGAACAGAATCTTGTTCTTGCTCGCCTCTGGGGGCTGGCCGTTGATCTTGTCGACCTTCACCAGCGCGAAGTAGCGCTCGCCATCCTTGGGGGTGCGGACCTCGCCCTCGATGGAGTCGCCGGTGTGCAGGTTGAACCGGCGGATCTGCGACGGCGAGATGTAGATGTCGTCGGTGCTCGCGAGATAGGAGGTCTCGGGCGAACGCAGGAAGCCGAACCCGTCGGGCAGCACCTCGAGCACGCCGTCGCCGAAGATCGATTCCCCGGTCTTGGCCTTGCGCTTGAGGATCGCGAACATCAGCTCCTGCTTGCGCATGCGCTGAGGGGCCTCGATTTCCAGCCCGGTGGCCAGCTCGATCAGCTGCGAGACGTGTTGAGCCTTCAGATCGGATAGGTGCATGAAGTGGGGGGCCCGGAGGGCGAGGAAGGACTAAAGCGCAGGATGGTGACTGGGCGCTGAACCGGCGCACTCGGCGCACGGCAGGCACTGCGGGCCCCTCGGGGGTGGCCGGGTCTCAGCGAATCGAGGGGCGGTGGGCCGAATGGGGCCCGGGGATTAGGCGTGGCCGGCAGAAACCGACCACCGCCGACGGCAGCGCTGTCGAGCGTACCGTGAGATTACAACGAATTAGAGATGACTGTCCAGAAACTGGGTGAGCTGTGACTTCGACAGCGCGCCCACCTTCGTGGCCACGACCTCGCCGCCCTTGAACAGCATCAGCGTGGGAATGCCCCGGATGCCGTACTTCGCGGCGACTTCCTGGTTGTCGTCGACGTTCAGCTTGGCCACCTGGACCTTGCCGGTGTAGTCGCGCGAGACCTCGTCGAGGATCGGCGCGATCATCTTGCAGGGGCCGCACCACTCGGCCCAGTAGTCGACCAGAACGGGGACGTTGGAGTTCAGGACGTCCTTGTCGAAGGATTCGTCGGTGACGTGATTGACGCTCATGTCGGGTCCTTTGAGAGACCTGGAAAAATACCATAGCCCCGGCCCGGCTGCAGACGGCCACGGCCGCGGGGCGGGTGCCTGATAGAATCCGCGTGGGCGGGCCCCCCCGCATCGTGGAACGGTCAACCTGGTCAGGTCCGGAAGGAAGCAGCCACAGCCGATCTCTGCGAGTGCCGGGGTTCCGGCTCGCCCCCCGATTCCCCGCACGGACATGGCCCACCAGGTTCTCGCCCGAAAGTGGCGCCCCCGAGACTTCTCGACCTTGGTCGGCCAGGACCACGTCGTGCGTGCGCTGCGTCATGCGCTGCGCACGCAGCGCCTGCACCACGCCTACCTGTTCACCGGCACGCGTGGCGTGGGCAAGACCACCATCGCCCGCATCCTGGCCAAGGCGCTGAACTGCGAGACCGGCATCACCGACGAGCCCTGCGGGCGGTGCGCGAGCTGCACCGAGATCGACGGCGGGCGGTTTCCCGACTACCTCGAGATGGACGCCGCCTCCAACCGCGGTGTCGACGAGATGGCGCAGGTGCTGGAGGCGGCCGTGTATGCGCCCTCGGTCGGTCGGTACAAGGTGTACGTGATCGACGAGGTCCACATGCTCACGACGCACGCGTTCAACGCGATGCTCAAGACGTTGGAGGAGCCGCCCGCGCACGTGATGTTCATCCTGGCCACCACCGACCCGCAGAAGGTGCCGGTGACGGTGCTCTCGCGCTGCCTGCAGTTCTCGCTGAAGAACATGCCGCCGGCGGCGGTCGCGGCGCACCTGGGCAGCATCCTCTCGGCCGAGGCGATCGCCAATGATCCGGCCGCGCTGGCGCTGATCGGTCGCTCGGCGGCGGGGTCGATGCGCGACGCGCTGTCGCTGCTCGACCAGGCGATCGCCTTCGGCGGCGGCGAAGTGCGCGAGGCCGCGGTGCGCGAGATGCTCGGCGTGGTCGATGGCAACTGGATCGTCCGGCTGACACAGGCGCTCGTGGCTGGCGATGGGCCCGCGTTGATCGCGGTCGGCGACGAGATGGCCGCGGCGGGCGCTCCGTTCGCGCGGGTGCTCGACGACTGGGCGGTCGCCTGGCAGCGACTCGCCCTGATTCAGGCGGGCATCGGCCCCGAGGGCGACGATCCGGCCTGGGCGGCGATCGCGCCGGCGGTGTCGGCCGAGGCGCTCCAGGTCTACTACCAGGTCGTGATCCACGGCGCGCGCGACCTGCCGCTGGCGCCCGACGAGCACGTCGGGTTCACGATGACCCTGCTGCGCCTGCTGGCATTCCGGCCGGAATCGCCCGGCATGGCCGCGCCGTCCCGGCCGGCGGCGGCCCTTCAGGCGGCGCCACCCCGGTCGGTGCGGGTGGCTCCGGTGGTGCCGCCGCCGACGCCACCGGCCAGGACCGCGAACCCCGCATCCCCGGTGGCCCGGCCGATGCCGGCGAGACCGGATCCCGTCTCTCGAGCGGAGCCGGCCCGGCGACCAGAGCCCGGGCAACGAGCGGAGCCTGGGCAGCGAGCGGAGTCCGTTCAGCGAGCGGAACCCCCTCAGCCGAGGGAGCCGGCGGCGCGACCGGAGCCGGCCGGCTCTCCCGGGTCGGCATCGCGCGCGATCGCGTTCGACGGCGACTGGCCGGCGCTGGCCACGCGGGTTCGGCTGGCCGGCTTCGCCCAGCAGTTCCTCGAGCAGAGCGAGCTGCTGGCCTGCGACGACGGCCATTTCCGTGTCCGGGTGCCGATCCGCGCGCTGGCCGAAACGGCCACCGTCAACAAGGTGCGCGAGGCCCTGGCCGCGCACTTCGGCGCCCCGGTCAGGCTGTCGGTCGAGGTCGGCCAGGTCGGCGGCGCGACGGCGGCGCAGGTCGCCAGCGAACAACGCAGCCTGCGTCTGGACGAGGCACGGCAGTCGCTTGAGAGCGACCCGTTCGTCCGCAGCCTGATCGATGATTTCGACGGACGGATCGTGCCGGAGTCGATCCGGCCGGTCGATCCCTGAACCCCGGCGAAGCCGCCCCCGGCGGCCCCGCTTTCCTCTCCCGATGACAAGGACGTCACCACCATGATGAAGGGTCAACTGGCCGGCCTGATGAAGCAGGCGCAGCAGATGCAGGACAACCTGAAGAAGATGCAGGAGCAACTCGCCCAGGTCGAGGTCGAGGGGCAGTCCGGCGCCGGGCTGGTGAAGGCGATCGTCACCTGCCGCAACGAGGTCAAGCGGATCAGCATCGACCCCAGCCTGGTCGGTGACGACAAGGACATGCTCGAGGACCTCGTGGTGGCCGCCCTGAACGACGCGCTGCGCCGCGCCGAGCAGACCGCGCAGGAGAAGATGGGCAGCGTGACCGCGGGCCTGCCGCTGCCGCCCGGCTTCAAGCTGCCGTTCTGAGCCCGCGCGGGCATCGCCTCCCGATGAAGAGTCCCGGGCTGCTCGACACGCTGATCCTCGCGCTGCGCCGGCTGCCGGGGGTCGGGCCGAAATCCGCGCAGCGCTATGCGTATCACCTGCTGCAGCACGACCGCGAGGGCGCCGAGCAGTTGTCCCGGGCCTTGAGCGCCGCGCTCGAGGGCCTGAACCGCTGCCGACGCTGCAACACCTTCTCCGACGACG
>WBZM01001727.1_pt1 | contig 20618 bp, 19 predicted proteins | sample 5204271 | NCBI WGS metagenome assembly WBZM01 (sample SAMN12344346, study PRJNA552823) | activated sludge metagenome | biome: Activated sludge suspended growth; feature: Nitrification reactor; material: Wastewater; isolation source: activated sludge from nitrification reactor of wastewater...
GGCCGGGCCAACGGCCTCATCGCGCACCGGATCGACCGGTCCGACGTAGTAGATGACGCGGTTGGTGAAGTCCACCGGCAGCGTCTCGCCACGCGCCAGCATATCCTGGATGCGTTTGTGAGCCGCGTCACGGCCGGTCAGCATGCGGCCGTTCAGCAGCAGGGTCTGGCCCGGCTTCCAGGCAGCGACTTCCGCCGGTGTCAGCGTGTCGAGGTTGACCCGCGTCGAAGTCTCGGTGTTGGGCGTCCAGTTCACCTTCGGCCATTGATCGAGATCAGGCGGCGTCAGCACCGCCGGACCGGATCCGTCGAGGTGGAAGTGTGCATGGCGCGTCGCCGCGCAGTTCGGAATCATCGCCACCGGCAGGCTGGCGGCATGCGTCGGATAATCGAGAATCTTGACGTCGAGGACCGTGGTCAGGCCGCCCAGACCCTGGGCACCGATGCCGAGCGCGTTGACCTTCTCGTACAGTTCCAGGCGCAGCTCCTCGACACGGTTGCTGGCTCCGCGGGCGATCAGTTCGTGCATGTCGACCGGCGCCATCAGCGATTCCTTCGCGAGCAGCATGGCTTTCTCGGGAGTGCCACCGATGCCGATGCCGAGGATGCCCGGTGGACACCAGCCGGCGCCCATCGTCGGCACCGTCTTGAGAACCCAATCGACGATCGAGTCCGACGGGTTGAGGGCGTAGAACTTGGACTTGTTCTCCGAGCCACCGCCCTTGGCAGCGCAGATGACCTCGACATGGTGACCGGGGACGATCTCGAAATGGACGACCGCCGGCGTGTTGTCACGCGAGTTCCGGCGCGTACCCGCCGGGTCGAGCAGGACCGATGCACGCAGCTTGTTGTCCGGGTGGTCGTAGGCGCGGCGGACTCCCTCGTCGCACATCTCCTGCAGCGACAGCTTGGCGTCCCAGCGGACATCCATGCCCACCTTGAGAAAGATCACCGCGATTCCCGTGTCCTGGCAGATCGGACGGTGGCCTTCGGCGCACATGCGGCTGTTGGTGAGGATCTGGGCGATCGCGTCGCGCGCCGCCGGGCTCTGCTCACGCTCGTAAGCGGCGCCCAAGGCCTTGATGTAGTCGAGGGGATGATAGTAGCTGATGTACTGGAATGCGTCGGCAACGCTCTGGATGAAGTCTTCCTGCTTGATCGTGGTCATTTGAGCTTCTCTCTCGGTGAATGGCAGCGTGCTTGCTGCTGCTGCGGATGTCGGTTCACTCTCAGTGACGCGGGCCATGGGACGGTTTGCCCAGCGCCACCGTCGTCGTCATGAGCCGGTCGACCCACGCCATCGCCAGCGCCGAAAGCAGGAAGACGACATGGATCACGACCTGCCACTTGATCGTGTGCTCGCTCATGTTCTCGGCGTTGATGAAGGTCTTCAGCAGGTGGATCGAGGAGATGCCGATGATCGCCGTCGACAGTTTGATCTTCAGCACGCCCGCATTGACGTGCGACAGCCATTCGGGCTGGTCCGGGTGACCTTCGAGATCGAGTCGGGAGACGAAGGTCTCGTAACCGCCGATGATGACCATGATCAGCAGGTTGGCGATCATGACCACGTCGATCAGACCGAGGACGACGAGCATGACCTCGGTCTCGGTGATGCGCGTGCTGCTGAAGAACAGGTTGTGGATCAGGTGCCAGAGTTCGAGCATGAACAGGTACACGTAGGCACACTGGGCGATGATCAGGCCGAGGTAGAGCGGTGCCTGCAGCCAGCGGCTCCAGAAGATGAACGTTTCGAGGCGGTCGATGGTCGGTTTGAGGGCACTCATGAGCTTGCCAGGGGGGTGATCGGGATGCCGGATTCTAGCACCAAAGATTGACCCTTTTGCCGCATGCGGGGAATCGCCGCCGTGTAAGTGGGATGTAAGATTTCCGGCGTCTAATCAGCTGCGATTGGCGTTTCTGCAGGCAGCCACGGGGGTGAGGCCGTGCGTCGCGGTTGCTGGCGCGTCGTGCTCCGGCGACGTCATTGTCTGTGTTCGAGTCGCTTGTCGTTCACCATAAATCAGAGGAGATGGAACATGTCACTGAACGAGGCCGTAAACTTCTTCGCGCCCTCCGCCGAGTTCGTCAACCAGGCGACCATTTCCGGCATGGACGCCTACAAGGCGCTTTGTGCCGAGGCCGAAAAGGACTACACCGGTTACTGGGCCAGGCTGGCGCGCGAACACCTCTCCTGGAAGAAGCCGTTCACGCAGGTTCTCGACGAGTCCAACGCCCCCTTCTTCAAGTGGTTCGCCGATGGCACGCTGAACGCCTCGTACAACTGCCTGGACCGCAACGTCGAAGCCGGTCTTGGCGACAAGGTGGCGATCGTCTTCGAGGCCGACGACGGCGCCGTGACGAGGGTCACCTACCGCCAGCTGCTGGCGCAGGTCAGCCAGTTCGCCAACGGCCTGCGCGCGCGCGGCATCAAGAAGGGCGATCGCGTCCTCATCTACATGTCGATGGGCGTCGAGGGAATCGTCGCCATGCAGGCCTGCGCGCGCATCGGTGCGATCCACTCGGTCGTGTTTGGTGGCTTCTCGGCGCAGTCGGTCCGTGATCGCATCAACGACGCCGGTGCCGTGGCGGTGATCACCGCCGACGAGCAATGCCGCGGCGGCAAGAATCCGCCGCTCAAGCCGGCTGTCGACGAGGCCATCGCCCTGGGCGGCTGCGAGTCGATCCGGGACGTGATCGTCTTTCGCCGCACCGGCGGCGCCTGCAACATGGTTGCCGGCCGCGACATCTGGTGGCACGACGTCATCGCCGGGCAGTCCGACGTCTGCGAGCCGGAGTGGGTCGAGGCCGAGCACCCGCTGTTCCTGCTCTATACCTCGGGTTCGACCGGCAAACCGAAAGGCGTGCAGCATTCGACCGGCGGCTACCTGCTGCACGCCATCGTGACGACCAAGTGGACCTTCGACCTGAAGCCCGACGACCTCTTCTGGTGTACGGCCGACATCGGCTGGGTCACCGGTCACACCTACATCGCCTACGGCCCGCTGGCCTGTGGCGGGACCGAGATGGTCTTCGAGGGCATTCCGACCTATCCCGATGCCGGTCGCTTCTGGAAGATGATCCAGGAGCACCGGGTCAGCATCTTCTACACCGCGCCGACCGCCATCCGCTCGCTGGTCAAGGCTGCCGACACGAATCCGGCGGTCGCTCCGACGCAGTACGATCTGTCGTCGCTGCGCCTGCTCGGCACGGTCGGCGAACCGATCAATCCGGCAGCCTGGCAGTGGTACTACGACAGTGTCGGCGGTGGTCGCTGCCCGATCGTCGACACCTTCTGGCAGACCGAGACCGGCGGCCACATGATCACGCCGCTGCCCGGCGTCACGCCGCTGGTGCCCGGTTCCTGCACCCTGCCTTTCCCGGGTATCCAGGCGGCGGTGGTCGATGAGACCGGTACCGAGCTCGACTGGGGCAAGGGCGGCATGCTCGTCGTCAAGCGGCCGTGGCCGTCGATGATCCGCACCATCTGGGGCGATCCCGAGCGCTTCAAGAAGTCGTACTATCCGGACGATTTCGCCGGCAAGCTCTACCTCGCCGGCGACGGGTCGATCCGCGACCTCAACACCGGCTACTTCACCATCACCGGCCGCATCGACGACGTGCTGAACGTCTCCGGTCACCGCATGGGCACCATGGAGATCGAGTCGGCGCTGGTGTCGCATCCGATGGTGGCCGAAGCGGCGGTGGTGGGTCGTCCCGACGATCTGACCGGGGAGGCCATCTGCGCCTTCGTCGTTCTCAAGGGCCCGCGCCCGACTGGTGAAGCAGCGAAGAAGATGGTCAAGGAGTTGCAGGACCATGTCGGACGCGAGATCGGCCCGATTGCCAAGCCGAAGGATCTGCGCTTTGGCGAGAACCTGCCGAAGACCCGTTCCGGCAAGATCATGCGGCGCCTGCTGCGTTCGCTGGCCAAGGGTGACACGGTTGCGCAGGACGTCTCGACGCTGGAAAACCCGGCGATCCTCGAGCAGTTGCGCGGCTGAGCGAGCGGGGCTGCGCAGCAAGGCTGCCGGCGGTGGCGGAGAGTGGCGGTTGCCGCTCTCCGCCAGCGAAGCCTGAACGGGCCGGGTGCTGTTCGGGCCCTGGACCCGAAGCGGCGGCCGCGAAGCGGGTATGCCCAGCCGGTGCCAACGGTGCCGGCCGTTTCATTCGTGCCGATCAAGGAGCAGCATGAGCACCAGTGCGGTCGACACGCTCATTTCTGCGTGCATTCGGTTCCTGCAGGCTTACCCGCCCTTCGAGCAGATGGAGGCGGCGGCACTGCGCTTCCTTGCCGAGCGTGTCCGGCTCCAGCACTACCCGAAGGGTGCGCGCATCCTGTCGACCGAGATGGGTGTCGCGCCCGCCCTGTACATCATCCACCGTGGACGGGTACGGGCGAAATCCACCGTCGGCCTCGGCAGCGGCGAAACGACGTCGTCGACGCTCGGCCCCGGGCAGGCGTTCGCCATCGGCGCCCTGATGGCGCAGAGGCCGACCTTCGGCTCCTACGAGGCGGTCGACGAGGTCTTCTGCTATGAGCTGCCAGCGGACGACTTCTTTGCCTTGACGCAGAAGAGTTCGGCCTTCAACCTGTTCTGTACGCAGCACATCGCCGGCCTCCTCAAGCAGTCGCAGCAGCAACTGCAATTGCAGTTCGCGCAGCGCGCCGCCGAGCAGAAGACGATGAACTCGCCACTTGCGGCAGTCGTCAAGCGGGAAGCCGTTGCGGTGCCGACCACCGCATCGATTCGCGAAGTCGTCGAACTGATGGCCGAGCGGCACCTCGGTTCGATGGTCGTGGTCGACGAACAGGAAGTGCCGGTTGGCATTTTCACCCTCTCCGACGTCCTCAAACGCATCGTTCTTCCCGGCGCCTCACTCACGCAGCCGATCGCGAGCGTCATGTCGCCGGCGCCGGCTACCCTGCCGCTGGCGGCGAATGCGCACGATGCGGCCCTGTTGATGGCGATGCGGGGGATTCGCCATGTGCTTGCGGTCGACGAGGGCGGTCGCCTGCGCGGCGTGGTTTCGGAGCGCGATCTGTTCAAGCTGCAGGGAGCGGGGTTGCGGCAGATTCGACATGCGATCGATGCTGCAAACAGCGTCGAGGTGTTGCAGCACGCGCGCCGCGATGTGCGGCAATTGTCCTTGACGATGCTCGCCGAGGGCGTCGGCGCGGCGGAGATCACGCAGTTCATCTCCACCCTCAACGACACCGTGACGCGCCGCATCATCGAGCTGAATCTCGAACGGCACGATCTCTATGGCATCGACTGGGCCTGGTTGTCCTTCGGCTCCGAAGGGCGGGATGAGCAGACCTTCACCACCGATCAGGACAACGGGATCGTTTTCATCTGCACCGACATCATGGATCGCGAATTGACCCAGTTGCGCTTCCTCGATTTTGCGCGCGATGTCAACGCGGATCTGGATCGCTGTGGATTTCCGCTGTGCAAGGGCAACATCATGGCGAGCAACCCGGACCTCTGCCTGACCCTCGAGGAGTGGGAGGAACGGTTCGCGCGCTGGGTTCGGATGCCGGAGCCTCAGGCCTTGCTCAACGCAACGATCTTCTTCGACTTCCGTCCGCTCTTCGGCCGCTTCAATCTCGCCCACAGGCTGCGACTGGAGCTGTTCCGGCAGACGCGTGGCAATCCGCTGTTCCTGCGCATGCTGGCCGAGAATGCACTGAGCGTGGCGCCACCTCTCGGACGGATCCGCGACTTCGTCACCAGCACCGACCCGGAGCATCCGGGCACCATCGACCTGAAGACCTATGGTGTCCGCCTGTTCACCGATGCGGCGCGTGTCTTTGCCCTGGCGAATGCGGTCGAGGCGACCAACACCGTGCAACGGCTCCGGCGTGCCGGTGCCGTGATGAACATCGGCACTGACGATCTGGCGGCCAGCATCGAGGGCTTCAATTTCATCCAGCTTCTGCGGCTGCGTCATCAGCATTTCGAGCAGGAGCACGGGCGACCGGGCGACAACCTGATCCGGCCGGACGATCTGAACGAGATCGAACGGCGCGTCCTGAAGGAGGCCTTCCGTCAGGCGCGCAAGCTGCAGGCTCGCCTCAAGCTTGATTACCAACTCTGAGCATGAGCTGGTTCTCCCGCCTTCTCGGTGCCCGGAACACTCCCGGTGTGGCCCTGACCGCCCGGCAGGAGCAGCTTCTGGGCGGCTGGCAGCAGTTGCCCGACGCCGACCTGCGGCGGTCGCATTATCGCTGTCGCTACGTGGTGATCGATGTCGAGGCGAGCAGTGGCGATCCAGACACTGCCCGTCTGCTTGCTATTGCCGCCGTGGCGGTGATCGATGGCCAGATCTCTTTCCAGGATGCCTGGCGACTGGTGTTGGAAGAACAGGCTGAGGGGGCGAATCCTGCGTCGTCGCCGGGCGTCGCTGCGACCGAGTCGCGGGCTGGCTCGCCGCTGGTCGATGAGTTGATCGCCTTCCTCGGTTTCGTCGGCAAGGCGCCCATGGTGGCCTACAACGCCCGCTTTGCGAGAAGGCTCTTGCAGAGGACCCTGGCGGAGCATCTCGGTGTGCGGGTGCGACTGCCGTGGCTGGATCTGGCGTGGATCCTGCCCGACCTTTTCCGTGAGGTCGATGCCGGCCCTGAGCGGCTCGACCCTTGGCTCGAGCACTTCGGCATCAGCAGCATCCGACGCCATGAGGCGTTGTCGGATGCCTTTGCCACCGCGCAACTGATGCAGATCGCCGTCGCCCATGCCGCCCGCAAGGGAATCGACACACCGGCCAGCCTGCGCGAACTGGAGAAGGCGCGCCGGCACATGCATCAGAGCGCCTAGAGAGGGCCGGCGATGGCCGAGTACATGGTGCGGCTGCGGCGTTACTACGCGTCCTACACGGTCGGGTTCTTCGCCTTCGTCCTCATGCTGGCGGTGCTCGAGCGTTACGGCATGCCACCACGCTGGATCGGCTACTCCTTTCTGCTGTTGACGATCTTCCTGTATGCGACGATCGGCGTCCTGGCTCGGACCACCAGCGTTGCCGAATACTACGTTGCCGGCCGACGCGTGCCGGCCGTGTTCAACGGCATGGCCACCGGCACCGACTGGATGAGCTCCGCCTCGTTCATGGGCCTGGCGGGAACCCTGTACCTGTCGGGCCATCAGGGGTTGGCCTACGTCATGGGGTGGACCGGCGGCTACGTCCTCGTGGCGTTGCTGCTGGCACCCTATCTGCGCCGCTTTGGCCAATACACGATCCCGGACTTTCTTGCTGCCCGCTATGGCGGCAATCCGGCACGTGTGGTCGGGGTCCTGGCGACCATCCTGGCATCGTTCGTCTACGTCGTTGCGCAGATCTACGCCGTCGGCCTGATCACCAGCCGTTTCGTCGGCTTGCAGTTCGAGATCGGTGTCTTCGTCGGTCTGGCCGGCATCCTGGTGTGCTCATTCCTCGGCGGCATGCGTGCCGTGACCTGGACGCAGGTGGCGCAATACGCGATCCTGATCGTCGCCTACCTGGTTCCGGTGACCATTCTCTCCCACCAGGTGACCGGAGTTCCCTTGGCGCAGCTGACCTATGGCGGCGTGCTGCAGCAGGTGCAGGTGCTGGAGGAGAGAATCTTCGGCGATCCCGGCGAAGTCGAGGCGCGCCGCCTGTTCCGTGAACGTGCCGATGCCTACCACGATCGCATCCTGTCGCTCCCCGAGTCGCTTGCCGAGGAGCGACTCGAACTGGCGGCCAGGATCAACGCCCTGAAGAATGACAACGCACAGATGCGCGAAATCGTGGCGCTTGAACGCGAGCGCCGGGAACTGCCGCGAAACAGCGAAGACGCGCGCAACTACTGGGAGACACACATGCGCCAGGCGGCGCAGCGGGGAGTCGATCCCGATCATCACATGACCGCCTATCCAGGACCGGGCGAGTCGGTGAACGAGGTGGCGCGGGCGAACTTCCTGACCCTCATGTTCTGCCTGATGATCGGTACGGCAGCCTTGCCGCACGTCCTGACGCGCTACTACACCACGCCCGGTGTTCGCGACGCGCGCCTTTCGGTGTTCTGGTCGCTGCTCTTCATCCTGGCGCTGTACCTGACGGCGCCGGCCTATGCGGCCTTCGTCAAGCATGAAATCTACACGCACCTGGTGGGGTCGCCGATCGCGCAACTGCCGCTCTGGGTGAGTTCGTGGGGCAAGATCGGCATGGTGTCGATCGAGGACATCAACGGCGACGGTATCGTGCAGCTGGCGGAACTGGTGCTCAACCCGGATGTGATCCTGTTGGCGATGCCGGAGATCGCCGGCCTGCCCTACGTCATCTCCGGTCTCGTGGCGGCCGGTGCGCTGGCGGCCGCGCTGTCAACCGCGGACGGCTTGTTGCTGACCATCGCCAGCGCGCTGTCGCATGACCTGTACTACAAGGTCTTTCGCCCGCAGGCGACGACGCAGTGGCGGTTGGTCGTCTCCAAGTCGTTGCTGCTCGTCGTCGCGGTGTTGGCAGCCACGGTCGCGTCACAGAAGCCGGCGACGATCCTGTTCATGGTGGCCTGGGCTTTCTCTCTTGCCGGCTCAGCGCTGTTCCCGGCGCTGATCGTCGGCGTGTTCTGGAAACGGGCGACGCGTGCCGGGGCCGTCAGCGGCATGCTGGTCGGTCTGCTGGTGACGCTCTACTACATGGTCCGCGTGCAGTTCGACTCGATCCCCTGGCTGCACATCCAGGGCATCGGCATGGAGCCATGGCTCGGAATCCAGTCGACATCGGCTGGCGTCTGGGGCGTCGCTGCCGGCTTCGCGACGATCGTCGTCGTCAGCCTGCTGGACAAGCCACCAAGCAAGGAGACGCAGGACTTCGTCGAGAGCGTTCGCTACCCGGAGTTCGACCGCTGATGGGGCGGTGGCCGAGGGCTGGGAGAACCTCTGCCTGTGGCCGGCAGGGCGGCTGGTGCCTGGTGGGTGACGATGCGGCTCGATGAGCGGCAGCGCGCTTACTGGCGGAGCAACCTTCGCCTGACGGCGGGGCTCCTCGGCTTGTGGTTCTTCGTCTCCTTCGTCGTCAGCTTTTTTGCGCGTGAAGTCGAGCACATCCCGGTCCTGGGTATGCCGCTTGGTTTCTACATGGGAGCCCAGGGAGCACCGCTGACCTACCTGCTGATCGTCTGGTGGTACGCGCGGCGGATGAACGCGCTTGACCGTGACTACGGTGTGGAGGACGCCGAAGGCGAGGATTAGGAACTGCCCCCGCGCCAGCCGTGGGCAGGACTGCCGGTCGCGCGTGCTGCTCCCCCCGGCGAGGCGCTGCCGGTGCTCCTGCCGGGAGGATCCGGCGCGATTTTCCCTGCCGCGGCGCATGGTACAATCCTGCTCCCTTCAAGGCTCGTGAGGCGTATGCGATGTTTTCAGTCAGAGACACCCTGGCGCAGGTAGACCCGAAGATCTGGCAGGCCATCCAGGACGAGAACCGCCGCCAGGAAGAGCACATCGAACTGATTGCCTCGGAGAACTACGTCAGCCATGCGGTGATGGCGGCGCAGGGTTCGCAACTGACCAACAAGTACGCCGAGGGTTATCCCGGCAAGCGCTATTACGGCGGCTGCGAGCACGTCGATGCTGCGGAGCAACTGGCGATCGAGCGATTGAAGAAGCTGTTTGGCGCCGAGGCAGCGAACGTGCAGCCCAATTCCGGTTCGCAGGCGAATCAGGCCGTGCTGATGGCCTTTGCCAAACCGGGTGACACGATCATGGGAATGAGTCTGGCCGAAGGAGGCCACCTGACGCATGGCATGCCGCTCAACATGTCCGGCAAGTGGTTCAATGTCGTCGCCTACGGCCTCGACAGGCATGAGGCGATCGATTACGACCGGATGGAAGCGCTGGCGCGCGAGCACCGCCCACGCATCCTGATTGCCGGTGCCTCGGCCTATTCCCTGTGTATCGATTTCGAACGCTTCGCCGCAGTGGCGAAGGAAATCGGGGCGATCTTCATGGTCGACATGGCGCACTATGCGGGGCTCATCGCTGCCGGCTGCTATCCCAACCCGGTGCCCTGTGCCGACGTCGTCACGTCGACGACGCACAAGACGCTGCGTGGTCCTCGCGGTGGTGTCATCCTGATGAAGGCGGAACACGAGAAGGCGATCAATTCAGCGGTCTTCCCCGGGTTGCAGGGCGGTCCCCTGATGCACGTCATCGCGGCCAAGGCGGTGGCTTTCAAGGAGGCCCTGATGCCGGCCTTCCGCGATTACCAGGAACAGGTTCTCGCCAACGCGCGTGTCCTGGCACGTGTCCTGGCGGAGGAGCGCGGGCTGCGCATCGTCTCGGGTCGCACCGAATCGCACGTCTTTCTCGTCGACCTGCGCGCCAAGGAGATCACCGGCAAGGACGCTGAAGCCGCTCTCGGCGCGGCGCACATCACGGTCAACAAGAACGCAATTCCGAACGACCCGCAGAAACCTTTCGTCACGTCGGGTGTCCGCATCGGCTCGCCGGCGATGACGACACGCGGCTTTACCGAGATCGAGTCGGAGCAGGTCGCGCACCTGATCGCCGATGTCCTCGATGCTCCGGCTGACGAGGCAGTGCGGCTCCGGGTGCGGGCCGACGTCGCCACACTGTGCAGGAAGTTCCCCGTTTATGGCGGGTAGCAGCGATGAAATGCCCGTTCTGCGGTGCTGCCGAGACGACTGTCGCCGACACGCGGATCAGTGACGATGGCGACATCGTCCGCCGGCGCCGGCGGTGTCTGAAGTGCGACAAACGCTTCACGACCCACGAACGGGCCGAGTTGCGGATGCCGCAGGTGATCAAGAAGAACGGCTCGAGGGTCGAGTTCGACCGCGAGAAGCTGGCCGCAAGTCTCGATCTGGCATTGCGCAAGCGGCCAGTGAGCAGCCAGGCGGTCGAGGCGGCGATCAGCCGCATCGAGGAAAAGCTGCTCGCACTCGGCGAGCGTGAGGTGGCGTCAGAGAAGCTCGGCGAGATGGTGATGCGTGAGTTGAAGAAGCTCGACAAGGTGGCGTACGTCCGCTTTGCCTCGGTCTATCGGAATTTCGAGGACGTGGACGAGTTCTCCAAGGTCATCCGTGAGGTCTCGCGGTCGGCCCAGCCGCTCGGTCGCTGATGCAGCCCGCGTTCAGCGCGGCGGATCATGAGTTCATGGCGCGAGCGCTGCGCCTTGCCGAGCGCGGCCTGCTGACAACCACGCCGAATCCGCGCGTTGGTTGTGTCATCGTTCGCGATCGGCAGGTCGTCGGCGAGGGCTGGCATGTGCGGGCCGGCGGCCCGCATGCCGAAGTGCATGCGCTGCGGGTGGCTGGCGACAAGGCCCGCGGCGCCACCGCCTTCGTTACCCTGGAGCCCTGCAGCCATCACGGCCGTACGCCCCCCTGCGCCGAGACGCTGTTGGCGGCCGGCGTGCACCGGGTCGTCGCCGCCATCGAGGATCCGAATCCGCTGGTTGCCGGTCGCGGGCTGGCGGCCCTGCGACAGGCGGGCGTGCGCGCCGAATGTGGCTTGCTCGCTGACGCGGCGCGGGAACTGAACATCGGCTTCGTCAGCCGCATGACACGTGGCCGACCGTGGCTGCGGCTGAAGCTCGCCGCCAGCCTGGACGGCAAGACTGCGCTGTGCAACGGCGCCAGCCAATGGCTGACCGGACCGGCAGCGCGGCAGGACGGTCATCGCTGGCGGGCACGCGCCTGCGCGATCCTGACCGGTAGCGGCAGCGTGCGGGCGGACGATCCGCAGCTCAGCGTCCGCGGGATCGCGGAACTGCCCACCGATATTGTCCGGCAGCCGCTGCGGATCGTCGTCGACAGCCGCCTCGAGGTGTCGCCGGACGCGCGGGTGCTGCAGGGTGGTGGCACCCTGGTCGTTGCTGCCGTGACTGACCGCGCCCGCAGCGCGGCGCTCTCCGAGTTGGGCGTCGAAGTCCTGCTGCTGCCCGCTTCGGACGGCCGGGTCGATCTGCGGGCACTGCTTGCCGAACTGGCCCGGCGCGGCATCAACGAACTCCACGTCGAAGCCGGCTTCGTACTCAGCGGCGCCCTGCTGCAGGCGGGCCTGGTCGATGAACTGCTGCTCTATCTGGCGCCTTGTCTCGTCGGCGATGCGGCGCGCGGAATGTTCGCTCTGCCGCAGCTCGAGTCGCTGGCCGGCAGGAAGCAGCTGCTCATTCGCGACGTTCGCCTGCTGTCTCAGGATCTGCGGCTGCTGGCGCGTTTCAGCTGAGCTTCGACGGTGCGCAGACCGCGCACCGGGGATCACGCCCGAAGCGGACGCTGCGCCACTCCAGCGTCAGGCCATCAAGCAACCACAACCGCCCGAGCGTGACCTCGCCGGCGCCGGCAATCAGCTTGAGCGCTTCGGCTGCCTGCATCGTGCCAATGATGCCGGTGAGCGGTGCAAAGACGCCCATCACGGCGCAGCGCGGCTCGTCGGCTTCGCCTGTTTCCGGGAACAGGCAGTTGTAGCAGGGGCCGTCGCCACGACGGCTGTCAAAGGCGGCGAACTGGCCGGCGAAGCGGATGGCAGCACCCGACACCAGTGGTTTGCGATGACTGACACAGGCCCGATTGACGGCGTGTCGCGTGGCAAAGTTGTCGCTGCAGTCGAGCACGACGTCGGCGTCGGCGACCAGTGCTGCCAGCGCCTCGCCGCTGACGCGGTGGGGTACCGCTTCGACCAGGACCTCGGGGTTGATCCCGTGCAGTGCCGTCTGGCCGGAGGCAACCTTGCTCTGGCCGAGGCGCTCTTCGTTGTGCAGAATCTGGCGTTGCAGGTTGGTCAGGTCGACGGTGTCGCCGTCGGCCAGGGTGATCCGGCCAACGCCGGCGGAGGCCAGATAGATCGCTGCCGGCGAGCCGAGTCCGCCGGCACCGATGATCAGCGCGCTCGCGTCAACCAGGCGCTGCTGCCCGGCGATGCCGATCTCGTCGAGCAGGATGTGTCGGCTGTAGCGCAGCAACTGCCGGTCGTTCATCGCGCGGGAGCTACTTGTACTCTCGCCACTCCGGCGGCGTGTCGTCGTGGTCACCGTGTGGGTGGCGCTCCCAGGCATGGGTATAGGCCTGGGACTGCGAGCGCTTCAGCGGCCGTGCCGGGGTCTGCAGATTGTGCAACTGGGTTTCCTCGACGTAGTGGATCAGTGCCCGCACCATCTTGCTCAGCAGGGTGTTGTCGAGGTGGTGGCCGCGCTCTTCCAAAGACGTCTCGAGTTCCTGCAGCGAGTGTTGCCGCAGGTCATAGGCGACGGCGATCTCGCGCTGCTGCTCGTGCGGCTCGACTACCAACTGTTCGAGGCTGCCGAGGTAGGCGGCAGCCTCGGGGATCTGCCCGGGGGGTAGCCGCGCGAACACGATGGTCCGCTGCTTGCGGATCGGTGGTGGGGCTGGCGCAGCCGGTCGTTTCACCTTCGCCATCCACAGGCACGATTCAGCGCGCCGTCTTCATGATCTGCATACCCTTGAGCAGATTGAGTGCCTGGTTGAGCTGGTAGTCCTTCTTCGACGCCAGTTCCCGGCTCGGCGGCATCTCGACAGCCTCGTCCGCATCCTCCTTCGGCGCGCTGCTCTTCGGCTTCGCCGGTGCCGGCTTGGCGGGCTTGGCCGGAGCTTCCTTGGCCGGCGTACCGCCTTCCTTGTCGTTGTCGAGATGATGCTCGAGGTTGGCTTCGCGCAAGCGCTCGGCCGAGGTGCCGTTGGCGCTTTCCTCGACGACGATGTCCGGAACGATTCCCTTGGCCTGGATCGAGCGACCGGAGGGCGTGTAATAGCGCGCGGTCGTCAGCTTGATCGCCGTGTTTCCCGGCAGCGGCAGGACGGTCTGTACGGATCCCTTGCCGAAGGTGGTGGTGCCCAGGATGACGGCGCGCTTGTGGTCCTGCAATGCGCCGGCAACGATCTCGGATGCCGATGCCGAGCCGCCATTGACCAGTACCACCATCGGCACGCTACGTGCCTCCGGCGGCAGGTTCCGGATGTAATCGTCCCGGCTGCCACGCAGGTAGTCGCTCGGCGAGGTCGCGTACCGGTGCTTGGCATCGGGTGCGCGGCCGTCGGTCGAGGTGACCAGAGTTTCCGGCGGCAGGAAGGCCGCGGAAACTCCGACGGCACTGTTGAGCAGGCCGCCGGGGTCGTTGCGCAGGTCGAGTACCAGACCCTTCAGTGGCCCATTCCGGAAGAGGTCGTTGAGGTGCTTGACCACCGCCGCGCCCGTGTTCTCCTGGAACGAAGTGATGCGCAGGTAGCCGTAACCGTCCTCGACCAGTTTCGACTTGACGCTCTGCACCTTGATCACTTCACGGGTCAGGGTGACATTGATCGGTTTTGCCTCCCCCTTGCGGACGATGGACAGCCTGATCTGCGACTTCGGTTTGCCACGCATGCGTTTGACGGCTTCCGTCAGCGTCAGTCCCTTGACGAGGGTGTCGTCGATCTTGAAGATCAGGTCGCCGGTCTTGATACCCGCCCGGTACGCTGGCGTGTCTTCGATCGGCGAGACGACCTTGACGAGGCCGTCTTCCATGCCCACCTCGATGCCGATGCCGCCAAACTCGCCCTGCGTTCCGACCTGCAGATCCTTGAACGCGTCGGCGTCAAGGTAGCTCGAGTGGGGATCGAGGTTGGAGAGCATGCCGCTGATGGCGTGCGTGATCAGCTTCTTGTCCTCGACCGGTTCGACGTAGCCGCTCTTGATGGCGTTGAAGACTTCAGCGAAGGTGCGCAGTTCCTCGATGGGCAGGCTGGCGCGCGTTTCCTTGTCAGCGATCGCCGAAAACTGCAGGCTGATCAGCACGCCGCCCAGCAACCCTGCGCCGACCAATCCGGCCTGTCTCAACTTGCCCATTCGTCTCACTCCAGTGCGCATCATTTCGTGTGCGTCGCCGATGGGTGAGCAGAAACGGTGCTCAAGCGCGCTGGCTGATGCACAGGGGCTCCTGCTCGCTCATGCCCGTCGTCCGGGCCCGCTGGCGACGGGTTGTCAACAGGCCTTCAGTGCCTGGCGCCGACCCAGGCCATCGGATCGAGCGGTCTGCCCTGATGGCGCAGCTCGAAGTATAAACCGGATTCCGGATTGCCACCGCTGTTGCCGACGGTCGCGATCACCTCGCCCAAGCGCGCTTCCTCGCCGACGTTCTTCAACAGCGACTCGTTGTTGGCATAGATCGACAGGTAGCCGCCGCCATGATCGACGATGATCAGGTTGCCGAAGCCGCGCATCCATTCTGCGAAGACGACCTTGCCGGCGGCGATGCTGCGGACCTCACTGCCAGTGCTGGCCAGGATGAAAAGGCCCTTCCAGTTGCTTCCCTCCTGTCGCGTGGTGCCAAAGCGATTGCTGACGGATCCTCGCGTCGGCAGGCGCAGCTGTCCCTTCAACCGTGCCAGGCCAGCGGCGCCAGTCGTCGAGGCCGCTTCGTCAGCACGACTTGCCGCCGGTGGCGACACCGCGCGCGCGTCGCCGGCAGCGGCTTCCGCCGGCGATGCCGGTTCGCGGGCTTCGGGAGGTCTTGCCGGCTCGCGCCGCTGCGTTTCACGGCGGGCGTCGCTCGCCTGCGCGGCAAGGATTCGCGCCAGCCGGTCGACGAGTTCAGCCAAGCGCCTCTCATCGCGCTGCAGGGTGCCGATCTCACGCCGCTGCGCGGCGATCTGCTCCGAAACCTTGGAAAGAGCCAGTTGTCGCTGCTGTCGCTGGGCAATCAGCCGGGCATGCTCCTCGCGCTGCCGGGCCTCGCTGGTGGCGAGCAGCTCGGCCTGTTGGCGGGTGTCGCGGGCGAGCGCCTGCTGGCGCTGCAAGTTCGCCTCGATTTCGCGCAGGATCTCGCGCCGTGCGCGGCCGATCATCTCCAGATAGTGGAGGTCGCGTGCCAACTGGTTCGGGTCATCGCCGTTGAGGAACATGCGCACTGGATCGGGATTGCCCCGCAGGTACTGTCGGTGCAGGAGGCGCGCCAGTTGCTCCTGCTGGGCGTTGAGGACCCGGCCGAGTTCACCCGACTGCCTTTCCAGTTCGTTGAGGCGAGTCCGCAGTCTCTCGGTCTCGGTCCCTGTTTCGTGCAGTTGGCGTTGGGTAGCCGAGATGGCGCGCTCCGCTTCCTGCAACCGATCGACGGCGTCCCTGCGCGAGCCTTCGGCGGCGCTCATCTGCCGGCGAAGCGCTTCGATCGTGCTGCGCAGCGACTTCAGATCGCCTTGCTTTTCGGCCACCTCGCCAGCGGACGCCGTGTCCCTGCTGGCCGCCGTCTGACGGCTGCCGGCCATCGCTGCCGGCTGCAGAGCGCCGAGCAGCAGGGCGAGAAGGCCCAGGCAGCGCCAGTTCGAGGCTGCGAAGGCGGTGGGCGCTTCGATCCTCGCCGTCGTCGCTGGGCTGTTCCGCTCCGCTCTCGCCTGCCGACCGCCGCTCGAGGTGACGATCGCGCCGCCGTGTTTGCGCCCGAAAGCTTCGTCGGTGGTGCGCGAGAAGCGCTCGTGGGTCTGTCTGATGCTCGCCAATGAACGAAGCCGGTCCTGCAGGAACGTGAGAAGGCTGTGCCCGAGCGCCGGCGCGAGGAGCCGCAAGCCGCTGAAAAGCGGGGCACTCCGTAGATCAGGCTTTTCTTTTATAATGCGCGATTATATGATAAACGGCGATGCTGGCGAGACGTGCCCATCAAGACCAGTCTGATCGACAAGCAGGAGCACATCGAGCAAGCGGCACGCGCGCTGAAATCGATCTCGCACCCGTTGCGTCTGAAGATCCTGTGCGTGATCGGGGACCAGGAGGCATGCGTGCAGGAGATCGTCGAGGCGGTTGGCACCTCGCAGAGCAACATCTCGCAGCATCTCGCGATTTTGCGCGAAAAAGGTATTTTGCTTGCCCGCAAGGAGGCACACCGTGTCTTTTATCGGGTCGGCGATGAGCGGACATTGCAGCTCATCGGCATGATGCGCGAGGTGTTCTGCGGCGGCTAGGCGGCAGCTTGGTCCCCCGCTTCAAGCCACTCTCCTGCCAGCGCCAGTCGCGTCTGGTGGTCGCCATCGGTATCTGGAGCCTGTGTTGGAATTCGTACAACAAAACATCTTTCTCATTGCCATCGCGATAGTCAGCGGCGGCATGTTGCTGGTGCTGACCTTCCGCCGCCCGGGCGGAGCGAAAGCGGTCACGGCGAGTGAGGCGACGATGCTGATCAACCGTGAGAGCGCCCAGGTGATCGACATCCGCGACCAAAATGAGTACATCGCGGGGCATCTCGTCGACTCGCGCAACATTCCGGCGGCTTCGTTGGCGGAGCGTGCTGGCGAACTCGAGCAGTTCAAGGAGAAGCCGCTGATTCTCGTCTGCCAGTCCGGAGCGCGGTCGCAGGTAGCCTGCGGGACGCTTGCCAAACTGGGCTTCGTACGCGTGCACAATCTGGAAGGGGGTATCGCCGCGTGGGGCGAGGCCGGGCTGCCGCTGAAGAAGGGGGCGCGTCGATGAGCGTTCGGGTGCCGGTGCTGATGTACTCGACGGCGGTCTGCCCCTACTGCATCCGCGCCGAACAACTCCTCCGCGCCCGGGGCGTCGCCGAGATCGAAAAGGTGCGGATCGATCTCGATCCCGAACGGCGCAGCGAAATGCAGGTACGGACTGGCCGACGCACGGTGCCGCAGATCTTCATTGGCGCGACCCACGTTGGCGGTGCCGACGACTTGGTTGCACTCGATCGTTCCGGAAAGCTGCTGCCACTCCTCGCCGGCGAGAGTGCCTGAGCCCTGCTTGCCGGGTTTCGTTGATCCTTTTCCCACCCTTGGCCGAAAGCTACCATGAGCGAACAAGAAAACCCCGTATTTGCAATCGAGAAGATCTATATCAAGGATTTTTCGCTGGAGGTGCCCAATGCGCCCCAGATTTTTCTCGAGCGCGAGTCACCCCAGGTCAGCATCCAGTTGCAGAGCAATGCGCAGGGTATCGGCGAAGGAATCTTCGAGGTCACGCTGACCACCACCGTGACCTCCAAGATCGGGGAGAAGACCGTATTCCTCGTCGAGGTCGGGCAGGCGGGCATCTTTCGCGTGCAGAACGTGCCAAGTGAGAACATGGATCCGCTGCTGTCGATCGCCTGTCCCAACATCCTCTTCCCGTACGCGCGCGAGGCGGTGTCCGATGCCGTCACTCGTGCGGGCTTCGCGCCCGTGATGCTGCAGCCGGTGAACTTCGAAGCGCTCTACATGTCTCGCCTGCAACAGCAGCAGGCAGCAGCCGGCAGTGCGGCCGGCGAGGCGACGGCCTGAGCGATGCCGCGTTTGCTCGGCGCGTTGCTTGCGGTCGGTCTGGCGGCGCCATCGTTGGCCATCGAGTATCGCACCGTCGACGTGCCGACCGTCCTTTATGACGCGCCATCGCAGAGGGGGGGCAAGTCGTTCGTCATCCGGCGCGGGACCCCGGTCGAACTCGTGGTCAACCTTGAAGGATGGTCGAAGGTCCGTGATGCCGACGGCGGGCTGGCCTGGATCGAGGCAAAGCACCTCGTCAAGCGGCGGACTGTCATCGTCACCACGCCGCGCGCCCAGATCCGGCTGAGTCCCGAGGAGTCGGCACCGATCGCCTTTGAGGCGGCCAGAAATGTGTCGCTGAACTATCTCGAGACAGCCCCGGGTGGTTGGGTCAAGGTGCGTCATCGCGACGGCGAAACGGGCTTCGTGCGCGCCAACCAGGTCTGGGGCCTGTGAGCTGACGGTCCGTCGCATTGTGGCTGGTCGAGCCGATGGTCGGCTGGTCGCGATTGCCGCGCTTTGTTCCCTGCCGCTGGCCGTTGGTGCTCGCGCGCCGAGTCTGCGTCTCGGCTTCGCGCGGCCTGCGATCCCAGTTTGACGAGACGCATTGCCCGCCGAGGAACATGCCGTTCCTGCGGTCGCGTCTGTCTTCACCGACGGTCCATTTCCTGCGCGTGCGCCGCACCCGGCGGCACCAACGGTGCCCGATTCGCGGGACAAGGGCGGTCGTCGGTGCTGCGCCTGCCACGCGCCACTATTCACCCGTTTCCCGTTGACCGCGCGGCCACACCCTGGGTCATCCTCGGTACGGGCCGGTCGAGGCCCGGTTGCGCCATCGAACCGCAATGTGGGCCTGCGATGCTGTGCCGACCGTCTGCTCGGTGTCGATCGAGCAGCGCGCACAGGTGTCTGCGGCAAGCGGGCATGAAACGTGCTTGCCCAATCCGTGCGCTTTTTGTTTCAACGGAGGTATGCACGAACATGCACAACAGTCTATTTTCTTGCCACACGCTCGCCGGGCTGCGCCTGGCCAATCGTATCGTCATGGCACCGATGAACCGCAACCGTGCCAGTGACACACAACTCGCGCCGACCGCGATGAGCGCCCTGTATTACGCCCAGCGGGCGTCGGCGGGGCTGATCGTTGCCGAGGGGACTCCGGTCTCGCCGCAGGCCCGCGGTTGCGCGCGCACTCCGGGGATCTACACGCCGGCACAGATTGTCGCCTGGCGCAACGTCACGCGCGCGGTGCACCGAGCGGCCGGGCGCATCTACCTGCAGTTGTGGCATGTCGGGCGTGTCGGCCACTGCAGCCTGCGGGCTGATGGTTCGCCACCCGTCGGACCGAGCACCATCGGCTTGAGCGCCGACCGGGTGCCGGTCCTCGCAGGCGGCCACGAGCCGGTTCTGGTTCCTTGCCATCCGCCGCGTGCGTTGCGCACCCACGAAGTCCGCGAGGTGGTCGCCGACTTTGCACGGGCCGCAGCGAACAGCCTGGCAGCCGGCTTCGACGGGGTCGAGATCCATGCCGCCAATGGTTATCTCTTCGATCAGTTCCGTTGTCCGTACATCAACGATCGCAGCGACGAATATGGCGGTACGACAGGAAGACGCTGGCGCTTCCTGCTCGAGACGGTGGCGGCGGTTGCCTCGGTGGTCGGCAGCGAGCGCGTCGGCGTCCGCATCTCGCCGCTGGGGGTCGCACACGAGATGCAGCCCGATCCGGCGCCGCTGTTCACCTATGGCCAACTGGCGTACCAGCTCGCTCGCATGCGGGTCGGCTACCTGCACGTGTATGACCAGTCCGCGAGCTGGATTCACGATCCCGCCAGCGAATTGCTGCAGCACCTGCGAGCATGTTACGGCGGTAGCATCATCCTCTGCGGCGGATTCGACCGCCAGCGCGCCGAAGCTGCATTGTCCTCGGACAACGCCGATCTGGTCGCCTTCGGCAAGCACTTCATCGCCAACCCGGATCTCGTCGACCGTCTGCGGATCGGCGCGCCCCTTGCCGCCTACAATGCGAAGACGATCTACAAGGGGGGCGAAAGCGGCTACATCGACTATCCCTCACTCGCTGAGGAGGCGGTTGCCGAAGCCTGAGACCCGACGCCCGCTGGTTCAGTGGCCGGCGCTCTTCAGGTAGCGTTGAATCGGTCGTTGTCGTGGCTGAGCACGGGCGCTTGAGTCGACGATGCGGGTGCGCGGTCGCGATGACCTCAGCAGTTCTCATTTCAAAATTCATGGCAGGGGTTGGTGAGGTTCGGAACAGTTGGACAGGGCAAGTCAGCTGGTGTCTGGGGCGTTGGGAACAAGGCGCTGCTGCATGAAGCGCATGAGGTGATCCCAGTCATCGAAGGGCAGGTACTGTAGCAAGGCGCGCAGGTGTTCGAAGAAGGTTCGGCGGGAGG
>WBZM01001729.1_pt1 | contig 20608 bp, 22 predicted proteins | sample 5204271 | NCBI WGS metagenome assembly WBZM01 (sample SAMN12344346, study PRJNA552823) | activated sludge metagenome | biome: Activated sludge suspended growth; feature: Nitrification reactor; material: Wastewater; isolation source: activated sludge from nitrification reactor of wastewater...
GGCGCCGAAAGAGCCGGCGCTTCTGGGCCTGTCAGCCGTTGGCCAGATTGTGCAGGAACACCGCTTCGGCCACGATCGAATCCCGCAGCTCCTTGAGGTGGATGCTCTCGTTGGGGGCGTGGATACGGGCCAACGGATCCTGGGCCCCGACGCCGAGGACCTCGAGGTCCGGGAACGCCTCGAGCAGATTGGCCACGAACGGTACCGCTCCTCCCATGCCCTGCTGGGTCGACGGGGTGCCGTAGGCGAATTGCATGGCTGCCGCGAAGGCCTCGTACCCGGGCCCCCCGACCGGGACCGCTGACCCGTTCGCGGGCGGTCCCGCCTCGAACTCCACGGAGATCCCGAAGGGCACGTGGGTGCGCACATGGTCGGCCAGCAACTGCGTGGCCCGGTCAGCATCAACCCCCGCGGGGATCCGGACGCTGATCTTCGCGCGCGCCGTGGGAATGATGGCGTTCGGCGCGGTCGCCACGTCGGGTGCGTCGATCCCCACGACCGTGACCGAGGGTTTGGAATACAAGCGGGAGGCGATACTGCCGGTGCCGATCAGAGGCACACCCGGCAGGACGCCGGCGAGTTCGCGGTAGGCCTGCTCAGGGAAGTCGGCACCGTCCCAGTCGGAGCCGGTGATGCCCTCGATGGTCGCATTACCTTCGTCGTCCATGAGGGTGGCCAACAACTTGATGAGGACCATCAGAGCATCAGGTGCAGGACCGCCGAACTGACCGCTGTGACGAGGCTCGGCAAGCGTCTTCACTGTCACGACACCTTCGATGATGCCGCGCAATTGCGTCGTGAACGTCGGCTGACCGATCTCGACGTTGCCCATGTCGCAGATCACTGCAGCGTCGATCCCTTCGAACACCTCGGGGCGCGTGGTCGGCCATTCCTCGAAGTCCCCGCCGTACTCCTCCTCACCCTCGAGCAGGATGCGCAGCGACACCGGGGGAGTGCCGTTGAAGGCCCGCAGCACGGCGATATGGGTCACGACACCGGACTTGTCGTCTGCGGCGCCTCTGCCGTACAGGCGCCCATCCCGTTCCTCGGCGACGAACGGTTCTGAGTCCCATTTGCTCGCGTCGCCGGCAGGCTGGACGTCGTAGTGCGAGTACAGCAGGACGGTGGGGGAGCCCGCGGGGCCGGGGACGTCGGCGCGCACGGTCGGCACGCCACTGGTGCTGGGGATCAACTGCGGGGTCGCACCGGCATCGGTGAGCAGTTGTGCGCAGGCATGGGCGCAACGCTCGACATCCGACTGGTCGTACCCGGGGAAGTTGATGGATGGGATGGCCACGAGTTGTTCGAGGTCGGCGCGGACCTGCGGCATGAGTTCGTCGACGCGTGCGGCGAGGCTTTGCGCATCAAGAGCAGTCATGTCTGCACAGTAGGGCGCTCGCGAAGACCAGCGCCCGTCGAGCATGCCCCGGCGGCCGGTTCTGGCTAGGCTGCCACGCATGGCGAAGTTGAACTCGATGGCGCCGGTCCTGCCCGTGCGCGATGTCCTGAGCGCCTTGGAGAACTACGCCTTGCTCGGATTCCGGGCCAAGCCGTACCAGCGCGCCGAGGTGGTCGCGGGTCGCGGCGTGGCGGAGGTCCTGTACGGCTTCCTGTTCCGTGACGGCCTGCAGATCCACCTGTGCCAAGTGGCGGAGGTGGACGAGCGCTCGAACCCCAGCGAAATCTACCTCTACGTCGACAACGCCCCAGCGCTACATGATCAGTGGCGCCACTCCGGCGCCGAAGGCGTCTTCATCGAACCGGTCGACACCGAGTATGGGTTGTGCGAGGGGGCCTACATGGACCCCGATGGCAATTCGCTGCGGTACGGATCCTGGCTCCCGGGATTCCCCAAAGCAGCCCAGACCTGAGGGGTGGCTGTGACGGACCAGAAGTCGATCCTGCACCGGTACTTGCAGGCCGGCCGCGAGGTTCTGCTGGCCAAACTCGATGGGGTCTCCGAGTACGACGCACGCCGGCCACTCGTGCCCACGGGCACAAATCTGCTGGGCGTGGTCAAGCATGTCGCCAGCGTGGAGGCCGGCTATCTCGGCGATTGCTTCGGGCGTCCGTTCGAACAGGTGTTCCCATGGTTCGCCGACGACGCCGAATGGAATGCAGACATGTGGGCCACCGCTGACGAGTCGCGCGCATCCATCGTCGACCTGTACCACCGGGTCTGGCGACACTCAGACGCGACGATCGAGGCACTCGAACTCGAGGCCATCGGCGAAGTTCCGTGGTGGGCCGAGGGCCGACGCGTCGTCACACTGCAGCAGATCCTGGTCCACATGATCGCCGAGACACATCGACATGCCGGCCACATGGACATCGTGCGGGAACTGATCGACGGTGAGGTCGGCTGGAAGCCGGAAGCCGACAACATGCCGGACGCGGATGCCGCGTGGTGGGCCGAGTACCGCGAACGCCTGGAACGCGTCGCGCGAGAAGTTTCCGACGAGCATCCACCCAGCTGAACTTCAGCGTGTGAAGATCTGTCGATTGAGGACCCAGATCTTCACAAGGTTCCTAGATGGGGGCAGAGTGCAGCCTCCGCCCTGAGACCTAAAGTGTCATAATGTCGATTATCGGTCATTGCACGCGGGCATACCGCTCGTACAGCACAGGGCCGAACGTTCTGGACTCAAGCAGTTCCAACGGGATCGCCTCAACGACCGGCGGCAAGAACGGCGTGCCACCGCCGACGATGATGGGATAACGGAACATACGGAACTCGTCGACGAGTCCCTGCTCAATGACCTCCGCCGCAAAGGTGGCTCCACCGATCTCCACGTCCTTGTCGGTCGCGGCCAACGCAGCTGCCACTTCCTCGGCAACCGAGGCACGGGCAAGGCGGGCGTTGGAACCCTCGATCTCGGTCAGCGTCCGGCTGAAGACGACCTTGGGTAGGCTGCACCACAGATCCGCGAACTCGGCGTCGAGTTCCGTCTGCCGCATAGCGGGTTCCGTCTCCCACACCTGCATCGTCTCGTAGAGTTTCCGGCCGCACACGAACCCGCCGAGTTCGCGAACGCGCTGTGTGTGGAAGGCGAACAACTCCTCATCGGGCGCCGCCCACTGGAACCATCCGTTGCGGTCGGCAATGAAACCATCCGCGGAAACACCCATCGAGTACAGCAGTCGACCAGCCATGCTCGATCCTTTCGCATCGGCACCCTCACCGCTACCTGCTTCGCCTGCGAACCGCCCGGTCCCCGGGACTAGGCTGACCACCATGCGGCACGACGAATACGCCCGTCACGACGGCTTGGGCCTAGCGAAACTCATTGCGACCGGAGAGGTCACCGCCACCGACGTCCTGAAGGCGGCGATCGCCCGCCGGAACGCGGTCAACCCCGCGATCAACGCCGTGGTGGAGTCCTGGGACGAGGAGGCACTGTCCGCGGCTGATGACCTCAAGGGTGTCTTCGGCGGCGTCCCGTTCTTGATCAAGGACATGGACGGTCACCTTGCCGGGCACCGCTGCACGTACTCCAGCCGTTCTCTCGAGGACTGGATCCCGCAGCGCAGCAGCGAACTCATGGTGCGCTTCCAGATGGCCGGGCTGAACATCTTCGGCAAGACCAACTGCCCGGAGTTCGGGATCATGGGGGTCTCCGAACCGGAGCTTCGTGGCCCTGCCCGCAACCCGTGGAACCTGGACCACACCCCGGGCGGGTCCAGTGGCGGTTCGGCCGCCGCGGTAGCCGCCGGCATCGTGCCCCTGGCCCACGGCGGCGACGGTGGCGGATCGCTGCGAATCCCGGCCTCCCACTGCGGGATCTTCGGCTTGAAGACCAGCCGCGGCCTCGTACCGTTGGGCCCGGACGAGGCAGAGGCGTGGGACGGCATGGTCTCCAGACTGCTGATGTCCCGCTCGGTGCGGGACAGCGCCGCAGCGCTCGACGCGGTCCGGGGTTCCGACCCTGGCGCGCCGTACGCCGCCCCGGAGGGCCCCAAGTCCTACCAGGTCGCCGCGGCGCGCAAACCACCGAAACTGCGGATCGGCTACTCCACTCGCAGCATCTTCGGCCGCAAGATGCATCCGGATGCGGTCGAGGCTGTCGACAAGGCCGTCTCGCTGCTGTCGGCGCTCGGCCACGACGTGATCGAGTACGACCTTCCCGTCGTCCCCCAGGAGGGCGCGAAGGCCTATCTGACGATCGTGGCCGCCAACGTGGCCAACGAGATCGACTGGACGCAGGAGGTGACCGGGCGCAAACCGGATCCCCGCAACTTCGAACGCGCCACGTGGTTCCTGAAGCAGGTCGGTGGCACCCTGTCGGCCGCAGAGATGTCGGCCGCGCGCCAGTGGGGTCTGCAGAAAGGCCGGCAGTTCGCGGACATCTTCGGTCCCGAGTTCGACGTGCACCTCAGCGCAACGGTAGCCGCTCCCCCGGTGCGGATCGGCGAACTCGCCCCCAGCCAGGTCGAGCAGGTCGCCTTGTCCGTGCTGCAGCGCGTCGGCCCGGGACCCGTGCTGCGCAAGACCCTCGATGACCTCGCGGCGGACTCGTTGGAAGCCACCCCGCAGACCCAGATCTACAACCTCACCGGGCAGCCGGCGGCCAGCGTCCCGATGCACGTCACCCGCGACGGTCTTCCCGTGGGTGTCCAGATCGCGGCGGCGTTCGGCCAGGATGCGCTTCTGCTGCAACTGGCCGCACAGATCGAGGCAGAGCAGCCGTGGGTCGATCAGTTGCCGACCACCGGCGCGTTGTGAGCCACCCGTACCTCAACGTCGACACGCCCCTCGGCCTCGCCCACCGGGGCGGGGCAGGTGAAGCACCTGAGAACTCACTGCGCGCCTTCCGAAATGCGGTCTCCCTTGGCTACCGCTACATCGAGACCGATATCCGGGCGACAGCCGACGGCGTGCCGGTGGTGTTCCACGACGAGACCCTGCAACGGGTGACCGACCGCGTGGGCAGGATCCGCGACCTCACCTTTTCCGAGGTCAAGAAGGCCCGCATCGGCGACGCCGAGCGCGTCCACTCGCTGCAGGAGGTCCTCGACCACTTCCCGGACATCCGCTTCAACATCGACATCAAGGAGGACAACGCGGTCGTGCCGGTAATGCGACTGCTGCGCCGCGAAGACCACCTCGAACGGGTCTGCGTCGCGTCCTTCTCCCGCAACAGGTTGCTGGCCGTCCGCGAGGTCTTCGGAGAGTCGGTGTGCACCAGCTTGGCGCCCTCGGAGATCGCCGCTCTGGTCGGGCACAGTCGCGTCGGCCGGGCCTTGTCCGTCTCGGGCCGGGTGCTGCCACGCGGGTCGGCATGTGTGCAGGTCCCCCCTCACACGACCCGCGTCCGGATCGTGACGGAACCGTTCATCGAAGCGGCTCATGCTCGCGGCTGGCCCGTCCACGTGTGGACCATAGACTCCCCCGTCCAGATGCACAGCCTGTTCGATCTCGGAGTTGACGGGATCATGACGGACCGGCCCAGTGTCCTGCGATCTGTTCTGGATCAACGCAAGCAGGGTGTGCACGCAGGGTGATCCCGCTATAGTCCTTCCAGGTGACACCACGCCTTCCCCCGGTCGCAGCTTTGTAAGCGCTGTGTCAAACGCGTCCTCTGGGCGTGCCGCAGGGGTGTCCCAGCCGCCATGGTGGACATGGCAGCCCGGAACGGCGAGGTGATCGGCATCACACCGATGTGTGAAAGCCCCACTTTCTGGGAATGAACAGGATGTGCGTGGCGTTGAGCCAGGCAGCACCGCAGTGACGGTGCACGGCGAGGAGAAGGAAGGCATTCATGAGTGAGGCACTGCGCGGCACCCGACTCGGTGCGACGAGCCTGGAGAACGACCGGGACGTCGAATTCGCACCGCGGATGACCGTGACGTACAACTGCCCCGCCGGCCACGTGATCAACATGCCGTTCGCCGTCGAGGCCGAGGTTCCCGTCGAGTGGGAGTGCCACTGCGGCGAGATGGCGCTGCTGGTCGACGCCGTCAAGCCTGAGCCCAAGCCGGTGAAGCCGGTGCGCACCCACTGGGACATGCTGCTCGAGCGGCGCACCATCGCCGACCTCGAGGAACTGCTCGAAGAGCGACTGGCTCTGCTGGAGGCCGACGACGACGCCGGTCTGCGCAGCGCCTGACCCAGACCCCTACTTCGAAGACCGCCGTGATCTCGCGGCGGTCTTCGCTTTTGCCACCCGCTCCCGGGCACCCCACACGGTGACCCGCCAGAGGGCCTCGGAGACGATCTTGCGGTTCATCTTCGAGTCGCCGACCTCACGCTCCACGAACTCGATCGGCACCTCCTTGACCCGCAGCCCCTTGGCCAGGGTCCGGTAGGCAAGGTCCACCTGGAAGATGTAGCCGGCGCTGCCCACCCCGTCGAGGTCGAGGGCCCGCAGGGTCGACGCACGGAAGGCCCGGTAGCCCCCAGTGGCATCCTGCAAAGGGATCTGAAGAGCCCGCCTGGTGTACCAGTTGCCGCCCCGCGACAGCCATTCGCGCGACTTGGGCCAGTTCACCACAGACCCGCCCGGGACGTACCGCGAGCCGAGCACCAGGTCTGCGTCCCGCAGCGCATCGAGCAGGAGAGGCAGTTGCTCCGGCTGATGGCTGCCGTCGGCATCCATCTCCACGACAACATCGAAGCCGTTCTCCAGGGCCCAGGAGAAACCCGCCAGGTAGGCCGCGCCAAGGCCCTCCTTCCCCAAGCGGTGCATCACGTGGACGTGATCGTCGCCGGCCGCGATCTCGTCGGCGACCTGTGCGGTGCCATCGGGACTGTTGTCGTCGGCCACAAGGATGTGGGCTTCCGGAACGCTCTGGCGCACCCGGGCGATGATCTTCGGGAGGTTCTCAAGCTCGTTGTAGGTCGGAATGACAACGAGGATTCCACCGAGGTCTTCGAAGGACTGCGCCACGTGGGGAGCCTACCTTTCCACGGCGTGCCGCCTGCGCCGACCCCACAGCCCGAGGCCGATCACCACCGCCCCCAGTGCGCTCAGAATGCCATCCACGAGTCCTCCGAACCGGACCGCCGGTGTCCACGTGTCCCGCAGCGAGACCTCACGGTTGATCCATCCCGACTCCAACTGCGGCAGAGCGATCCACTCCCCCATCGGCGTGATCACGGCCGTGACCCCAGTGGTCGCCGCCACCAGGACATCCCGCCCGGTCTCCCGGGCCCGCAGGCGGCTGATATCGAACTGTTGTTCTGGCTGGGCCGTGGTCGCGTACGTGGCGTTGTTCGTCTGGACGACCACTGCGCGACCGCCTTCACGCACCCCTGTCCGCACGATCTCATCGTTGGAGATCTCGAAGCAGATGACATCGGAGATCACCGCCGGGCCGAGGCGCAGCACACCGGGCTCCTCCCCGGCGATGAAGTCGCGCGGCACACGGTCGAATCGCGTGATGAACCGCGACAGTAGCGGGCGCATCGGAAGGAACTCCCCGAACGGTACGGGGTGCTGCTTCACGTAGGCGTCCGTCGGACCCGCGACCGGATCCCAGACCACACCGACATTCGCAGCCCGGTCCGGCCCGACGCTGCGAACCGTTCCCACCAGGATCGGTGCATCGATGGCCACTGCCGCGGAGTCCACGAGTTCACGTGCCTCGGGCCGTTCCACGGGGTCGATGTCCGCGGAGTTCTCGGGCCAGATGACTGCGTCCGGCTGGGGCTCGTCACCCAGCCTGACAGCGGCAGCGAGCTCGATCGTGGTGCGCTGGTGGTTCGACAGCACGGCCAACGGACGGCCCAGGAAGTCGATACCCGGCTGCGGGACGTTGCCCTGAACGACCGCGAGCCGGCTGGCGGCAGGAGGCGCTTCGGGCGACGTCACGGGCCAGACCAGACCGCCCACCAGGCCGATCCCCAGCAATCCGACCACTGCACCCGCAGCCGCGCGCCAGGACGTCATCGCCAGCACGAGCAGACAGCCTGCGAGGGCGACAGCGGCCGTGAGCAACGGCGCGCCTCCCACAGTCACCCAGCCGGTGAAAGGTGAATCCGGTTGCCCGAAGGCGAGCCTGCCCCATCCCAGGCCGCCCCACGGGAATCGGGATCGCAGCCACTCCTGCAGGACCCAGACCACCGGAACGGCCAACGGCCACCAGCGAAGATCGGCCACCACACTCAGCGCCCACCCCATTCCGGCGTACCAGCCGGCGATCACCAAAGCCAGGGCCAGCCATGCGTCCCAGCCGAGCACAGTGAGCCAATGCAGCAGGGGCAGGAAGAAGGCCCACCCGGCGATCAGACCAAGGCCAGCCGCTCGGCCGCCGGGAGCGCCGCGCACAGCCAACAGGAGCGCCGCCACGCCCAACGGGGCGGTCCACCACCAGCCGACGGGCGGGAAGGCGAGGAACTGCAGGATCCCGGACGCCAGGGCCAGGATGAGCCTTCTCACCCTTCGACCCCGTGCCGCCAGACGCTGCGCGCGGTAGGTAGGGCGTCGTCGCGACCCAGCGGCGGCAGGCCAGGGGTTGCGGCCCGTGGATCCGTCGACCAGTTGCTGATGCGTTCATCGGGTGCCTCGACCACGAGATCATCCACCGCCCAACGCACGAAGGTGGCGTCGGCGCCCACCGCCAGCACCCCGCGGTCGGGTGCACCGAGCAGTCGCCAGGCCCCACGGGTGAGCGCCGAGAAGGCCGCCCGGGCACTCACACGTTCCGCTGGCGCGATCTCGTGGACGGCAGCGCGGATCGTCCCCCATCCCGACGGCTCGTGGTGGTCGGGCACGAGCGCCGTGGGGGCGCCCGCGGCGATCCGCGAGCGCAGCCGACAGGGATCGCGGGGCACCACCGCCAAGGGCTCACCAGCGCCGGCATCCCACGCTTGATCGACCCACCGATCGGCGATCCGGATGGAGGATCGCTCACCGTACACGAAACCGAGATCGGCAGAGGGGTGCGGATCGTTCAGGTGCACGAACCCGGGCGTCAGCAGATCACCGTCGAGATCCACCACCGCATCGACATCGCTCACATGGACGTCGGCGCCGGCGTCATTGCCGATCCAGGCGATGGTCGAGTCCTCCACGAGCACCGCCGTCGCGAACCGTTCGGACATCGAGTAGACGTGTCCGGAGACGAGCAGGGTCCTCACTGGATCGATTCTATTGAGTCAGGGCACGGCCGATGACGAGGCGTTGGATCTCGTTGGTGCCCTCGACGATCTGCAGGACCTTGGCCTCCCGCATGTACCGTTCGACCGGGTAGTCCTCAACGTACCCAGCACCGCCGAGCACCTGTACAGCGCTGGTGGTCACGGCCATGGCCATGTCGGTGCAGAACAACTTGGCCATTGCAGCCTGGGTGGAGAACGCCTCGCCCGCGTCACGACGACGTGCAGCATCCAGGTACAGGGCACGGCCGGCGGCGATCCCGGTGGCCATGTCGGCCAGCGTGAAGGACACACCTTGGAAGGTGGCGATCGGCGAGCCGAACTGCTGGCGCGCCGTGGCGTATTCGACGGCGGTGTCGAGCGCCCCCTGCGCCAGACCGACGGCGCAGGCAGCGATGCCGAGCCGGCCGGAGTCCAGAGCGTTCAGAGCGATCCGGAATCCGCTGCCCTCCTCCCCCAGTCGGCGTGACGTGGGCACACGCACGTCTTCGAGGATCACCTGCGCCGTCACCGAGCCCCGCATCCCCATCTTGCGTTCGGGTGCGGCTGCCGACACTCCGGCGGCGTCACCGGGTACGAGGAACGCGGTGATTCCCGCAGTCCGGTCGGGGGACGTGCGGGTCATCACGGTGTAGAAGTCCGCGACCCCACCATGGGTGATCCACGCCTTGGTCCCTTTGAGCACGTACTCGTCGCCGTCGCGCGTGGCGGACGTGCTCAATCCGGCAGCGTCGGACCCGGACTGGGGCTCGCTCAGGCAGTACGCCCCCAGCAGGTCGCCACCGAGCATGTCAGGCAGCCACCGGTCACGCTGCTCATCAGATCCAGCCGTCGCCAGAGCGTGGCACGACAGAGTGTGCACACTGACCCCGAGGGCCACCGTCAGCCACCGCCGCGCGAGGATCTCCAGCACCTGTAGATAGTCGGAGTAGCCGACCTCGGCACCACCCCAGCGTTGCGAGTAAGGCAGTCCGAGCAGGCCCGAAGCACCGAGGGTCGAGAAGACCTCGCGGGGGAAACGCGCCTCGCTCTCGTACTGCGCAGCGCGGGGTGCCAGTTCCCGGCGAGCCAGCTCGTCAGTGAGTTCGAGCAGGTCGTTCATGCCACGATCACCAGTTCATGCGGGCGGTTGTTGCAGCGGAGGACGCCATCCTCGACGCACACCACGATGTCCTCGATACGCGCCCCATGCGACCCCGCCCGGTACACGCCAGGCTCGATGCTGAACGCCATGCCGGGCTCGAGGACGCGGCTGTTGCCGGCGATGATGTACGGCTCTTCGTGGGTCTCGAGCCCGATGCCGTGACCGGTGCGATGGATGAAGAACTCCGCGAGTCCGGCGGCCGCAAGCACGTCTCGGGCGACCGCGTCGATGGCCTCGCAGGTCATACCCGGGCGGACAGCCTCGACCGCGGCGGCCTGCGCCTGCTGGAGGACCTCCAGTTCAGCCAGTGCCTGCGGCGACGGCTCGCCGAGGGCATACATACGCGTGGAGTCGCTGCAGTAGCCGTCGGGCATCGTGCCCCCGATGTCGACGACAACGGTGTCGCCGGACGCGAGCACCCGGTCGGACAGTTCGTGGTGGGGGCTGGCACCGTTCGGGCCGGAGGCGACGATGACGAAGTCGACGGTCGCGTGCCCGGCGGCCAGGATCGCATCGGCGATATCGGCACCGACCTCCCGCTCCGTGCGCCCTGGCCGCAGGAATCCGGCCACCTGCGCGTGTACGGCGTCGATCGCTTCCCCGGCCCGCACGAGGGCCGTGATCTCGGCGGCCGACTTACGCATGCGCAAGTCCTGGATCACCGCACCGGCCGCACTCTGCTGCGCCGAGGGCATGGCGTCGCGCAGTGCCAGCACCTTCACGGCCCACATGTGATCGTCCACGGCCACCTGCTTCGCATGGGGCAGCAGTGACGCGGTGAGCGCGTAGGGGTCCGCCGTCTCGGCCCAGGCGACCACATCGATCCCGAGGTCGCCCACAGGACTTGCCAGCGCAGCGGGGACTTCGAGTTCCGGCACCACGATCCGCGGCGGACCATCGGCTGGAACCACCAGGCATGTGAGCCGCTCGAGCGGAATCGCGTCGTAGCCGGTGAGGTAGCGCAGGTCGGGACCGGGGCTCACCAGCAGCGCGTCGAGGCCGGCCTGAGCGGCGGCTGTGGCGGCCCCGCTGAGACGGGCTTTCAGGTCTGCGGTGTCTGTGCTCGTCACGCCTGCGAGACTACTGCCTGTGGCCGGACCTCTCATGTTGCTGGATACCGCATCGCTGTACTTCCGTGCCTTCTACGGCGTGCCGGACACGCGCCGAACCGCCGATGCCCCGCCGACGAATGCGGCTTCGGGCCTGTTGGACATGCTCGCGCGCCTGATCCGCGAACACCGGCCGGGGGCCGTGGTCGCCTGTTGGGACGCCGATTGGCGACCCCAGTGGCGTGTGGACCTGATCGGTTCATACAAGGAGCACCGGGTGGCCACCGGCGACGAGGAGGAGGTGCCCGATGCCCTCCAGGAGCAGATCCCGCTGATTGAAGCCGCACTCGTGGGTCTGGGCGTGCCTCCCGTCGGGGTACCGGAGCATGAGGCGGACGACGTCATCGGGACGTATGCGAGCCTCGCCGACAGTGGCGTCGACGTCGTGACCGGCGATCGGGACCTGTTCCAACTCGTCGATGACGCCCGGAAGGTACGGGTGCTCTACACCGCGCGAGGCATCTCGAAGATCCAATACGTCGACGAGGCCTTCGTCGTCGAGAAGTACGGCGTGGCGCCGTCCCAATACGCGGACATGGCCACGCTGCGCGGCGACACCAGCGATGGACTTCCCGGCGTTCCGGGTATCGGTGAGAAGACCGCCGCGTCGTTGCTGCGGATGTTCGGCGACCTCGACGGCGTCATCGCTGCGGTCGACGACCCGACATCGTCGATCTCCCCGCGGATCCGCGCGTCCTTGATCGCCTCGGCAGCCTATCTGTCTGCAGCACCCGCAGTGGTTCGTGTCGTCCGAGATCTGCCTGTGCCGGCCGCTCCTACCGGACCGCCGGCACCGGACGTGGCACTGCTGGAAGCGATCGGTGCGGAGTTCGGCATCTCCAACTCGGTCAAGCGCATCCTGAGCGCGATCTCAGACCTCTGAGGAGTAGTCGACCACGCCCCGGCGCAGGAGATCCGCGGCGCGTTGGGCGTTGACCCGGGTCGGATCGTCGGCAGCGCAGGCACCTGCCACCTGACCGAGCGCATCGATCACCTGCTTGCACCAGCGCACGAAGTCGCCGGCGGGCAGATCACTTCCGCGCAGCACCGACGCCAACGACTGACCGTTGGCCCACTGGTACGCGGCCCAGCAGAAGCCCATGTCCGGTTCCGGGGTGATCGGCACCGAGAACTCGGACTCCAGCGCCTCGATCCCGGCCCACAGGTGCACCTGCTCGGCCAGTACCTCCCGCACACGCCCATTCGGCAGCCGCGGGACGGTCTCCTCGTCCGTACGCGAGGAGAAGACCAAGGCGGCGACGCAGGCCACGAGTTCGGGCGGGGTGAGATCGCGCCAGAGGCCCGAACGCAGGGACTGCGCGATCACCAGCGCCCGGTCGGTGTAGAGCCGCCCCAGGCGAGCGCCGTCCTCGGTGACCGACAGTTCATCCCCATGCGGGTCCAGATAGCCGAGTTCGACGAGCACCGCACAGATCTGGTCGAACTGCCGAGCGATGGTGTTCGTCCGCCCCTCCACTCGGCGCGCAAGGGCGTCGTTCTCCTTCTGCAGTTTTGCGGCTCGCTCTGCCCACCGGGCGTGCAACTCCCGGTCGGAACAGCCGTGGCACGGATGCTTGCGCAGCCGGGCGCGCAGGCGCGCGATCTGCACGTCGTTGCCACTGTCACGCACCTTGGGCGGACGCACGTTGGTGTGCCGGCCCGACAGTTCGCTGAGTCGGGTCGCGAGCGCCTTTCGGGCGTTCGCGCTGCGTGGATGGAAGTCCCGCGGGATGCGCAGGCGGTCGACCACCACCGCGGGCGCCGTGAAGTCCGCGACGCTCAGACGACGCACTTGGCGATCGACGGTGAGGACCTGCGGCCGCGGTTCACCGAGTTCGTCCAACCCGGCGTCCAGCACGACGGCCAATCCGGAGCGCCGGCCGGTGGGTACAGCGATGACGTCGCCGGGTTCGAGGCGTTCCAGCGACTGCGCGGCGTGGGCCCGGGTGAGCCGTGCCGACTCCCGGGAGGTGCTCTTCTCCAAGTCGTTGAGTTCCCGGCGGATCGCCGCGTATTCGGCGAAGTCACCGAGGTGGCACTGCATCGATTCCTGGTAGCCCTCGATGACATGTTCGTTGCGCTTGATGGTGGAGGCCAGACCGACGACCGACTGGTCGGACTGGTACTGCGCGAAGGACGTCTCCAGAATCTCGCGGGCCACCCGGCGGCCCACCCGACGGACGAGATTGACCGCCATGTTGTACGTGGGGCGGAAGGAGGACCGCAGCGGGTAGGTACGTGTCGATGCCAGGCCTGCGAGGTGGTTGGGCTGCACGGCCTGGTTCCACAGCACGACGGCGTACCCCTCGACGTCGATACCGCGCCGACCGGCCCGCCCGGTCAACTGTGTGTACTCCCCCGGCGTGATGTCAGCGTGCGTCTGCCCGTTCCACTTCACAAGCCGCTCGAGCACGACGGTACGCGCGGGCATGTTGATGCCCAGGGCCAGCGTTTCGGTGGCGAACACCACCTTGAGCAACGCCTCCTGGAAGAGCTCCTCGACCACCTCCTTGAACAGCGGCAGCATGCCTGCGTGGTGTGCCGCGATCCCGCGCTGCAAGGCGTCGCTGAAGTCGCCGAAACCGACCGCGAGCAGATCAGCTTCGGGGATGACCGAGCACCGCTCCTCGACCACACGCGCGATCCGGTGGCGCTCATCGGGAGAGGTCAGCCGGATGCCGCTGTTGGCGAGCAGTCGTACGGCGTCCTCCGTTCCTGCCCGGGAGAAGATGAAGTAGATCGCCGGCAGCAGGTCGGAGGCTTCGAGGCGGTCAACGACATCCACCCGCGAGGGGGTGCGCGCTGGACGCGGACGTTTGCCGCCACGCCCGGGTCGATCCAGGGAGTGCCGCTTGGGGGGACGCATCCCGTCGCGCGCCAACCGCTGCAGTTCGGGGTTCACCTGCCGCTGGGCGTCATCGACGAAGAGGTCGAACAGGCGGTTGTTGGCCATCACCTGCTGCCACAACGGAACCGGCCTATGCTCCTCGAGGACGATCTGCGTGTCCCCCCGCACAGTGGCCATCCAGGCCCCGAACTCCTCGACGTTCGAGACCGTCGCGGACAGCGCCGCGATCGCCACGGACTCCGGAAGTTGGATGATGAGCTCTTCCCAGACCGCACCCCGTTCGCGATCGGCGAGGTAGTGCACCTCGTCGAGCACCACGTATCCGAGACCGGTCAGGTCAGGCGAGGATTCGTACACCATGTTCCGCAGGACCTCGGTGGTCATCACCACCGTCTGCGCATGGCCGTTGATGCTGACATCACCGGTCAGCAGACCCACGTCGGTCTCTCCGTACTGCGCGACGAGGTCCCGGTACTTCTGGTTGGACAGGGCCTTGATCGGGGTGGTGTAGAAGGCCTTGCGGCCGGTCTCTCGGGCCAGGTGGATCGCGTACTCCCCCACGACCGTCTTCCCGCTGCCCGTGGGAGCGGCGACCAGCACATCGCGGCCCTCGTCGAGTGCCTCGCAGGCCTGCACCTGGAAGGTGTCGAGCGGGAAGTCGTAGCGGTCGCGGAACGCGGCCAGGTGCGGGCTGGTTCGGCTGCGCTTACGTGCCGCGGCGTACCTTTCGGCGGGCGTGGCCATACCTGCACACTACGTGCTAACCCACCGATGCGAAGACACGTAAACCGCGCGGCACGACATGCACATCGACGGGAAGTGGTGCCACCCGCTCGCCGTCAGCGTAGGCGGTCTGCCCCGCTGCCTCCACGTGGACCTTCGCGCCGCGCAGCGTGTGGACGAAGGGACGCTCGACGTGGGTCCCCTTGAAGACGCTGGGGAACGTCTTCAGGAAGGTGAACTTGCTGGTCCGTCCCAACAACGTCAGGTCGAGCTGGCCGTCATCGAGTCGGGCGCTCGGACAGACCTTCATGCCGCCGCCATAACTCGCCCCGTTGCCGATCGCGAGCATCATCCCCTGCTCGTGCAGGACCTGGTCGTCCACGGCGATGGTGAATTCGACGGGTTTGTACACCCGCAGTTCCGCGATCGTCGCCAGCAGATAGCGAGACGTGCCCGTGGGCCATTTCATGGTGTTGGCCCGCTGGGTCACCTCCGAGTCGAAACCGGCACTCATCACCGCGAGGAAGGCGCGCTCGGTGCCGTCGTCGGCGTTGATCACGGCGTAGTCGACCATCCGGGTCCGGCCATCGGCGATCACGTCGGCGGCCGCCGCGGGATCGTCGCGTGGCAGGTCGAGCCCCCGCGCGATGTCGTCACCCGTGCCCACCGGAATGATCCCCAGCGCCGTGTCCGTGCCGTACACCGCTTGCAGTGCGAGGTGGACCGTGCCATCGCCACCACAGGCGATGAGGGCATCCACACCCCCGGCCACGGCCTCGTGCGCAAGCTTCAGGCTGGCATCCGCACTGTCGGCCTGAAGCGCCGTGACGTCCACTCCCCGCTCGCGCAAGCGCGCCACTGCGCGGGGAGCGTTCTTGGCGCTACGGCCTTTGCCGGACGTGGGATTGATGAGGATGGCGGCTTTCAGCACACGCCGAGGGTACCCGCCAGGAGCCGCTGCACGGCGCACCCGCGCGGTGCAAACTGCTCAGGCCTCGCCATCGACCTGTTCGGTGATCGGGGACACCTCGTCGTCGTCCCACTGCTCGTAGTCGGGCTCGGTGGCGTTGCGCCGGCGCCGACGATCGTTGAGCAGACTGAACACGACCGCCGCACCGACGAGCACCAGCACCGGAGTGGCCAGCAGCAACATCGTGATCGGATCCCCGGTGGGGGTCGCCACCGCCGCGAAGACGAAGACCCCGAAGATGATGTACCGCCAGGCTTTCGCGAGCCGCTGGCCACTGAGGATGCCGAGCATGTTGAGTCCGACGATGAACAGCGGCGTGAGGAAGCCGATGCCGAAGACGATCACCATCCGCAGGAAGAACGACAGATAGCGATCTACAGGCAGGTAGTTGCCGACGTTCTCCGGGGTGAATCCGAGCAGGACCTCCAGGCCCTTGGGCATGAGAACGTACGCGAGCACAACACCCGCGAGGAACAGCGGCACGCTGATGAGGACGAAGACGTACACCCAGCGACGTTCCTTCGCGTGCAGACCGGGGGTCACGAACGCCCACAACTGGTAGATCCACACCGGGGAGGCGAGGACCACACCGGCAAGTGCGGCGATCTTCACCTGCAGCATGAAGGCGTCTGTCACCCCCGACACGACCAGACGCACGTCGCGGCCCTCGGCCGCCGCCTGATCCACGACGTCCTGGATCGGCTGGGAGATGATGTCGAAGATCTGCGTGTAGTAGACCCAGCCGACGACCGCACCGACTGCGATGGCCGCGATGCTGATGACCAAGCGCCGGCGCAGTTCCCTCAGATGCTCCCGCAACGGCATCTGCGCCCGCGGGTGTTGCGGGGTGGTCACGGTCAGGGCTGTGTGGGCGTCTGCTTGCCCGGAGCAGGTTCGGTCACGCTGGGATCGGTGGTCGGCGTGGGCGGTGTGGCGTCGACGGCCTTGGGCGCCTCGGGTGCGGCCTGCGCCTCAGCGTCGGCCGGTTCAGCGAGTCCCTTCGTCTCCGCCTTGAAGATCCGCAACGAACGCCCCAGGCCGCGAGCCGCGTCGGGCAGACGTTTCGCGCCGAAGAGCAGCACCACGAGCAGAATGAGGATGATCGGTTCCCACCCTCGGAAGTTCGAGAACATGCGTACAGACTACGACGGACCGGCCGCGGACGCGGTAGTCCGTCCGGTCAATGCGTCACCAGATGCGGAACGATGATGTCGTGGCTCTCGAGCCAGAGGGCCAGATCGAGGACGTCGTCGTAGGTGATGGGGCCACCGTGATGGGTCTCGAGGACCTCGTCGGGGACGTTGTCGATGAGTACCCCGGCACTGGACAGCAGAGCCACAACCTCGTTGTCCGCCGCCTTCTCGATGAGGTCCTGGCAGGACACACACTTGAACGTGTAGGTGGCCCAGCCCGCTGCCTCCGCCACTGTCAGCCGGACGTCGGCGGGGGTCAGATCAACGTCACCACACATCGGGCACGTCGCCTTGATCGTCGTCATCGTCCTCGCCTCCTTCGCCGCTGTTTGTGCTTGTGGCTTCGGCAGGAGACTGCTGAAAGTTGAGGCCGTTGTCCACTTGAACGGACAAGAATTACCGACAGTAGCCAAAGTCACCCATTCAGGGGATATTTCGGCGTGTCGCAGTGACAATCCGCAACCGGCATCCGGACCGGTGGCAAACTACGCCGAACTGTTCAGGCGTCGATCAGATCGATGACGAACACCAGCGTGCGGCCGGACAGCCGATGCCCACCCGAGGTCCCGTAGGCCAGCTCCGGCGGGATCACCAGTTGCCGGCGCCCACCGACCCGCATCCCCGGGATGCCGTCCTGCCACCCCTGGATGAGTCCACGCAACGGGAAGGTGATCGTCTCCCCGCGGTCCCACGAGGCGTCGAACTGCTCGCCGGTCTCGTAGTCGACGCCCACGTAGTGAACAGTCACGTTCCCACCCGGTTGCGCCTCGGCGCCATCGCCCACGATCAGGTCGGTGATCACCAACTCGGTCGGGGGCGGGCCGTCCTGGAAATCGATCTCCGGCTTCTCGGTCATGAACCCACCTTCTTCACATCGACGACGAACACCAGCGTGTCATCCACACCGATACCTGATCCTGGCGGCGGATTGGCCCCGTAGCCCTTGTCCGGCGGGATGATCAGCAGGACCCGGGCGCCCTCCTTGACTCCCTGCAGGCCCTCCTGCCAGCCGGTGATCACACCCTTGATCGGGAACTGCAGCTCTCCGGTGGCCCAGGAACTGTCGAAGACCTGACCCGTGGACCATGCGGTCCCGACGTACTGGACGGTGACCAATGAGTTCGGCCCGACCTCTTTGCCGGTACCCGGGGTGATCTCCTCCACGACCAGTTCCGGCGGGGGCGTGGCACCCTCCTCGATGGCGATCGTGGGTTCGGAGTCGGGCGCGCCGGTGACAGTCACACCGTCGACGGTCGTGGCGTCACCAGCAGGCGAGGCGGCCGCCGTCGCGCTCGGCTCGGCGGACGGGGTGGATTCAGCGGAGTCCGATCCACATCCCACCAGCAGGAGCGGAACGGCCACAGCGATGGCCAGCAGTGATCGGGGCATGGGCCTCACCCTAATGCACGTCACATGGAGGCGATGAGCCGCTCGACACGCTCGTCGACACTCTTGAACGGGTCCTTACACAACACTGTGCGCTGGGCCTGGTCGTTGAGCTTCAGGTGCACCCAGTCCACAGTGAAATCCCGGCGCTTCTCCTGTGCTCGCTTGATGAAGTCGCCGCGCAGTTTGGCCCGTGTCGTCTGCGGAGGGATGGACTTGGCCTCGAAGATCTCGATGTCGCTGCAGATCCGGTCGACAAGTCCCTTGTCCTGCAGTAGGTAGAAGAGCCCCCGCTTGCGACTGATGTCGTGGTACGCCAGATCCAGCTGGGAGATGCGGGCGTCGGTCATGGACAGGTCGTGCTTGGCCATGTACCGCTCGATCAACGTGCGCTTGATGACCCAGTCGATCTCGGTGGCGACGTCCTGCAACCGGTCGAACTCGATGGCGTCCAGGGTGCGCGTCCACAGATCCACGACCCGGCTCGGCACACCGTTCGGGTCATCGAGCAACCCCCCGGCGCGTGCGAACGCTTCCACGCGCGTCAGGTACTCGCGCTGCATCTCCAGCCCGCTGATGGAACGTCCGTTGGCCAGCCGTACCAGGCGACGGCCGGTCGGGTCCTGACTGATGTCGCGGATGCTGCGGATCGGGTTCTCCAAAGTGAGGTCCCGCATGGGCGCCCCGGCCTCGAGCATCTTCAATACAAGATCGGTGGCGCCGACCTTGAGCAGCGTGGTGGTCTCACTCATGTTGCTGTCGCCCACGATCACGTGCAGGCGCCGGAACCGCTCGGCGTCGGCATGCGGCTCGTCGCGGGTGTTGATGATCGGCCGGCTCCGCGTGGTCGCGCTGCTGACCGATTCCCACACATGCTCCGCCCGTTGGCTGACGGTGTAGGTCGCTCCCCGGGGGGTCTGCAGAACCTTGCCTGCGCCGCAGATCAGTTGTCGCGACACCAGAAAGGGGATGAGGACCTCGGCCAGCCGGAAGAACTCCCCCTGCCGACCCACGAGGTAATTCTCGTGGCAGCCGTAGGAGTTGCCCGCCGAGTCCGTGTTGTTCTTGAACAGGTAGATGTCGCCGAGGATGCCCTCCCCGGCAAGACGCTGTTCGGCGTCCACCTGCAGCCCCTCCAGGATGCGTTCCCCGGCCTTGTCGTGCGTCACGAGTTGATGCAGGTCGTCACACTCGGCGGTGGCGTACTCGGGGTGGGACCCGACGTCCAGATACAGCCGGGAGCCGTTGCGCAGGAAGACGTTGGAACTGCGACCCCAACTGACCACACGACGGAACAGGTAGCGGGCCACCTCATCCGGGGAAAGCCGGCGTTGCCCCTGGAACGTACATGTCACGCCGTACTCGGTCTCGATGCCGAAGATCCTGCGTGTCATGTGCGCCAACCTACCCGCCGTTGAGCAAACCGGCGAGTTCCTGTCCGACGAGTCTGCGGAAGGCTCGGCGCGGGCGTGTCCGGTCGAGAATGGCGACCTCCAACTGCTTCTCCTCCAGCGTGCGAGGACCCTGTCCGCCGTGTTCGGCCAGCGCTGCCACTGCCATGGTGAGTGCCTCGCGCAGCGTCAGATCGGGTCGCCACTGCTCCTGCAACTGGTTCGAGATCGCCTCCGAGGCACCACCCATGGCGAGGAATCCGTGCTCGTCGCCCACGGACCCGTCGAACGTCAACCGGTACAGCTGGTCGGACGCCTCATCGGCCCCCACCTCAGCCACGATGATCTCCACCTCGTACGGCTTCTGGGCCTCGGTGAACACCGTGCCCAACGTCTGGGCGTACGCGTTGGCCAAACCGCGGCTGGTGACGTCCGCCCGGTCGTAACTGAATCCACGCAGGTCCGCGTACCGGACGCCGGCCACCCGCAGGTTCTCGAACTCGTTGTACTTGCCGACGGCCGCGAAGGCGATCTTGTCGTAGATCTCGCTGATCTTGTGCAGCGCGCGTGACGGGTTCTCGGCGACGAACAGGATGCCTTCGTCGTACTGCGCCACAACCACCGAGCGACCTCGCGCGATGCCCTTGCGGGCGTAGTCGGCCTTGTCCTTGATGATCTGTTCGGGAGAGACGTAGAAGGGCATCGTCATGACTGGGCCTCCCCCGTTTCATCAGCGACCGGCCCGTC
>WBZM01001730.1_pt1 | contig 20591 bp, 15 predicted proteins | sample 5204271 | NCBI WGS metagenome assembly WBZM01 (sample SAMN12344346, study PRJNA552823) | activated sludge metagenome | biome: Activated sludge suspended growth; feature: Nitrification reactor; material: Wastewater; isolation source: activated sludge from nitrification reactor of wastewater...
CGCTCGCCGCCAGCCAGTTGATGGCCTTTTGCGTAAAAGGATAAGGCAGTGCATAAGGCTGCTCCAACGGGTTTGGCTCCTGCCACGAGGGATAGCCTGGCTTTTTTGATTTGCGCACGGGGCGCACGGAGAGTTGGGTTTTGTTCTTCATTTTCATTGCTTTTGGTTTAATATCCACGCTGCTGTTTTGCCCAACGGATGTAGTCGTGGACTTGTTTTTCGAGTTCTGCCATCGCAGCCTCCTTGGCATACTTAAAAAATGGTGGTTCAGGATCGTCTTCCAAGGATTTGACAAATTCGGTGCTATCAGCATGAGGATATTGATGCTTGTACTCCTTAAATGCCCTGCTCCACCAACTATCATCAATTTCAATATTAGGCCTTATCCTAAATTCACTTATGACCGCTACATACCGTTTGCCAGTTTCAGCTTCATTCTCCAAGGTCATTATCTCATCTTTGTTGGCCTTGAATTCATCCAACCAGCGTTTTGAGGTTTCTAAAGCTTGTTCCCAATCTGGGCCTCCATTCAACAGCACTTTTTTTAGGAACTCAGCTTGTTCGGGATTTATGTTTTTACTTGTAGCAAAAGCATACTGCATGGTTTTGAATTCCGATATTCGAGTTCGGTAATCGTCATGCTTTGCAGCCATTAACAAGGCATCTAACGCCCAATCGTCCCTTAACGATAAAGCATCTTGCACGCTCATAGCTTTGTCCAATTCAATCTGGCGAGCTTCGCCTGCGGGCATGACCAAAATATTGTCATAAAACAACCTGAGCTTGTATGGGAGTCGTGAATAAGCGCCAATCGGCATCATATCTCTTAATAGAAATTCGTAAAACATGAAGCGGTATTCATCTTTCCAAGTATAGTCTTTTTTTTCAATTAGGTCTTTTAAGAAATTTATAAACCCTGATTGGTCTTTGGTATTTCTGTATCGGCCTTCGTACCGATGATATAGATACCCAATAGAACACCTACATTCTTCAATAATTTTTTCCTCAAATCTTTGGCTTTTAAAAGGCTTTTTTGTGTCCCAATTATAGTCTTGCCAACTGATGTATAAGCTGCTGTCCAGGCGGTATGCCGGTAAAAATATATACCCGATTTTATTGGCCTTATCGTATCCATCCACTTCTAGAAGTCCGTCGCCTATCTCCAATATTCTCTTTTCAAGTTTAAATCCATTGGCAGCAAATAGGCTGTCAATCATTCTTCTTGCGTATTCTGTATTCAATCTTCTTGGCAAGCCAGTACCATGAGACGAAGTGATATGCGGCAGCCCCATTTTCTCAAACGGAAACGGGTTCCCCAGTGTGTCCCTGTCCATCGCCTCCATTTTATCCGTTTGCTCCGCAATGCCGCCGTCCGCTTCCGGCATCAAGAACAGTGCCCCGCAAAGCCCGCTCGCCGCCAGCCAGTTGATGGCTTTTTGCGTGAAAGGATAGGGCTGGGAGTATGTCTTCTCCAACGGGTTCGGCTCCTGCCACGAGGGGTAGCCGGGCTTTTTTGTTTTGCGCACGGGACGCACGGAGAGGTAGTTCTTCATCTTCATTATCAGGCATTTATATCCAAATATTCAAACACGGGATAAAGGTCGTTGTAATGCTTGTGCATGAAAAGCGTGTTGCGCCGTTTCCAAAGCCGCCGGGCCACCTCGTCCACGATGGGCAGCAGCACCTGCTCTTGGTGGCAGACGATGGGGCTGGCCTCCGTCACCGTGCCCGTGCTCATGAAATTGATGCAGGCGCACCAACTGCTGCACCTCGACTTCAACGAACAGCCAGCGCACTCCGCTTTTTCACTCTCCGAACAGCGGTGGAAATAGCTGCGGCAGGCGTCGTCCAGGCCCTCGTTCACATGTCCGAGCAGGAACTGCGGCAGCCGCTCCGTGGTCACAAAAGTGATGCAAGGATAAACCTCGCCATTCGGGGCGATGGCCAATTGGCGGGTACCCGCCACGCAGCGCTCGGTAGCTTGCAGCGGCGGCCTCGTATGCGTGCGTATGCGCTCATCGAAGCTGCTGAGGTAGAACCGCTCGTGCCGCCGCATTTTTTCCTCGTACCAGTTGGCCAGTTGGCGGTAGCTTTTTTCCAGCGCCCGCATATCGTCCGATGTCCAGTCGGCGGTATAGTCGAGCGTGGTGGTGATGTAGCGGAAGCCTTTTTTGAAAATCCAGTCCACGTTCTCGGCGAGGCGGGCGGCGGAGGTGGGCGTGGTCACGCAGGTGACATTGGCGCAGGGGATGTATTTCAGCAAAATGGGGATGGCCCGCTCCACCATGCCGTAGCTGGAATGCCCGCCGCAATTGGGCCGCTGCTCGCCGTGGGTCTCCGGCCCACCATCGAGACTGAGGGAGACGAAGACTTCGTTGCGCAGCAAATCACGCATCAACGGCTCGGTGAGTAAGGTGCCGTTGGTGCTCATTTTGAAGCTGAAATGCAGGCCGCTCGTGCTTTCCCGGCAGCGTTTCAGGAGGTGAAAAATCAACTCCTTTTCCATCAGCGGCTCGCCGCCAAAAAAGATAATTTCGACGTTGGGGATGCCTTGTTCAAGCGCCAATTGTTCGACCATTTTCAATCCCGCATCGGCGGTTTGTTCGGACATGGGGGCGTGGGTCTTTGTGCCCGTGTAGCAGTAGCCGCAGCGCAGGTTGCAGTCGTGCGTGAGGTGGAAAGAGACGGAAAGGGTTTGGAGCATGGTGGTTCGTGTTAAAGAAAAGGCCAAGTTTGTCAGAAACTTGTCCAGTTATTACAAAGAACGAGCGCAGCGTTCATTCCGTTGGTCGGTGCATAATTAATTATTTCTTGGATTAACTTTCGATACTCCACACCGTCAAGTTCCATAAATGGGGTTTGGTGTCGTTTAAGCGTCATTACGAAAATCGCCGGAGGGCGGGACTGGTTGCAGGTGCTGTAATTTGTTTTTTTGCATCAGCAAAAAACCAAATTACAGCACCTAAAGAAATTCTCGGCGGCTGTTGGCGGAGCCAACAGCCGCCGAGAATTTCTTTAGGGCGAAACGAAAATTTTGCGAAGCAAAATTTTCGTTTCGCCCTTTGCTGGCAGCAAAGGCACGTTCATCACCCCAAATTCCCGCCAATCCGGTTGTAAATTTGCGCTGGCGACCAAGGCCTGGGTTTGCCGAGGCGCATCCGCTTGGCGTTCATAACTGGCTGATGGCCAAGCTGGTGCATCAAATCCAAAGCGGGTTGGTTGTCCACGGGAAATACGGCATGGTCTTTCTGGGAGAGGCGAAATTGCATGAGGGCGAGGCCTACTTCGGCTTGCTCCGCAATGATGAGGCCGTCGCCGTAGGTGGGCAAGTAGAAGCCCTCCACCCTATCGTTTTTCAAAAAAACAAAGCCTGCTTCGAGGTGCGGCGCTAATTGGAAGAACCGTCGCTCACCTGATACCCGGTAATCCATCGCGGCGATTTGCGGCCTTGCTCCCTCAAAATAGGGCATGATTGCTGCTGGCATTTCAAATGCATCATTGCAGCGCACCGCTTTGAAGAACACGTATGTTGTCTCAGTTTCAAAGCCGACCTTTCGGTAAACTGGCTCGCCAAGGGCCGTGGCCACGAGGTAAATCGTCTCAAATTTTTTCGCCGTCAAATCATCCACCAAGGCCTGCGTGATGAACTTGCCGATGCCCCGGTTGCGGTGGTCGGCATGGGTGACGATGTGCGCCAGCCATGCCGTGCCGTCGTTTTGGATGGCCGTGCCTGTGCCCACGATCTTTCCGTCGAGCGTCACTTTGAGGGGATAGCAATAATCCGTTTTCGTGTAAAACTCAATGGCAGGCAGGATGCTCGGCCATTCGGGTGGCTGCAGTTCGGCTATCAGGCCGACTTCGGCGGGTTGCAATGCGCTGATGGTCAGTTTTTCCATTCGGAGCTGTCGGGTTGGAACAAGGGGCAAGGTCGTTCATGGGTTTGGAATTGCAAAGAAAAAACAGCCCTCATTGACCCGCCTCTACGAATAATAGTCAAAGGACAACGGTTAATAAACCTTTTTTTAAGCCATCTTAAACAGATAATACCTATAACCCAACACTTGATAAGCTGCCGTGGCGACCGATTTTTTGTGAGGATATTTTTGGGAAAAATTAATTTTTAAACACCCAAATTTATTTAGTCATGAGGAGCATCCAATTTTTTAAAAATCCAGTATTCAAGGCTATTTTAGCTGCATTTAATCAAAATAAAAACAGCACAAAGAAGCATTACTTTACGAGCAGGCGCAGCCGAATTGTTTTAACTGCCATTGCACTCTCCGTCGCCATATCGTATAACTCCTGCGGTATTCATTATGCCAATATAATAGGCAGCAATAAATCGCAGGTTGGGGCGGTGGCAGACAGCACAAAAACAGACACCATCGCATTAACCCCAAAAAACCAAAAGACCATTTACCTCAGTTTTGACGATGGCCCAAACCGGGGCACCTCCGAGGTCATGGACGTACTGGAACGGGCCGAGGTGCCCGCCACTTTCTTCCTTGTCGGCTCGCACATCCACGGCAGCGACAAGCAGTGGGCGGAGTACCAGGCTATTTTGGAGAACCCCCGATTCGAGGCGGCCAACCCCACGCCAAGAACCAGTATGCCCGTTTTTACAAAAATACGGATATCGCCCTCGAAGACTTCCGCCTTATGCGGGACAGCCTGCAATTGAACTGCCCCGTGGGCCGCACACCCGGCTGCAACACTTGGCGCACCAGCCATATCAGCGACGACGTGGACAGCCGCTCCCGCAAGGCCGCCGACCTGCTCCGGTCCAACGGATACACCCTCGTCGGCTGGGACGTGGAGTGGAAAGCCAATGGCAAGCAGGAACTTAAAAAGACAGTGGAAGAGCTTCTGGATGAAATCGAACGGACTTTTGCGGAGCGCAAGACCCATTCCGACGACCACCTCGTGGTGCTGCTGCACGACCAGCATTTTGTGGACAGCAGCAATGTGATGGCATTGGAAGAACTGGTGGGGTTGCTGAAAGAGCGGTATGTAATTGGGAAAGTAAGTGATTACCCATGTCTTTAAAATTGCCTCAGCTTTTTCAAAATGTCCCAACAAATTTTTCTTTCAAACTCCAGGCAAGGACGATTCAAACAAAAAACCTTAATTTCGCAATCATATCTATTTGAGCATGGCAAGAGACAAATACCATGAGTTGGTCAAAAAAGCGTTGATTGCAGAGGGATGGACAATCACGGACGACCCGCTTGAAGTAAGCTCATTGGTGGCCGACCTTGAGGTTGACCTAGCGGCAGAAAAAATTATTGCAGCAGAAAAGGGCGTTGAAAAGATTGCGGTCGAAATCAAGAGTTTTTTGAGCAAATCGTGGCTTCACGACTTTTACAAAGCAGTTGGCCAATTTGGTTTTTACAACTTGGCTATTGCCGCAATCGAAAAAGACAGGCAACTTTACCTGGCAATGCCCGATACGGCCTACAATTTCTTGTTCAAAGACCCCATCGCACAAGAACTTGCCAATATCAATAAGATGAAGTTCATCATTTTCAGCGTGGAAATCCAAAGCATCAAGTCATGGAAAAAATAGCAACGTACAAGTCGGCGGCCAAAGCTATCCTTGCCGAGATTACGAATCGTAAAAACAGATCGAGGCGTTCGGCAAGTTACCAACTGATAGCTGACGATAACAGCGGAAACTACCTCCTGCTCCGAAACGGCTGGCAACTTGGCACAAGGCTCTATGGCATCATCATCCACATTGAAGTTAAGGATGATGGAAAAGTTTGGCTCCAGCAGGACGCAACCGACCTCGTGGTTGCCGACCTGCTCTTGGAAAAAGGCGTTGCGAATGATGACCTCGTGTTGGGGTTCTTGACACCTATGATGAGGGAAGATATGGAGGTGGTGGTGTGAGACACTTTCACTTCTCCCGCCAAACCCAATCCCCCCAGCCATTCACGTACCCCCACTTCCCACCGATACTGACCCATGCCAGCCCGTCCCGGTAGGGCATCACGGCATCGAACATGGGCTGGATGACGACCCGGCCGTGCGTGTCCATGAAGCCCCACTGACCGTGGTGGTCTTTCACTTGGGCCATGCCCTCGCTGAACACGCCCGCATCGGCGAAGCCGGGCTTGATGACCATTTCTCCTTTTTTGTTGACATAACCGAATTTGCCATCGGTCTCTACCAAGGCTAACCCCTCGCCAAAATCGCCAGCGAAATCGTATTGCGGAGCAACGACTACCTCGCCCGATTGGCTCACGAAACCATATTTGCCGTCCTGTATGGCCACGGCCATGCCGTCGAAAAATTCGCCATTGGCGTAGTCGTCCAAGAGGTCGAATTGGGGTTTCACCAGCAGCTTGCCCGATTTGTCCACCAGCCCCCAGCGGCCTTGGCGCACTACCACGGCTACGCCATTCTGGAACACTTGGCACTCATCGAAAAGCGGGTCAATGGCAAACTCGCCACTGCGGTCAATATAACCCGAAAGGTCCCCCTCGGTAACTGGGGCCAGCCCGCTCTGGAACTCACCTGCCCAATCGAACTGGGGCATGATGGCCATATTGCCCGTAGGGTCAATGAACCCGTACTGGCCGTCCATGGAGACCGGGGCCAAACCCTCGCTGAAATCGCCTGCCTCGTCGAACTGGATCGGGATGGCCAAGCGGCCCCGCTCGTCCATATAGCCCCATTTTTGCACGAGCTGCACCTTGGCCATGTTCTCCTCGAACAGCCCAACGTAGTGATAGACATTGCGGAGCAACAAGCGCCCAAGGTGGTCGAGCGGCACCATGCGGTCGTTCAGGCGCACACGGGAAAAGCCGTTGTAAAAGTCCTCGGCCTCCACGTACTGCGGCTCGATGACCACCTCTCCGATGGCATTCATAAAGCCGTACTTGCCGTTCTCTCGTATTTTAAAAAGCGGATTCGTCATGCGGGTTCTGGTGAAAAGCGGGGCAAGATACAAAGGTTTGTGAGAGAAGTGAGAGGGTGAGAGAAGTGAGAACGTAGATGCCCTCTCACGCTCTCACACCTCTCACCCTCTCACTTCTCTAATCAATCTTGTCAATATACTCCTTCCCGAACATCACCTCGAATTGGCCGGATTCGATGTCGGTCTTGCGGGCTTCCTTGCGGCCACCGAGGTTTTTATGGAGAAAATATTCGGTAATGGCCCAGAAGGAGGCCCAGGATTCGGGCTTGGCGTAGTCGTGGCCTTCCTCTGGGTAGAAGAAATAGACGACCGATTTCTTGGCGGCGTTCAGCTCGGAGGCGAACTTATCGGACTGCTCCTGTGGCACGATTTGGTCTTGGCTGCCCGTGGTGAGCAGCATGGGGCTTTTAATGTTTTTCACGTAGGTGAGCGGCGAGTGCTTTTCGAGCAGGGCGAGGCCCTCCGGCGTGTTGGGGTCGCCGACCCGCTCAATCCACATGCTATCGCCATGGAGCAGGGGCAGCTTGCAGAAGCCGGGCAGGTCGCCGAGGCCGTACATCGAAACGCCTGCGGAAAACAAGTCGGGCGCTTTGCCGAGGGCATAATTGGCCGCATAGCCGCCATACGACCAACCCCAGATGCCCATGCGCTTGGGGTGCGCAATGCCCTGTTTTTTGGCCCACTCGGCCACGTCCACGATGTCGTTGTGCATGGCTTCGCCAAACTGCTTGTCGCCAGCGTTCATCAGTGCTTTGCCCAGCCCAGTGGTACCCCGGAACTCCATATTGATGACCACATAGCCCCGGTTGGCCAGCAGTTGGAAATTGCGATTGTGGAACCAACTGTTCCAATGTGTGACGCCCACCCAAGGGCCACCGTGGATGTAAACAACGGTCGGCAGCGGCACTTTCGGGAGGCCGTTTGCATTGCTCATCCCGAAGGGCACATAGACGTGAATGGGCAGTTTCAGGCCGTCACGGGTGGTCACGACATGGCTCGTGCGGGTGGGCATGTCGTAGCCGTCGAGGTGTTCGTAGTCATTGAAAAGCGGGAGCAGCTTTTTGTCTTTTCTATTAAAAAGAAAGTACTGGAACGGCCCGCCATCCATTTTGCGCACCAGCCAAGTGCTGTCGTTCTGGCTGGCGTTGGCGAAGCCAAGATTGCCCAATTCTTTTTGCAAAAACTCGAAATCGGCCTTGGCCGCATCGCCGATGAAATGGCGGCGGGTATTGCCGTAGAGCGCCACCACGGAAGTTGGCTTCCCGGTCACGTCCAAGGTAAAAGCACCGGGGTAAATATCGGCGTCGGGGTCGCTGGCCAGTTCGGTCACTTCACCGGATTCGGTGCTGATGGCCACGAGGCTGGCCTTGTCCTTGTTGGTGTAGTCGGTGGCGTAGATGGTCTTGCCATCGTTGCTCACGGACACGATTTTGCAAACCCCGCCGATGAAGAAATCGGGCAGGTGCGGGTAGCGGAACACGTCCTTCCACTCGCCCTCGTGCTTGCGCTGGAGGGTGCGCACTTCGTGCGAATCTTGCCGCAGGCAGGCCACCATGCCGAAGTTTTCATCGAAAAACACCTGCAACATATCGTCCATCATGCCGAGGCGCTTGGTGGCCCCGCTGAGGAGGTCGAGCTGGTAGATGCCGCTTTGGACGGGGTCAACGGCGGTGATATTGGCGGCCACCTTGTTCGGGAAGCGGCGGCTTATATGCAGCACGTTCAGGCTTTTGAACGGGAAGAAATTCACCTTCCGCATTTTGTTGGCCGTGAGCGTGGTGCTGTAGAGCGAAAGCGTGGTATCCTGCTGCACCACGGCCATCATCATGCCCTCATAGAGCAGGTGCCAGTTGACGAGCTTGCCCTCGAAGCGGCGCTTCTTTTCGCTCAGGGGCATTTTTTCTTGTATGTAATAAAGCGTGCTGTCCGAACCGTCCGCTTTTTTCTGATAGAAAATGGTGGTGCCGTCGGAGGAAAGGCGCACGTTGTGGCGGGTCTTTTCCTTGAAAAGCAGCGTGCGGGGGATGAGGTTGTCGGGGCCGGGCTTTTGGGCAATTGCCGGGGCATTGCGGAGCAAAAGAGCCACTAAAACAACAAAAAAGTACGGTAGCCGGGACGTAATGGTATGTTTCATGAAATAAAAACTGGATTCTTTTGTTGAAATTGCGGGGCGAAATTAGCACCATTCTACATAAAGCACATCTTTGGCTAATATGGATGGACAGCTATGAATCATTAATTCACAGGCTCATGAAGGTTTTGAGTGAAAGCATAATACATATAGCATCAAATGTCTCTGCTATTTCTCCCCTCCTCACCGCCTCCGGCGGTTCGTCGGGGGAGAGAGCCTTTGAGGGCGTTCCGCCCCCAACCCCCCTGTTTTCACGATAAGGCAACATGAGCCAATTCACAAAATACACGCTGACATGAAATTCACTGCAAGTTTTTGTTTACTCGTTCTACTTAATTCATTTGGCCTTTATGCCCAATCATTGCGGGGCATTGAACGGCTCTATGCCAACAAAGGCCATACTTTTTTGAAATCCACTTCTTCCCCATCCGCCAAAATGGTTGCTGCCTATGGGTGGTTCGAGGGCGACACTTTGCTGCTGGACAAAGATTATTTTTTCAAAAACACAGGGAAGAAGACAAATTACAATTATCACCTGCAAGACGCTTTCATCATCTGCAAGAACACGGCAGGCAAGCTGCTTTGGTCAAAGCATATTTGGTCGGATAGCCGAGTATATCTGATGGATTGCCAAATGAACAGCCAAGGCGATTTGGTCTTTGGCGGTTATGTTCACAACGACTCCATGTACATCGGCGATCGCTTGGTGACCACTGCGGGCAATCCTTTTTCTTTTGTGGGCAAATTGGACAAAAATGGTGTGATTGAATGGGTCAAGACCATTGAAAAGGCAGAAACCCTGAACTGCCTCGACTTGGACGATGCTGGCAACGTGGTCTTTTCAGGTTCGTTTGACTACAAGGGGGCAATCCTGGAAGGTGACACCCTTTTTTCCCCGGCCTCTGGAACACATGACAACGACATTTATTTAGGCATGCTGCATGGCGATGGCAGTAAGAAATGGTGGCAAAGGATTGGTGGCAATGGTTCCGAAGGTATTATTGACATTGAAATGGATAGGAGTAGCAGTAGCATTTACCTCGGTGGCTCGTTCATTAGCCGTTTCATTGCTTTAGGCCATGACACCCTGTACAATCCATACAGTCATGGCCATAGCTTTGATGGGAACCTATTCCTGCTCAAACTTGATTTCGATGGAAGATTAAAAGCTGCAACCCAGTCCAATTGCTTCAATTCTGAGCACGTTCGGGCAATAGATATTGACCGCTATGGAAACCTATTGGTCGCAGGAGATTTTAATGGCTATTATATCAGCATCGGCAGTGACACACTTGTAAATTCGGTTGCCAACACCAATATCTTTGTTGCCAAATTCACCCCAGCACTCCAATTGCTTTGGATGAAAGGGTTTAACACAGACGGCGCCGTTTCAGTGAATTATATTTTGGCAAACCAAAATGCTGAAGGGGCTTGGCTTACTGGCTCGTTCGGCGGGCATTTTATAGATATGGACACCCGCCTCCTCAACTACCGCCAAGGGGCAAGGGATGGTTTTCTGTTAAAAATGAACGATGACGGCGATTTCCTTTGGTCAAAGCAATTGATGGGGCACAGCAATGAAATGCCTGCTTCCATAAATCTCATAGATGATAGTACCCTTTTTTGGTCGGGAACCTTCCAGAGTGACACCCTTTTTACCGACAACCCAATCGCTGTAAATACCACAGATTATGGGCCTTGGCATTTTTTGAATGGCTTCTTGACAACGGTTAGTTTGCCCGAACCCAGCCAGCATGACCCTAAAAATGACTGCGGCGAAATGACCATCCAACCGAACCCCATCCTGGAAGGGCAAACAGTCAGCCTAACGACGCAATTCCCAATAGAAGAATTGAAAATCAACGACAGCCTTGGTCGGGCCATCCTCACCGCCCAGCCGGAAGCCGTGCTGCACGACGGCGAAAAATATCTCCTCACCTTGCCCCCGCTCCCAAAAGGGGGTTACTATATTTCCTGTTTGAATCGCCAATGCGGGTGGTTGACCAAGAAATTGATAATTCAATAAGATTGCCCACAATAGGTCATGTTGCTTGTTGATGCGGCCAACATCACGTTTCGCCCTAACTGAGGAGCAGCGGAACCCTAAATTGATTGCCAGCCATAGCCGCCAGCGCCGGGAAAAAGGGATGCCTTATGGCATTCCGCTCCAAGCCCCTGCTTAAGGATGATAATAGAAGTAGTTTACGAAGTATTTACCCTAATTTTAACCCAATCAAGCATTAAATTTGTACCGAATTCCCCACCGAGCAATCCTTCACGTAAAATCCGCAATAATGATTAGGCAACTACTACTTATCGCCTGTGCACAGTCCGTATTGGCACTGGCCTTTGGCCAAAACTGGCAATCGAAAATTGACCCCGCCGTTTTTCAAAAAGCCCATGCCGGGCAATCGGTGGACTGCATCGTGGTGATGGCCGAACAGGCCGACCTTGGCGAAGCCGCCTTCATCCCCCGCCGAAAGGACAAGGCCCCTTTTGTTTACCAACAATTGCTTGCAACTGCCGAACGCACGCAGGGACAAGTCCTGAAACTGGTGCAGCAGCACGGCTCGCCGTACCGCCCGTTTTTCATCGTGAACATGGTCAGGGTGGAGCAGGCCGACTTTGCACTCCTCGAAACCCTCGCCCTTCTGCCCGAAGTGGGCCGCATTGACCCCAATGCAAGGGTGACCAACAACTTGCCTCGCCCCGAATCTTTCGACGAGGGCGGCGACAGGGCAGTGGAATGGGGGGTACTGAAAATCAATGCCGACGACGTTTGGGCACTCGGCTACGACGGCACTGGCATCGTGGTGGGCGGGCAGGACACGGGCTATAAATGGGACCACGACGCCCTCAAAAATCACTACCGGGGCTGGCACGGCACTTATTCGGTTCACAGCTACAACTGGCACGACGCCATCCATTCCGCCTCCGGTGGCAACCCTTGCGGTTCCGACAGCCCCTTCCCCTGCGACGACCACAACCACGGCACCCACACCATGGGCACGATGGTCGGCGACGACGGCGGCAGCAACGAAATCGGCGTGGCGCCGGGCGCTAAGTGGATTGGCTGCCGCAACATGGATGTGGGCAATGGCACCCCTGCCACCTATATCGAGTGCTTTGAGTGGTTCCTTGCCCCCACCGATTCAACGGGCGACATGAGCACCGCCGACCCCCTACTTGCCCCCGATGTCATCAACAACTCCTGGGGCTGCCCCACATCGGAAGGCTGCAATTCAGGAAATTACGCCACGATGGAAACCGCCGTGAACAACCTCGTGACAGCAGGTGTGGTGGTGGTGGCTTCGGCGGGAAACAGTGGCTCCAGTTGCAATACTATCAACGACCCGCCCGCATTTTTTGCCAATAGCTTCTCCGTAGGTGCCACGAACAACCTGGACAGCATCGCTGGGTTCAGCAGCCGAGGGCCGGCCAGCTACTCCAACCTGTTGAAACCAGAAATAAGTGCGCCGGGCGTCAGTGTGCGCTCCAGTTTAAAAAACGGCAGCTACGGCACTTCCAGCGGCACGAGCATGGCCGGGCCACACGTCGTCGGCATGGTGGCGCTCATGCTGGATGCCAACCCAAATCTTTCCATCACAATGTTGCGGGAAAAAATCCAGGACACCGCCGTGCCGAGGACGTCGAGCCAAAGCTGCAATAGCGTTTCCGGGGCTACCGTACCGAACAACACCTACGGCTATGGCCGGGGCGATGCCCTCGCCGCCGTGAATGCCGCCTTGGCCTTGCTCCCCGTGGAGTTGATTGATTTTCAAGGAAGGCTGGAAGGCAAGTCCGCCCGGCTCCGTTGGGAAGTGGCACCGGATGGCTCGCTGAACCATTTTGAACTGGAGCGGTCAAGTTCGGGTGTGGATTGGACGACCATCCAGCGACTGCTTTTCTCGCCAACACAGGCCTTTTACCAGCACCTCGACCCCTACCCTACCACTGGCAACAACTATTACCGACTGAAAATGGTGGACATTGATGGCAGCATCTCCTACTCGGAGTTGGTCTCCATCCGCTGGGATGGCCTCGAAGTGCTGCAACTCTCACCGAACCCCACCGCCGAGTCGCTGACCTTGGTCGCCAACTGGCAGCCGGGCACTGTGTCCATCGCCGTTTTCGATGCAAAAGGCCAGTTGTTGCGGCAGCAAAGCAAACAGGTAAACGCTGCCTTGGAGCCGTTGAGCATGGACGTTGCCGCACTGCCATCTGGTGTTTACTTCGTAAAAATCATGGATGAAAATGGGGCTGGCCAGCCGCTCCAACAGAAGTTCGTGAAGTGGTAAATGCAGTTGATTGTTGAATTGTTTGATTGTTGAATTGTTGGGGGGCAATCTGTTGAAGAAACTGCCGATGTCAGGCGGCGACTAAATCCATTTAGTGTCATCCAACACATTGCCGAAAGGCCTGCCAGAGGCAGATAAATGGGACTCCTTGAAGGGGCGGCAAATTGGTTTTTTGCCTCAGCAAAAAACCAATTTGCCGCCCCTAAGAAAACACTTCTCGGCGGCTGGCGGCTCCGCCGCCAGCCGCCGAGAAGTGTTTTCTTAGTGCGAAAGGAAAATTCTGCAAAGCAAAATTTTCCTTTCGCACTTTCCTGAGAATTCCGCAGACCTATTTATATAGCCCAAGTCCCGCTGGAGTTTAATTCTTCATAGTTTCATGGCCAATTAAGCAGCTTTTTAAAGGATTGGCATAAAACATTACCTTAGCGCCTTCCCCCAGCATCCAGCATCAAAAATCCAGTATCCAACCTATGGAGCCAATCTTCACCAACAACGCCATCATTTTTGGGCTGCTGGCCGCCGTGCTGGCGCTCGTTTTTTATACCGAAGGACTGAAAACGCCCTTCTGGACGAAGTTCTACAAAGTCGTGCCGGGGTTGTTGCTCTGCTATTTTCTCCCGGCGCTGCTCAACTGGCCGCTAGGTCTCATCGCCCCAGAGTGGTACGACAACGGCCTGCTGGATGCCCTTCGGCAACTCGGCCATACGCCGCCCACCGACCTCAATTTCGAGAAAATGACCGCTTGGCTGGAGGCCAACAAGATTGACCCCGCCGTTTACGAAGGCTACAAAAAAGAGGCGGCGGCGTACAGCGTTTCGACGAATTACTTCCTGCCAGCGAGCCTGCTGCTGTTCTGCTTGAGCTTGGATTTGAAGGGCATTATCAGCCTTGGGCCAAAGGCCATCATCATGTTCCTGACGGGTACGCTCGGTGTGATATTAGGCGGGCCGGTGGCGCTTTGGGCGGTCTATACTTGCTTTCCCGATGGCTTCATCCCGGCGGCGCACGACGACGTTTGGCGGGGCCTTTCCTGCATCGCTGGCAGTTGGATTGGCGGCGGCCCGAACCAGATGGCGCTCAAGCAAATCAACGAAGTGGACAACACCCTCTTCGGCACAGTGGTCGTGGTGGATGTCATTGTCGCCAATATCTGGATGGCCTTCCTGCTCTACGGTGCCAAAATCACCACCCGGATTGACCGCTGGCTCAAGGCTGACACCTCCGGCATTGATGCGCTGCAAGAGAAAATCGCCACCTACCGGGCCAGCATCGAGCGGGTACCCAGCACCAGCGACATGGTGAAACTCATGGGCCTCACCTTCGGCGGAGTTGCGTTGGCGCATTGGCTTGCCACCAACGCCATTGACCTCATGAACGCCAATATGGAAGCCCTGAAAACCGCCCGGTTGGACTCATTGGCCAAGCCCTTCTTCTGGGTGGTGCTGTTCGCAACGTTCATCGGCATCGCCCTGTCGTTCACTCCGGCCAAGCGCTTCGAGGGCGTTGGGGCAAGCCGCTGGGGCAGCGTGTTCATCTACCTGCTGGTGGCCAGTATCGGCATGCAGATGGACTTGCTGAAAATCGCCGAAAACCTCGGCCTCTTCGTGGTCGGCTTCATCTGGATGGCCGTTCATGGGCTGGTGATGTTCGCCGTGGCAAAGCTGATACGTGCCCCGTTCTTCTTCCTTGCCGTCGGCTCCCAAGCCAATATCGGCGGGGCGGCCTCTGCGCCTATCGTGGCGAGTGCGTTCAGTACGGCGCTGGCCCCGGTGGGCGTGCTGCTGGCCGTGCTGGGCTATGCCATTGGGACGTATGGTGGGATGTTTTGTGCGGCGCTGATGCGGTGGGTGGCGGGGTAGGTGGGAATCTAAGTATGAGCACTCAACACATCCAAAAAATAAAAAGCCCATTCGATGATTTGTAGGATTACAAATATTTCTATCTTTGTTTAGGTAGAAAAAATCATTCTTATCTGCCCCAAAGCAAAGAGGATAAGGGTGTTTGGGTCATCCTTATCTACAAGTATAAAAAAATGTTAAATATTAACAAGAATGAATTCAACATTGGCAAAATTAATTGCACTCAAGGACAGAGTTGCAAGGGTACAGAGTCTCTACAGTACACCACCAGAGGACATATTTAGAAGTCTGCGAGACCAATTTTTAAAAGAAGAGGCTAAGTTAAAAGTAGAATTTGCTGACTTTCAAAATTTCACACCCCAAAACTATGAACAGTTTCACGCTGGTCACAATGCTTACTATAAATGGGCGACAAGAGCATTAATTGCCGACATTGAATATTTTATCAATTTTCTGACCAATATAGAAACAGTTCAAATACCAAATGTGAAAGTGTCAGAAGAAGGAGTTTATTTCGCTGGACAACATTTTGATGCCTTGTTAAAATTCAACGACATAATCTCAAAAGCGACAAAGGAGATTATCTTAATTGACAATTACATGAATGAAAAAATCCTTGAACTTCTTGCAAGTAAAAACAAGGATGTTTTATGCCGTGTGCTAACGCTTGAAAAATCCATAAACCAAACTTTAAAAACATTTATTGAAGCATTTAATAAACAACACCATAATTTAGCAGTTAAACCTACTGCTGCATTTCACGATAGATTTGTAGTTCTTGACCAGACAGACTTTTATCATTTTGGCGCATCAATTAAAGACGCAGGAAACAAAGGATTTATGTTTTCAAAAATTGGAGAAGACGTTATCAAAAACGAACTTTTGCAAAAAATCGAAGCAGAGTGGGGGAAATAAATACTACGCATGGCAGCGCACATGCGATATACGGGGTTTCGTGATTCTGGGACAGGTTTGTTGTAAAATAAGTTCAGTTCCTTGAGTGATAATTTGTGCTGAATAATAGTTTGCAAATTTGTAAACCCTTAGCACTAATAATTAAATCGTATCAAAAATGAAAAAACAATTGACATTTTTACTTTTCTTGTTCAATACACTTTTAGTATATGGACAATCAGAATTGACCGTTCTCAATGGGTATAAGTATGTTTACCTGCCACCGTTAACGTATCAGGATGGTTCGACTGACAAATGGGGTATTCGTAGCCAAGTCAAAGAAAAACTTGTAGGTTCAGGGTTGAACGTTTTTGAAACTACAACTCCGCCTAAAGGTGTAGACCTTTGCTTAATAGTTTCTTGCTTCATTGACCATACCAACAATGCTTATCAGGCAGCCTCGGACTATGTTTACCTGAAATTCATTAATTGCTCAAATCAAGTTGTTTATTTATCCCAAGGCTCTACAGGTACACTTGTAACATCATTTCAACAAGGTTGGCGTAAAGCAACTAAGGCGGCAACCTCCGACTTTAACTACTATCACTATGCTTTTGATGAATCAAAGTCTTTAGCTAAACAGATTGAAAAGGATTTGCCGACACTCGAACTAACAGAATTGAGAGAGGACTCAATAAAGTCATATTTAACATCAAAAAGACTTGACCCAATTGAGGGGATTTACAAAAGCTATCAAAGTGATGGCATGCCATACTATAAAATAGGTGTTTTAAAAATTGGGAGTATTTACAAGGCTGTAATCATCGAAACGGAGCTTACATATTGGAAGCAAGGAGAACTAAAGGCCACTTTTGAACCAAGCTCAATGAAAGGATTATACTCAACAAAATGGTATATGGGAAACAAAACACCATTTGAAACATTTGCAAGCATGGATAATGAAGTATTGCTAACTATTGAATTAAAGGACCAAAAAACAGGAGAAAAACGACAGGAAAAATTTATTAAGATGTATCCTACAGCTAGTAATGATAAAATTCTAAAAAAAGATAATTCAAAATCATCGGGTAGTGGATTTTTCCTTACAATTGGAGGAATTATCGCCACAAACGCACATGTTGTTGAAGATGCCACAAATATTGAAGTAACAGTTTCAAATGAAATTGGCACTTTTACTTATAGAGCTAAGATATTACTTATTGATGCAAAAAATGACGTGGCATTAATGAAAATTGAAGATGATAAATTTAAAGGTCTAAATTCTATTCCCTATGGAATCACTGAAAACTCAGATGTTGGCTCTAAAGTTTTCACAATTGGCTATCCCCTGAACGATGTCATGGGAAGTAACTACAAGGTTACTGATGGAATAATTAGTTCTAAATCTGGGATTGCAGATGATGTTAGATATTATCAAATTTCTGTTCCTCTGCAACCAGGAAATAGTGGGGGACCTCTTTTTAATAAAGAAGGTAATGTCATAGGGATAACTTCAGCTAGACTCAATGGTGAAGCGGTCGGTATTCAAATTGAAAATGTAAATTATGCCATAAAGTCTTCGTACCTTTTAAATCTCTACAACATGCTTCCAAATTCAACTAAGCTTTCTACTACTTCAATTGTAGCGACAAAGGAATTGCAAGAACAAGTAAAAATTTTGAAAAACTATGTTTGTTTAATCAAAGTATTCTAATTCGTAACCAAACAAACAATAGAAAGCCACGAAAAAAATATTACTACTGTCAATGGCGCAGTTGTATCAAATCTTCCATGTTCCTTTCCAGTAAAGACAATACCCTTGTTATTCAATTTTACCCACAGCCCCGCTGGCGCTCACCTTTCCATTGAAAAACGGTAAGACAAACCCAACCCATTCTTACAGACTCGCTTGTCCTAAACAACACCTCGAAAGCACCACCCAACCCTCACCCCGCCACAAATGACTCAATTTGAGTCATTTACCGCACCCTAAAACGCAACAAACTGCTAAATTTCGTTCTTTCTAAATCATTGAAAATCAATAAATTGCAAGCACCTTAAAAACCACCAAAAACAAACGGCTCAAATTGAGCGAAAGACGGCTCAAATCGAGCGAACGTTCGCTCAATTTGAGCCATTGATGACTGGCCCGCAGCCAAACTTGGTTGCAGGCCAGTCAAGCGTCATTGCGGCGCATCCTGATGTTCCGAGTATATACTTCTACAATGCGACAACTGCTGTTCAGGCAAGTTTGCAACTTGCCTGTCTCGGCGCTCGCAATGCAGCAGCCGTCTCCTCTGCCCAATTTCGGTTTAGCCAAAAGGAAGGCCAGCATATCCGCTACTGCACCGCCTGTTCAGTTGCAAACCTAATCGTGTCCCATAACTTTGTAGCCCCAGCGGGGCGTAATCTTTGTAGAAATAGGACAAATCACCGATTTTCAGCCCCAGCGGGGCGCAATATGAAAGCTAATTCCTGATAGATTTCGCTCCGCTGGAGCTTGAGGCCGGGGGTAAACTGGATTTCTACAAATATTTCGCCCCGCTGGGGCTATCCCGTCAATTTTGTAGGACAGGATTAGGTTGCAAACTAAACAGCACCTCTTTTTATGATGACTGCAGGAATCATATTTGAAGGAACTGGAGCTTAAAAATTAACAACATGAAAATAGCAAACAACATTCAGGAAGCTAACTTGATATTACAAATGTATTCAGGTTCAGATTTCAAAGTTGAAAGTTACCATGAAAGTTTGAAAAGGATAAAAATACGTTTGAGTCGGCCCGACTTTGACGAAGTGGTATATGTATATGGTATTGGTTGTGAGTCAATTCATGGTCGTTTCGCATTTCACAATGCTTTTTTATCCATAAGCCAAGAAACAATCAATCAAGCAGACAATGAAATAGAGACTAGGATTTATGATATAGCAGCTGGTTTTGAACTAATCACTTCGGGGGGATATGGTGTGATACAAGGCAACTTTAGAGAACTCATCGAATTTTTCAATAAATCCTCGGAATAATTTAGAAGGCAGAAGCCTTGCATCAACAAGAAACAAAAACGCCCGGTCAACTCACGCTGACCGGGCCAAAAAATAAACACGCTCTCTATTATTCTTTAACCAATTTGCAGGTAGTGCCTCCGGCTTTCAGCCAGTAAACGCCCGGCCGCCATTGGCTGATGTCCAATCGGAGGAGGCTTTGGAAATCCCGGTCGAGCACCCGTTGCCCTTGGGTGTTGTAGGCTTGCAGGCGCAGGGGTTGTGTGGCCGAAGTCCGCACCGTCAGATGGCTGGCGGTGGGGTTCGGGTAGGCTTCGAGCAGTTGTTGCGAAGCAATATCATGGACGGCGTTCACACCGCTCTCGTTGTTGGCATTGAAGGTATGGAGTTGGATGACGAAGTCGCCCGTCCCGTTGGGTACCCTTGCGTAGCCCTTGTCGGTCTCTTGCTGGCCGAACTCCACATCCTGGCCGATGCGCAGGTCGCTGTCGAGCAGGTAAACGGTCTCCCCGCTGGCGGACAGCTTGAAATTGGCATGGAGGCCACCCTGGCTGCCATCCTCGTCGGCCCAAACGATGAGGTAGCCGTTGCCGGGGATGCTCGTGCCATCGGGGAAGGCCCATTTGCCGAGGTTCGAGTAGTTGTCGGAAAGGTACCAGCCGCTGAGGTCAACGGGGTCGGCAGAGTTGTTGTATAGCTCAATCCAGTCCTCGAACTCGCCGTCTTGGTCGGCCACGGCGGCCTCGTTGCTGGCCATGACTTCATTGACGACCACGGGGCTGTCGAAGAACGCCGTCACGCCGATTTTATAGATAAACACATCGTACTCAGCACCTTTTGGGAAATAGGTGGCCGTCTTAGGGGTGTTGTTGGCGATGGCCTCCACGTAGAAGCGGACGTACTCGCCATTGCCGAAGCCCGGTATTTCTGCCCCGAAAATGCCGTCGCTGGCAGCACCGTCACCGTGCGCCCCATCGTCGAACATCTGCGTTTTCGCAAAGCTGCCCTTGAAGCCTGTTGCATAGTAAAGGGTCACCCGGTTGATGCCAGCCGAACCGCTCACTTCTGCCGTGACGGTTGCGGCGTCGCCCGCATCGGGGCTGACCCATGTGCCGTTCGCAGAAGACATAACGGCTGAGGCAATAGTCAGGCCCGTAGCGTTCACCTCGGCGTTGTTGTAGAGGGAATTGCGGCGGGTCTGGAACAGGTTTTTGAGCGTCGTGTGCTCATTGACAAATTCTTGGTAAGTGTAAATCTTCTTTGGGTCAGCAGAAACGTGGGGGTCGAGCAGGTTGAAATAGTGGTCAATCAGGCTGTCCACTTCCGCCTGCTGCATATCGTCGGCGATGATGGTGCGCAGGTGGGCCAGGTAGCGTTGGCGTATTGCCGGTACGGCAAACAGCTTATTTAGAGTATGTTTTGAAATCCAAAAGAGGATTTTTGAAAAATTGACAATCGTTTGAAGAATGGGAACTGGCCAAGTA
>WBZM01001732.1_pt1 | contig 20587 bp, 16 predicted proteins | sample 5204271 | NCBI WGS metagenome assembly WBZM01 (sample SAMN12344346, study PRJNA552823) | activated sludge metagenome | biome: Activated sludge suspended growth; feature: Nitrification reactor; material: Wastewater; isolation source: activated sludge from nitrification reactor of wastewater...
ACCGTGCCCGAGGAATACGGCGGGCTGGGCGCAGGCTATGTCAGCTATGGCCTGATCGCGCGCGAAGTCGAACGCGTCGACAGCGGCTATCGCAGCATGATGTCGGTTCAGTCGTCGCTGGTGATGTACCCGATCTATGCCTACGGGTCCGAGGAACAGCGGAAGAAATACCTGCCGAAGCTGGCCTCGGGCGAGTCCATCGGCTGCTTCGGCCTGACCGAGCCCGACGCCGGGTCGGACCCTGCGGGGATGAAGACCACGGCCAAGAAGACGGCAGGCGGCTATGTGCTGAACGGCTCGAAGATGTGGATCTCGAACGCGCCCATCGCGGATGTGTTCGTGGTCTGGGCCAAGTCCGAGGCGCATGGCGGCAAGATCAGGGGTTTCGTGCTGGAAAAGGGCATGAAGGGTCTGTCGGCGCCGAAGATCGGGGGCAAGCTCTCCCTCCGGGCTTCGGTGACCGGCGAGATCGTGCTGAAGGATGTCGAGGTCGGCGAGGACGCGCTTCTGCCGCATGTCGAGGGGCTCAAGGGGCCGTTCGGCTGCCTCAACCGGGCCCGCTATGGCATCTCGTGGGGTGTTCTGGGGGCGGCCGAGTTCTGCATGCACGCCGCGCGCCAGTACGGGCTTGATCGCAAGCAGTTCGGCCGGCCGCTGGCCAACACGCAGCTCGTGCAGAAGAAGCTCGCCGACATGCTGGGCCTTCAGGCGTCCCTGCGGGTGGGCCGGTTGCTGGACGAAGCCAAGGCCGCGCCCGAGATGATTTCGATCGTCAAGCGCAACAACTGCGGCAAGGCGCTGGATGTCGCCCGCATGTCGCGCGACATGCACGGCGGCAACGGCATCCAGGAGGATTTCCAGATCATGCGCCACATGGTCAACCTGGAAACGGTCAATACCTACGAAGGCACCCATGACGTGCATGCACTGATCCTGGGCCGCGCAATCACCGGGCTGCAGGCGTTCTTCTGAGCGCCCGGTCCACGACCGCACCGATCCCGCCGGAAGCAGCAGGCTGAAAGGCCGGCCGCCTCCGGCGGGAGTATTTCGACAAAGAAGAAACAGGCACCGAGACAGACATGGACCGCGCCGACATCGTGCACGACAACTTCCTGCGCCGGGTGGCGGCAGGGGATCTGCCGGCGGGCAACGCGCCGTCCGGCCCGTTGTCGGCGACAGGGGCCGTGTCGGTCTTCCGCGCGGGCTGCCTGAGCCGCGCGCTCGACCGCACCAGCCGGGCGATGCAGAAAGCGGGGCAGGGGTTCTACACCATCGGTTCGTCGGGGCACGAGGGGCTGGCGGCGGTGGCCGCCGCGCTGCGCCCCACCGACATGGCCTTCCTGCATTACCGCGACGCCGCCTTCCAGATCGCGCGGTCGATGCAGGTGCCGGGCCAGACCATCGCCTGGGACATGTTGCTGAGCTTCGCCGCCAGTTCGGAAGACCCGATCTCGGGTGGGCGGCACAAGGTTCTGGGGTCGAAGGCACTGTCGATCCCGCCGCAGACCTCGACCATCGCCAGCCACCTTCCCAAGGCGGTGGGTGCGGCCTATGCCATCGGCGCAGGCCGGCGCCACCGGCCCGAACATGCGGACCTTCCCGACGACGCCATCGTCTATTGCAGCTTCGGGGATGCCTCGGCCAACCATTCGACGGCGCAGGGCGCGTTCAACACCGCTGGCTGGACGTCCTGGCAGTCGATCCCGCTGCCGTTGCTGTTCGTCTGCGAGGACAACGGCATCGGCATCTCGACCAAGACGCCGAAAGGCTGGATCGCGGCTGGGTTCATGCACCGGCCGGGGCTGAAGTATTTCGCCTGCGACGGCCTTGATATCTACGAGACGTTCCGCGTGGCGCGCGAGGCGGCCGACTATGTGCGCAACCGCAAGAAGCCGGCGTTCCTGCATGTCCGCACCGTGCGGCTTTACGGCCATGCCGGTGCCGACGTGCCGACCACCTACCTGAGCCGCGAGGAGGTCGAGGCCGAGGAGGCGAACGATCCGCTGCTGCATGCGGTCCGGCTGATGGATCAGGCGGGCGCGATGACGCCCGATCAGGCGCTGGCGGTCTACACCGACACCTGCGCCCGCACGGCCCGCATCGCCGCCGAGGCGGTGACCCGGCCGCGGCTGAAGACCGCCGCCGATGTGATGGCAAGCCTCATCCCGCCCGCGCGTGCATGCCGGCCGACGAACGGACCGTCGGCCGAGGCCCGCGCGGCGGCGTTCGGCGGCGACATCAAGGCGATGGACGAGCCGCAGATCATGTCGCGGATCATCAACTGGGCGCTGACCGACCTGATGCTGACGCATCCCGAAATCGTCATGATGGGCGAGGATGTGGGCCGCAAGGGCGGCGTCTATGGCGTGACGCAGAAGCTGACGGCGCGGTTCGGCCCTGACCGGATGATCGACACGCTGCTAGACGAACAGTCGATCCTCGGCCTTGCCATCGGCATGGCGCAGAACGGCTTCTGCCCGATGCCGGAAATCCAGTTCCTGGCCTACCTGCACAACGCCGAGGACCAGATCAGGGGCGAGGCGGCGACGCTTTCGTTCTTCTCGAACGGGCAATACACCAACCCGATGGTGCTGCGCATCGCGGGGCTGGGCTATCAGAAAGGCTTCGGCGGACATTTCCACAACGACAACTCGGTGGCGGTGATCCGCGACATTCCGGGGGTCATCCTTGCCGTGCCGTCGAACGGGGCGGACGCGGCGCGGATGCTGCGCGAATGTGTGCGGCTGGCGCGCGAGGAACAGCGGGTGGTGGTGTTCCTGGAACCCATCGCGCTTTACCCGATGCGCGACCTTCACGCCGACAAGGACGCGGCCTGGATGACACGCTACCCCGACCCGTCCGAGACCATCAGCCTGGGCGAAGTTGGCGCGCATGGCACCGGCAAGGACATCGCCATCGTCAGCTTCGGCAACGGCTACTATCTGAGCCGCCGGGCCGGGAAGCGGCTGGCGGAACGGGGTGTCAACGCGCGGGTGATCGACATGCGCTGGCTGTCGCCGCTGCCGGGTGAGGCGCTGCTGAAGGCGGTTGCGGGGGCAGAGCGCATCCTGATCGTCGATGAGACCCGCCGCTCGGGCGGCGTGGCCGAGGCGCTGATGGCGTTGTTCGCCGAAGGGACAGACCTGCCCGTGGCGCGCCTGACGGCGGAAGACAGCTTCATCGCCACCGGCCCTGCCTATGCGGCGACGATGCCCTCGGCCGACAGCATCTTCGACGCGGCGATGGCGATGATGGGGAAACGTGCATGAAGGCCGCCGCAAAGACCGCCGTCGTCATCTGTCCGGGCCGCGGCACCTATACCAAGACAGAACTTGGCTACCTGTCGCGCCACCATGCCGACAAGGCGGCGTTGCTGGCGGGATTCGACGCGCAGCGCCGGGCGCAGGGGCAGGAAACGCTGGCCGATCTGGACGGCGCCGGCAGCTATTCGGTGTCGCGCCATACGCGCGGCGACAACGCGAGCGGCCTGATCTACGCCTGTTCGCTGGCCGATTACCTTTCGATCGACGGCGAGGCGGTGAACGTCGTCGCCGTTACCGGCAATTCGATGGGCTGGTACACCACGCTGGCCTGCGGCGGCGCGCTTGAAGCACAGGACGGGTTCGAGGTGGTCAACACCATGGGCACGCTGATGCAGCAATCGCTGATCGGCGGGCAGATCATCTACCCCTTCGTGGGCGAGGACTGGCAGCCCGACGCGGCCCGCAAGGCCGAGCTTCTGGCGCTGGTCGAGGGCATCGGCGCGCGGCCTGGCCATGCGCTGAGCCTGTCCATCGACCTGGGCGGCATGCTGGTGCTGGCCGGCAATGCCGAGGGGCTGGCAGCCTTCGAGGCTGCCGTGCCGGTGGTGCAGGGCCGGTTCCCGATGCGGCTGGCCAACCACGCGGGATTCCATTCCGCGATGCAGGCCCCGGTTGCCGCGGAAGGGCGCGCGAAGCTGCCCGCCAGCATGTTCACCCAGCCCAGGCTGCCGCTCATCGACGGGCGCGGCGCGATCTGGTGGCCGGGCGCGACCGATACGGCGCGGCTGTGGGACTACACGCTTGGCCACCAGGTGACCGAGCCTTACGATTTCACCCGCGCCATCCGCACCGCCGCGCACGAATTCGCGCCCGACCTGTTCGTGGTGGCCGGGCCGGGCACCACGCTGGGCGGCGCGGTTGCGCAGTCGCTGATCCTGTGCGAGTGGCGGGGGATGCGGTCGAAGGCCGATTTCCAGAATCTTCAGCAGACCGGGCCGGTGCTGGTGTCCATGGGTATGGACGACCAGCGCAAGGCCGTGACGAAAGGATAAGACGATGACCAACGACATCCTGAAGGCCAATGGCCTGACCGAGGCGGAAGTGACCGGTGGCACGCTGGTCGTGCGCTCGCCCATCGACGGGGCCGAACTGGCACGGGTCCACGAAACCGACCCGGCCGAGATGCCGAAGGTCATCGCCCGCTCGCAGGCGGCGTTCAAGGCGTGGCGCGAACTGCCTGCGCCGCGCCGGGGCGAACTCGTGCGGCTGCTGGGCGAGGAACTGCGCGCCGGCAAGGATGCGCTGGGCGCCCTCGTGACGCTCGAGGTCGGCAAGATCACCTCGGAAGGCCTGGGCGAAGTGCAGGAGATGATCGACATCTGCGACTTTGCCGTCGGCCTGTCGCGCCAGATCTACGGGCTGACCATCGCCTCGGAACGCCCCGGCCACCGCATGATGGAAACCTGGCACCCGATGGGCCCCTGCGCCGTCATCTCGGCCTTCAACTTCCCGGTCGCGGTCTGGTCCTGGAACGCCGCGCTGGCGCTCGTCTGCGGCGACCCGGTGATCTGGAAGCCGTCGGAAAAGACGCCGCTGACCGCGATGGCGGCGATGAAGGCGATGGAGCGGGCACTGAAACGCTTTGGCCCGGAAGCGCCCGAGGGGCTGTGCCAACTGGTGATCGGCGGCCCGGCCATCGGCGAGGCGCTGGTCGCGTCGAAGGACGTGCCGATCGTGTCGGCCACCGGCTCGACCCGCATGGGCGGCATCGTCGGGCCGAAGGTCGCGGCGCGCTGGGGCCGGCCGATCCTGGAACTGGGCGGCAACAACGCGATGATCGTCGCGCCCTCGGCCGACCTCGACATGGCGGTGCGCGCCATCGTCTTTTCGGCCGTCGGCACGGCAGGCCAGCGTTGCACCAGCCTGCGCCGCCTGATCGCCCATGACTCGATCCGCGCCGATCTGGTGGCGAGGCTGACGAAGGCCTACGCCAGCCTGCCGGTCGGCGATCCGCGCAAGGGCACCACGCTGGTCGGCCCGCTGATCGACCACGGCGCGCGCGACCGGATGCTGTCGGCGCTCGAGCGGGCGAAGGCTGAAGGCGGCACCGTCCACGGCGGCAAGACCGTGACCGAGGGCGTGCCGCAGGGCGGCGCCTATGTCAGCCCCGCGATTGCCGAAATGCCGGGCCAGACCGACACCGTGCGCGAGGAAACCTTCGCCCCGATCCTCTATGTGCTGGGCTACGACACGCTCGAGGAAGCCATCGCGCTTCAGAACGACGTGCCGCAGGGGCTTTCTTCCTGCATCTTCACGCTGAACATGCGCGAGGCGGAAACCTTCCTGTCGGCGGCCGGGTCGGACTGCGGCATCGCGAACGTCAACATCGGGCCGTCGGGCGCGGAAATCGGCGGCGCCTTCGGCGGCGAGAAGGAAACCGGCGGCGGGCGCGAAAGCGGCTCGGACGCCTGGAAGGGCTACATGCGGCGGCAGACCAACACCATCAACTACTCGGCCAAGCTGCCGCTGGCCCAGGGCGTGAAGTTCGACATCTGACGCGCATCGCGCGGCACTTTCCGGCCCGGCCGTCACAGTGACGCGCCGGGCCGTTATTTTTTTGCGTATGATAGTGCATATCGTCGAAGTGACCGGCGAAATCGCCAGCAGTTCCGCGCAGATTGGCAGAAGATTCGGGCAGACAGCCCGGTGAACTGCCGGGGTGGCGCAAGCGTGCGCGCCCCGCAAGAAGAAAAGGAAAGCACATGTCGTTCAGCAAGGTGGCCGTTCTGGGCCTTGGCAAGGTGGGCCATCTGGCCGCGGAACTTCTGGCGGGGGCGGGGTTCACCGTCACCGGCATCGACGCGCGCGAGGTGAAGGGCGCGCCCTTCCCGGTGAAGACCGCCGACCTCAAGAACCCCGAGGCGCTGAAGGACGTGCTGAAGGGCCAGGAAGCGGTGCTGTCCTGCCTGCCCTATCACCTGAACATCGGTGTCTCGACAGTGGCGCACGGGCTGGGCATTCACTACTTCGACCTGACCGAGGACGTGCCGACGACGAAACACATCCGCGAACTGGCCAAGACCGCCAAGGGCATCATGGCGCCGCAGTGTGGGCTTGCCCCCGGCTTCGTCGGCATCGTCGGCGCCCATCTGGCCGACCAATTCGAACGCGTCCGCTCGATCCGCCTGCGCGTCGGCGCGCTGCCGCAGAACCCGACGGGCCTGCTGGGCTATGCCTTCAACTGGTCGCCCGAGGGCGTGGTCAACGAATACCTCAACGACTGCGAGGTGATCGAGGAAGGCGTGCTCAAGACCGTGTCGGCGATGGAATGGACCGAGACGCTGTTCATCGACGGGATGCAGCTTGAAGCCTTCACCACCTCGGGCGGGCTTGGCACCATGTGCGAGACCTACGCCGACAGGATCGAGAACCTCGACTACAAGACGATGCGCTATCCCGGCCACGTCAAGCTGATGAACTTCTTCTTCCACGAACTGCTGATGCGCGAGAACCGCGAGGCGGCCGGCAAGATCCTGACCCACGCCAAGCCGCCGGTCGACGAGGATGTGGTCTATGTCCACATCGCCGCCGAGGGCTGGCAGAACGGCCAGCTGCGCCGCAAGGAATTCGTGCGCGCCTACTACCCGCTGGAAATCGCCGGCAAGCACCGCACCGCGATCGCCTGGACGACCTCGGCCTCGGTCGTCGGCGTCATCGAGATGGTGCGCGACGGCATGCTGCCGAAGCAGGGCTTCCTCAAGCAGGAGTCGATCCCGCTGGAGCCCTACCTCAAGACCCGTACGGGCAACTACTACAACATCGGCCACCGCAGCCGGCACTGATGGCGGTCAGGGGGCCCTTCGGGGCCCCTTTTCCTTTCGGTAGAACCATACCTTCGCCGCTTCGGTGACGGCGCCATAGGCCAGGACGATGGCCACGATGCCCGCAAGTTCGGCCGGTTCGAGCGGTATGAAACCGAAGGCGCGGCTTGCCTCACCCAGGAAGGGCACGGCAAGCGCCAGCCCCGAGACGGCGAGCGTCGACCACAAGAGCAGCGCCGAGGGCCGGCTGCGCCAGAAGGGCCCGCGGGTGCGCAGCAGCAGCACCACCAGCAGTTCGGTCATCAGCGAGACGACGAACCAGGCGGTCTGGAACCCGGCCTCGCCCGCCCTGAAGACCAAAAGCAGCATGGCGAAGGTCAGCAGGTCGAAGGCGGAACTGACAAGGCCGAAGACAACCATGAACCGCCGGATGCCACCGACATCCCAGCGCTGCGGCCGCTCGATCTGCCCGGCATCGACATTGTCGGCCGAGATCGCGACCGAGGGGAAGTCGGACAGGAAATTGTTGAGAAGGATCTGCTTGGCCGCCAGCGGCAGGAAGGGCAGCGCCGGCGCGGCAAGCGCCATGCTGAGCATGTTGCCGAAATTTGCGCTGACGGTGATCGAGATGTATTTGAGCGTGTTGGCAAAGGTCTTGCGCCCATCCTCGACCCCCCGCCGCAGGACACCCAGATCGGGGCGCAGAAGCACGAAGTCGGCGCTTTCGCGCGCCACATCCACCGCGCCCTCGACGGAAATTCCGACATCGGCCGCGTGCAGCGCCGGGGCGTCGTTGATGCCGTCGCCCATGTAGCCCACGACATGGCCGGTGCGCTGAAGCGCGCGGACGATGCGTTCCTTCTGCTGGGGGCCGATCTCGGCGAACAGGTCGGTCTGCGGCGCCAGGTGCCAGACGGCTTCGTCGCGCATCGATTCAAGTTCGGTCCCCGTCAGGATCGACGCGGGATCAAGCCCGACCGCGGCGGCAAGATGCGCCGTGACATGCCGGCTGTCGCCGCTGATGATCTTGGTCGCGATGCCCAGTCGCGCCAGATCGGCCACCACGCGCGCCGCGTCGGGCTTCGGCGGATCCTCGAACATGAGAAAGCCGCGCAGCGTCATGCCGGTTTCGTCGTCGCGGGTATAGTCGGGTTTGGGCGCGACCTCGCGCGTCGCCACGGCCAGGACGCGCAGGCCCGCCGCACCCTTTGCCGCCACCAGTTCCTCGAATCCGCTGCGGCGCGCGGCATCAAGCGGTGCGGACCCGTCGGCGGTTGCCACCCTGTCGCAGCAGGCCACGACGTTGGCGAAGGCCCCCTTGGTGATCATCCGCCGCCCGGCTTCGGTTCCCGTCACGATGGTCAGCCGGCGGCGTTCGAAATCGAAGGGGATCTCGTCGAATTTCTGCGTGTCCCCGACCGTCAGCGCAGCCGCCTCGCCGGCAGCGACAAGGGCGGCGTCAAGCGGGTTGGCGATGCCGGTTTCCAGGGCTGCGTTCAGATAGGCAAGTTGCAGGACATCGGGCGATGGCTGCCCGTCGGGATCGACCGCATCCTGAAGGACGATGACACCCTGCGTCAGCGTGCCGGTCTTGTCGGTGCACAGGATATCCATGCTGCCCAGGCTTTCGATGGAATCAAGACGCCGCACGATCACGCCGCGCCGCCCCATCCGCCGGGCCCCCGCCGAAAGCGTGACGCTGACGATGGCCGGCAGAAGCTCGGGCGAAAGCCCCACCGCCAGCGCGACGGCAAACAGCAGCGACGCGATCACCGGCCGGTCGAGCAGCAGGTTGACCGTCAGAACGAACAGCACCATCAGCACCATGACGCGGATAAGCAGCGTTCCGAACCGGCGCACGCCGCGCGAGAAATCGGTTTCCTCGGGGCGGGTATGCAGCCTGGCCGCGATGGTGCCGAATTCGGTCTTCCCGCCCGTGCGCAGCACCAGCACCCGTGCCGTGCCGCTGCGCACCGAAGACCCGAAGAAGACCGCATTGCTGCGCGATGTCACGGGCGCATCGGCCGGCGACAGGCCCGGCCGCTTTTCGACCGGAAAGCTTTCGCCGGTGATGCTTGCCTCCGACACGAGGAAATCCTGCGCCGCGATGACGATGCCATCGGCCGGGACAAGGTTGCCGGCCGACAGCACGACGATGTCGCCCGGCACGACCGCCCGCAACGGAACCGCACATTCCGCGCCGTCGCGCAGGACGCGGCAACCGAGTGCGAGCCGGCGTGCAAGGGCGGCCACGGCGGTCGCCGCGCGATACTCCTGCAGAAAGCTCAGAAGCGAACTTCCCAGCACGATCGCCGCGATGATCGTCGCATCGAGCCATTCGCGAAGGCCAAGCGAAAGCGCGGCGGCGAAAAGCAGGATCAGCACGAGCGGATTGGCGAACTGGCGCAGGAATAGCTGCGCCGCGCCTGGGCCGGCGGACCGGTCGACAGCATTCGGCCCGACGGTGGCCAGACGCCCGGCCGCCTCCGCGCCGCTCAGGCCCTCAAGCCCGGTGCCGAGGTCCGCCGCCAGGTCGGCGGCCGGCCGGCTCCAGTATGGGGTGTCGGTTTGGCTGACGGTCATGGTCCGGTCCCGCTGCGGCGGGGCCAGACTAGCGCGGCCATGCCCGTTCGTCTTCCCCGACTGCGGCCCGTGGGGGCGTGTCCGGGCGCCGGTCGTGGCCGCAGATCACGCCACGCGGCTGCGCCGTTCGGCCGCGCGGTGGGCAAGCCCTTCCAGAAAGACCTCGCGCGCCGAGAAATAGCGCGCCGTGATCAGCCCGCAGTCGACGTCGCCGCCGTACCCCGCCGCCGCCTTGCGCTCGCCGTCCTGGCAGAGCGCGCCGAAGTCGCGGAACCCCAGGTTCCAGGCGCTGCCCTTGAGGAAATGCAGGCTTGCCTCAAGCGCGGCGGCCGGCAGCGACGGCAGCCGCATCACGGTTGTCTCGACCTCGTCCAGGAACAGTTCCACCACTTCGGCAAAGCCGTCCTCGCCGATCTCGGACCTGAGTTCGTCCACCCGATCCCAGTTTATCATCTTCCCCTCCGCGCCGGTTGCGCCTGTTGCCACACCTGCGCCGACGCTAGCCTGCTGGCACTTGCGCGCCCGTTAACGGAAGCCGGGCTCAGGCGCGCGAAATATGCGGCATTCAACGGGTCTTAACGGGCAGGGCGCTAACTGGACCGGCAGTGACAGGAAGGAAGGCCGGTGCCGGCGATCGCGCAGAAGGGCGTCAGGGCGGAACCGGGCCGGGCCACGGCCGGGGTGCGCGACGTGCTTGTCGTGGACGACAGCCGCGTCCAGCGCCGGATTCTGGCCGCCCAGCTTGCGCGGTCGGGCTATCAGGTGGCCGAGGCCTCGACGGTCGACGATGCGCTGGCGATATGCCGCGCGGCGATGCCCGACATCATCATCTCGGACTGGATGATGCCGGGGCTTTCGGGGCTCGACCTCTGCCGCGAGATCCGCGCGCTGGGGTGCGAGGAATACGTCTATTTCATCCTGCTCACCTCGAAGACCGAAGCGACCGAGGTGGCGCTCGGCCTCGATGCCGGCGCGGACGACTTTCTGACCAAGCCCATCACAGGCGACGAACTGCGCGCCCGCATTGCCGCCGGCCAGCGCATCCTGCACATGCAGGAGGAACTGCGCGAAAAGAACCGTCTGCTGACACGGGCACTGGCCGAGTTGCAGATGCTTTACGACAGCCTCGACCGCGACCTGCGCGAGGCGTGGAAGCTTCAGCAAAGCCTGGTGCGCGAACGTCACCGCCGCTTCGGGCCGGCCGAGGTGACGCTGCTGTTGCAGCCCTGCGGCCACGTCGGCGGCGATCTGGTCGGGTTCTTTCCGGTCAATGCCGGGCGGATCGCCGTCTATGCGCTGGACGTGTCGGGGCACGGCATCGCCTCGGCGCTGATGACGGCGCGGCTGGCGGGCCTGCTGTCGGCCGCCACGCCCGAACTCAACGTCGCGCTCGAGGCGACCGGGGACGGTTTCGATGCGATCGAACCTGCCGAGGTGGCGCGGCGGCTGAACCGCATCGTGCAGGACGAGATGCAGACCGAAAGCTATTTCACGATGGTCTTCGCCAGCATCGAATTGGCGACGGGAAGGGTCGTGCTGGTGCAGGCGGGGCATCCGCATCCGGCGATCCTGCGCGCCGACGGCAGTGTCGATTTCGTCGGCCAGGGGGGGCTGCCGGTGGGGCTGGTGGCCGATGCCGATTATGAAACCGTGTCGGTCGATCTGCGCGCGGGTGACCGGCTGCTGCTGCTGTCCGACGGGATCACGGAAGCCGCCGATGCGGCGGGACGGATGCTGGGCGAGGAGGGGTTGGCGCGGATGCTGTCAGCTTGCGCCGGCGCGCGGGGGCCGGCGCTGCCCGAAAGGCTGCTTGCCGCCCTGGCCGACAGGTCGGGCGGGCCGTTCGCCGACGACGTGTCGGGTGCTTTCGTCGATTATGCCGGGCTGCCGGCCGGATCGGCCGCCTTCGCGGCCAGCGCCGCCGCCGCCCCGGCCCAGCGCCCCGTCGCAAGGCAGCCGGTCAGCAGGTAGCCCCCCGTCGGGGCTTCCCAGTCAAGCATCTCGCCGCAGGCGAAGGTGCCGGGCAGCGCCCGCAGTTCCAGCCCGGCGGTCAGGCTGTCGCGGGCGATGCCGCCGGCGCAGGAAATCGCCTCGGCGATCGGGCGTGGGCCAAGGTGGGGGACCGGCAGCGCCTTGATCCGCGTGGCAAGCGCAGTGCCTTCGGGCAGGGGGCGCCCCCACTCCATCAGCAGCGCCATCCGCACCGGATCAAGCCGCAGCGTGCGGCGCAGGTGGTTGGCCAGCGTCTGGCCACCGCGCGGCGCCGACAGGCGGCGGGCGATCTCGGGCGCGGGCAGGTCCGGCATCAGGTCAAGCGTCAGCGCCGCGCCGTCGCGCACCGCGGCCGAGATCGCATAGACCCCGCCGCCCTCGATCCCGCGCTCGGAAAGCGCGAATTCCCCGCGCGACATCTGCCCGCCGGCATGCAGCGCCACACCCTTGACCGGCTGGCCGAAGTGGCGGCGCATGTGGTCGGACCAGCCGATGCCGAAGCCCATGTTGGCGGGGCGGAAGGGGGCGACGACGACCCCCTTCGCGGCCAGCCACGGTACCCAGGCGGCGTCCGACCCCAGCCGTGGCCAGCTTGCGCCGCCCATCGCCAGGACGGTGACGCGCGGCGCCACAAGACGCTCGCCGCCGGGCGTGTCGAACACCAGCGCATCGCCCCGCCAGCCGGTCCAGCGCCAGCGTGTGCGCAGGGTCACGCCCGCTGCCGCCAGCCGGGCGAGCCAGGCGCGCAAGAGGGGCGAGCCCTTCATCGCCACCGGAAACACCCGCCCGGTGCTGCCCGTGAATACCTCCTGCCCCAGCCCGCGCGCCCAGTCCTGCACCTGCGCCGGACCGAAGGCTGCAAGCATGGGCGCAAGCCAGGCGCTGTCGTAATGCGACAGGAACGCGGGCAGGGGCTCGTCCCTTGTGATGTTCAGCCCCGACTTGCCCGCCATCAGGAACTTGCGTGCGGGGCTGGGCCTGGCCTCGGCGACTACAACGCGCCGCCCGGCCACGGCCAGTGTCTCGGCCGCCATCAGGCCCGCCGGGCCGGCGCCGATCACCAGTGCATCGAGACGTTCCGGCACGGCCATGTCCATCCCTGTCTGCGGGGGCCGTTGTTTCGCCCCCCCGCGCCCAGTGTCACGGCCTGTGGCCGGTTGGCAACCCACCGCATCGGGGCGAATGGAAACACTTGCCCGTCGTTCCGGGCTGCCTATCCTCGGGCATGCGGATCGACCGCCCCCGGGGACGGCCCCGCGACAGGGGAAGACGGATGAGGACGACCTCATCGCCTTTGGCAGGAGATGAGAGATGGCGTGGTTCTACCTGTTCGTGGCGGGGCTGTTCGAGGTGGGTTGGGCGGTCGGGCTGAAATACACCGAGGGCTTCACCCGCTTCGTGCCGACCGTCCTGACGCTTGTCAGCATGCTGGCCAGCATCGCGCTGCTGGGCCTCGCGCTGCGCGCATTGCCGATGGGTACGGCCTATGCGGTCTGGACCGGCATCGGCACGGTGGGCACGGTGATTCTGGGGATATGGCTCTTTGCCGAACCGGCCGATGCACTGCGGATGGCCTGTATCGGCATGATCGTCGCCGGCATCGTGGGGCTGAAGCTCGTTTCGCCGCACTGAGTTGCCGGTCAGGCAAAACCCGCGGCCAGCCGCGTCTCGCCGGTATGGACCCCGCGCCAGTTCTTCTGCGGGCCGGTCAGGTATTTCTTCACGGCCGGTGCGGCCGCATCCAGCACCCCGAGCCGCATGAGCAGCGCGACGATCGCGGCCTCGGACGCGCGGGTCGCCCCGTCGATGATCTTGAGCGCGATCCCGAGCTTCTGTTCGGGCAGGATGGCGACGAAAACCGCCTCGGCCCCGGTCTTGACGGTGACGCGCCCCTCCATCGCGCGCATCAGCGCGGTGCACGACCGGCCCTCGCCCGCGACCAGCACCGGATGCGCCGCCATCGCGCGGGTCAGCCGGTGCGCCGCGCGCTGACGGGTGTCGCCGCTATCGGAGGCGGCGGCGAAGAAGGCCATCGCACGGGCAAGCCCGTGGACGGTGGTGGCAAAGTTCGGGGCCGAGCAGCCGTCGATGCCGAAGCCGGGGCTCGGCTCGCCCGTCACCTCCTCGAACGCCTGCTTGACGGCCTGCTGCACCGGATGATCGGGCTCGACATACTCGGGGCCTGCCTTCAGGTGCTTCGTCAGCGTCAGGAATCCCGCGTGCTTGCCCGAACAGTTGTTGTGGATCTGGCAGGGCGCGGTGTTGGAGCAGGTCAGTTCCTTGTTGGCGATCAGGTCGGTCGGCATGTGCGCACCGCACCGCAGGTCGGATTCCGACAGGCCCAGGTCGGCCAGCCAGCGCGTCACCATGTCGGTATGGACATGGGCGCCCTGGTGGCTGGCGCAGGCCAGTGCAAGCTGCGCGTCGCTCAGCCCGGCCGCCTCGGCCGCGCCGCTTTCGATCAGCGGCAGGGCCTGGATCATCTTGCACGAGGAACGCGGAAAGATCACCGCCTGCGGATCGCCCCAGGCCTGCACGATCCCGTCCGGGCCGCAGATCACCGCGTGACCCTGGTGCAGGCTTTCCAGCATCCCGCCGCGCCAGAGCTCGATCATCTGCTGTGCCGCCATTTCCATTCCTCACCTTTGCGCGAATTCCCGCCAACGGGGCTTTTCCACCCCGCCGGTTTCGCGGTATTACCCTGAAATCGAGTTTATAACACCCTCGTTCGCGGAAAACCCGCCCATGCGGCGCGACCGGAAAACCAGAGGGAAAGCGGAGGCTGGTGAACACATGAATTCCTGGATGCTGCACGGACTGGCCGCGTCGGCCCTGGTGCTTTGCAACGCCTCGGGCGTGCTGGCGCAGGAATCCACCAACCGGGTCGCCGCCAACACCGACTGGAGCGTCTTCGTCGAGGAAAACCCCAAGGAATGCTGGGTGGTCTCGGCGCCGAAGGAAAGCGTCAACACCAAGGACGGCCAGCCCGTCGCGGTGCGTCGGGGCGACATCCTTCTGTTCGTGACCTACCGCCCCGGCAAGGCGGGCGAGGTATCCTTCGCCGGCGGCTATCCCTTCGCGGGCGGCTCCACCGTGGGCCTTGACGTCGGCGGCACCAAGTTCGACCTGTTCACCGACGGCGAATGGGCCTGGGCCGGGTCGCCCGATGACGACGCCAAGATCATGGCGGCGATGAAGGCCGGATCGTCGGCGGTTGCCACCGCCCGTTCGGGGCGCGGCACGCAGACGGTGGATACGTTCTCGCTCAGCGGGATCTCGGCCGCCCTCGATGAAGCCGCCAAGCGCTGCGCCAACTGACAGGGCGCAAGGTTTCCCGGAAAAGGCCCCGCCCGCGCGGGGCTTTTTTCACGGACTGTTCCGTTTCCCGCGCGAATCCCATATATAGGCCAGCCTTGAGCCTCAGGATGCGCGCATGACCGCCCCCACCGCCCCGATCACCCAGGATGTTCTGACCCTGCCCCGGAATCTGCCCGAGGGCGGCAAGGTCAACCTTGTGGGCCTGACGCGCGACCAGTTGCGCGATGCGCTGGTCGCTGCCGGTACGCCCGAGCGTCAGGCGAAGATGCGCGTGGGCCAGATCTGGCAATGGATCTACCACTGGGGGGTGCGCGATTTCGCGCAGATGACGAACCTTGCCAAGGACTATCGCACCCTGCTGGCCGACCGGTTCGAGATCGCCCTGCCCGAGGTGGTGACACGCCAGGTGTCCGAGGACGGCACCCGCAAGTACCTGCTGCGCATCGCCGGCGGGCACGAGGTCGAAACCGTCTACATCCCCGAGGAAAGCCGCGGCACGCTGTGCGTCTCAAGCCAGGTCGGTTGCACGCTGACCTGCTCCTTCTGCCACACCGGCACGCAGAAACTGGTGCGGAACCTAACGGCGGGCGAAATCGTCGGGCAGGTGCTTGTGGCGCGCGACGACCTGGGCGAATGGCCGGTGCAAGGTGCGCCCAAGGACGAGACGCGGCTGGTCAGCAACGTCGTGCTGATGGGCATGGGCGAGCCGCTCTACAACTTCGACAACGTCCGCGATGCGATGAAGGTGGTCATGGACGGCGAGGGCATCAGCCTGTCGCGCCGCCGCATCACGCTGTCGACCAGCGGCGTGGTGCCCGAAATCGCGCGCGCGGCGGAAGAAATCGGCTGCCTTCTGGCCGTCAGCTTCCACGCGACCACCGACGAGGTGCGCGACAAGCTTGTGCCGATCAACAGGCGCTGGAACATCGAGGCGCTTCTGGCCGCCCTGCGCGACTATCCGCGCCTGTCGAACAGCGAACGCATCACCTTCGAATATGTCATGCTCAAGGGCGTGAACGACAGCGACGCCGATGCGAAGCGCCTGGTCCGGCTCATCCAGGGTATCCCGGCCAAGATCAACCTGATCCCTTTCAACGAATGGCCCGGCAGCCCCTACGAACGGTCGGACTGGGAACGGATCGAGGCCTTCGCCGACATCGTCTACAAGGCCGGCTACGCCAGCCCCATCCGCACCCCCCGCGGCGAAGACATCATGGCCGCCTGCGGGCAGCTCAAGTCCGCGACCGAACGCGCGCGGAAAAGCAGGGCCGACATCGCCGCCGAGACGGGGCTGAACGGCTGATCCCGCCCGCGGGATAAGTTGTATCCGTTACTCAAGTTATGTGGAATGCCTGTTCCATCAGGCGTAGGATGCAAGCATCTGGCGCGCGAAAAAGGAGGACCAAATGCAGCGCATGGATCGTGCCTATGTCCTTGTCGGGCTTGTCTGGCTGGTATTCGGAATGTCCTACGGCATATGGATGGGCATTACCGAACAGTTCAATTTCGCGAATTCCCATGCCCATGCGAACCTTGTCGGCTTTGTCGCCTCGGTCCTGTTCGGGCTGATCTACCGCGCCTATCCTTCGCTGGCGCAGTCGCGGCTGGCAACGATCCAGTTCGCGGTCTACGAGATCGGCGCGGTGCTGCTGGTGGCGGGCAAGGCGGTGGTGGACAGCGGCGGCGGCAATTCGCTGGTCAAGGGCGGATCGCTGGTGGTGTTGGTCGGTGCGGTGCTGATGCTTGCGATCTTCGCCATGGCGGACCGCACGGCCGACGATGTTTCGCCGGCCGTGCGCGGCGCACACTAGTTGGCTGTCGTCAGGGCGCGGGCGGCGGTGCCCACAGGCACCACCGCTTGCCGTTGAAGGCCAGTTCCGCCTCGGCCGGGGTGGCGACGGGGGCATCGGCGCAATAGCCCAGAAGTCTTCCCTGCGGATGGGCGGCAAGCCATGCGGGCGCGTCCGCAGCGGCAAGTTCAGCGACGGGCTGCGTCAGGCGACCGGTGAAGTTGAACTCGGCATGGTACTTTGGGACGGCCACGGCGAGGCCGCCCGCTTCATGCTGCGCCAGAAGCGCCGCGATGGCGCGGCTGTCATAGGCCGGGCCAAGCCCGGTGACGGCAACCAGTGCCTGAAGCGCCAGCGCGGCACCAAGGCCAAGGCCGGCAAGGCCGGGCAGGGCCGGCAGCAGGCGCAAGCCCGCAAGGGCCGCGATGACAAGCGCGGCCAGTGGCAGCACGGTCCAGACCGGGCGCAGAAGCGCGGCATCACCACCGAACAGCCCGGCCGAGGCAAGAACCGCCGCAACCGCGCCAAGGGCCACCAGGGCCCCGGGCAGGGCAATTCCGCCCCAGCCCGGCGCCTCGGTCCGGCCGGATCCTTCGCCGCGGCCCGCCAGCGCCCGCGACAGGACCAGTGCTGCGGCGGGAAGCTCGGGTATCAGGTAATGGACCTGCTTGCCCGAGATCAGACTGAAGAGCACCAGCCCCGACCCGGCCCAGATCAGGCAGAGGCGCAGGCCCGGGTCCGACAGGCGCAGGCCCGTCAGCCCGCGCCAGACCACCGGCGACCAGATCCACGGAAACAGCAGCACGGGCAGCGTGGCCAGAAGGAACCACCAGGCCCGCGCATGGGCAAAGGACGAAACCATCCGGCCGCTGCTCTGCTCCCACAGGATCATGCGGCGGTATTCGGCGCCCCCGAACAGCGCGGCGGGCAGCACCCACAGCGCCACGACGGCCAGCGCGACCGCCAGTGCCAGTCCCGCGCCGCGGGCAACCATTGGGGGCGCGGGGCGGCCCGGCGCGGTCCACAGCGGGTAGGCCAGCAGCGGCGGCAAGAGATGGACAAGGATCACCGGCCCCTTGGCATAGACGCCCAGCGCGATGGCCAGTCCATAAAGAATCCACGAGCGCCGGGCCGTGGCCGGGTCGTTCGTCAGTGCCGCATGCAGCGCGGCGATGCCGAGGATCACGGCGAAGCCCAGCAGCGTGTCGAACATCGTGGCGCCGCCGTACAGCACGAAGACCGTCATTCCGGCAAGGACGACCGCCGCGCGCGCGCCCGTCTCGGCCTCCCACAGCCGTCGGCCCAGCATCCACGTCCCGCCCAGGCACAGGACGGCGAAGGCGGGCCCGACCAGCCGCGCGGCGACCTCGCTGACGCCGGTGACGGACCACACGAGGTTGACGAACCAGAACAGCAAGGGCGGCTTGTCGGTGTAGGGTGCGCCGTTCTTGTGGGGGATGAGCCAGTCGCCCGTCGTCCGCATTTCCCAGGCAACGGACAGATAGCGCGTCTCGTCGATGGGAATGAGCGGGCGCAGCCACACGCCGGCCAGCGCGACCGCCGCGAAGGCAAGGATGGCGGCAATGCCCGCCTGCCGGATCGTCATGTCTTTCTCTCCGTTTCCGGTCACTGACCGGGGATGGCTTCCCGCCGCTTGCCGGCACCATGCCAGGTTTCGATGGCCTCGATCGCCTCCTCGGCGGTCTCGACATAGCGGAACAGCGCGAGGTCGTGTTCGGAAATCGTGCCGGCGTCGGCAAGCGCCTGCCAGTTGATGACATTGTCCCAGAACGCCTTGCCGAACAGCAGGAACGGAATCTGCGCCATGCGGCCCGTCTGGATCAGCGTCAGGCTTTCGAACATCTCGTCGAGCGTGCCGAAGCCGCCGGGGAAGATGCAGATGGCCCGCGCCCGCATCAGGAAGTGCATCTTGCGGATGGCGAAGTAGTGGAAGTTGAAGCACAGGTCGGGCGTGACATAGCCGTTCGGCGCCTGTTCGTGCGGCAGCACGATATTCAGCCCGATCGAATGCCCGCCAGCCTCCATCGCGCCGCGGTTTCCCGCCTCCATGATGCCGGGGCCGCCGCCGGTGATGACGACGTTCTCGCGCCCGTAGCTTTCAAGGCTTCTCTCGGTGATCAGCCGGGCGAGGCGGCGGGCCTCGTCGTACCACCCGGCCAGCGCGGCGATCGCGGGGTTGGCGGCTTCTTCCTCGGGCGAGGGGACGCGGGCGCTGCCCATCAGGACCACGGTCGATTCGATGCCGCGTTCGTCCATGATCATCTGCGGCTTCAAGAGTTCCAGCTGCAGCCGCACCGGGCGCAGTTCCGCGCGCGTCATGAAATCGGTGTCGGTGAAGGCCAGCCGGTAGGCAGGTGCGCGGGTCTGCGGCGTGTCGGGAATCGCGCGGGCGGCTTCGATGTCCTGCTGACTGTGGCGGAACGGGTGGCTGCGGGGGTCGTCCTTCATGGCGCGTCCTTGTTGGTGCTGGCCCAAGACCTACCGGTTGGAAAGGGGGAAGGCTAGGGAAAGGCCATTCCGGACGGGAATTCCGCCGTAAGGTGGGCGCGCGTGCGGAATCGTGCGGCTGTGCCCTGCCATCGGGCGGGTCGGCGGATTCCGCTGAGGAAACGTCGCATTGCACTAAGGCCGCCGCGCCCGTATAGGCCAGTTTGCGCTGCGTCAATCTGCCCGGAGAGAACCATGTCCTACGCCGCCCTCGAGACCGCCATCGAAGCCGCCTGGGAGGCGCGCGAAAGCATCAGCCCGGCCACAACGGGTGAAACCCGCGATGCGATCGAGGCAACCTTGTCTGCCCTGGACAACGGCAGCCTGCGGGTCGCTGAAAAGCGCGGCAACGACTGGCATGTGAACCAGTGGGCGAAGAAGGCGGTGCTTCTGTCGTTCCGCCTGACCGACATGTACGAGATCTCGGGCTCGAACGGCGGGTCGAACTGGTGGGACAAGGTCCCGTCGAAGTGGCAGGGCTGGACGGCGGATGACTGGCGCAAGGCCGGGTTCCGCGCCGTTCCCGGCAGCATCGTGCGGCGGTCGGCCTTCATCGGCAGGAATGCCGTGCTGATGCCGTCCTTCGTCAACATCGGCGCCTATGTCGACGAGGGCAGCATGGTGGACGGCTGGGCCACGGTCGGTTCCTGCGCGCAGATCGGCAAGAACGTCCACCTGTCGGGCGGCGTCGGCATCGGCGGCGTGCTGGAGCCGATGCAGGCCGGCCCGACCATCATCGAGGACAACTGCTTCATCGGTGCGCGGTCCGAAGTGGTGGAAGGCTGCATCGTGCGCGAGGGTTCGGTGCTGGGCATGGGGGTCTTCATCGGCAAGTCGACGAAGATCGTCGATCGCGAAACCGGCGAGGTGATGTACGGCGAGGTTCCGGCCGGATCGGTCGTCGTCGCCGGGTCGATGCCGTCGAAGGGGGGCATCAACCTTTACTGCGCGGTGATCGTGAAGCGGGTCGATGCCCAGACGCGGGCGAAGACCTCGATCAACGATCTGCTGCGGGACTGATCTGTCCACGCGTGGACAAATCATCAACGCATTGATTCTGCTCAATTTTATGCCCTCGCGTTAACCTGTCGTTCACCGGTGCACGCAGGGGCGCCGGTGCGGGTCAGTCGCAGAAGACCCAAAGCCAGCAGGTCGCTTCCGTCCTGGCCGTGACCGTGAATTCGGCCGGGCCGGTCAGCCTGCCGTCCAGCAGTTCGACCATCGGGATCGTGCGGGTGGCGGTGGTTCCGTCCTCGGACAGGGTGCCGTTGGTCTGCTCGATCCGGTGGGCCCTGATGCGCAACGTCAGGTC
>WBZM01000625.1_pt2 | contig 20586 bp, 18 predicted proteins | sample 5204271 | NCBI WGS metagenome assembly WBZM01 (sample SAMN12344346, study PRJNA552823) | activated sludge metagenome | biome: Activated sludge suspended growth; feature: Nitrification reactor; material: Wastewater; isolation source: activated sludge from nitrification reactor of wastewater...
AACAGCCGCCACTCGGCGTTGCTCAGCGCAAAACGGGCAATGGCGAAGGCGGCGATCGGCACGCGGTGCGCCGGCGCTTCGTCGTCGTACAGCCCTTCGTCGCTGCCGATCGGGTAGCTGCCGGCGGCAACGCTGACCAGCGGCGGCAGCAGATAGGCGCCGTGCGGCCCGCTGCGCCGTTCGTAGCGCGGGTCGCCGAGTTCGCCCAGCGCGCGCGCCGCGGCGATGCGCGCGCGCAGGTCGGCCGCCGGGTCGCGGCTGCGGGCGATCAACTCGTCCTGCAGTCGCCGGCGCAACGGATCGGAAACGGCAACGTCCGGCTGCGCGGCGCAGCGACCGGCGAGCGGCAGGTTTACCGCGCCGACGGCCGCGACGAAGTCGTCGGCGCGCGGCGCCAGCGCCGCGGCGAGGACAAAGGTCTCTTCCCAGCCGCTGCCCGGCAGCGCCGGCAGCGGGTCGGCGTCGCCCAGGCCGGCGAGGACTTCGCTCAGGCTGGGCGAGACGCGGTCGGCGCGCCATTCGCCGGCGACCAGGCCCGGTTGCGGATGCGCGGCCAGCGCGCGGGCAGCGAAATACTCCTGCAACAACTGGTGGACGTAGAGGATGTCGTCCCATTGTTCTTCGAGCACCTGCAGCGCGCCGCCGGCGTGCAGCAGCTCGGCCGCCGGCGCGGCGTCCGCCGCGGCGAGGAGCTGGCAGGCGTCGTCCCACGGCACGCGCACGCGCGAGGCTTCGCCCGGCGCGCGGCGCGCCTGCAGGGCATGCGCCAGGCGGCTGAGCGCCTGCAACAGCGGACCGCGCGTCGGCAGGTCGAGCGCATTGCGCCAGGCGCGGCGAACGATATGTTCGTGGTCGCGCCGGTCGAGCAGGAAGCCGGGGCGGAAGAGCCGATTGCCGGCTTCGATTTCGCGCAGCAGCGCCTGACGGACGAAGCCGGTGAACAGTGCGGCGCGACCGCGCAGCAGCGGCCCGCCTTCGCCGGCCTGGGCGATCAACAGCCGCAGGTAGAACGGCGAGCGGAAAAGATCGAGCTGCGGCGTGCCGCGCAGTTGTCGCCAGAGGTCGGCGCCGTGCGCCGGGCTGTACGCGGCGAGGAAGTCTTCCACCTGGCGGTCGGAGAGTTGTTCGATGCGCACGTGCGGCACCGACAACTCCGGCGTCGACAGCGAGGCGCTGTAGTCCAGGCTGCGGCACGAGAAGATCGCCCGCATGCGCCACCCGGTCGGCGGTCGGGCGAGAAAGTCGCGCCAGAGCTCGATGCGCTGTTCGTAGTCGGCGGCGTCGGTGTGCGGGATTTCGTTCACCGCGTCGAGCAGCAGGAGCAGCCGGCGGCCGCGCAGGATGTCGGCGAGCGCCGGCAGATCGGGCGTGCGGCGCGCCCATTCGGCCGTCAGCCAGTCCCCCGGCAACGGCAGCGCTGCGCCGGGGTTCGCCGGCCGGTAGCGGTTGAGCGGCACGAAGAAGGTGATGACGCTCTCGTCCGCGTCCGCGTCGGCGTCCGCACTCGTTGTGCCCTGAGGCTCGCCCTCCCCGCCGCCGGCGCGCAGCGTAGCGCAGGCGAGGTCGAGTTCGAGCCGGCGCAGCAGCGTGCTCTTGCCGCAGCCCGGCGGCCCGAGGACGACGAGCGCCGGCGCATCGACCGCGGCGGCGAGCACCTGGCGCAGGTCGTCGAAACTCTGCGGCTGCGCCTGCCAGCGAACGCCTTGCGCGTCCTGCCCCTGATCGAGCAGCAGCGTCAACCGCGTGAAGCGCTTGTTCAGCGCGTGCCGCGGCTGCGACCATTCGGCGATGCGGCCGAGGCGGTATTCGTTGAGGGTGCGCGGCGAATGGGCCAGGATCTCGGCCAGCGTCTCGCGCGCCAGCTCGGGAAAATCGAGCTCGGCCGACGCGTGCCGAGCGAGGGTGCTGCGCAGCGTGCGCAGCGGGGCCGGCACGTCGTCAGCCGGCCCCGGGAAGGCGGGCGGCGCCACCGCTGCGGCGCTGGCGGAACGCCCTGGAAAGCGGGGCTCGGTCTCCGGCTTGCCGCGCTCCGGGCGAACGCCGGCGAGCAGCACCCGCTTCGCTTCCGCCTCGTCGAGCCCGACGAGTTCGATGGCGCCGATCGTCGCCAGCAGTCCGGCAGGTTGGCAGTCGCGCACGCGCACCGAAAGCAGTCTTTGCCTGGCGCCGGCCGGGTCGAGCCGGAAGGCGGCGGCCCATTCGGCAGAAGCAAAGGACGCCGCCAGGTAGCCTTCGGAAAGCACGGCGATCGTCCGCTGCGCCGTTTTCGTCGCGTCGTCCATATTGAGGACGAAATTGCCGCCAGGTGGGAAGTCCCATGGTTGAAAGACGACGCGATAGCCATCGGCCTCGAGCTGCCAGGCAATCCACTCGGCCCAGTCCTTGTCGGCCTGAGTGAAGCTGATGAAGAAATCGGTTGACGGGGTGGCCGGCGCGGCGGAATTCATCGTGGACTCGGGCGAAGAGAAAGGCGCAAAGCGGAGAAAGCGGCACGCGCCGCGTGGCGGAGAGCGGGCTGTTCTCGCCGCTCGCGCCGATGCGGCATGACGATGCCTACGGCGAGGATATTAGCCGAAAACATCTGCCGCCGGAGCGCGCAGCCGCCCGCAAGAATCAGCGCGTCGTCCTGGGCGTCATCCTGCGCGTCGTGCGGGCAAGGCCTTGCGCCGGGCCCGCCGCGTGTTCACCGCCGCCTTACGGCAGGTCGCTGCGCCGGAACGTCCAGTAGCCGGCCAGCGCGCACAGCGCGCCGATGAAGAGCGGGTAGAGCAGCGCGTAAAGGCGGAAGCCGTCGCGCCCGAAGAGGTCGAGGATGACGTAGGCCGAGGGTCCGAGGACGATCAGTTGCGGGTCGAACATGGCCAGCGCGGCGGTGCGGAAGACCTGCAGCGGGTTGAGCAGCGCGATGCCGACGGCGACTTCCGGCGCGGCGCGGCCCTGGATCAGCAGGCCGAGCAGGATCAGGTCGAGGAAGAGGAGCATGCTCAGCCAGACGAGAAAGGCGGCGCCCTGCGCGACGTCGGTGCTGCGCGCCAGCGTCGAGATCAGCATGCCGATGCCGAGGAAGCACCAGGCGAGCGCGGCGAGCAGCCCGGTGTAGTAGAAGAACATCGCCCACGGCACGTCGATCGCCTGGAAGAGCGACCAGACGACGGCGCCGAGCATGGCGGCGAAGACGGGCAGGAAGATGACCAGGTAGCGGCCGAACAGCTTGCCCCAGAACCACGCGGCGAGACCGACCGGCAGCGCGAGCAGGTACTCGTAGACGCCGGCCTCGCGGTCGCCGGCGACCGAGCGCACGGTGGTGATGAGGACGAAGACCGGCAGGATGGCCATGGTCAACTGGATGTAGGTGACGAGCAGGCGCGACAGGCCGATGAAGCCGAGAACGCGCGATTCGGTCAGACCGAAGGCGAAAAGCAGCGCGACGATGCCGCCGAAAACCAGGCTGTAGACGAGGAACCAGCGCGCGCGCAGCGATTCGACGATGTCCAGGCGGGCGGTGAGCAGGAATGCGTTCATGCCGGGCTGCTCGGCGCGGGCTGCCGCCGGCTCATTTGCCGCGCGCCAGGATGCGCTGCTTCATTTCGCCGTAGCTCAGGCTGCCGTCTTCGGCGTTCGCCTGCGCCGCGAACTGGTAGCCCATCGGACTCTTGCGACCCGCCAGGTAGTGCGCCTGGCGGGCGTCGAGCCAGGCCAGCGTGCGCTGGTCGGCGACCCAGTATTCGAGCCTGGCCGCGTTTTCGTCGAAGGGCTGGCGGGCGAGCCAGAAGACGGCGCAGCCAATGTCGTCGAACTTCCAGACCTTGCCCGCCGGGTCGCGAATCTGCGCCGCGAAGCGCCGGTCGCTGATCACCATGCCGCAGCGCGCGTCGAGGTCGCGATCCCACTTGATGTCGACCGGGCCGTGCTCGGCTTCGCGCGCGCAGCCGGCCGCGAACGCCGCCGGCAGCAGCGCCGGAGCGAGCGGCAGCAGCCGGACGATGCCGACGAAGCGCCGGCGCTTCATGCCTCTGGCGGCGGAATTCGCCGGTTCATTGGAGGACGACCGCCGGGTCGAGCGCGTGCATTTCGATGCGCGCGAGCAGCCCGACGTAGCGCGCGACGACGCCCATGAAGCGCAGGCGGTCGGCGCCGGCGACCGTGCCGTGCCATTCGAGGCCGGCGCGCCGATCGGCAAACTGCCAGGTGGCGAGCGTGCGGGCGATCGCCGCGTCGGCGCGGGTAAAGGTCAGATGCACCTGGAAAAGCGCCGCCAGCGCGCCCTCTTCGGCAACCCGGTCGTCGAGCACGATGCGCCCGGTGTCGAGTTCGACGACGCGGTTGACCAGCGGCGCGACTTCGTCGAGACGGTGGCTGGAGATGATCATCGTGCTGCCGGCGAGGCGCTCGGCGAGCAGGCTGAAGAAGGTGTGCCGCGCTTCCGGGTCGAGGTTGGCCGCCGGTTCGTCAAGCACCAGGACCTGCGCATCGCGGCCAAGCGCGATGGCGATCAGGAGCTTCTGTTTCATGCCGCCCGACAGACGGTTGAACGGCCGCGCCCGGATGGCGTCGAGTTCGAGGCCGAGCCGGCGCGCCACGGCGTGAATTCGCTCGGCGTCCGAACGACAGACGCCGGCGGCAAAGCCGACAAGCTGGGCGACCGGCATCTTGAGCGGCGGCGGCAACTGCGGAACGAAGCCGATCTTGCCGAGGACGAGCGTGCGCTCGTTGCGCGGCTCGCGCCCGTCGATGGTGACCTTGCCCTGGTGCGTGTATTCGCCGAGCAGGCAGCGAATCAGCGTCGTCTTGCCGGCGCCGTTCGAACCGATCAGCGCGATCCGTTCGCCAAGGCCGATCTCGAGGTTGACGCCGTCGAGCACGCGTTGCTTGCGGAAATCCTTGCCGACGTTGTCGAAACGTATCATGCGCAATCTTGTTCAGAGCAGGCGGTCGAGGCCCTTGACCGAAAAAACCAGCGCGCCGCTCGGACAAACATCGACGCAGAGGCCGCAGCGCGTGCAGTCGGGGCCGATCGGCTCGCGCAGCTCGGCTGCCCTGCCCTTGATGACGACATCGAGCACGTGCGGCACCAGACAGACCTTGCGGCAATCGCCTTCGTGGAAACAATTTTCGAGCCGGTACTCGATACGCAGCGGCGAGACGGCGCCGACGATACCATAGGTCAGCCCGATCGGGCAGACGTAACGGCACCAGGCGCGCCGCGAATAGACGACTTCGAAGACGAGCAGCACGAGCACCCAGCCCAGGGCGAGCGACGGGCCGTAGATCAGCGCACGCGAGAGGATTCCGGTCGGCGAGATCGTTTCAAAGACGGTGTAGCCGCTGATCAGCGCGAGCAGCGAGAAGACGACCCAGAAAATGCTGCGCGCGCCGCGGTGGAATTCGTGATCGCTGACCCGTTTCTTCGCCACCAGTTGGAGGTGCAGCCACTCGAACCACTCGGCGACCAGGTGGTACGGACAGACCCACGAGCAGAACGAGCGCCCGCCGAGCGCCACCCAGAGAACGAAGACGGTCACCGTGCCGATGAACAGATTGACGATGACGTGCTTGTGGGCAAGCATCACCTGCAGCGCCGAGTTGAGGTCGATCAGGTGAAAGCCGACGAAGCGCGAGGCGGTGAGCGATCCTTCGAGCATCTGGATGTCGAGCCAGAAGGAGAAGGTGAACAGCAGGTTGACCAGGATGAGAACGAGCCAGCGCCGGTTGCGCCATTTGTGGTTGACCAGTTGGTGATCGTGCGCGTGTTGCTTGAGCGCCGCGAAGTCGGCCTTGGTCATTCGTTTCAGGCTGTGTACCTGGCGCGCTGCCGGCGAGATCACCGGCGGTTTCTGCGGCGCGGCGCCGAAGAGGACGCGCAGTGCTTCAAGCTGGCTCATCCGGCGCTCCACGCGGCGCGTTGATCGACGACGATCGCTGCCGTTTCGAGCGGGCAGATCATCTCGCAGACGCCGCAGCCGACGCATTGTTCGAGCACCTGCGGGCGATAGTGCTTCTGCCCGTCGGGGCCGGTCGTTTCCTGCAGGTAGATGGCGTCCTTGATCGGGCATTCGCTGACGCACAGGTCACAGATTTCGCGTTCGTAGGGGTGTTCGCGCACGGCGATCGGGCGCCAGCGGTCGATCGCGCTGTAGCGCAGGCGTCCGGTGAAGTCGGCGCCACGCGCCTGTCCGCGGAAGCCCTTGCCCTGCACCGCCAGACACGTCTCGGGCCGCGCCAGGCGGGCGACGCCGATACGCTCGCGCAGATTGAGCGTCGGCTCGGCGTCCTTTTCCTTCGCCTTGAGCACCGGCGCGCGAGCGAGCGGCATGCCGGGCCGCGTCGGCAGCGTCGCCGGTTTCTTGTAGGTCAGCGAGCCGGTCGGGCACGCCAGGATGCACTGCACCGCGTCGCAGGAAAAGTCGCACGCCTGCCGGCGCGCGTCGATGTACGGAACACCAAGCCCGAAACCGGCGTCGAGATCGTCGAGTTTGATCGCCGCCACCGGACAGACCTGCACGCATTGGCCGCACTTGATGCACGAGGAAAGGAAATCGCTCTCCTCGAGCGCTCCCGGCGGGCGCAGGCGAGTCTTGCGCGCAGTCGCCACCGGAACGTAACCGAGCATCGCCAGGCCGAGAACGCCGCCGATCAGAAAGGCCGAACGGATGAAACGGCGCCTGTTCGCCTGCTTGCGCACCGGCGCCAGCGATCGTTTCGCTCCTCCCGGGGCCGCAGTTTCGTTCGTCGCGGCGGCCGGCTCGAGGTCGACGCCCGACTGATCCTTGCCTGGCTGGTTCATTCGCCCACTCCCGTGTGGCGCGCCGGCGTCCGCGTGAACGCCGGCTGCTCGTCGCGCAGGAGCAGCACCGGCGTCGAAAACGGCGCCAGACGTTCGAGGAAGTCGAGCGTTTCCATCATCGGCGCGTTGCGGAAGAAGCGCGCGTAGGGCACTTCCATCCACAACTGGTCGGCGTAGGCGTACAGCTCGTGCGGGCGGTCGCCGATCGCGTCGTGGTCGCGGTCGAAACCCTGATAGTCGTCCCAATAGTTGTTTTTCCAGACGTTGTGGCGCGCGCTACCGGCGTCGCCCATCGCCACCTGCGTCAGGTTGCCCTCGAAGACGTTGCCCTCGATCAGCGTGCCGTCCTTGTCGGCAAGAAAACTCATGCCGACGCCGTTGTAGGCAATGCGGTTGCGGCGAATCCGGATCGTGCTCTCGGGCTCGAAAGGCGACATGTCGAGCCCGATGCCGACGCCGCAGTAGATGATTTCGTTCTCCTCGACGAGCACGTCCGAGGCCTCCTTGAAGCCGACCGCCATCCCGGTCGGCCCGTTGGCGTGCGAGAAGAGATTGCGCCGGATCGCGCCGCCGCCGGAATACATGACGTAGACGCCGACGGCGTTGTCGGAAAAGCGGTTGCCTTCGACCAGATTGTTGGCGGCGAACATGAAATGGATCGAGTAGCGGCTGCGCTTCGCTTCGTTGCCCAGATAGCGATTGTCGTTCGAGTACCAGGCGACCATGTCGCGCGCGTCCTCGATCATGTTGCCGGCGATCAGGTTGCGCTGGCTGTACCACAGGCGCAGGCTGTCGCCGCGCGTGCCGAGGTCGAAAGGCTTGGAGCGTATCCGGTTGTTGCGCACGACGTTGTCGTTCGACTTCTTGAGGTCGATGCCGAACAGGCAGTCGTCGATCGTCAGGTCTTCGAGCACGTTGCGGTCGCCGCGTACGTTCAGGCAGGCGTCGTCGGTGTCGTGCGACGCCCCGGAAGCGGTCAGGCGAACGCCGCGCAGCAGCGAATCGTTCGCCGCGAGGATGAAGACCGTTCCCTTGCCGCCGCCGTCTATCGTCACCTGCCCGCCACCGTCGATATGCAGCGGCTTGTTGACGACGACCGGACCCGAGTACCTGCCCGGCGCCAGCTTGAGCAGCGTGCCGGCAGGTGCGGCATTGACCAGATCCTGCAGGAAAGGCAGCCCGGCAACGTGCGCCACGAGAGGAATGCTCACCGGCTGGTCGATGCCGCCCCAGCCGGCGTTTCCCGGCGCCGCCCGGCCCGGCGGCGCGGCCATTCCGCCCAGGCGTTCGTCGCGCGCTTCATTGTCCGCGTTGCGCGCTGCATTGGCCGTGTTGCCGCCGCTGCCGCGCGCGCCGCTGCGCAACAAGGCGGTCAGCGCGTCTTCGGCGTCCCCCGCCAGGGGCAGCGCCAGCAGTGCGAAGCCGCAGCTCAGGCCGGCGGCGAGCAAACGACGCAGCATCGGCCGCTTACTCCACACTTCCCTCGCGCAACTGCCGGCGGCGGATCAGCAGCGCGAGCAGCAGGCAGATCATCACGCCGACGAGCATCGCGTAGCCCCAGTAAGGGTAGGAGTAGGTCGAGAACTGCGCCACCTTGCCCTCGCCGAAAACGGTCGGCATGAAGGGCTTCAGCGTAAAAGCGCCCCAGGGGTGCATGTTGTGCCCGAAGAACCACAGCCAGCCGGCGTAGGTGATCAGGAAGTAGATCGGCAAAAGCGCCGGGATCAGCGCGAGAACGAGCGTGAACGCGGGCACGCGGGCAACGCCAAGAACGATCAGCAGCATGGCGACAAAGGTGGCGCCGATCACCAGGTGCGTGATGCGCGTGACGTTCTCGCCCCAGCCGCGGATTTTTTCGGGCTCGTTGAAGAAAGTCGCGGTCTCGCTGACGTAGTGCGCGACGTGCGCCTGCAGTCCGCCGAGCGCGTACTGGTCGACCAGCATCCAGGCGGCGACGGCAAGAAAGCCGGCGCTCAGCAGGCGCACGCGCGCCGCTCGCTGCGGCAGCATGAAGCCGATCAGCATGACGGCGAAGAAGGCAAAGAAGAACTTGGCCAGCGGTTTCTCGACCGGCGCCCCGGTGGCAATCGGAAACATGCCGACGTAGTGGTTGATGGTGTTCATCTCGTGCACGCAGTCGAGGCCCTGCGCGCCCTGGTTGACGTCCTTGCCCTTGTCGGTGATCGGATTGTACCGCTCGTCTTCGTGCGAAATATCCTTCTGGATGATCTCGCTCGCCATGCGCGACCCCTTACCGGCGGCGCTGCAACCGTTGAAGACGCCGTTGAAGTGGAAATGGATGCGGATTCCGTCGGGAAAGGCATCCGGCGGATAGTTCGGGGCGGTCAGCGAGACCCACCAGATCGGCGCGAAGTACGCGCCGATCATCAGGGCCGTCGCCACTGCGCTGAGCAGGGCGACGATCCGGTTCGGCCCGGCAAAGGGGTTTGCCGACATCCTACTTCTTCTTGGCTGGCGCCTTGGCCTTGCACATGTTGCCGGGCATGACCAGGCTGGCCTGATAGGCGGAGATGGCAACGAGTTGATCGTTATTGTATTTCTTGATGATTCTGACCATGTCCGGGTTGGCGTTGCGGCGATGGCCGTCGCGAATCTCGGTCATCTGGCGGAGCAGGTACTTGTAGTGCTGACCGGCGATCACCGGATAGAACTTGTCCTTGACGCCCTCGCCGTTGGCGCCGTGGCATTCCTTGCATTCCTTCTCGTAGAGATCCTTGCCGGTCGCCAGTTGCTTGTCGGCGTCCTTGCCTTCGTACTTGCCATGTTCGGGCGGAATGCACAACTGTTCGATGTACGCAGCAACGTCGGCCAGTTCCTGCGGGTCGGTGAGCGTCGCAGCGAACGGGTACATCGTCGGATTGTCGCGCAGGCCGGCGCGAATGTCGGCCATCTGCTTGATCAGCACCGTCGTATGCTGCCCGGCGAGCTGCGGGAAGGTACCGTCCGGACGCCCGGCGCCCGACGGCAGGTGGCAGGCGCCGCAGACTTCGTACGCCTCCTCGCCGCGCTTGCGGTCTCCCTTCAGCTTCAAGGCCTCGATCTTCTCGCCCTCCTGGGCGTTCCACTTGTAGTCCTTGCTCTCGATCCCCTGCGTCTTCGGCGCCGGTGGGCCGGCCTGTACGGCACCCGCCGCGAACATCGCCAGCGCCGTCGCCAGTATCACTTTTTTCATTGTCTGCTCCCTGCTGTGTGAGAAGTCACTGCGGCTGATCCGCTCGGCCGTCCGCTCTTCGCTGCGCGCCATCGGAAAGTACGCCCGACGGCCGCGCGCCGGCCGTCGGCGGGCGGCTCAGGGCTTGAGCTTCGAGACGTAATCGGCAAGCACCTTGATCTCTTCGTCGCTGACCAGGTGCATGACGCCCTTCATCGCCGCTGAATTGCCGTTGGCGCGCGCGCCGCTCTTGATGTCGAGCATCTGCCGTTCGGCGTACTTGGCGTTCTGCCCGGCGATCTTCGGGTAGTCCGGCAGCAGCGCCTTGTTGCCCGCCGGGCCGTGGCAGGCATTGCAGGTCTTTTCCGTGTACAGCTTGGCGCCGTCGGCCGCCAGTGCCGGCGCCGCCGCCAGCGCCAGCAGGGCGAGCAGTACGATCGGTTTCTTCATCGCTTTTCCTTCCTGGGAATGAAACGGGGAACAGGATAGTCCTGCTCCCCGCTGATCTGCCTTGAGATGAATCAAGAGCGCTTACTTCACCTTCTTGGCACCGTTCTGCTCGAGATACGTCTTGGCGCGCAGGCCGAGGTCGGCCGCCTTGACCTGGTATTGCCAGATCTGCTCGGTCCACAACGCGGCGTTGTTCCAGTCCTTCTTGCCCGCTGCTTCGTCAGCCTTGCTCTTCGCGTCCTTGATCTTGCCCAACTGATCGACTGCGTCGTCCATCATGTTGACCACGTCCGGGAAGTCCTTGTAGTTGACGCTGGTGATGTAACCGACGACCGAGTCGATCACCGCCTGCGTATCGGCCACCTTCTTCAACTGCGCCTTGTAGTCGGCTTCGCTGTAGTTCGCGCCGGCTGCGCCACCCGCCTTGCTCGGCTTCCAGCCTTTCGGCTTGACCAGCAGGTAGCCCTGCATTTCGAGGTGCAAGGCCGAGCAGAACTCGGTGCAGTAGTACGGATAGACGCCTTCGCGATCGGCCTTGAACTTGACCGTGACCGTCTTGCCAGGTTCGACCGAGGCATGCACGTTGTAGGTCGACACGGTAAAGCCGTGCGTTTCGTCCTGCGCGCGCTCAAGGTTGGTCAGGTGGATCGTCACTTCGTCGCCGACCTCGGCTTCGATCGTTTCCGGCGTGATGTGCGAGCGGATCAGCGTGCCGAAGACCTCGATCTTGTTGCCTTTCTTGACCGTCTTCTCTTCGCCGGCGCGCACGGCTCCCGGGTGCGGCTTGTCGGTCCGGCTGTCGGTGCCGACCTTGTAGCGCACGCCCGGCTTCAGCTTGGCGGCCTCGATGGCGACGACGTAGTGCGGCTCGCCAAGCGGCAGCGGCATGTCGTACAGGAGCTGCATCTTGTCGTTGCTGATGTCGATCAACTGGTGGTTCTGCGGGTGCAGCGGGCCAACCGGAACGAAGCGGTCGATCGCCAGTTTGTTCAGCGCGATCAGATAACGCCCTTTCGGATCGACCGAGTCGCCTTCCATCGTGACCAGGTGACCGATGTTGTAGTGCACGCTGATCTTGTCAAGCACCTTGCCTTCGCAAAAGTTCCACTTGGCAACCTGCGAATCGACGTAGAGCGAGGTGTAGGCGACGCAAGGCTTGGCGTCATACTGCGTATGCAGCGGACCGAGGCCGAGCTGGACCTGCGTGTGCAACGCGTCCTTCATGCCGATCACCGGGATGCCGTAGGCGTCCTTCGACTCGAACTTGCCGGCCTTGATCGCGGCCTGGATCTTGTCGAACGAGTAGACCGAAACGTGCGTGTCGAGCTTGCCGGAAACGGTGATGAACTTGCCGTCCGGGGTGACGTCGACGCCGTGCGGCGACTTCGGTTCGGGAATCAGGAAGAGGATTCCTTCCTTGATCGCCGTCTCCATCATCAACACGTCGTGCCCGTTGATCTTCTTCGCCTTGCCGGCAGCAACCAGTTCGGCCGCCTTCTTCCAGTTGATCACGTGCAGGTAGTCGGTGTCCTTCGCCGAGCAGCCGGCTTCGTACGGTGGACGGCCTTTCTCGATGCCACCGACGTAGCGCTCGGAACAGAACGAGTTGGTGAACGACCAGCCGTCGGACGGCCCCTTGCCGGCGTCGCTCAGGTCCTGGCTGTACGGCGGCAGTTCAAGCGAGAAAGACTGCTTCGGGTTGATGCGGCCTTCCTTGCGGTCGAACTTCCAGTAGGTGACGCCGCCGCGGTACTTTTCGTTGAACTCTTCGAGCGGATAGAACTTCTTGTTTTCCAGCGGCGTGGCGTACTGCGCGGCCTCGATGATGTATTCGGTGTTCGGCGTGACGAAAGCGCCGCCGTGTTCCGACTTGAAGATCGGGTTGACGACGATCTGCTTGGTTTCGAAATCGCGCAGGTCGATCACCGCCAGCCGCGGATTGGCCTTGTCGTTGATGAACAGGAACTGACCGTCGTACTTGCCCTGCGTTTCGGAGATTGCCGGGTGGTGCGTGTCGCCCCAGGTGATGTCCTTGCCGTCGATGCGCCCCTGCGCGAGAACGGCCTTGGAGTTTTCGTCGAAACCGTAGCCCTGCCAGGGTTCCGGGGTGAATACGCCGATGTACTTGAGGATACGCATCGACGGAACGCCATAGACGATCACCTGACCCGACTGGCCGCCGGACGAGAAGGCAACGAACTCGTCACGCTTGCCGGTCGGCACGTAGGTCTTGGCGGCAGCCAGGAGGTCCTGCTGCGAAAGATTGCGGCGCTTCAACACGTCCTGCAGCGATTCGGCAGACCCGACGCTGCCCGCCGCGGCAAGGCCGATCCCTGCCGTCAGCAGCAGCGACGCAAGCTGCCTGGTACGCATTTTCATCTTGACTCTCCCTCTGGTCATTGGGGTGGTCCCTTCCTTGATGCCCACGGTCATTGTCTCGGCAGCCACCCCGAATGATGGCGATGACCGCCTCCTCGCCCCCACCGCCGGTTCCGCCGGACGACAAGGGAGGTTTCTCGATCGCCGGCGCGAGTGTCGTCGTGCTGCCCGTGCGACACGACGCGGCTGCGGCAATGTGTCGCACATTGTGCGGAGATGCCGACTGCGATAATTTGACCTACGCTAAAATTATCCGCAGCGCCTGCCGGCGGCCGGTGCGCCCCGGCAGTCCGCTACCTGGCGGCAGTCGCGCTTTGCCACCGATCAACAATCCGCAGACCATGATCAGAAACCTGGCGCTTGACGCCGCCCTCTTGCTGGGACTCGCCGTGGTCGGTTTCGCCGGCTACAAGCTGGCTCCGCTGCTCGAACCGCGGACCGATATCGCACTGCCGCTGTCGACCTGCGACCTTGCCCGGCAGACGTGCACAGCCAGCCTGGCGGACGGCGGGGAGGTCGAACTGTCGATCGAGCCGCGCCCGATCCCGGCACTCAAGCCTTTGCTGGTCAAAGCGAACTTTAGCGGGATCGAGGTGCGCAAAGCCGAAATCGACTTTGCCGGCACCGAGATGAAGATGGGCTACAACCGCCCGCAACTGGCGAGGCAGGCGGAACGCGAGGGAAGCGGTAGCCGCTTCGCGGGGAATGCCAACCTGCCGGTGTGCATTACCGGCGGCATGGAATGGGAGGCGACGCTGCTCGTCGATACCGGCAAGGCGGTCATTGCGCAACCCTTCCGCTTCCTCGTCGGGAGCGACTGAGGATACCTGCTTGAAGATACCTGCTTGCGCGCGCCGCCAGGGTGCTTAGCCGGCTATCGATCAGCGCAAGCCGCGGACGGCGGCGCGACCGGGCGCGTACGGGGAAGAACGAACGGCTTGCACGGCTGCTCTGCGCGCCCGAGCGGGCCAGCCTGCCGCCTTACCTTGCCTTACTTCGTCTTACTTCAATTCGCCGTACCGCGACTCGTATTCGGCCATCAGCTTGTTCAGCAATTCAGCCAGACGCTTGGCGGCAAACGGGCTCATCACGATGCGGTGCGCCAGTTCGATCTCCATTTCCGGCTGGCTGCGGTCCCAACTCGCGTTCAGTCCGAAATTCATGACAACTTCTTCACGCGTCGAGTTGGCGTTGGCGAAATTGACATAACTGCTCTTCAACTGCTCGACGTTCCACTTGACGCGTGTACCCGCCGGCTCGGGTCTTTTTTCTGCGGACGCTTCAGCCACTGCGAACTTCCTTTCGACTCACCAGAATCAGGGAAAAATATCGTGCAGGCACCACCCGTTACTTTGCCTGCGGGGCCGAGGGGAGACCATCTCGGCATCGGTCAAGCAGGCTGCCTTCAAGCGGAGGACGGGAGGGCTGTTGCAGGAACGAACTGACCGGGCCCTGCGTGTGCAGGACCCGGTCAAGTTTTCTACCGGCAATCAGGCCTTGCGATTACGGCGGGCAGCAGCCAAACCGAGAACGCTCAGACCAAGCAGCGCCAGGCTGCCCGGCTCAGGAAGCGAATCGCCCTGGATGTCGTTCGAGCCAAACATCGGATAAACCGCGCCGCTCACCGGGTCGACAATCGGATTACGCAGCAGCTGGAACGACGACGTAAAGAGGAAATCGGCCGTGTCGAAGGTCGGCGCCGCCGAGGTCTGTACCGGGAAGGTATCCGTGTCGAAACGCGGTCCTGCCAGACCACCGGTAACGTCGAGGAAGCCGCGACCGTCGCCCTGGACACCGACGACGATCGGAGTCGGATCCGAGTGCAGCGTGCCGCTGCGACCGCTGGTCACGTCGTAGCTGGTGTGCGCCGACAGGCTCAGCCACAACACACCGTCGGTAGCCGTGCTCGCGCCGCCGAGAGCGGCGAAGTCTGGCGTGTTGTCGACATAGACATTCAACCAGCCACCGGTGAAGGTGAATTGGCCGCCGCCCGTGTTGGCCAGGCTATACCCACCAAACTGGTAGGTCAGTTCGCAGCCAGCCGCGTTGCAGAAGTTGTTCTGGCCGTTGATCGCGTTGATCCGACCGAAGCCGGTGATCACATCGCCGACATTGACGGCGATGGTCTCGTACATCTGGTCGGTGGAGGTGAAGTCCAGCGGATCGTCTGGATCCCAGACCACACCGCCGACATTGATGTACGCGGCGTTCGCTTGACCGACAAGAAGCGCCAGACCGGCAGCAATCATTGTCATGGAAAATCTATTCATCTTGAAGTCTCCAAATAAAGAATGCGGTATGGGAAAAGCACTCCGCCGATCTGTGGATCTTCCGAAGCCGTGCCTTGCCACGCTGCTTATTAAGCAAGGACCTTGCCAGCTTCTGAGCACGTTCCACAACACCATGGTTTTAAGGAAAAACTGACAAATCCGGAAAACCGGGAGGGTGCGGCTGTCGCAGCCTATGTAAAAAATTTCGACACTCTTACCCATCTTGACGCGGAAAAACGCTTGTGCGGAAGGGATGCGCATCACCTTTGCCGGTCGCTCATGAAGCGTCCCGCAGCCGCCTTCCCCGCCGGCTGCCCGCCGGATACCGCCGGGCATCGCCGTCAGGACCCACACTGCCAGCAAGCGACGACGTCCAGCGAGCGACGCGCTGCGCGGCGAGGAGCAGCACCGCCTGGCCGGCTGAGCCGGTCAGAACTCGCAACCTCCTCAGCGTGCTCGCAGGTATTCGGCTACCGGTCGCCGCCCACTCCACACCGGCGAGTGAGGTGCGAAGCCCACCCTGAAAATCATCAGCGGAGCAAGCTCGCCGACGAGATCCCGCCAGCCATCGGCCAAGTCTTTCTGCAAAGCGACGGGGATCCCGTCCAGCACGCTGGTCGCATGGCAGGCATAGAGAGCCGCAGCCGGCAAGGGCTGCAACACTCGCCCATGCCCGGTGACAACCAGCCACAGGCGCTGAAACGCTCGGCCAGCGTCGAGCACCGACTGGTCATCCGTCGCCGCGACCGCGAGCAGCCCGAGGTGCGGCGCCAACCGGCATGGCAGTGCGCACGACCGAATACCGAGCAGATGGTGCATCCCCAGAGCATTTGCCGACCGCGCCACCGACCAGTGACGCAACAGGGCGAAAAACGGTCTGAGCGGCGCCTCGACGCCTAGACTGCCGGGCGGCAACCCCTCGGAGCAACTGCTCTGCCAACCGACATCGAAGCGGATGGCGGAAAAGAGCTCCTCGTGCAGAAGACGATTGCGAAAACGTTCGCTTTCGGCACGACGCATCAAAGATATGGCCTGCCTTCGTCGACCAGGCTCATCCAGCCACACCAGGCGGACGCCAGAATCGGCGCGAACCGCTGAATCCAGCGCCTGCAGTTCCTGTTCGTTCATGCGCGGGCCACGAAAACGGACTTCGCGGCAGGTGTGCCGGCGCGGAATCAGTTCCCACAGCGGATCGACGGGGATAGCCTGCTGCACCAGGCGAAGATTGGCCAGCAGATCGGCCCGGGCGCGCTCGGGCAACAGCGTCACCTGCACGCTCACACCATAGCGACTGGCCGCGATGCTCAGGTTCTCCAGAACCGCACCCAGCGAGAGGAGAGCGAGGACGCGCTTGTAGCCCCCTGCCGGCGGCAGTTCACCTTCACCATAAAGGATTTGAATCGCCTGCTCGGCCACCCGGAAGAAAAGTCGGTGCCGGTTATCGGCTGAAGGCGCCATGATCGCGGCTTCGAGAACACGCAGGAGTTCCTCATCGCTGAAGACGGCCATGTCAGTCGATCCCCAGTTGGCGACGGGCGATCGCAATGGCCAACCGATTGAGCGGATTGCGGTTGCCGCCGGGTCGCCAAGTGTGCGCCAGCTTGTTCCGATAGCCGTCGAACTGGATGGCATGAGGTGCCGCCCACACCTTGCCCCGCCCGAGCAGAATCTTCAGCGCCTCGGTGCCGGCGACGCCGGCGCACAGCATGCACGCCATTGGCGTCGACGGACCCCTGTGCGTCCGCAGGTCGACCCGCGTCCTGTCCATCAGGTAGTGACGGTGCAGCAGCGCGGGCGTCAAACCGACCAGAAAGCGAACCGCCTTCTCGAGCTCGCTGTGCCCCGCCACCTGAAAATAGTCCTCAAAACTCATACCACCAGGCACGAAATTCAACAAAGCGGCACTCATTCCGATTGGCGCAACCGTAACGGCTGGGATGCCATTCTTGTCGCAATAGGCAAAAACGCGCTCACGCGCGGCAAAGGCAAAGAAGTCCAGGCCGTCGACATACGCGTCAACATCCTTGAAGAATACCTCGAGATTGTGCTCCTGAACCCCGTCCGGATGCAGCACCAGGTCGCACTCCGGGTTGATATCGCGCGCCATGTCGGCGAGAACCTCGACCTTTGGGCGCCCCAGCGACGACACGCTGGCACCTGCCTGGCGATTGAAGTTAGCCAACTCGAATCGGTCGAGATCGGCGATGTTGAAGCGCCCCACGCCAAGCCGCGCCAGTGTCAGAAGATGAAACCCACCGACGCCGCCCAATCCGGCAATCGCCACCCGCGCGCCGCGCAGGCGCTGCTGTTCGTCCTCGGTAAGCCAGCCGATGTTCCTCGAAAAAGCGTGGTTGTAATCGAACGCTTGCACCATGAAGCCTCTACATTTAGTATCGGCCGGTGAGTGGGGGGCAACAGCCCGTCCATTGCCACCGGACGCCGACTGACCAACGTCATGATTCATCAAATTCACGGCCAAGACAATCACCCGTCTCTGAAACTGTTCTCATGAACTGGGAAGCAAGCCCTAGCCGACTCGAAACGAACATTACAGGCAAAGAACGCTTGCTGCCAATAGCCGGCGTGCTTCGCGACCTTCGCCTGGCGGCCAGAAACCTCCTGCGCAACCGGCAGAGAACGCTGGTCGCTGTCGGCACGGTGGCCTTTGGCATCGTCGCCTTTCTGCTCGCCGGTGGGTTCATACAGTTCATTTTTCACGACATGCGTGAAACGACGATTCACTCACAACTTGGTCATATCCAGATCGTTCGCCCGGGTTATTTCGATAAGGGAATCGCCGATCCCTACGCCTTCCTGCTGCCCGGACAATCCCCCGAGCAAAAAGTCGTCGAGAAGACAACCGGCTTTGCCAGCCTGGCGCCGCGCCTCGCATTCAGCGGCCTGATCAGCCACGACGAGGCAACCATCGCTTTTGTTGGCGAGGGCGTTGACCCCGAACGCGAAGAACGCCTGAGCAGCAGCCTGACGCTCGTCGAGGGGCGCAAGCTTGCATCGGCAACCGAGCGTGCAGCCATCCTCGGCGAGGGGCTGGCGCGCAGCCTCGGCGTGCGCCCCGGCGACCAGGTCATCCTCCTGGCGACCGCCGCCACCGGTAGCGCAAGCGCGGTGGAAGTCACCGTCGCGGGCATATTTGCGACGACCTCGCAGGAATACGATGAACGCGCGCTGCGTATCCCCATAACGGTGGCAAGAAAGCTGATGAAGGTTTCCGGCGCGACCGCGTGGGTGATTCTACTCGACAAGACCGAGGATACGGTAGCCGCCGCCAGCCACCTGGCAAGCAGCCTCGACGCCAAGAACTTCGAGGTCGTTCCCTGGACCGCGCTGGCCGATTTTTACAATAAGACGGTTGTCCTCTTCTCCAAACAGGTCAGTGTGGTCAAATTCATCATCGGGCTGCTGATCGTGCTGACGATTTCCAACACCCAGATGATGTGCGTGCTCGAGCGGACAACCGAAATCGGCACCAGCCTGGCAATCGGCCGGCGCGGACACGACGTGATGATGCTATTTCTCACCGAGGGGGCCTTGGTCGGATTGCTCGGCGGTGTCGTCGGCGTCGTTGTCGGCTACACACTGGCCACCCTGATCTCGGCCATCGGAATCCCGATGCCACCTCCACCCGGTATGGCACACGGCTTCATCGGGCAGATTCTGGTCAGCCCGAGCTTGGCGTTCGACGCCTTTTCGCTGGCCGTACTCACCACTCTGGTTGCCAGCGTCATACCCGCATGGAAGGCCAGCCGGATGAGTATCGTGGACGCGCTTCGACACAACCAATGAGGATACAACTTCCGGGAAGCTGGGGATTTGCCCTGCGCAACGTGTTTCGTCAGAGGCTGCGCTCGGCAGCGACCGTGGCGGCGATCAGCCTGGGAGTGGCGGGGCTCATCCTGGCGGGCGGTTTCGTCCAGGACATTTTCGTGCAACTTGGCGAAGCCATGATCCATTCACAATCGGGCCACTTGCAGATAGCGCTGCAGGGTTATCGCGAAGGGCGAACGCGTGCGCCGGAAAAGTACCTGATCGACGAGCCAGAACAAGTGAGGCGCGAGATCATGGCACGGCCAGAAAAGCCGATGGTCCTGGTGCGCCTGGGCTTTGCCGGAATGATCAACAACGGGAAGCGTGACCTCGGAGTCATCGGGGAAGGCGTCGAACCTGCCGGAGAGGCCAAGCTCGGCAGTTACCTGCGTTACGTCGAAGGGCGCGCGCTGGCCGACGATGACGAAGACGGAATCGTTCTTGGTCAAGGAGTTGCGCGAACACTTGGCCTGAAGGCGGGGGATCGCGCAACGCTCGTCATCAGCATGGCGCAGGGCGCGGTCAACACGCTCGACTTCGAGGTGATTGGCATTTTCCAGAGCTTCTCGAAGGAATTCGACGCGCACGCGGTACGTATTCCACTGCTCGCAGCGCAGAAGCTGATGGATACACAGTCTGCGCATGTGCTCGTCGTCGTCCTCGAGCAGACGGAAGACACGGTGCGAATGCAGTCGACGCTGCGCCGCGAACTCCAGCCGCGTGGCTATGACGTGATCGCTTGGCGCGAGCTATCGGACTTTTACGACAAGACCGTACAGCTTTATGACCGGCAATTCGGCGTGCTGCGCTTCATCATCCTGCTCATGGTCCTGCTCAGCGTGGCCAACAGTGTCAACATGACGATCTTCGAGCGAACCAAGGAGTTCGGCACGCTGCTCGCCCTCGGTAACCGACCACAGGAGGTCTTCAGCTTGATCATGTCAGAGAGCGTTCTCCTGGGATCAATCGGCGCCCTGCTGGGAGTCATCCTGGGCTGTCTGGCAGCGACGCTGCTGTCCGCGATCGGGATTCCGATGCCGCCGCCGCCAAATGCCAACATCGGATATACCGCGCTCGTGCGGCTCGTCCCGCTCGACGTGCTGACCGCAGCCGTCATTGGTTTTCTGGCTACCTGCCTGGCCGCCGTCGCACCTGCACGAAGGGCATCCCGCCTGCCCATCGTCGACGCGCTACGGCAGGGCAACTGAATGCTCCGGCGGCGGGGTGCGCCCGGGATGAGGCGACCGCCGAGCCAGAGAACAATCGCGCCGTCCACGACGAGGCGGGGAAGGAACCCAGTCGGCGGTAGCGCGTTCGTTACACGCTGCCCGGAATCCCTGCCCCGTCGCTGGGCCGCTAGTTCCTGCGCACGCGCTGCCCGGCGAATACTGCCAAACCGAGCAGGATAAGAGACAAGCTTCCCGGAAGAGGAAGCGCCCTGAGAGCATTTCGTGCAATGATCTCGTGCCCCTGGGTCGTCGGATGTATTGGATCCCAGAACAGATATCCGCTCGGGTTGACCGGATTACGGGCGAGAGCCAGCGGAACGGTGAGATTGTCGAACCCGTAAGCGAGCGGGTCGGCCTGAATCAGGTCGAAAGCTTCGTCGACGTAAACCGGGTAGAGCCTGGCCCCGAAAGTCGGATCAGCGCTCAGCGCCGCCAACAAGGCAGCCAAGCGCGTGTTGAACTCGCCGGTCAGGAACG
>WBZM01001534.1_pt1 | contig 20585 bp, 17 predicted proteins | sample 5204271 | NCBI WGS metagenome assembly WBZM01 (sample SAMN12344346, study PRJNA552823) | activated sludge metagenome | biome: Activated sludge suspended growth; feature: Nitrification reactor; material: Wastewater; isolation source: activated sludge from nitrification reactor of wastewater...
GTGCGCGGGCAGGTGTGGGGCTCGATCTGGCACGGGACGATGGAGCAGGACGGCTTCCGCCGGGCCTGGCTGCGTCAGGTGGCAGTGGCCGCCGGGTCGGAGTGGGTGCCCGACGGGAGCGCGCCCGGATTCTCTGCCCGCCGTGAGGGGATGATCGACCTCCTCGCCGATGCCGTCGAGGAGCACCTCGATGTCCCCGCGATCATGCAGCTGGCCCGATGAGTTCCCCCACTGCCGCAAAGGATTCCGTGCGACGCATCGAGATCATCGGCATCGGCCTCGGTTCCCCCGACCACCTCACCGGGCAGGCGGTCGCCGCGATGCGTGAGGTCGACGTCTTCCTCGTCGCCGACAAGGGCGAGGTGAAGTCCGAGCTCGTCGAGCTGCGCCGAGCGGTGTGCGAGCGCTATCTCGAACCGGGCTCTTACCGCTTCGTGACGGTTGCCGACCCGGAGCGAGGGCCGGATGCGGAGCGTGACCGTGCGGCCTACCGCGAAGGCGTCGACGCCTGGCACACCGCCCGGGCCAAGGCCTACGCCGATGTCATCGCCGCGCTACCGCCGGAGACGGTCGTCGGCTTCCTCGTGTGGGGTGACCCGGCGTTCTACGACAGCACGATCCGCATCGTCGACGCGGTGGCGACCTACCTCCCGGTGCAGCGGCGTGTGTATGCCGGGCTGTCCGCCGTGCAGGTGCTCGCCGCCGAGCATGGCATCGTCCTCAACGGCATCGGGCAGGCCATCCACGTGACGACCGGGCGACGGCTGGCCTCGGATTGGCGGCCCGATCTGGGCACCGTCGTCGTCATGCTCGACGGCTCGCTGCACTGCCGTGAGCTCATGGAGCGCGAGCCCGAGCTGGTCATCCACTGGGGCGCGAACCTCGGACTGCCGAGCCAGCAGCTGCGCTCCGGGCGACTGGCGGACGTCATCGACGAGATCACGGAGGTGAGGGCCCAGGTGCGTGCCGAGCACGGCTGGGTCATGGACGCCTACGCCCTCTCCCTGCCGGAGTCCAGGGACGGTACTCACCAGAACCGGGTGTAGTCCTCACCACTGGCGAGGTCGGACCAGAAGTCGACGTGAGCGCACTGCGCTGGCCACGGCTTCACCCCGTGGGCGAACTCTCGCTGGAAGTAGTCGACGATGTTTGACCCGTAGCAAATGACATCGCTCCGATAGACCGAGAACACCGGCAGCTCGACGGAGCAGGCGCCGCGAGCATGAAGCGGTGTGCGTAAACGGGGATCAGAAGAGGCACCATCTCAAGTCGCCGACCCGCTTCTGCCAGCGCCAGCTGGGGCGTCCCTGGTCGGGGCCCCCAGTGCGGCGGCCAGAAGGAGTTCTGTTCCACGTCGAAGAGCAGACCTTCCCGAGGCCAGGCCAGCCTTGCTCGGATCGGCTCCTCGTCTCCGTGTGCCCAGTCGATCCACTTGGCACCCTGCGGGACGGCCTGCATCAGAAGGTCCCTGTGGTCAGGTCCGAACGCAATGCCGTAGCGCGCCTCGACCTCTGACATCTGGGTCAGCGTGAGACCGTCCGCGAGGGGTACGCCAGCCGCACAGCATCATGACCGCAGTGTCAACGAGGGCACTCATGCATCAATCGAGCCACTGTTCCCCGGCTGGGTCTGAGACGTCAGAGCGTGGGGTGCCTCAGCGACTCGGGAGTGTGTACCGAACATGTCAAGGGTATGCTGTAAACATGTCTACATCGGTGGTGAGCTTCCGGCTCGACAGTACCCTCAAGGAGCGGCTGGACGCCCTCAGCGCGACCACCGGGCGCCCCGCGGCGTACTACGTCCGCGAGGCCGTGATGGAGCACCTCGACGAGCTCGAGTACGCCTACGAGCTGCGAGGGGAGGCCGAGGCCATCCGTCGCGGTGAGATCCAGACCGTGCCGAGCGCCGACCTGGCGGCCGAGCTCGGCTCATGACCTGGAGCGTCGAGTACGCCCCACGCGCAGCAAAAGCCCTTCGCAAGCTCGACCGGCAGGTGGCCCGCCGCATCTTTGACGGTTTGGAACGCCTGGCGTCCTTGGACGAGCCGACCGCGTCGTGCACGGCCCTGGGCGGTCCGCTTGCCGGACTGTGGCGCCTGCGCGTCGGTGACCATCGTGTCATCCTCGACATACGCCGCGACGAGGTGGTCATCATCGCGATCGACCTCGGCCACCGCTCGGAGATCTACACCGACTGATCGGGCGCTATTTCGAGGTGCGGGCGACCAGGGCGCGCATGGCCAGGCCCTGGCGGAGCATGCCGGCGGCCAGCGCCGCACCCACGCCTTCTCCGGCCCGAACTCGGAGGTCGACGAGCGGCTCGAGACCGAGGAGCGTGAGCACCTCGGCATGGGCCCGCTCGCGGCTGCGGTGGCCGGCCACGAGATGCGCCTGCACCGGCGGCGCCATACGGGCAGCAAGGGCGGCCGCGACCGACGTGGCGAGGCCGTCGAGGACCACGGGGGCGCCCTTCTCCACCGCACCAAGGACGACGCCGACCAGGACGGCGATCTCCGGCCCACCCAGGCTCGCGAGCAGCTGCTGCGACCCGGCGCCGGCGAGGTCCCCGGCGCGAGTCAAGGCTGCTGACACGATCTCACGCTTACGCTCCATGATCGCGGCGTCGGCGCCGGCACCGAGACCGACCGCTTCCTCGACGCTGAGCCCAGTGAGAGCGGCAGCGAGCGCCGCCGCCGGCGTGGTGTTGCCGACGCCGGCCTCACCGAGGAGCACGATCCCCCGCGCCCCCACCTCGGCGCCTACGGTCCGGCCGGCGGCGATGAGACGTGCTGTATCTGCCTGCGAGAGAGCGGGACTGCTCGCGAGGTCGCCCTGCGGGTCCTGCACCCGCGCCGCGACGGCGCCCTCGACTGCTCCCCCGAGCACCCCGGCGTCGACGACGACGACCTGCGCGCCCGCCTGCTGGGCGGCCACCGCACCCATGGAGACGCCGGCGACCGCCGCCTGCGTGACATCGCGGGTCACGTGCTGGCCGTACGCACTCACGCCGAGCCCGGCCACCGGATGGTCCGCCGCCGCGAGCACAAGCGTCGCCCACGGTCCACCCGAGATCACCTGCTCGGGCAGCGAGGGCTGCAGCGCCACGGCCCGCGAGAGCGCGCGGTCGAGCACACCGAGGGCTTCCGGGGGCGCCAGCAGGTCATCAGCGGCGTCGGTCGCCGACGTCAGGCGCTCCGGGGCCGGGCCGCGCAGGTGCGAGACCGGCGCGGCGAGCACCGGGCCATCCCCCTCGGGCCAGCGGTCACGGAGCAAGACCTCCTCGAGCGGCAGCCGCGTCGACCAGGCAGCGCGCTGCAAGCCGGGCTCCGGCGGGCGCTCGTCGGGCCAGCCCAGACAAAGCCAGCCCAGCGTCTCGACACCCTCTGGCAGGCCCAGCAGCGCGGCGAGCTCGGCCGGCTCGAAGAGTGTCACCCAGCCCATCCCGAGGCCGTAGGCACGCGCGGTGAGCCACATGTTCTCGATGGCGCAGGCGCACGACCACATGTCGGCGTCGACGAAGGTCGCACGCCCCAGTACACCGGTCGCCGGAGTGCGCCGGTCACAGGCCACGACGAGCCCGATCGGGGCCTCTCGCAAGCCTTCCAGCTTGAGGTCCAGCAGTCGCGCCGCGCGGTCGTTCGTCAACAGCTCGGCCTGCGCGAGCCGCCCGCGGTCGGCCATCGCGGCAGCCCGGTCGCGCAGTCCCTGGTCGGTGACGACGATGAAGCGCCACGGCTGGCTGTGTCCCACCGACGGCCCGAGGTGGCCCGCGCGCACGACCTGCGTGACGAGCTCGTCGGGCACCGGGTCTGGCCGGTACCGGCGTATGTCGCGGCGCCCCTCGATCACCTCGTCCAGGGCCGCAATCGTCTCCGGCGAGAAGGCCCAGCCGTCCGGCGCCTCGCGACGCTCACGCGCCGAGGTCGCGTCGCCGACCTGAGGCACCGGCCGCGGGAAGGAGCCCGTCATACCGCTCACTCCTCCAGGTCACCCTCGATGTCGAGGTACACCTGCTGCATCGCCTCGAGCAGCGCAGCGTCCGGCTCCTTCCACAGGCCACGGTCGCGGGCCTCCGACAACTTCTCGATGATGCCGCGCAGCGCCCACGGGTTGGCCCGGCGCATGAACTCCTGGTTGGCCTCGTCGAGGACGTACTCCTGGGCGACCGCGTCATACATCCAGTCCGGCACCACACCCGCGGTGGCGTCGAAGCCGAAGAGGTAGTCGACGGTGGCGGCCAGCTCGAAGGCCCCCTTGTAGCCATGGCGCTGCATCGAGGCGATCCACCGGGGGTTGACCACGCGCGCACGGAAGATCCGGTTGGTCTCCTCCTGCAAGGTGCGGGTGCGCACCGACTCCGGCGCGGTCGAGTCGCCGACATACGCCTTCGGGGCCTCACCGGTGAGCGCGCGGATCGTGGCGACCATGCCGCCGTGGTACTGGAAGTAGTCGTCGGAGTCGAGGATGTCGGACTCGCGGTTGTCGACATTCTTCGCGGCCACCTGGATGCGGCGATAGCTGCGCTCCATGTCGTCACGCGCCGGGGCGCCGTCGAGATCGCGACCGTAGGCGAAGCCGCCCCAGGCGGTGTAGACCTCGGCGAGATCTGCGTCATCGCGCCAGTTGCCCGACTCGATGATCTGGAGCATGCCGGCGCCATACGAGCCGGGCTTCGAGCCGAAGATCCTTGTGCGAGCGCGGCGCTCGTCGCCATGCTCCTCGCGGTCGGCGAGGGCGTGGGCGCGCGGGAAGTTCTGCTCCAGCGGCTCGTCGAGCTCGACGACGAGGCGCACCGCGTCGTCGAGCAGGGCGATGACGTGCGGGAAGGCGTCGCGGAAGAAGCCGGAGATGCGCACAGTGACATCGATGCGCGGACGGCCCAGCTCCTCGAGCGGGATCGGCTCAAGGCCGACGACGCGACGCGACTGGGCGTCCCAGACCGGTGTCACTCCGAGGAGCGCGAGCACCTCACCGATGTCGTCACCGCTCGTGCGCATGGCGGAGGTGCCCCACACCGAGATGCCGACCGAGCGCGGCAGCTCGCCCTCCTCGTCGCGATAGCGGGCCAGCAGCGACTCGGCCATCGCCGAGCCGGTCTGGTAGGCCAGGCGCGAGGGGATGGCCTTCGGGTCGACGGAGTAGAAGTTGCGGCCGGTCGGCAGGACGTTGACGAGGCCGCGCAGCGGCGAGCCGCTCGGGCCGGCGGGGACATAGCCGCCGTCGAGCGCGTGCAGCACCATCGGCAGCTCACCGGAGGTCTGTGCGAGGCGGGGCACGACCTCCTCGCAGGCGAAGCGCAGCGAGGCGATGACTCCGGCGTGGTCGATACTGCCGGCGTCGATGCCGCTGTCGGACAGGGTGTTTGCGACGAGTTCGTCGATCCCGTCGACGCTCCAGTGGGCGGCCCCAAGGCCCTCGACGAGAGTGCGGGCCAGCGCCTCCACGCGGTCGGTCTCGGCGGAGGTCGCGCCCTCGGCCGCCAGTCCCAGCGCGGTCCGCAGGCCCGGTATGCCGTCGGTGCGCCCGCCGAAGACCTGTGTCGCCCGCAGCATCGCGAGGACGAGCCCGGTGAGGACACTCCCCTCGGGGGCCTGCCCCAGCACGTGCAGGCCGTCGCGGATCTGGACGTCCTTGATCGCGCACAGTTGGTAGTCGATCTGGCCGACGAGCTCGTCGAAGGTCTCCTCGGTCGGACGGTCGGTGAGCCCGAGGTCCTGGTCCATCTTCGCGGCCTGGAGCAGGGTCCAGATCTCGCCCTGGAGCGCCGGCGCCTTGGCCGGGTCCATCGCCGAGACATTGCCGTACTCGTCGAGCAGCTGCTCGAGACGAGCGATATCGCCATACGACTCGGCGCGCTGCATCGGGGGCACGAGGTGGTCGACGATCGTCGCGTGGGCGCGCCGCTTGGCCTGGGTACCCTCGCCGGGGTCGTTGACGAGGAACGGGTAGATCACCGGCAGCGAGCCGAGAGCGGCGTCCGGGCCGGAGGCGGCATCGAGGGCGAGGTTCTTGCCGGGCATCCACTCGAGGTTGCCGTGCTTACCGACGTGGACGATCGCGTGGGCCCCGAACTCACGAGCGATCCACTGGTAGGTCGCGATGTAGTGGTGCGTCGGCGCGAGGTCCGGGTCGTGATAGATAGCGATCGGGTTCTCCCCGAAGCCGCGCGGGGGCTGGACGAGGATGACGACATTGCCCGCCCGCATCGCGGCGGTGACGATCTCACCCTCGGGATCGGTCTGGGTGTCGACGTAGAGCTCACCCGGGGCCTCGCCCCAGGCCTGGGTCATGGTGTCGCGCAGGGTTTCTGGAAGCTCGGCGAACCACTCGCGATAGGACGCGGCGGGAATCCGCACATGATGCTCGGTGAGCTGGCCCTGCGTCAGCCACTCGGGGTCCTGGCCGCCGGCAGCGATGAGCGCGTGGATGAACGCATTGCCCGCGGTCGTGTCGGCGTCCTCGCCCTCGATCGGGGGCAGCGGGTCGAGCCCGGGCAGATCTCCCGGGGCGCCGAGGTCGTAGCCGGCGTCGCGCATCGCGCGCAGTAGGCGGATCGTCGAGACGGGCGTGTCGAGGCCGACGGCATTGCCGATGCGAGCGTGCTTGGTCGGGTAGGCCGAGAGGATGACGGCGATCTTCCGCTCACTCGCAGGCGTATGACGCAGACGGGCGTGACCGAGTGCGATGCCGGCTACGCGCTCGCAGCGCTCCGGGTCGGCGACATAGTGGGCGATGCCGTCCTCGCCGGTCTCCTTGAAGGAGAAGGCCGTCGTGATGATGCGACCGTCGAACTCCGGCACCGCGACCTGCGTTGCGACATCCAGGGGGGACATGCCGTCGTCGCTCGCCTCCCACTCGGCGCGTCCCCATGTCAGGCACAGTCCCTGGAGGATCGGGATGTCGAGGGCCGCGAGCGCGGCGACGTCCCAGGCACCGTCGTCCTCTCCCGCCTGCGCCGTCGCGGGGCGGGTGCCTCCGGCGGCCAGCACGGTGGTGACGATCGCGTCATACGACCCGAGGTGAGCGAGGAGCTCGGGGGTGGCATCGCGCAGCGAGGTCGCGAAGACGGGGACCCCCTGCCCGCCCTGACGGTCGATCGCGTCGGCGAGGGCGTGCGCGAAGTCGGTGTTCCCGGCGGCCTGCTGGGCGCGGTAGAAGAGCACCGCGACGCGCGGCCGGGTGGCGCCCCCGGCGAGAGCGGGCAGCCCGGGGCGCTCGAGCGCGCCCCACACGGGCAGCTCAGCCGGCGGCTCGAAGCCCTCGCCGGTGAGCAGCAGGGTGTCCGAGAGGAAGGCGTGCAGGTGGCGCAGGTTGTCCGCGCCACCGTGGGCGAGATAGCGGTGCGCCTCGTGGACGACACCGGGAGCGACCGTGGAGAGCTCCATGAGTGCGGCGTTCGGGGCCTGCTCGCCCCCGAGGACGATGACCGGCTTGCCGGTCGCGGCGATGCGTCGGAACCCGGAGCAGAGGTCCTGCGGGGAGCCGAGGATGCGGGCGATGACGATGTCCGCGCCCTCGATGGCCGCACCCATGTCGGTGTGGGAAGGGCGCGCGGGGTTCGCCCAACGGTAGTCGGCGCCGCTCGCCTTCGCGGAGAGCAGGTCGGTGTCCGAGGTGGACAGCAGGGCGATGGTCGGCATCGAGTGGTGCTCCTTCGGGGTCCGCGCCCGTCGTGGTGAGTCCGCGCCGGACCGGAGGTTCAGCGCGGCTGCGTTGACGTTCCTGACTCACCCCGGCGCAGGTCCGAGGCTCACAGTGGCGGGACCGTCCCGGACTTGCACCGGATTCCGTCGCGTCAGCCACCGGCAGCCTACCGGCCGCACGGCGCGTAGTCTGTGCGCCGTGCCTGCCCGCCCGATCCTCGACCGGTGCCCGAGCGCACTGCGTCCCTACACGTCCAAGGACGGAGCGATCGTGCGCGCGCGTGTGCCCGGAGGCGAGGTGGCCCTCGACGCGCTCGACCGCTTCCTGGCCGTCGGCGAGCGCTGGGGTGCACCCTTCGTCCAGCTGACGACACGCGCCAACCTCCAGGTGCGGGCCCTCCCGGACCCCGTGCCCGATGAGGCGGTCGCCGCCGTGATGGCGACCGGCTGGTTCCCTTCGGCGAGCCACGAGCGGGCGCGCAACATCCTCAGGGACCCGCTGGCGAGCCACCTGCAGCCGGTGGTCGACGCGCTCGACGAGACCCTGTGTGCGACACCGGAGCTCGCCTCCCTCCCGGGCCGATTCCTCTTCCTCGTCACCGATGCCTCCGGGGTCGCGCTCGACCAGCCGTGGGATCTTGCCTGGCGGCGTATGGCGGACGGCTCGGGGCAGGTGCTGGCCCGCGGTCCACAGGGAGTCTTCTGTCGACCTTGCGCGCCGGAGCGGGCGCCGGAGGTACTGACCGGGCTCGCGGCGCGCTTCCTCGGCATACGGGTCGAGCGGCAGTGGAACGTGCGCGATCTCGGCCCCGACAGCGACTTCTTCTCGGAGCTCACGGCGACCACGATCGCTCCGGCCGAGCCGCTGCGCCCCGGCCCAGTGGCAGGCAGCGATGCGCTCATCGCCGGCCTCCCGCTCGGTCTGCTCGACCGCACCGCCCTCGACGCACTGCGCGCGGTGACCGATCAGGTGACGCTCACCCCCTGGCGCTCGCTCCTCGTGCCCGGCGGTGCCGCGCACACAGAGGCGCTCACCGCCGCGGGGCTCAGTACCGCACCGGCTCAGGTCTGGAGCCACCTGTCCGCCTGCACCGGTGCCCCCTGGTGCGCGAACGGGCAGGCCGATGTCATGGGCCTCGCTCGCGAGAGCGCCCGGCTGGTGCAGCGGGAGGGCCGCGCCCTGGCCCGCAACGTCCACCTCGTCGCCTGCGAGCGCCGCTGCGGAGCGCAGGACGGTGAGCTCGTGCTGCTCTCCCCCACCGATGTGACCGATGCCGTCGGCGTGGCCGACGCCCTGACCGAAGGACACCGATGACGAGCGAGCAGCCGCGCCCGCCGACGCGCCGCTTCGACTATGTGACCGACGGCCAGGAGATCTACCGCCGGTCGTTCGGGATGATCCGCGACGAGGTCGCCGATGCGCTTGCCTCGGGTGAGGTGGGCCCCTGGGAGGGCCACGCCCTGGCCGTCGCCACCCGGATCGCGCACGCCGCGGGCGATGTCGGCGTGCTCACCGACCTCGCGATGAGCGACACCGTCGTGACAGCCGCCTATGAGGCTCTCGTGGCTGGCGCCCCGGTCATCACCGACTCACACATGCTCGCCTCCGGCGTGACTCGACGGCGACTGCCCGCCGGCAACGAGGTGCTGTGCACCTTGCGCGACCCGCGGGTACCCGCACTGGCGATGGAGTGGTCGACGACCCGTGCGGCGGCCGCGGTCTCGCTCTGGCTGCCTCGCCTCGAGCGCTCCGTCGTGGCCATCGGCAATGCCCCGACCGCCCTCTTCCACCTCCTGGAGGTCCTGCTCGACGGCGGTCCGCGCCCCGCCGCCGTCATCGGCCTGCCGGTCGGCTTCGTCGGCTCGGCCGAGTCCAAGGAGGCCCTCGCGCAGCACCGTCTGCCCGATGGCGGCCAGGTGCCCTGGCTCGTCGTTCGCGGCCGCCGCGGCGGCTCCGCGATGGCCGCCGCTGCCATCAATGCTCTCGGCACCCCGGACGAGCTGGCATGAGCACCGGCCTCGAGGCCCACCCCTCGCCCTACGCGGCGGAGGCCGGCCACCTGTACGGCGTCGGCGTCGGCCCCGGCGATCCCGGTCTCATCACGCGGCGCGCGGCCGCGCTCATCGAGAGCGCGGACGTCATCGCCTACCACCAGGCACCCAAGCGTCCCTCCACTGCTCGCACCATCGCCGCAGAGCTGTTCTCCGACAATGTGATCGAGGAGGCGCTCGCCTATCCGGTCACGACCGGCACGACGAGTCACCCGGGTGGCTACTACGGGGCGCTCGCCGACTTCTACGACGAGTGCGCGCAGCGTCTCGCCGCACATCTCGAGGCGGGCCGCAGCGTCGTCGTCCTCGCGGAAGGCGACCCGCTCTTCTACGGATCATTCATGTACGTCCACGACCTGCTGCGCGAGCGCTTCCCCACCGAGGTCGTGCCTGGCGTGACCTCCGTGGCGGCGGCCTCTGCGGCCGCGGCCGGTGGCCTCACCCGGCACGAGGACGTGCTCACGGTGCTGCCGGGGACCCTGCCCGTCGAGGAGCTGGCCCGCCGCCTCGCCGACACCGATGCCGCCGTCGTCATGAAGCTCGGGCGGACCTTCGCCGACGTCCGCGAGGCGCTGCGCCAGGCCGGCCTGCTCGAGCGCGCGGTGTACATCGAGCGCGCGAGCCGCACTGACCAGCGCGTGCTGCCGGCCGCCGAGGTCGACCCGGCGAGCGTGCCCTATATGTCCGTCGTCGTCGTGCCCGGGCTCGACCGTCGCGCCGACGCCGCAGGCCGGGCGCGGCCGAAGGCTCCTCGTCATACGGAGCCGGGGCGTGTCGGGACGATTCATGTCGTCGGGCTCGGCCCGGGCGGCGACGACCGCACCAGCCCGGAGGCGAGCGCGGTCCTGGGCCGGGTCGCCCACGTCATCGGCTATGCGCCCTATGTCGCGCGGGTGCCGCAGCGCCCCGGGCTCACCCGTCGCCCGAGTGGCAACACCGTCGAGGTCGACCGCGGCCACGAGGCGCTCGAGCTCGCTCTCGCCGGAGATGATGTCGCCGTCGTCTCCGGTGGCGACGCCGGCGTCTTCGGCATGGCGGCGGCGGTCTTCGAGGCTGCCGAGACCGATCCGCAGCGCTACTCCGTCGTACCCATCAATGTCGTCCCAGGCATCACGGCGGCGCACGCCGCCTCGGCCCTCGCCGGAGCCTTGCTCGGCGCCGACCATGCTCTCATCTCGCTCTCCGACCGCCTCAAGCCGTGGGACGTGCTCGTCGACCGACTCACGAGCGCCGTACGCGCGGATCTCGCTGTCGCTCTTTACAATCCACGCTCGCGCACCCGACCCGACCAGTTCGGGGAAGCCCTCGTCGCGGTACGCGCGGTGGCAGCCCCTGAGCGCGTCGTCGTCGTCGCGCGCCATGTCGGGCGCCCCGAGGAGGAGTTGCGGGTGACCACCCTCGGCGAGCTCGACCCGGAGACGGTCGACATGGGGTGCCTCGTCGTCATCGGGGCGAGCAGCACGCGGGTCTCCTCGACCGGCCGGGTGTGGACCCCGCGGTATGTCGACGAGCGTCCGGCGGGCGAGAGCCACGCGAGCGACGGCGGCTGACGTCTCAGCCGAGCACGCGCCGGACGTCCTCGACCGTTCGTGGCAGGGCCATCGGGTCGATCTCGCGCCCGAGCCCACGCAGGAGTGCCACCGGCCACGGCAGGCCGAGCCGAGCCTGCCGCAGCAGCGCCTCGTCGGCGAGCAGCTTGCCCGTCATCCCCTGCACGATCTGACGGTCCGCCACGATGGCGACCTCGTCGGCCCACTGCCAGGCGAGGTCGACGTCATGGGTGGAGAGCACGACCGAGGCGCCATGCGCCTCGAGAGCGGTGAGGGCCGAGCGCATCTCGACGACGGCCGCCGGGTCGAGGCCTGCGGTCGGTTCGTCGAGCAGGAGCACGCGCGGGCGCATGGCGAGAGCGCCGGCGATGGCGACCCGCTTGCGCTCACCGAAGGAGAGCCGGTGGACCGGCCGCTCGGCCAGGTGCACGACGCCGAGCACCTCGAGCGCCTCGTCGGCGCGCGCGCGAACCTCCGCCTCCGGCAGGCCGAGATTGTGAGGGCCGAAGGCGACATCCTGGTAGACCTGCGCGGAGAACAGCTGGTCGTCGGGGTCCTGCAGCACCAGCTGCACCTGCTGGCGGTGCCGGTTTAGTCCAGCGGCATTGTGGCGCAACGCTTCCCCGTCGACGCTGACCTGCCCGGACGACGGACGGTGGGCACCGGAGAGGCAGCGCAGTAGCGTCGTCTTGCCCGAGCCGTTGGCTCCGAGCAGCGCCAGGCGGGTGCCAGGAGTCACGGCCAGAGACACACAGTCGAGGACATCGGGGTTGCCCGGAAAGCCCGCGTGCAGGCCCTCGACGGCGAGCACACTGTGGGCGACGGGCTCCTGCCGTTCAAGCCGGTGGGTCATCGCGCGCCTCCCATGAGGAGGGACCACCCGGCGAGTCCGAGCAGCAGCATCCCGGTCAGCGCCAGGAAGCGCCGGTCGACCGGGTGGTCGACGGTGAGGCTACGCAGCGATCCGCTGGAACCACGCCCGGCCAGCCCCTCCTCGAGGCGTCGCGACTGCTCCCAGGAGCGCCGCAGCGTCGCGGCCGCGAGCATCCCGAAGGAGCGCCGGGCGGCGCCGGCCGTGGCATAGCCCAGCCGCGCCGTCTGCGCCTCACGGATGGCGCCCACCGAGTCGAGCAGGGCGAAGAGCATCCGGTACATCAGCGCCGCGATGTCGACGATGGCGTCCGGCACGTGCACCCGGCGCAGGGCCTCGATGATCGACAGCAAGGACGTCGTGCACGCGAGGAGCAGCATGGCTGCCGCGCCGGCGGTCGAGCGCACGACCACCAGCGTGGCCGTCATGAGCCCGGATCGGGTCAGTGCTCCCGGCCCCAGGCGCACGATGTCATCGGCCCCTGGAGCCGCCGAGAAGGTCACGACGATGGCGAGCGCGCCCAGCAGGGCGAACGTGAGCGGACCGGCGAGCGCCAGCAGGTAGGTGCGCCAGGGGACCCGGGCCATGAGCAGCGCCAGGGCGACGATGACCACGAGCAGGCCGCCGGCCACCCAGACCGAGCGGGCCGTCACGGCGAGCAGCAACATGCCTCCGGAGAGCAGCACCTTCTCCGCGGTCGAGCGCGACCGCCAGGGCCCGCTCCAGGCCGCCTCGTCCAGGGCGAGCCGGGCCATCAGCGCGGCTGCCGAGATGCCGGCCGACGCTCACGCAGCGCGCCCAGGACATAGCCCAGGACGGCTCCTCCGAGCCCGCCCTGCAGGGCGAACATCGCGATCTCCTGCGGCTTGGTCAGGGTCAGGACCGAGGAGAACCACGGGTGGTAGCCGTCGGCGAGGGCTGCCTGTCGGGCCAGGTCGTCGGTGCCGCCGAGGTTCGCACCCAGCCCCAGGCTCACGCCGACGATGATCGCCACCACGAGCACGGCCAGGCCGAGGCTCCACCGCCAGCGCTCAGCCATGGTGGGCCGGCTCTCCGGCCTCCGCGACCTCGAGGGACCCCGGGCGCAGCCCTGGCAGCTCCTCGGCTCGCGCACCCGACCAGCTCGCCAGGGCGCGCACGAGGACGACTCCGATGACTCCCTCGACCACGGCCAACGGCAGCTGGGTGATCGCGAAGATACCGAGGAAACGCTCCATCGACCCGGGGACGCCGCTCACCTTGTCCGGGTAAGCCAGTGCCAGCTGGAAGGACGTCACGACATACGTGATGAGGTCCGCGATGACGACCGCCCCGAAGACCGCGACGGCGTGCGGCGCGCGTCGCAGTAGCCGGTAGACGAGCCAGCCGGCCCAGGGCCCGACGACGGCCATCGAGAAGGCGTTCGCGCCGAGGGTGGTGATGCCGCCGTGCGCGAGGAGGAGCGCCTGGAAGAGCAGGACGATCGTCCCCAGGGGCGCCATGACCGCCGGGCCGAAGAGGACGGTCCCGACCCCGGTGCCCGTCGGGTGCGATGACGAGCCGGTCACCGACGGCAGCTTCATCGCCGACATGACGAAGGTGAAGGCGCCGGCCCCGGCCAGCAGCAGGCGCGACTCGGGGTGCTCCCGCACCTGTCGCACGACGACGCGCGACCCGTGGACGACGAATGGCGCCGCTGCCAGCGCCCAGCCCGCGGCGTGCAGGGGTGGCAGGAAGCCTTCGCTGACGTGCACGCGTGGCACCTTTCTCGGGATGACGCGTCCCGCATGGTCGAGCCGACAGGACGAGTTCCTGACTCGCGGGCTCGGCGGGCTCTGCCTGCCGGCTCACTCACAGTGGCGCGACCGTGCCGGGCTCTCACCGGCTTCCTCGCACCCCGTCGGGTAGGTGGCCCAGACTATCCCAGGCCTCCAGGCTCAGACAGTCCCCGTCTGCGGGCCCGGCTGCGGGCGCACCCGGCTGGAGTAGAGGTGGCTCTCGACGAAGTCCTCGGCCGCCAGCGCCCAGCCGACGAGAATGACGGCTGCCTGGCGCAGGCCGGCTGCCTCGACCTGGTCGGCGATGTCCGCGAGCGTCCCCCGCAGGATCTGCTGCTGCGGCTGCGACACCAGGGAACCGACGACGACGGGGCAGTTCTCGCCGTAGTGCTCGGCCAGCTCGGCGGCTATCCGGCGCGTATGGCGGATGGCCAGGTGCAGCACCAGCGTCGCGCGGGTCGCGGCGAACGCGGACAGCTGCTCGGTGGCCGGCATCGCCGTGGAGTCACGCTGAGCGCGCGTGAGGACCACCGACTGGGCGACCTCCGGCACGGTGAGCTCCCGGCCGATGATCGCTGCGGTGGCGGCGTAGGCCGGCACACCCGGGGTCACATCCCACGGGACGCCCGCGGCGTCGAGACGGCGCGCCTGCTCGGCGACGGCGCTGTAGATCGACGGATCGCCCGAGCACAGCCGCGCGACGTCCTGGCCGGCGGCATGCGCCTCCACGAGCACCGCGGTGATCTCGTCGAGGTTCAGGTGCTGGGTATCCACCAGCCGCGCATCGGCAGGGCAGTGAGCGAGCACCTGCGCGTCGAGATAGGTCCCGGCATACAGGCAGACGGGACTGGACTCCAGCAGTCGCACGGCGCGCAGGGTGAGCAGGTCGTAGGCGCCGGGGCCGGCGCCGATGAAGTGGACGGTCACGTCAGGACTCCTTGGTTGCTGACCACTGGACGATGGAGCGGGCCGGCGTCCATGACAGGAAGCGCCCCAGCGGCTCGGCGCGCTCGACGCTCACTCGGCGTAGGTGGCCCCCGTGGGCGGCCTGGGCGGAGATGACGACGGCCTCGGTCTCCAGGGTGACGGCGTGGACGACGAGACGCCCACCGGGGCGCAGCCGCTGCCAGGCCGCATCGACGACCTCGCCGCTCGCCCCTCCCCCGATGAAGACGGCATCAGGGGCCTCCAGGTCGGCGATCACCTCACTGCTCGCCGCGTGCACGACCTCGACCGTCACACCGAAGGCAGCAGCATTGGCGGTGACACGCGCGGCCCGCTCGAGGTTGCTCTCTACGGCGACGGCTCGGGCTCCCTCCGCCATGAGGCACCACTCGATGCTCACCGACCCCGACCCCGCGCCCAGGTCCCACAGCAGCTGCCCGCGCATCGGCCGCAGCGCGGCGAGTGCCAGGGCCCTGATCTCGCTCTTCGTGATCTGACCGTCGTGGTCGAAGGCGTCGTCCTCCCGCCCCGGCGCGCTGCCGGGCAGCACCCGACCAGGGGCCGTTATCACCTCGAGGGCCACGACATTGAGGGCCGGTATGCCGGGAGCGGTCGCCGCCAGGGTCTCCGCCGTGGTGTCGATGCGGCTCTCGTCATCGCCGCCGAGGTGACCGAGGACCGTCATACGACTGGGTCCGCAGCCCTGCTCGACGAGCCAGTGCGCGACATCCCCCGGTGTATGGGCACCCGCGCTCAGCACGACGAGGCGCGCTGCCGGCGTGAGTTGGCGCCTGAGCGTCGGCACCGGGGCAGAGACGAGCGACACCACGACGGTCTCCTCGGCCGACCAGCCCATGCGTGCCCGAGCGAGGCCGACCGACGAGACGGCAGGGTGGATGCGCACGGCATCGGCCCCGAGCAGCCGCACCAGGGTGCTCCCGATCCCAGAGCGCAGAGGGTCGCCCGTGGCGAGCACGACGACGCCCTCGGCGCCCACCCGCTCCATCAGCCCGGGCAGCGCCGGCAGCAGCGGAGAGGGCCACGACTCCCGCCGCTGACCGCCGACGACCGGCAGGTGCTCGAGCAGCCGGGGTGACCCGATGAGGGTCCGGGCACCCTCGATGAGGGTTCGTGATGCCGGCGGGAGCGCCTCGGGTCCCTCGAAGGGCACGCCCACGATGTCGATCACGCGTGGCACTGTACCCACGTCCAGGACGCGCCCCCTGACCCTGTGGCAGGATGACCACTGCCCAGGCGCGAGGAATACCGGTGTGAGTCCGGAGCGGTCCCGCCACTGTGATCCCGAGAGGGAGAGCCAGGACGTCGCGCGGGGCCACCGGCCCGGACCCGGGGCCGCGGATGAGACTTTGAGATGGGCGTGGTCACCCATCAGGAGGATCCGTGACGCACTTCCCCTTCACCGCCGTGGTCGGCGCCGACGATCTCGAGCTCGCGTTGATCCTCACGACGATCGACCCCGCTGTGGGTGGCGTCCTCATCCGTGGGGAGAAGGGCACCGCGAAGTCGACCATCGTGCGAGCCCTCGTGGACGTCCTTCCCCCGGTGACCACCGTGCTCGGCTGCCGCTTCGGCTGCGACCCCGCCCGTCCGGACTCGACCTGCCCCGATGGCCCGCACGCCGCGAGCGCCCCCACCGGCAGCCGCCCTGCGCGTCTCGTCGAGCTGCCGGTCGGCGCGACCGACGACCGGGTCGTCGGATCCCTCGACCTCGGCAAGGCCCTCGGCGAGGGTGCCGCCACCTTCCAGCCCGGCCTGCTCGCGGACGCGCATCGCGGCCTGCTGTATGTCGACGAGGTCAACCTCCTGCACGACCACCTCGTCGACCTGCTGCTCGATGCCGCGGCGATGGGGCGCAACACGGTGGAGCGCGATGGCGTCTCGGTGAGCCATGCCTCCCGCTTCGTCCTCGTCGGCACGATGAACCCCGAGGAGGGCGAGCTGCGCCCGCAGCTGCTCGACCGCTTCGGCCTCACGGTGGAGGTCGCCGCCAGCCGAGACCCGCTGGTGCGCGCGGAGGTCGTGCGTCGCCGCCTGGCCTTCGACACCGACCCAGAGGCCTTCACCGCGTCGTATGGCGAGAGTCAGCGCGCCCTTGTCGAGCGGCTCGCCACGGCGCGTGAGCACCTGGCCACGGTGACACTGCCCGACTGGGCCCTCTCCACGATTGCGCGGGTATGCGCCGGCTTCGACGTCGACGGCATGCGGGCCGACCTGGTGACGACGCGCGCCGCCCTGGCGCATGCGGCCTGGCGCGGTGCCGAGCGCGTCGAGCGCGAGGACATCCGCGCCGCCGCTCGTTTCGCACTCCCCCACCGGCGTCGTCGCAACCCCTTCGATGCCCCCGGGCTCGACGAGGATCTGCTCGACCGGCTGCTCGACGAGGAGCCCGAACCCGATCCTGAGCCCCCGACGGCGCCGGAGCCCCCGGAGGGACCGGACGGTGGCGGAGAGGACGAGCGACCCGAGCGTGAGGACGACGGGCCCGCTCCCCAGTCGAGTGATCGCCCCCAGGACCGCACCGACAGCGGGAGCGCGCGGGACGCCTCGTCTCAGGAACAGCACGACCAGACGCCCACCGACAGCAGCACGCCGCAGGCCCCCGAGGACACCCACACCCCCGCCCCGACCGGTGTGGCCGGAGCCTTGGCGCCCTTCCGGGTCCGTCGCCTCACGGTGTCCGGGGTCGGCCAGGGCGCGGCCGGCCGGCGCTCCCGCGCGATCACCGGCAGCGGGCGCACCGTCGGCAGCTCCACAGCGCGCCCCGGGCCCGTGCACCTCCCCGCGACACTCGTCGCCGCGGCACCGCACCAGCCGGCACGTGGGCGCGACATCGGTCGTGTCCGGCTCGTCGAGAGTGACCTGCGCACGGCGATCCGGCAGGGCGAGGAGTCGAACCTCGTCCTCTTCGCCGTGGACGCCTCCGGCTCCATGGCGGCCAAGCGGCGCATGGAAGCCGTCAAGGGCGCGGTGCTCTCCCTCCTTCTCGACGCCTATCAACGCCGCGACCGGGTCGGCCTGGTGACCTTTCGGGGCAGCTCGGCCGAGCTCACCCTGCACCCGACCTCCTCGGTCGACGCCGCGGCCCGTGCGCTCAGCGACCTCCCCCACGGGGGTCGCACCCCGCTGGCCGAGGGGCTGCGCACGGCCGCGCGGGTGCTCGAGCTCGAACGTATGCGTGACCGCACCCGCCGGGCGCTGCTCGTCCTCGTCACCGACGGGCGTGCCACCGCCGGCCCCGAAGCCCTCGGCCGGGCGCGGGCGATCGCCGACGCCTGGTCGCGCACCGGGGTGCAGGCCGTGGTCGTCGACTGCGAGACCGGCCGCTTCCGGATGGGCCTGGCCGCTGACATCGCCGCCCGCATGGGCGCCGACTACCTCCCGCTCGGCGAGCTGCGCGAGGGCGCCCTCGTCGAGGCCGTGACCCAAGCCCGGGCGGGCACCTCCGCCATACAGACTCCAAGGAGCGTGGCCTGATGGCCCAGGGACAAGTGACCACCGAGGCGAACGACGGTCTCACGACGCGCCAGCGGCGCAACCGGCCGATCCTGCTGGTGCACAGCGGCACCGGCAAGGGGAAGTCGACGGCCGCCTTCGGTCTGGCGCTGCGCGCGTGGAGCCAGGGCTGGCCGATCGGGGTCTTCCAGTTCGTCAAGTCCGCCAAGTGGCGCATCGGTGAGCAGACGGCCCTGGAGGCACTCGGCCGGCTCCACGAGGAGACCGGCGAGGGCGGCCCGGTCGAGTGGCACAAGATGGGCTCCGGCTGGTCGTGGTCGCGCAAGGCAGGCACGGAGGAGGACCACGCCGCGGATGCCCGCGAGGGCTGGGAGGAGATCAAGCGCCGGTTCGCGGCGGAGACTCACGGCCTCTATGTCCTCGACGAGTTCACCTATGTCATGAAGTGGGGCTGGGTCGATGTCGACGAGGTCGTCGAGGTCCTGCGGACCCGTCCGGGCAGGCAGCATGTCGTCATCACCGGCCGCGATCCCGACCCGCGGATCGTCGAGATCGCCGACGTCGTCACCGAGATGACCAAGGTGAAGCACCCCTTCGACACCGGCCAGAAGGGTCAGAAGGGCATCGAGTGGTGAGCGCCGTGACCCGTCGATGAGACTGCCCCGCCTCGTCATCGCGGCGGCAGCCTCGGGCCAGGGGAAGACGACGATCACCGCAGGCCTGCTCGCTGCACTCACCCGCGCCGGTCACGAGGTCGCTGCGGCCAAGGTCGGCCCCGACTACATCGACCCCGGCTACCACTCGCTCGCGACCGGCCGGCCCGGCCGCAACCTCGACCCCTGGCTGCAGGGCGAGGAGCGCATCCTGCCGCTGCTCGCGCACGCGGCGCTGACGCCGACCCTCGCGGATCTCACCGTCATCGAGGGCGTCATGGGCCTCTATGACGGACGGCTGGCCAGCGACGGCTGGTCCTCCACGGCGCACATCGCGCGCCTCACGCAGTCGCCGATCGTGGTCATCCTCGATATCTCCTCGGCAGCTCGCACCGTCGCGGCCACCGTGCTGGGACTGCGGGAGTTCGATCCGACGATCACGCTGGCCGGCGTCATCCTCAACAAGGCGGGGTCGCAGCGGCACGCCGACGAGGTCCGGCGCTCGATCGAGCAGCTGGGGGTGCGGGTGCTGGGCGTCCTGCCGCGGGACACCGGCGTCTCTGCACCGTCACGTCATCTGGGACTCGTGCCGGTGGCCGAGCGGCCCGAGGCGCAGCGGGCACTCGACCGCCTCGCCGAGCAGACCGCCGAGCTCATCGACCTCGACGCGATCATCGAGATTGCCTCTGCAGCACCGGATCTCGACGTCGATCCCTGGTCCCCTCCGGTGCGCGCAAACGCGTCCGGTCGTATCGTGGCGGTGGCGGGCGGGCGCGCCTTCACCTTCCGATACAGCGAGACCGACGAGCTGCTGAGGGCCCAGGGTCTCGTACCCGTCGTCGTCGATCCCGCCGGCGACACGAGCCTGCCCGCGGGCACGGCCGGCCTCTACCTCGGTGGCGGCTTCCCCGAGGTCCACGCCGGCAGCCTCTCGGGCAACCGTGCGCTGCTCTCCGAGATCCGCGAGGCCATCGCCGCGGGGCTGCCCACCGTGGCGGAGTGCGCCGGGCTCCTCTATCTCGCGCAGGCCGTCGACGGGCACCCCATGGTCGGCGCCGTGCCGGCCACTGCCGCCATGCACCCTCGGCTCGTGCTGCGCTACCGCGAGGCCCGTGGTCCCAAGGACACCCTGCTGACGCGCGCGGGCGAGCTCGTCCGCGGCCACGAGTTCCACCGCACCCGCACCACCCCAGGTCACGGTGCGAACGCCGCGTGGGCCTTCGACGGCAGCGACGATCTCGAGGGCTGGAGCCTCGACCCGGCCGGCACCGGCTCACCCACCCTCCACGCGTCCTACCTGCACACGCACTGGGCCGGCAACCCGGTCATGGCCCAGCGCTTCGCCGATGCCGTGGAGGCGTCCGTCGTCCTCACCGGCACCTCGACCGATGTCCCACGTCTCCGGCAGCATCCTCACGCACTCGGTCCGGCGACCGACCCCGAGATGCCGGTGGAGCTGCTCGACCATCACGGTGACCAGGAGGTGGGCGGCGAGCTCGTCGACCTCGCCGTCAACGTGCGCCTCACCGAGCCACCACGGCATCTCCGGACAGGGCTCCGTGCCTTCGTGCCCGGGAGACCCCGCGGATCATCCGGCGCGACGTCCGGACGGCCCGGCCCGTCGTATCATTGAGCCGTTGC
>WBZM01001734.1_pt1 | contig 20562 bp, 17 predicted proteins | sample 5204271 | NCBI WGS metagenome assembly WBZM01 (sample SAMN12344346, study PRJNA552823) | activated sludge metagenome | biome: Activated sludge suspended growth; feature: Nitrification reactor; material: Wastewater; isolation source: activated sludge from nitrification reactor of wastewater...
GTCGATCGAGCCCATCTCGGTCTCGGCGTGCGCCACCGCGGACTTGATGGAGTCGTTGTCGGTCACGTCAAGCTCCACCACATGGGCGTCGCCGCCGGCGCCTTCGATCTCGGCGCGCAGCGCCTTGAGCTTGTCGAGCCGGCGGCTGGCCAGCACGACACCGGCGCCGGCCGCCGCCAGGGTGCGCGCAAACTGCGCGCCGAGCCCGCCCGAGGCCCCGGTGATGAAGGCCACGCGGCCCGAAAGATCGATGCTGAACGTCATGAGGGAACCTCCACTAAACAAAGAGAACGACCGTTCGATTGTGCCTGTGAACGGCATAAAATCAGTCGCCGGACCGACAGATCGAAGGCGCCGGTCCCGGCAAAATCAAGGCTCCCGTTCAACCGAGACATCCCATGACAAACCAGGAAATTCTGGCCCAGTTCGGCCCCCGCGAAGCAATGGAATACGACGTGGTCGTGGTCGGCGGAGGCCCCGGCGGACTGTCCACCGCGATCCGGCTCAAGCAGCTGGCCGCCGCGGAAGGCAAGGAGATCTCCGTGGTCGTCCTGGAAAAGGGTTCCGAGCCGGGCGCGCACACGCTCTCGGGTGCCATCCTCGATCCGATTTCGCTCAACGAGTTGTTCCCGAACTGGAAGGAACTCGGCGCGCCGCTGAACCAGCCGGTCACCGGTGACATCTTCCTGATGACCACCGAGACCGGCGCAAGCCGCACGCCCAACATGTTCCTGCCGGCGTGCTTCCACAACCATGGCAACTACATCGTCAGCCTCGGCGCGGTGGTGCGCTGGCTGGCGCAGCAGGCCGAGAACCTGGGCGTCGAAATCTTCCCGGGTTTTGCCGCAGCCGAGGTGCTGTACAACGACGACGGTTCGGTCAAAGGCGTGGCCACGGGCAACCTGGGCGTTGGCAAGGATGGCGAGCCCACCGAGAACTTTCAGCTCGGCATGGAGCTGCACGCCAAGTACACCATCTTTGCCGAGGGCTCGCGCGGGCACCTGGGCAAGCAGGTGATCGCCAACTACAAGCTGGACGCGCAGAGCGACCCGCAGAGTTACGGCATCGGCATCAAGGAGCTCTGGGAGATCGACCCCGCGCGCCACACGCCGGGCCTGGTGGTGCACACGGCCGGCTGGCCGCTCGAAGAAGACACCTACGGCGGCTCTTTCATGTACCACATGGAGAACAACCAGGTGGTCGTGGGCTTTGTGGTCGGTCTCGACTACAAGAACCCGTGGCTCAGCCCGTTCGAGGAGTTCCAGCGCTGGAAGACCCACCCGAACATCCGCTGGTATTTCGAGGGAGCGCCCGGCGCCAAGCCGGCCAAGCGCATCTCCTACGGCGCGCGGGCGATCACCGCCGGCGGCCTGCTCTCGCTGCCCAAGACGGTGTTCCCGGGCGGCGCGCTGATCGGCTGCGACGCAGGCTACCTGAACGCCAGCCGCATCAAGGGTGCACACGCGGCCATCAAGACCGGCATGCTGGCGGCCGAAGCGGCCTTCGACGCGATCGTGGCCGGACGCCAACACGATGAACTCACCGCCTACCCCGAGGCGTTCGAGAACTCCTGGCTGTTCACCGAGCTCAACAAGGCGCGCAACTTCAAGCAATGGTTCAAGAAGGGTCGCACGGTCGGCACGATCATGACCGGCATCGAGCAGTTCGTGCTCAAGGGCAACATTCCCTGGACCATCCACCGCGAGAAGCCCGATCACGTCTACCTCAAACCGGCGGCCGAGTGCAAGCCGATCGACTATCCCAAACCCGACGGCGTGCTGACCTTCGACCGGCTCTCCAGCGTGTTCATCAGCAACACCAACCACGAAGAGAACCAGCCGGCGCACCTGACGCTGAAAGATCCGACCGTGCCGGTCAACGTCAACCTGGCCAAGTTTGCCGGCCCCGAGGGCCGCTACTGTCCCGCCGGCGTGTACGAGTTCGTGCCCGACGAAACCCAGGGCGGCGGGGCCCAGCGCCTGCAGATCAACGCGCAGAACTGCGTGCACTGCAAGACCTGCGACATCAAGGACCCGACGCAGAACATCGTCTGGGTGGCGCCCGAAGGCGGCGGCGGCCCGAACTACGCCGGCATGTGAGCGTGCCTCACGCGCTGCCATCCAAAGGGGCCCCAGGGCCCCTTTTTTCGTGGGCTCGGGGACTGTCAGCACCGCGACGGCGCCGCACGGCTGCACGCGGTAGAGTTCCCGCATCCTGAGGAGACACCCGTCATGAATATCGTGATCACCGGCGGCGCCGGTTTTCTGGGCGTGCGCCTGGCGCGAGCGCTGCTGGCCCAGGGCACTCTGTCGCTCGCGGGTCAGGCACCCGAGGCCATCGACCGGCTGACCTTGGTGGACCGCGCGAGCCCGCCCACCGACCTGCTGGCGGATGCCCGGGTCAAGTCCGAGGAGGGCGACCTCAACGCCTTGCTGCAACCGGGCCCGGTCGGCACCGCCGCGATCCCGGCCGGCACTGACCTGGTGTTCCACCTGGCGGCGGCCGTCAGCGGTGAATGTGAAGCCGACTTCGATCTGGGCATGCGCAGCAACCTCGACGCCACGCGCGCGCTGCTGGAGGCCTGCCGCGCCCTGAAGACCCGCCCCGTGGTGGTCTTCGCGAGTTCGCTCGCGGTGTTCGGCAAGGTGCCCGGGCAGGACCTGCCGGTGGTGATCGAAGACGACACGCTGCCCACCCCGCAAAGCAGCTACGGCATCCAGAAATTCATCGGCGAGCAGCTGGTGGCCGACTACGCGCGCAAGGGCTTCGTGCGCGGGCGCAACGTGCGGCTGATGACGGTCAGCGTGCGTCCAGGCCGGCCCAATGGCGCGGCATCCAGTTTTCTCAGCGGCATGATCCGAGAGCCGCTGGCCGGTCAGCGGGCCGCCTGCCCGGTGCCGGCCGACGTTACGGTCGCGCTGTCGTCACCGGGCCGTACGATCGACGGTCTGTTGCGCACGGCCCAGACAAGCGACGCTGAATGGGGACCGCTGACCGCCATGAACCTGCCGGCCCTGCACACCCGGGTTGGCGACATGGCGGCGGCACTGGCGCGCGTCGCCGGACCCGCTGCGACCGACCTGCTGGACTGGACGCCCGATCCCGCCATCATCCGCGTTGTCAGCACCTGGCCCGGCACCATCGCCGCGACGCGCGCCCGCGCACTCGGCTTGCAACCCGACGCCTGTTTTGAAGACATCATTCGCGACTACATGCGCGAAAACCCGGATGCGATCCGTCTGCCGGCCCAAACATAATGAAAGTTGTATGACGACTTTGCGCGCGGCCGACTTCGGGCCCGGACGCGCCCCTTACCACCTGAGGAGACTTGCATGAAATTGAACACACTGCTGGCGGGCGTGAGCCTGGCGTTGGGCTTCGTAGCAGCGGCGTCGGCGCAGACCACGATGAAGATCAGCATTTCCACCGCGCAGAACTCGCACCAGGGCATTGCCATCGACACCTTTGCCAAGGAGGTCGAAAAGCGCACCGGCGGACGCTACAAGATCCAGACCTTCTACAACGGCGCGCTCGGCGGGGAGCGCGAGTCCATCGAAGCGGTGCAGCTGGGCACGCAGGAACTGGCCTTCAGCTCCACCGGACCGGTGCCCAACTTCGTGCCGGACGCCAAGATCCTCGACGTGCCCTTCCTGTTCCGTGACAAGGCGCACGCCCGCGCCGTGCTGGACGGTCCGATCGGCCAGGAGATGCTGGTCAAGTTTGACGCGAAGGGTTTCAAGGCGCTTGCCTGGGCCGAGAACGGCTTCCGTCACATGACCAACAGCAAGCGCGACGTCAAGGTGCCCGAAGACCTCAAGGGCCTGAAGATGCGCACCATGGAGAACCCGGTGCACATCGCGGCCTACAAGGGCTTCGGCATCGTGACCACGCCGATGGCCTTCCCCGAGGTGTTTACCGCCCTGCAACAAGGCACCGTGGACGGCCAGGAAAACCCGCTTTCGGTCATCATCTCGGCCAAGTTCGACCAGGTGCAGAAACACCTCACGCTGACCGGCCACGTCTACTCGCCGGCCATCTTCCTGATGAACAAGGCGGCCTTCGACAAGCTGAGTGCCGCCGACAAGCAGGCGTTCATCGAGGCTGCCAAGGAAGGGACCAAGGCTAACCGCGCCCGCGTGGACGAGGACGACGCCAAGGGCGTGGCCGACTTGCGCGCCAAGGGCATGACGGTGATCGACAACGTGGACAAGGCCAAGTTCGTGGCCGCGCTGGCACCAGTCAACGCGGAATTCGAGAAGCAGTTCGGCAAGGCCAATCTCGACAAGATCCGCGCCGTCAAGTAAGGCCGCATCCGGCTCCGAAAGCGCCCGAAAGTCCATGACTTCGGGCGTTTTCTTTCGTGACCCGCAGATGCGGAGGCTCCCATCTTGAAAAGCGCATTTCTCAAGCTTGAACAGTTCACCAGCCGGCTGTCCATGATGGCCGCCTGCGCCATGCTCACGCTAGCCGCCAGTCTTGGCGTATTCCAGATCGTGACCCGCTTCGTGCTCGAAACACCGGCTGAATGGACCGAGGTGATCATCCGGTTCAGCCTGATCTGGATGGTGTTCCTGGGCATCCCCAGTGCCTTCCGGCAAGGCGCCATGGTCAGCGTGGACGTGCTGTACCGCTGGAGCCCACCGTGCTTTCGGCGCGTGCTCGACGCTGTCGTGTGCGTGGCCGCGCTGGCGCTGATTGCCGTGATCATCTGGTGGGGCTGGGACTACGCCAATCGCGGCAAGGTGCAGACCATGATCGGGCTCGAGGACGTGTCGATGTTCTGGGCCTATCTGGCGCTGCCGGTAGGCGGCGTGTTCAGCATCCTGGGCATCATCGGCAACCTGCTGGATCCGCAGCGCCTCGAACTGGAGACCGCGCAATGAGCACCGCTGGACCGCTCCAAGGCGCGAAGGCCCCCTGGGGGGGCAGTGCAGGCGCGCAGCGCCAAACGTGGGGGCCGGAATCTGGCACCGCTGGACCGCTCCAAGGCGCGAAGGCCTCCTCGGGGGGCCGTGCGGGTTTGCAGCGCCAGCCGTGGGGGCGCCAATGACCGCCGCCATGCTGACCACCATGCTGGTGTGCTTCGCGCTCACCGTGTCGGTGGCCGTCTCGATCGGCCTGGCATCCATCCTGGGCATCCAGGTCGGCAACGCAAACATGCTGATCTCCGTGAAGGAGATGTTCAATTCGATCAACAAGTTTCCGCTGGCGGCCATTCCCTTCTTCATCCTGGCCGGCAACATCATGGAAACCGGCGGCATTTCGCGCCGCCTGGTGGAGTTCGCAAAGAGCCTGGTCGGCGGCGTGCAGGGCGGCCTGCCCATGACCTGCGTGCTGACCTGCATGATCTTCGCGGCGGTGTCGGGTTCGTCGGTGGCCACCACCTTCGCGATCGGCACCATCCTGATCCCGGCGCTGATCAAGCACGGCTACCCCACCACCTGGGCCGCCGCGTTGCAGGCCACCAGCGCCGAACTCGGGGTGATCATCCCGCCGTCGATCCCGATGATCCTGTACGGCGTCAGCGCCGAGGTGTCGATCGGTGAACTGTTCATCGCCGGCTTCGGCCCAGGCATCCTGATCGGCATCGCGCTGATGCTGTTTGTGTGGATCTTCTGCCGCGCCAAGGGCTGGGGCAAGAATGACGGCGATGGCCGCCTAGGCGTGGGCAAGGCCACCTGGCAGGCCGGCTGGGCGCTGATGATGCCGGTGATCATCCTGGGCGGCATCTACGGCGGCGTGTTCACGCCCACCGAGGCCTCGGCGGTGGCCGTGTTCTACGCCTTGGTCGTCGGCCTGGTGATCTACCGCGAGATCAAGCTGCCCGACCTCGCCGTCATCCTGCGCAAGTCTGTGCTGTCCAGTGCGGTCATCATGTTCATCATCGCCAACGCGGGCTTGTTTGCTTTTCTGATCACCCGCGCGGGCGTTCCCGACGCCATCGGCCACTGGTTGCAGGAGGTGCTCAAGTCGCCGGGGTGGTTCCTGTTCGGTGTCAACGCCGCGCTGTTTGTGATCGGCATGTTTATCGAGACCAGCGCCGCGATCATCGTGCTGGCGCCGATCCTGGCGCCGGTGGCGCAGCATTTCGGCATCGACCCGGTGCACTTTGGTCTGATCATGGTGGTGAACCTGGCCCTGGGCATGATCACGCCGCCCTTCGGCGTGAACCTGTTTGCCGCCTGCACCGTGGCACGCATCTCTCTGGACCGCATGATCAAGGACCTGATTCCCTTCGTGCTGGTGGTGCTGGCCTGCCTGATGGTCATCACCTACGTGCCCGGACTGTCCCTGAGTTTGCGCGATCTGGTTTACGCCAAATAAAGGCCCGCGTTAGAATCGCGGCTTGTCAGGAGAGAGCCGGTCCGCCGACCGGCCGCCGAAGGCGCAGGAGGCACCGCAAGGAGCCCTGAACGCTCAGGCAAAAGGACTGACAGGCGCCCGCAAGGGCGTCTCCTCACTGGAGAGAGGCTTCACCGGCGCAGGCTGGCGGGGTCCACCGAAGGAGCAACCCGCAGCCCGCCGCCGTGCCCTGGCACCGCGACGCAGGCCCGGCGAATCTCTCAGGTAAAGCGGACAGCGAGGGCAGCCCATGGCACGCGTGCCATGGTTCCAGTTTGCCCCTCAGGAGAACCGCTTGTCCGCAACCGAAGCCACCGGCCTGCTCACCACCCCGCTGAACGCCCTGCACCTGGAACTCGGTGCGCGCATGGTGCCGTTCGCCGGCTATTCGATGCCGGTCCAATACCCCACCGGCCTGATGGCCGAGCACCTGCATACCCGCAGCGCCGCCGGCCTGTTCGACGTCTCGCACATGGGCCAGCTCCGCCTGGTGGGCGACGATGCCGCGGCGGCCTTCGAAACGCTGATGCCGGTGGACGTGGTCGGCCTGCCCGTGGGCAAGCAGCGCTACGGCCTGCTGCTGACCGACGAGGGCACCATCATCGACGACCTGATGTTCTTCAATCGGGGCGAAGACCTTTTCGTCATTGTCAACGGTGCGTGCAAGGCCGGCGACATCGCCCACATCCAGGCGCGCATCGGCGCACGCTGCGACGTCATCCCGATGCCCGAGCGCGCCCTGCTGGCGCTGCAAGGCCCGCAGGCCGTGGCGGCCCTCTCACGGCTGGTGCCAGGCGTCGAGAAGCTGGTCTTCATGACCGGCGCCGGGTTCACCTGGAACGGCGCCGACCTGTTCATCACGCGAAGCGGCTACACCGGCGAGGATGGCTTCGAGATCTCGGTGCCCAACGAATCGGCCGAGGCGCTGGCGCGCGCCCTGCTCGCGATGACTGAGGTCAAACCCGTGGGCCTGGGTGCGCGCAACTCGCTGCGCCTCGAGGCCGGCCTGTGCCTGTACGGCAATGACATCGACACCACCACCACGCCGGTCGAGGCCTCGCTGAACTGGGCGATCCAGAAAGTGCGCCGCCTCGGCGGTGCGCGTGCGGGCGGCTTTCCCGGCGCCGGAACGGTGCTGGCCCAGCTCGATGGCGCCATGCGCCTGGAACGCCAGCGCGTCGGCCTGGTCGCAACCGAGCGCGTGCCGGTTCGCGAGCACGTGAAGCTGGAGAACCTGGACGGCCAGACCGTCGGCGAGGTCACCAGCGGCCTGCTCTCGCCCACGCTGAACCAGCCGGTCGCGCTGGCCTATGTGCAGCCGGACTACGCCGCCGCCGGCACCGAGCTGTTTGCGATGGTGCGTGGAAAACCGGTGCCCATGGTGGTGACGCCGACCCCGTTTGTCCCGACCCGCTACCACCGGGGTTGAGCGCCGTTCAGCGCCGTCGCATCCCTGCCCACCGCAACCCCTGCCCTTATATTGACCCCCCCTGTTCATTTTTCCGGAGAACCCATGAGCCTCAAGTACACCGAAGACCACGAATGGATCCGCGTCGAGGGCGACACCGCCACCGTCGGCATCACCCACCACGCGCAGGACGCCCTGGGCGACGTGGTGTTCGTCGACCTGCCCGAGGTCGGCAAGACGCTGGCCCAGAAGGAGGTAGCCGGCGTGGTCGAGTCCGTGAAGGCCGCCGCAGACGTCTACATGCCGGTCAGCGGCGAGATCACCGAGGTCAACGAAGACCTGCGCAACGACCCCTCGTTGGCCAACAGCGACCCGCTCGGCGCCGGCTGGTTTTTCAAGGTCAAGCTGTCCAACGCCGGCGAGGTGGCCGCGCTGCTCGACGAAACGGCCTACACCGCGTTCGCCGCCAACGCCTGATCGAGCAGAACCCTGCGTGCGGAGCACTGCCGTCAGCGCTCCGTGCCCAGTGTTTTGACCGGAGCCCCCCATGCTGATGCAAGCCGCCAAGCCCCTCGGCGATCTCGAAAACCCGTCTGAATTCATCGCCCGCCACATTGGCGTCAGTGATGCCGACGAGGCCCACATGCTGTCCGTCATCGGCGAGGCCACGCGCCGGGCGCTGATCGACTCCATCGTGCCGCGCAGCATCGCGCGCAGCACCGCCATGGCCCTGCCCGCGGCCACCACCGAGGCTGCGGCGCTGGCCGAGCTCAAGGCCATCGCGGGCAAGAACAAGCTGTTCAGGAGCTTCATCGGCCAGGGCTACCACGGCACGCACACGCCGGGCGTCATCCTGCGCAACATCCTGGAGAACCCCGCCTGGTACACCGCGTACACGCCCTACCAGGCCGAGATCTCGCAGGGCCGCATGGAAGCATTGGTGAATTTCCAGACCATGGTGACCGACCTGACCGGCATGGACATCGCCAATGCCTCCATGCTCGACGAGGCCACGGCCGCCGCCGAAGCAATGACGCTGGCCAAACGCTCGGTCAAGGCCAAGGGCGCGGCGATCGTGCTGTCGGGCGACACGCACCCACAGATCATCGAGGTGATCCAGACCCGCGCCAGGCCGCTCGGGATCGAGGTGCGCATCGCGATGTCGGGCGACGAATGGCGGACGATGCTCGCCGCGGACGATTATTTTGCCGCCTTCGCCCAGTACCCCGCATCCAGCGGCTGGTTGCACGACTGGAGCGCCGACGCCGCCACCGTGCATGGCAAGCAGGCCGCGTTCATCATGGCGGCCGACCTGCTCGCGTTGACGCTGCTGAAAGCCCCCGGCGAGATGGGGGCCGACATCGTGATCGGCACCACACAGCGCTTCGGCATGCCCATGGGCGCCGGCGGCCCGCACGCCGCCTACATGGCCTGCCGCGACGACTACAAGCGCTCGCTGCCGGGCCGGCTGGTTGGCGTGAGCGTCGACGCCCACGGCAACCCGGCCTACCGGCTGGCGCTGCAGACGCGCGAGCAGCACATCCGCCGCGAGAAAGCCACCTCCAACATCTGCACCGCGCAGGTGCTGCCCGCCGTGGTGGCGAGCATGTATGCGGTGTACCACGGGCCGCAAGGCCTCACGCGCATCGCGCAACGCGTGGCCGCCTACACCGCCATCCTGGCCCAGGGGCTGGCGGCGCTGGGTTACCGTGACACCCACCACGGCGAACTGGGCGTGTTCGATACCGTGTGCCTGCACACCACGCCGGCACAGACCGACGCGCTGCTGGCCCGCGCCCTGGCGCGCGGCATCAACCTGCGCAAGGCCTGGGACGAATACGTGATCATCACGCTCGACGAGACCACCACGCGCGACGACCTCAGCCTGCTGTGGTCGGTGTTCGCGGCCGACGGCCAGACCCTGCCCTGCTTCGACACGTTCGACAAGGGCGTGGAGCCGCTGATCCCCGCCGCGCTGCGCCGCACCAGCGCCTTCCTCACGCACCCGGTGTTCAACCGCCACCATTCCGAGACCGGCATGCTGCGCTACATCCGCAGCCTGTCCGACAAGGACCTGGCACTGGACCGCAGCATGATCCCGCTGGGCAGCTGCACCATGAAGCTCAACGCCACCAGCGAGATGATCCCCATCACCTGGCCGGAATTCGCCAACGTCCATCCCTTCGCGCCGGCCGAGCAACTCGCGGGCTACCGGGCGCTGGACGAACAGCTGCGCGCCTGGCTGTGCCAGGCCACGGGCTATGCCGGCATCAGCCTGCAGCCCAACGCGGGCAGCCAGGGTGAATACGCCGGCCTGCTCGCCATCCAGGCGTGGCATGCCTCACGCGGCGAAAGCCACCGCACCATCTGCCTGATCCCGTCGTCGGCCCACGGCACGAATCCGGCCAGCGCCCAGATGGCGGGCCTGCAGGTGGTGGTCACCAAATGCGACGAGAACGGCAACGTGGACCTGGCCGACCTGCAGGCCAAGTGTGAGCAGCACGCCGCCAACCTGTCGTGCGTCATGATCACCTACCCCAGCACGCACGGCGTGTTCGAAACCACGGTCAAGGAACTGTGCGCCCTGGTGCACCGGCACGGCGGGCGCGTGTACGTGGACGGCGCCAACATGAACGCGCTGGTCGGCGTGGCCGCGCCGGGCGAGTTCGGCGGCGACGTGAGCCACCTGAACCTGCACAAGACCTTCTGCATCCCGCACGGGGGCGGCGGCCCTGGCGTGGGCCCGGTGTGTGTGGTCGAAGACCTGGTGCCTTTTCTGCCCGGACATGCGACTGCGTTGCAACAAGGCGCCTACGCCGCAGCGCCGGGCCGCCCCAAGCAAGGCGCGGCCCCCTCGGGGCTGAGCGCTGCGGCTCCAGGCCTGCCTGCGCAGGACTGGACAGCGCGAAGGGACGCTGACTCTGGCAGCGTCTCGTCCAGCGAACCACACGCAGTGGGGAGCGTGGGGGCAGTCAGTTCGGCTCCGCTCGGCAACGCGGCCGTGCTACCCATCAGCTGGATGTACATCCGCATGATGGGGGCCGACGGCCTGCGGCACGCCACCGAGGCGGCCATCCTCAGCGCCAACTACATCAGCAAACGCCTGAAGGACCACTACCCCACGCTCTACGCCTCGGCCAACGGCCATGTGGCGCACGAGTGCATCCTGGACCTGCGCGGCCTCAAGGACACCAGCGGTGTGATGGCCGAAGACGTGGCCAAGCGGCTGATGGACTACGGCTTCCACGCGCCCACGCTGAGCTTCCCGGTGGCCAACACGCTGATGGTTGAGCCCACCGAGAGCGAGACGCTGGAAGAACTGGACCGCTTCATCGACGCGATGATCGCGATCCGCGAGGAGATCCGCCAGATTGAGGTTGGCACCTGGCCGCGCGACGACAACCCGCTCAAGAACGCCCCGCACACCGCGGCCAGCGTGCTCAAGTCCGACTGGCCCCACCCCTACCCGCGCGAGGTGGCCGCCGCGGCCGGCGCGCAGGCGGTCAACACCAAGTACTGGCCCTCGGTGGGCCGGGTGGACAACGTGTACGGCGACCGCAACCTGTTTTGCAGCTGCGTGCCGGTCTCGGACGCCGACTGAAACGCTACAACATTGATAGCTGCCAGCGGCCATCCGGCGCTGGCTGCTGGCCGATTCGACTCATTTTTCTGGCCCAAAACCCGTGTATTCGGGCCCAGCAGGCCCTCACGGCCCCGCCAGCGCGGCCTTCAAGGCCGCCACCAGGTCATCCGGCAGGGTCTGCACGCCCTTGACCACGCCCGGCCCGCCGTTGGCCCAGCGGATCGAAAACTGGCGCTGCGGCGCGCGTTGGCCGGGCCGGTATTCGGCGATGTCCAGCACCACCTCGGTGCCGCCATCCACCAGCGCGGCGGACGACAGCAGCTTGACCACCGGGCCCAGCTCACGCACCGTCAGCACCAGCAGCCGGTCGGCGCCGGCCGGCACGTCAAAGGCCGGGCCGTTGTCCATGGTGCGGGCCACGGTGACCGTGGCGAAGCAACCGCCACCGGCAAAGAAGCGCTGAATGCCCTGCTTCGCGGCGGCTTCACGCTCGGGCACGTCCTTCTGGTCCGCCCGCCATTGCGTGCGCCAGAACACCGCCACCGGGCCGTTCGAGGCCGGCGCGCAGACCGGCGCCTGGTCCGGCGGCGTGACGGTCACCTGGGTGGTGGCGGCGCAGGCGGCCAGCAGCACGCCGGCCACGAGCATGGGCATGCGGCAAGAAAAAGTCTGTGATCGGTTCATGGTGTTGATGATGCCTCGATTCAGGCTGCTCTTCAGCCGCCGGGCCCCGCATGGGCCCGGATGAACGCCTGCACCTCGGCGCGGACGCGCGGCTGCTCGACCGCGATCAGCAGGTGCCCGCCGCGCTCGAAGCGCAGCAGGCGCGCGTTCGGGATGGTCGAAGCCGCGAACGCCGCGTTGCGGTAGAGCTGCAGCGTGTCATCCGTCGCGTGCACGACCAGCGTGGGTACTCGGATGCCCGCGATGCGCGCATCGGGCATCGCCGCGCGGTTGTCCAGCTCCACCCCGGCGAAGCGCGCTTCGGCGGGATTCATGAAGTCGATGACCTGGTCCACGAGTTGCCGCTGCCCGGGCGCGAGCCCCGCGATGACCTCGTCGCTGGCCCCCATGAGCTTCATGAGCGGCTTGCGCAGCACGGTGCTGACGCCCCAGTAGGCGAAGTCGTGCTGGAACATCATCTTCAGCCGGTCGCCCGAACGGTTGGCCTCGGCTTGCTGCGGATCGGTGGACGAGGCCACCCCGCACGACAGCAGCACCAGCGACTGCACCCGATCGGGATGCTTCAGCGCGAAGAACAAGGCCGACGGCCCGCCCTGCGACAGGGCCACCACCGCCACACGCGCCAGACCCAGATGGTCGAGCAGCCGGGCATAGGCGTCGGCCTGGGACTCGAACGAGGCGTGCACCGGCATCGTCGAGCCAAGGTAGCCGAAACGCGACGGCGCGACCCAGTGGAAGCCGTCCCCGAGCACCGCGCCGGCGATCAGTGCACCCTGATCAAAGCCGCCGCCGCTGCCGTGCACCACCAGCACGGGCACGCCGCCACCGCCTTGAACGAACTCGATGCGCTGATCCCCGGCGACGAAGACGCTGCTGTGGCCTTCGACGCGGGCGTAGGCGCGCCCGATCTGCAGCCGGTACACGGCGGCCACGACCACGGCCAGCGCGAACACCGTGAGGGCCATCCAGCGCAGGGCAGTCATGGGAGCGAGCCTGTGTGGCGCCCGGATGCGCCCTCAGCGCTTCGGGCGCGCCGCCAGCGGCTCGGACGCGGATGTGCCGGTGCGCCGGTAGCTGGCCAAAAACAGGATGCCGAGCACCAGGTCCACCAGGAACGGTCCCAGCGTCAGGCCATTGACCCGACCTTGCCAGAAGAGCCAGATGACCGCCCCGGAAGCCAGGAATTTCTCGGCCATCGCCGGCAGCATCAGCGGCCGGTAGCGCCGCACGTCACTGGCGATCAACAGGAATGCGAACTGCCAGGCCAAAGCCACGCCAACGAAGCCGTAGTACTGCTCGGGATGGTTGGTGGCCGGCGGAAACTGCTCGCCCAATCGCTGTTCCATGAAGAACATCGGCAACAGGACCAGGATGCCGTAAACACCGGACCAGAAAAAGACGCGCTTGGCAAAGGTCATGGTGCATCACCCAAGGTTGACAGCGTGGAGGTGGCGCCAGGCGGCATCGGGGAGACTGACGGGTAGTCCCGGCGCCCACTCAACGATCCTGCACGGCCAGGCGCACGCCCAGGGCGATGAGCACCACGCCGGAGATCCTGGCCTGCCACCGGGCGACGCGCGGGTTGGCCAGGTAGCGGCCACGCAGCCGCGCGAACACGGCCACCAGCGCCAGCTCGTAGAGCGTGTCGAGCACGGCCATGGTGGCACCGAGCACCAGGAACTGGGCCAGGACGCCACCGCGGCCCGGATCGACGAACTGCGGCAGGAACGCCAGGAAGAACAGCGCCACCTTGGGGTTCAGCACGCCGGCGGCCACGCCCTGGACCAGCGGCGAGCCCGATCCGGACGGCAGGGCCGCCGCCGGTGTGGCGCCCGGCGCCCTGGCCCGCAACGACCGGATGCCCAACCAGACCAGGTAGGCCGCGCCGAGGTACTTGACGACCGAGAACGCCAGCGCCGACGTGGCCAGGATGGCGGAGATCCCCAGCGCCGCGGCGAGGGTGTGGACCAGGGTGCCGATGTTCAGGCCGACCGCGCTCAGGGCGCCCGCCTTGCGGCCACCGGACAAGGTCTTCGCCAGCACCAGCGCCTGCGCCGGGCCGGGCACGAGGATGAGGGCGATGCAGGCCAGCACGAACAGGAGGTAGGAAGACCAGTCGATCATGGCAGTTGTTTCGGGGACGCGGTTCACGCCTTTTTACCATGGCATCGATGCTGCGGGGCTCGGTGGTAACAGCCGGGCGGGCGATCGCCGCGCCGCGCATCTGCCCCCGTGCGACAGCGCTCCCGCCCCCGATCCCGGACAATCACCGCTTCCCGCCTCGACCGCTTGTCCCCGAAGGAGCCCGCCTTGCCCCTGCCGCCGCCCGCCCCCCGCGCCCCGCAGCACACCCGCACCACCGTGTTCAACGGCTACCGCCGCGACGACGGCCTGTGGGACATCGAGGGCGAACTGCGCGACACCAAGAGCGTGCCGTTCGAGATTCCCGGCGACGGCGTCTGGCAGCCCGGCGAAGCCATCCACGGGCTGAAAATCCGCGTCACCATCGACACCGCGTTCAAGATCCACGACATCGCGGTGGCGATGGACGACGTGCCGCACCCCGAGTGCCCGCAGGCGCAGGCGCCGATGCACCGCATGATCGGCGCCACCATGGGCCCGGGCTGGCGCAAGGCGATCGAAACCCATCTGGGCGGCGTCCAGGGCTGCGCCCACCTGCGCGAGCTGCTGTTCGCCATGGCCACCGCCGCCTACCAGACCCTGCCCGACGAGGCCGAACCCGCCGACCCCGCACGCCCGCCGCACCACCTGGGCAAGTGCCTGGCCTGGGACTTCGCCGGCCCCGTGGTGGCGCGGCACCACCCGATGTTCTTCCGCCCGCCGCCGAATAGCCGCGCGGCATGACCCGACCGCGCCGCCCGGCGCCGCCCTGGCAGCAGGCCCGCGACGCCCTCCACCGCCGCACCGCGCACCTGCCGCCCACGGTGCGCGGGCTGTTGTGGTCGGCCGCCGCCGGGCTCATCTTCAGCGTGCTCAACGCGCTGATGCGCGCGCTGGCGTTGCACCTGGACCCGTTTCAGGCGCAGTTCCTGCGCTACATGTTCGGCCTGCTGGTGCTGCTGCCACTGGTGGCGCACAGCCGCAGCCTGCGAGCCTGGTGGCCCAGGTCGGTGCGCGGGCAGTTCATCCGCGGCGCGCTGCACACCGCCGGCCTGGTGCTGTGGTTCTGGGCCTTGCCGCGCATCCCGCTGGCCGACATGACCGCGATCGGCTTCACCGGGCCGTTGTTCATCATGGTCGGCGCCTGGCTGTTCTTCAAGGAGCCGATGCACTGGGAGCGCTGGTTGGCCGTGGGCCTGGGCTTTGCCGGCGTGCTGATCGTGGTGGGCCCGAAGCTGTCGATCGGGCACGGCGGCGGCGGCCTGTGGCACCTGGTGATGCTGGGCTCGGCGCCGCTGTTCGCCGCGTCGTTCCTGGTCACCAAGGCGCTCACGCGCTACGAGACCGCCGGCACCATCCTGCTGTGGCAGGCCATCACCGTGACGCTGCTGAGCCTGCCGCTGGCCGTGCCGGGCTGGCAGGCGCCCACGCCCTGGCAATGGGCGGGTTTCCTGGCCTGCGGGGTGCTTGGCAGTGCCGGCCACTACTGCCTGACGCGCTCGTACCAAGTGGCCGACATTTCGAGCACGCAGTCGGCCAAGTTTCTCGACCTGCTGTGGTCGGCCCTGATGGGCTGGTTTCTGTTCAGTGACCTGCCCACCGCCAGCACGCTGCTGGGCGGCGTGGTGATCGCCACCGCCACGCTGTGGGTGGCACGGCGCGAGGCCCGTCGGCGCCCGACGAACTGAAAAAAACATAGCGCCTCGTGGCCATCCAGCGCTGGAAGCAGCTGGTTCTGACCATGAAAAAGCGCCGCTGAACGCGCCGCGGCGTGCCTTTCAGGCCGGCGAGGCCGTCGCGGGTGCCAGGCTGCGGTCGTGCTCGGCCAGCAGTTCCATGAAGCGCTCCGTGACGGGTGACAGCGTGCGGGCCTTGAGCCAGGCGCAACCGAACCGCACGCGCAGACCCAGCTCGACGCCAGGCACGCACACCAGTTGCCCCGCCGCCACTTCTGCCGCCACCATGAACGCCGGCATCAGCGAGATGGCGTGGCTGTTGCGCAGCACGTCCTTGAGCATGCCCGACAGGTCGCATTCCACCGCCAGCAGGCCGCGCTTCTTCTGCTGCGCGCGCTGGCTCGCGGGGAACAGGTCCAGCAGCAGGCTGGAAAACGCCGGGGTGAGGCTGGGCCCGGCCACCGGGTAGCTGAAAACGTCGGCCAGTGTGGGCGAATCCATCAGGGTGAGCGGGTGCCGGGGCTGGCACACCGCCACCATGGCGTGCTCGGTGAGACCCTGCACGGCAAAGTCCTCCATCTGCTGCACCTGGCTGAGTTCGACCACGATGAGGTCGACATCGCGGGCGCGGGCGCGGTCGGGTAGTTCCTGCCACGGTGCAAGGATGGTTTTGAGCCGCAGGCCCGGGTGGGCATAGTTGAGCTGGCCGATGGCCGGCCCCACCAGCGCCGAGCCGCCGTAAGGCCCCACGCCGATGCGAAGTTCGCCCAGTTCCAGCCCGCGGGTCAGCGCGATGTCGCGGTCCAGGTCACGGGTGACGGTGTCGAGCAGGCGCGCGTGGGTGAGCAACAGATGGCCGATGTCGGTGGGCACGATGGCGCCACGGTTGCGCTCCAGCACCGCCGCGCCGACTTCTGACTCCAGCGCCTGAATGCTGCGCGACAGGGCGGGCTGGGTCAGGTGCACCGTCTCGGCGGCACGGCTGAAACTGCCGTGTTCGGCCACGGCGATGAGGTGGCGCAGCTGGCGGAGTTCCATTTATGAGTCCTAATTATCAAATCAATGTTTCGAATGCATTGGACAAATAGTACCGGAGATCGGATCATCCGGCAATGCGCCTCACAGAAGGCGTTTCCAACTGGAGACAAAACATGACCCCCCAAACCTTTGACTATGTCATCGTCGGCGCCGGCTCGGCCGGCTGTGTGCTGGCCGCGCGCCTGAGCGAGGACCCGAACGTGACGGTCTGCTGGAAGCTGGCGGCCCGGATAAGAGCGTGCTGATCCATGCGCCAGCTGGCGTGGTGGCCATGGTGCCCACGAAGATCAACAACTACGCCTACGAGACCGTGCCCCAGCCCGGCCTGAACGGGCGCAAGGGCTACCAGCCGCGCGGCAAGACCCTGGGCGGCTCCAGCTCCATCAACGCCATGCTCTACGTGCGCGGCAACCGTTGGGACTACGACCATTGGGCCTCACTGGGCAATCCTGGCTGGTCGTACTACGAGGTGCTGCCGCTGTTCAAACGCTCCGAACACAACGAGCAGTTCACCGACGGTTTCCACGGCCAGGGCGGCCCGCTGAACGTGACCTACCAGCAGCACCAGAGCCCCGTCAACGAGCTGTTCCTGCAAGCCGCCGCGGCCAACGGCATCGCTTTGAATCCGGACTACAACGGTGCGGAGCAGGCCGGCGCGTTCCAGTACCAGGTCACGCACAAGAACGGCGAGCGTTGCAGCGCGGCCAAGGCCTTCCTCACGCCCAACCTGTCGCGGCCCAACCTCAAGGTCATCACCCACGCGGTGTCGGCCAAGGTGACGCTGGAGGGCCGGCGCGCCACCGGCGTGGCCTACCACCAGGGCGGCGCCTTGCAGACGGTGCAGGCGCGGCGCGAGGTAATCCTGTCGGCGGGCGCCTTTGGTTCACCCCAGTTGCTGCTGCTCTCGGGCATCGGCCCGGCCGGCGAACTGCAGAAAGTCGGTGTGCCGGTGATGCACGACCTGCCCGGCGTGGGCAAGAACCTGCAGGACCACATCGACTACGTGCAAACCTGGCGTGTGCCCAGCCACACCGACACCTTCGGCGTTTCGCTGCGCGGCTCGGCCAGGGTCACCGGCGCGATGCTGGAGTGGAAGAACAAGCGCACGGGGATGGTGACGAGCTCGATCGCGACCTGCGGGGCGTTCTTCCGCTCGTCACCCGAGGTGGCGATCCCTGATCTGCAACTGGTCTTCGTGCTGGGCATCGTAGACGACCATGCGCGAAAGATGCACCTCGGCCACGGCATTTCGTGCCACGTCGATCTGCTGCGCCCGCACAGCCGCGGCACCGTCAGCCTGGCCAGCACCGATCCCCACGATGCCCCGCTGATCGACCCGAAATTCCTGTCCGACGAGCGCGACCTGCCGGTGCTGGTCAAGGGCGGCCAGATGCAGCAGCGCATCCTGGAGTCCAAGCCCTTCGACCCGATCCGCGGCAAGATGCTCTACCCCGCGCGCATCGACGACCCGGCCGGCATGGCGCAGGACATCCGCAACCGCGCCGACACCCAGTACCACCCGGTGGGCACCTGCAAGATGGGCCCCGACAGCGACCCCATGGCCGTGGTGGATGCGCAGCTGCGCGTGCGCGGCATCGACGGCCTGCGTGTCGCCGATGCGTCCATCATGCCGACCCTGATTGGTGGAAATACCAATGCCCCCAGCATCATGATCGGCGATAAGCTCGCTGACCTGCTCCGTTCCAACGCCTGAACGCATTCCAACAACTTCAATCCTTCCAGGAAACTCCCATGAACCAGACCATGAACAAGACCCTGGGCAGCGCGCTGCTCATCACCCTGCTGGCCCTCGCCGGCTGCGGCAAGAACGCCGGCGTCGGCGGCACCGCCGGCGAGGCCGAAGTGGCCACGCAGAAGGCGAACGAAGCGATGACCCAGGAACTGAACCTGGCCGACCCCCAGGACTTCGAGGATGCCAAGCGTGGCTTCATTGCCGCCCCCGAGGGCAAGATCATGGCCGCCGACGGCACCACGGTGCTGATCGACTTCGACGCCTACAAATTTGTCGACGGCAAGCCGCCGGCCACGGTCAACCCGAGCCTGTGGCGCCACGCCACGCTGAACAAGGGCGTGGGCCTGTACAAGGTGCGCGACGGTGTGCACCAGCTGCGCGGCTTCGACATCTCCAACATCACGCTGATCGACGGCAAGACCGGCTGGATCGTCGTGGACGCCCTCACCTCGCGAGAGAGCTCGGCCGCTGCGATGGCCTTTGCGCGCAAGCACCTGGGCAACAAGCCGGTCACGGCGCTGGTCTTCACGCACAGCCATGCCGACCACTTCGGCGGCGCGCTCGGGGTGGTGACGCCGCAGGAAGTGGCCGAACGCAAGATCCCCGTGATCGCGTCCGAAGGCTTCATGGAGGAAGCCACCAGCGAGAACATCCTGGTCGGCACCGCGATGGCGCGCCGCTCGATGTACCAGTTCGGCAAGAACCTGCCGCCCGGCCCGAAGGGCGCGGTGGACACCGGCCTGGGCAAGAACGTGTCCTACGGCGCCATCGGCATCCTGGAGCCCACCCAGCTCATCACCAAGCCGACCCAGGAGCTGGTGCTGGACGGGGTGCGCGTGGTGTTCCACAACGTGCCCGGTGCCGAGGCCCCGGCCGAGATGACCTTCTCGGTGCCCGAGTACAAGGTCTACGGCGGCGCCGAGAACCTGGCACAGACCATGCACAACCTGCTGCCCGTGCGCGGCGCCAAGGCGCGCGACGCGCTGCGCTGGTCCACCTACATGCAGGAGGCGCTGGACCAGCTCGGTGACGCCGAGGTCTACGTGGGCCAGCACAACTGGCCGGTCTGGGGCCAGGCGCGCATCCGCGAGTTCATCACCAAGAACCGCGATGTGTACAAGTACACCCATGACCAGACGGTGCGCCTGGCGAACGCCGGCCACACCCCGCGCGAGATCGCCGACCTGATCAAGCTGCCGAAGTCCTTGGCGTCCTACCCCAACACGCGCGGCTACTACGGCGACCTGCGCCACAACGTCAAGGCGGTCTACCAGCTCTACCTGGGCGCCTACGACGGCAACCCGGCCAACCTGAACCCGCTGCCGCCGCAGGAATCTGCCAAGCGCTACCTGGAGCTGCTCGGCGGCCCCGACAAGGCCGTGGCCGCCGCGCAGGCCGCCTACGACAAGGGCGACTTCCGCTGGGCGGCCGAGCTGCTCAACCACGCCGTCTTCGGCGCGCCCGACAACAAGGCCGCCAAGGAACTGCTGGCACGCACCTACGACCAGATGGGCTACATGTCGGAGGCGGCCACCTGGCGCAACAGCTACCTGACCGCCGCCCTGGAGCTGCGCAATGGCCCGCCCAAGAAGGGTATCGACCGCTCGGCCCTGATCGACATGCTGTACCAGACGCCGATCGAACGCTTCCTGGAGGCCATGGCCGCTGGCCTCAACGGCCCCGACGCCGAAGGCAAGGACCTCAAGGTCAACCTGGTGCTGACCGACCTGAAAACCTCCTACGTGCTGTGGATCGAGAACGCGGTGCTGCACTTCAAGAAGGCGCCGCCGGACGCCAGCGCCAACGCGACGCTCACGCTGACCAAGCCCATCTTCATCAAGATGATGGCTGGCACCGCGGGCGTGAAGGACACCCTGCTCAGCGACGACCTCAAGATCGACGGCAGCAAGATCGACCTGGTGCGCTTCTTCAGCCTGATCGACAAGGCGCCGGGCAC
>WBZM01001735.1_pt1 | contig 20556 bp, 20 predicted proteins | sample 5204271 | NCBI WGS metagenome assembly WBZM01 (sample SAMN12344346, study PRJNA552823) | activated sludge metagenome | biome: Activated sludge suspended growth; feature: Nitrification reactor; material: Wastewater; isolation source: activated sludge from nitrification reactor of wastewater...
CGGGTTGAGCACCTTGAACACGCCCGACACCGACTCCCACGCGCCGCGACCGAGGTCGCTGCCGGCGGTGGTGACGGCGGTGAGCACGGGCTGGCGCTCCCACACCGTCTCGGACTCGCTGCGGGTGCCCACGTAGGCCTTGCCGAACGTGTCGCCCTGGTTGGGGTTGCTGCCGAGGCCGATGCTCACCTCGATCACCTGTCCGTCGCGCTCGACCACGGCGGGCACGACATCGCCCGGACGGTGCGACTGCACCATCTGCACGAACTCCTCGGGCGTGGTGGGGGTGTCGCCGTCGAAGTCGAGCACCACGTCACCCGCCTCGATGCCGGCCAGCGAGGCCGGCGCGCCGTCGACCACCTCGCTGATGGCCACCCGCCCGGTGTCCTCCTGCAGGCCCTTGGTGGCGTACAGCCCGAACAGCAACGAGAAGGCGATCAGCATGTGCATGATCGAACCGGCGGTGATGACGAGCAGCCGGCGCGGGTAGCTCTGGTTGCGGTACGCACGGGGCTCGTCGGCCGGGTCGACCTCGTCGAGGTTGTTCATGCCGATGATCCGCACGAACGCACCGAGCGGCAGCAACCGAATGCCGTACTCGGTCTCGCCACGCCGGAAGCTCCACAGCTTCGGCCCCATGAAGAGGAAGAACTGGGTGGCCTTCATGCCCGTCCAGCGGGCCGTGACGAAGTGACCGACCTCGTGCAGGAAGATGCTGACGAGCAACCCGATCACGAACACCAGCGCCCACACGTTCCACGTGCCGAGCAGCACGAGCAGCGCCGCGATCGCCACCAGGCCGATCGCCGCACGCGGGCCACCGGCGATGTCGTCGCCCGAGTCGGGCTGGTCGCTGGCACCGCCGGCGAGCACCTCGTTGCGGAACTTCAGGTACGTGGTCTCGCCGCTGCGCGACCCGGCCGGCGGCGGGGTCGGGGGCGGCGGCGGAGGAAGCGTCTGGCTCATGAGTCCTGTGATGGGGTCAGGGGGCGAGTTCGTCGATCACCTGGGCGGCGACCTGGCGGGCGCGTGCGTCGGCGGCGACGATGTCGTCCACCGTTGCATCGGCGCCCCGTTCGTAGCGCTGGAGCGATTCGTCGGCGACGTCGGCGATCTGTGGCCAGCGCAGACGGCCGGCCAGGAACGCGTCGACCGCCACCTCGTTCGACGCGCTGAGCCACGCCGGCGCGGTGCCGCCCTGGCGGCCGGCTGCGTACGCGAGCGACAGGCAGCGGAACGTGCCGGTGTCGGGTGGCAGGAAGTCGAGCCGGCCGAGGTTCGACCAGTCGATCTTCCCGAACGGCGTGCCGATGCGGGCCGGGTACGCCAGGGCGTATCCGATCGGCAGGCGCATGTCGGGCATCGAGAGCTGCGCCATCGTGCAGCCGTCGGTGAACTCGACCATCGAGTGCACCACGCTCTGCGGGTGCACGACCACCTCGATCCGGTCGAACGGGGTGCCGAACAGCTCGTGCGCCTCGATCACCTCGAGGCCCTTGTTCATCAGCGTCGACGAGTCGATCGTGATCTTCGGGCCCATCTTCCACGTCGGGTGCGCCAGCGCCTCGTCGACGGTGACGTGCTGCAGGTCGTCGGCGGTGCGGCCGCGGAACGGACCGCCGCTCGCCGTGAGCACCACCCGGGCGACCTCGCGGTCGAGGTTCACCGACGATCGCAGGCACTGGTGCACCGCGCAGTGTTCGCTGTCGACCGGCACGATCTCGGCACCCGGCACGTTGCGCAGGGGCTGCACCACGGGACCGGCAGCGATGAGACTCTCCTTGTTGGCGAGCGCCAGACGCCGCCCCGCACGCAGGGTCTCGACCGTGACCGGCAGACCGGCGAAGCCGACGACGGCGTTCACCACGACATCGGCGGGCTCCACCAGTGCGGTGAGGTCGCCGACCACCTCGGCGAACGGCAGCGCCTCGGCCACCCGTGCACGCTGTGCCGGGTCGCCGACGGCCACCACCTTCGGGCGGAACTCGAGCGCCTGCTCGATCAGCACGTCGACCGACGAGCCCACGCCCAGCGCGACCACCTCGTAGGCGCCGGCCTCGGCGCGCACCACGTCGAGCGTCTGCGTGCCGATGCTGCCGCTGCTGCCGGCGATGGCGACGCGGACGGTGGACATGGCGCCCATTCTGGCAGCGGGTTCGATCAACGGCCCGTCGGGCCGCTGTTCACTTGGTCACCCACGGCTCCAGCACGAGCACCAGGTAGTACACCGCCGGCAGCGTGAACAGGAAGCCGTCGAAGCGGTCGAGCACGCCGCCGTGGCCCTTCACGATGCTGCCGAAGTCCTTGATGTCGAGATTGCGCTTGAACATGCTCTCGGTGAGATCGCCGAGCGGCGCGGTGAACGAGATGACCAGCCCCAGGATCAGCAGGTCGCCCGTGCTGTTCCAGGTGCTGCTCGAACCGGCCACGCCCACGACGACCATCGCGAGCACCGTCATGATCGTGCCGCCGATGAAGCCCTCGATCGTCTTGTTGGGGCTGATCCACGCCCGCAGCGGCGTGCGGCCCGCGGCCGAACCGATGAACAGCGCACCGACGTCGTTGGCCACCACGCCGAGGGCCAGCAGGAACAAGGTGTCGGTGCCGATCGAATGCGACAGGAACCCGTCGGCGACGGGCACGCCGCCGGACACGTTCGACCACGACAGGATCAGCGCCGCGAACGACCCGAGCACGCCGACCCACACCACGCCGAGCATGGTGATCGCGGCGTTGGGCAGCGGGCTCGACTCGAGCCCCGACGACGACACGAACGTGAGCGCCGCAGCGGCGAACGCGAACACGAGCACCAGCGGCAGCGCCGACTCGCCCACCCAGTAGGCGGCGAGCGGCAGGCACACCACGGCCACGATGCCGGCCACGGTGGCAGGCCGGTAGCCCTTCTCGGTGACCTTGTCGAAGAACTCGACCGAGGCGAGCCCGAGGATCGCGACGACGATCGCGAGCACCGCCCAGGGCTTGAACAGCAACGCACCGATGAACGCCGCGGCGATGATCAGGCCGACCGCCACGGCCGTCGGCATGTCGCGACCCGACGGTGCCGGCGCCGAGCGCGTGGGCGCCGTGGTGGTGGGGCGCACCGGACGCGGACCCCGCGTCGGGTCGACACGGCCCGACCGACTGCTCTTCTTCGGCATCGGACGGCCCATGCGGTCGTCCGTCGGATCGGTGCCGATGGTGATCCGACCAGGACCCCGACGGATCGGCGCCGAGCCGTCGTCGGTGTCGTCGAACGCCTGACCGCCGGTGGCGTCGTCGAACGCCGGACGGTCGCCCGTGCGATCGAGCGAGCCACGCTCGTAGGCCCGGCTCGGCACCTCCATCTCGCCGGTCGGGGCCGGATCGTCGCTCCAGACCGGGGCGTCGTTCGAGAACGTCGACCACACGTCGAGGTCGTCGGTGGGATCGGGCGCGCCCTGGGCGGGCTGCTGCGAGGTGAGCATCGAGGGCATCTCGCCCGTCGGGGGCGCGGTCCAGTGCGGCAGCGGGCCGGTGTCGGCCGTGCCGAACGACAGACCGTCGCTCGGGTCGTCCATCTCGCGCGTCATGTCGTCGCCGAACAGCGGTGGACCGAAGTCGTCATCGTCGTCGTCGCGACGACCACGACGCCAGACATCATCGCTCATCAGGGATCCCCCGTTTCTCGCTGCTCGTCATCGTGACAGACGCGCGCGGTGTGCGACATCGCACGCAGCGCATCACCGTCGTCAGACCTCGAGCAGTTCCTCTTCCTTGCGTGCCAGGGCCTTGTCGATCTTGTCGACGTGGTCGTGGGTGATCTTCTCGAGCTCCTTCTCCGCCCGCTCGAGGTCGTCCGCCGAGATCTCCGCTGCCTTCTCCGCCGCCTCCATGTGCTTGCGGGCGTCGCGGCGGATGTTGCGCACCGCCACGCGCCCGTCTTCGGCCATGTGCTTGGTGATCTTCACGTACTCCTTGCGCCGCTGCTCGGTGAGCGCGGGGAAGTTGAGCCGGATGACCACGCCGTCGTTCGAGGGGTTGACCCCGAGATCGCTGTCGCGGATGGCCTTCTCGATCGCCGCGAGCGCACCACGGTCGTGGGGCTTCACGACGAGCATCCGTGCCTCGGGCACCTGGAAGCCGGCCAACTGCTGCAGCGGCACGTGAGCGCCGTAGTACTCCACCTGCAACCGCTCGACCAGGGCGGGCGTGGCACGTCCCGTGCGCACGGTGGTGAACTGGCTCTGCACGTGCTCGACCGCTTTCTCCATCTTGTCGATGGCGTCGAGGAGCGTCTCTTCGGTCACCGGCTCAGGTTACCCAGGGCGGGCACGCAGCGTGGCCATCCGCCGGGCTCGGCGTGGCCGCGCACGTGAGCGAGGCTCAGGACTCGCCGACGAAGGGCGGATCGTCGTGGCGGCGCAGCCGCATCTGCGGCGCGCTCGAGTGCACGATCGTGCCCACCTGCTCGCCCGCCAGGATCTGCTGCAGCGCGCCGGGCGTCGACATGTCGAACACGACGATGGGGATGTCGTTGTCGCGGCAGAACGCGATCGCCGTGGCGTCCATGACCTTCAGGTCCTTGGTCATCACGTCCATGTAGTCGATCTCGTCGTACTTCACCGCGCTCGCGTCCTTGCGCGGATCGGCGCTGTACACGCCGTCGACACCGGAGTGCGTGCCCTTCAGCAGCGCGTTGGCGTCCATCTCGGCGGCCCGCAGCGCGGCCGCGGTGTCGGTGGTGAAGAACGGGTTGCCCGTGCCGGCCGCGAAGATCACGACGCGGCCCTTCTCGAGGTGGCGCATCGCCCGGCGACGGATGTACGGCTCGGCGATGCGGGGCATCTCGATCGCGCTCATCACCCGGGTGTCCTGACCGCAGCGCTCGAGCGAGTCCTGCAGCGCGAGGGCGTTCATCACCGTGCCGAGCATGCCGATGTGATCGCTCTGGGTGGCGTCCATGCCCGACATCGCGCCCGTGCGGCCACGCCAGAAGTTGCCACCGCCGACGACGACGCTGACGTCGACGCCGAGCTCACGCACGGCGATGATCTCGCGGGCGGTGTGGTCGAGGGTCGCGCCGTCGAGGCCCGACCCGGAGGCACCGGCCAAGGCCTCGCCCGACGGCTTGAAGACGATCCGCTGCCATCGGGGCGAGGTCATGGCTGGTGCTCCTCGGAGTGTGTGGTGGGATGTGGTGTCCGGCGCTGCCGGATCAGCCGATCTCGACCTGGGCGAAGCCGACGATCGTCGCCTTGCCGATGAACTGCGTCACCGACTGCTTGTCGTCCTTCGCATACGGCTGGTCGAGCAGCGCGACGTCCTTGAAGAAGCCGTTCATGCGACCCTCGATGATCTTCGGGAGCGCAGCTTCGGGCTTGCCCTCGTTGCGGCTGATCGTCTCGAGCGTCTGGCGCTCGTGCTCGATCACGTCGGCGGGGACGTCGTTGCGGCTGAGGTACTTCGGACGGGCGAAGCCGATGTGCACGGCCACGTCGTGGGCGAGCTCCTGCGACGCGTCGGCCATCTCGACCAACACGCCGTTGACGCCACGGCCACCCTGGATGTGGAGGTAGCTGTCGAGCACGTTGCCGGCCGCGGCCTCGATGCGGACGACCTCACCGAGCTCGATCTTCTCCTTGAGGGTGATCTTCATGTCCTCGAGTTCGGCGTTGCGCTCGGCGACGGCGTCGGTGCCCTTGGCGGCCACCAGCTCGGCGAGGGTCTGGGCCTCGCCCTTGAAGCGGTCGCTCGAGGCGACGAAGTCGGTCTCGCACTTGAGCTTCACGATCGCGCCGACGTTGCCGTCGATCACGAGGGCGACGACGCCCTGGGTGTTCTCGCGGTCGTCACGCTTCGCGCTCGCGGCGAGGCCCTTCTCGCGGAGCCACTGCTTCGCGGCCTCCATGTCGCCGTCGTTGGCCTCGAGGGCCTTCTTGGCGTCCATCATGCCGGCGCCGGTCGCCTGACGCAGCGCCTGCACGTCCTTCGCGGTGAATGCCATGGTGGTTCAGCTCTCCTGGCTGGTCTCGGGGGCGGTGTCGGCTGCGTCGGCCGGGTCGGCCGTCTTGGCCGCGGCGAGGCGGGCCTCGCGCTCGGCCTGGGCGGCGGCGGCCTGACGGCGGGCGTCGGCCTGGGCGGCGGCGAACGCGGCCTCGTCCTCGGCGGAGCGCTTCGGGGCGGCCGGGGCGGCCTGCGGGTTGCGCTTGCCCTGGATGTAGCGGCCCTCCTCGATCGCCTCGGCGATCACGCGGGCCATGAGCGCGTTCGCGCGGATGGCGTCGTCGTTGCCGGGGATCGGGTACTGCACGACGTCGGGGTCGACGTTGGTGTCGACGACGGCGATGACCGGGATGCCGAGCTTGTTGGCCTCGGTGACGCCGATGTGCTCTTTCTTGGTGTCGAGCACGAACACCGCGTCGGGACGCTTGTTCATGCCGCGGATGCCACCGAGGTTCTTCTGCAGCTTCTCGAGCTCACGGGTGAGGAGGAGCGCTTCCTTCTTCGGCATCGCGTCGAACTCGCCCGACACGCGCATGCGCTCGTACTCCTGCATCTTGGCGACGCGCTTGGAGATGGTCTCGAAGTTGGTGAGCATGCCGCCGAGCCAGCGCTCGTTCACGTAGGGCATGCCGACCTTCTCGGCGTAGCTGCGCACGGGATCCTGCGCCTGCTTCTTGGTGCCGATGAACATGACGGTGCCGCCCTTGGCCGACAGGTCGCGCACGAAGTTGTACGCGGCCTCGACACGGGTGAGCGTCTGCTCGAGGTCGATGATGTAGATGCCGTTGCGCTCGCCGAAGATGAAGCGCTTCATCTTGGGGTTCCAGCGGCGGGTCTGGTGCCCGAAGTGGACACCTGCCTCGAGCATCTGTCGCATGGTGACGACGGCCATGGGTTCTCCTCTCTGCGGTTGGCTGCGCAGCGGCCCGAGCACCCGCACACCGGTGGGTGGGCGGGCGACCGCAGAAGGGCCGTGCGATTCGGATGGGCCGGCGCCACCGGGGCACAGACCGATCCGCGATGCTATCGGCCAGGTCGCGTGTTGGGACAGACCAGCTGCGGGGGTCGGGCCGGTCGGGCGGGCGTGCCGTCGGTCGGCACCAGGCGGGGTGGCCGGCGCAGCCGGCCGAGCAGCGGCGTGGGATCGACCGGGCGGTCGCCGTCACGGAGGCCCAGGTAGAAGCGGTCGGTGGTGGTGCCGAGCACCTGACCGGCCCGCACGTGATCGCCGCGGCCCACGCGACGGGTCGCGAGGTGGCCGTACGAGGCCCGCAGCCCGTCGGCGTGACGCACCACCACCCAGGTCGTGCCGGCCACCGACCCGGCGAAGTCGACGTCGCCATCGGCCACGGCGACCACGCTGGTGCCGTCACGCGGGGCGTACTCGATGCCCCGGTTGCCCGGGCAGTAGGTGCACGCGGGCATGCGGAACGGGTCGGTCACCGGCGCGTCGAGGGGTGGGAGCAGACAGGGGGCGAGGGCGAGCACCAGGGCGACGAGCATCGGAGCACCTCCGGATCGACGAGACGTCGGTGGGCGCGACGGCGCCGAGGTGGCTCCCGCAGGAGCGACGCGTCAGGTGGCGCTCAGGAGATGCCGGAGGCGGCCAGGCGGGCACGCAGGTGCAGCACCGCCTTGGTGTGGATCTGCGACACCCGGCTCTCGGTGACCCCGAGGACCGAGCCGATCTCGGCGAGGGTGAGACCCTCGTCGTAGTAGAGCGACATCACGAGCTTCTCGCGCTCGGGCAGGCGGCGCACCTCCTGGCGGACCAGGCGACGCACCTCGCTCTCCTCGACCACCGCCGACGGCGAGTCGGGCGTCTCGCCGGCGAGCGAACGCGGCTCGGCACCGGCGACCAGCGCTCGGTCGAGCGGACCGACCGTGGTGGACGCGATCGCGACCAGCCACTTCTGGAACTCCGTCGAGCTGATCTTCAGGTGACCGGCGATCTCCTCGTCGGTGGGTGCCCGGCCGAACTTGGCCTCGAGCTCGCTGAAGGCGCCCTCGACCTCGCGTGCCCGGCTGCGCACCGAGCGGGGCACCCAGTCGAGCGAGCGGAGGCCGTCGAACACCGCGCCGCGGATGCGCGGCACGGCGAACGTCTCGAACTTCACGCCACGCTCGGGGTCGAAGCGCTCGACCGCGTCGATGAGGCCGAACACGCCGGCGCTCACGAGGTCGCCGGGGTCGACGCTGCTCGGCAGGCCGGCGCCGACACGACCGGCGACGAACTTCACGAGCGGCGAGTAGTGCTCGATGATGCGGTCGCGAGCGATCTGGTCACGCGAGGCGAACCAGCGCTCCCACCACTGGGAGATGTCGATGGGGATGCTCATGCTCGGGGATGTGCCTCCGCGTAGACCGAACGGAGGCGCTCGTTGCTCACGTGTGTGTACCGCTGCGTCGTCGCGACGTCGGCGTGTCCGAGGAACTCCTGCACCGCTCGTAAGTCTGCCCCGCCGTCGAGCAAATGCGTCGCGAACGTGTGACGCAGCGCGTGCGGGTGGGTGGGCGACGGGGAGCGGCGATCGAGGATCCGCCGCACGTCGCGAGGGGTGAGCCGGTGGCCGCGCTCGTTGCCGAACAGCGCATCTCCCGCATCTGCGGGGACCACCTCGTGACGGATGGCGAGCCAGCCGCGCAGCGCATCGACCGCCGGCGCGGACAGGGGCACCACGCGCTCCTTCGATCCCTTGCCCCACACCGTGATCGCGTCGGGCACCGACCCGGCACGGCCAGAACGCACGTCGCGCACGTCGAGCGAGCACAGCTCGCTGACGCGCACGCCGCTGCCGTACAGGATCTCGAGCACCGCGTCGTCGCGGAGGCGCCGCCAGTGCGGCTCGTCCTCGGGTGCCGGCGCGTCGAGCAACCGGTCGACCTCGCCGGTCGACAGCACCCGCGGCAGCCGCGACTCCCCCGCCGGGGCGCGCAGCGACGACGTCGGGTCGGCAGCGACGACCCCCGTGCGGTGCAGCCAACCGAAGTACTTGCGCAGCGACGACACCTTGCGGGCGATGGAGCGCTTCGCGTAGCGGCGCTGCGTGAGGAACGCGACCCACCGGCGCAGCAGCAGCCGTTCCACCCGTGCCGGGTCGTCGATCCCGCCGCGCTCGGCCCACGACGCGAAGTCGCGGAGGTCGCGGAGGTAGGCGGCCACGGTGTGCTCGGACGAGGCCGTGAGCGAGGTCGCGAAGGCGTCGAGGCGCCACGCCGCGCAGGGCTCGTCGACCAGGGTCCGCCCACCGGCCCCGTGCACTCCGGATGTCACCCGAGCCACAGTATTCGCTCATCGACATGAGAAGGGTGACCCCACCGCCTCGAACCACCCGTCCACCTGGGCGATCCACCCCTGCTGCTCGAGCCGGGCGAGCGACATCGCCGCCTCGACCAACGGCACGTCGACGGCCTCGGCCACCTCGCCCACCGTGCCCGCCCGACGGGTGAGCACCCGGTAGGCGGCGAGATCGCCCGGTCGCGGCGGCACCCGGTCGTCGGGCACCGTGGCCGACGCGCGGCGGTGGTCGAGCCCGAGCGCCACCAGCACGTCGTCGACGTCGAGCACCGGCGCCGAGCCGTCGCGCAGCAGCGCGTTCACCCCGAGCGCGGCGCGAGTGAGCTGGCTGCCGGGGGCCGCCATCACCGGGATGCCACGCTCGGCTGCGAGCTGCGCCGTGATGAGCGATCCGCCGGTCTCACGGCTCTCGACGACCACCACGATCTCGGACAGCGCGGCCACGAGCCGGTTCCGCTGCGGGAAGCGGTACGGCAACGGCAGCGAGCCGGGCGGCCACTCGCTGAGCAACAGACCGTCGTCGGCCACCCGGTACCAGAGCCGGTGGTGCTCCTTCGGGTAGACGACGTCGTGCCCGGACGCCACGACCGCGACGGGGCGACCGACGGTCGGCACGGCAGCCGGGTCGAGCGGGTGCGCCGGCGGTGCGGGACGCTCGGCGTCGAGCGCGTCGAAGGCTCCCGCGTGGGCCTGGCCGTCGATGCCGCGTGCCAGGCCGCTCACCACCTGCACGCCTGCCGCCGCGAGACCACGACCGAACGTCCGCGCCAGGTGCCGGCCTGCGGCGGTCGCGTTGCGCGTGCCCACCACCGCGACGCGACGCCCGTCGAGCAACCCGAGATCGCCTCGGGCGAACACCACCGGCGGCGGCTGCGCGTCGACGCGGAACAGGTCCGGGTAGTCGTCGCTGCCGGCGACGAGCACACGCACGTCGAGTTCGGCGCACCGCTCCCACATCGCGGCCGGCTCGTACCGACGCGCGCTGCGCGACCACGCGTGGCGTACGCCCTCGGCGTCGAGCACCTTGGCCACCGCGCCGTGCGGCGTCGGGGCGGCCCGCCCGGCCGCGACCTCGAACGCCTCGGCCGGCGTGTGGTGCCGGAGCAGCGCCGCGAGGCGTCGCAGCGTCATCAGCTCGAAGCCCGCCAGCGCAGCCGCGTACGCCTCGGGCGGCAGGCCGTCGCTCATGGCACACGCACCCGGGCCGAGGCGCCGAACGACACGCGCAGCTGCAGCGACAGCACCAGCTCGTCCTCGCCGATCAGCTCGTGGCCGCCCGCCAGGTCGGCGAGGGTGCGCGCCACACGGCGCACCCGGTGCAGGCCGCGGCCGGTGAGCCGGTTCGCCTCGAACTCGCGGCGAGCGACGGTCTCCGCGGCGTGGCTGAGCGGCGCCCACCGCTCGAGGTCGTCGCCGCTGAGCGCTGCGTTGAGCTTGCCCGAACGGGACATCGCGATCTCGCGGGCAGCGAGCACCCGGTCGCGCACCACCGCCGTCGGCTCGCCGGACTCGCGCCCGAGCAGCTCGTCGGCGGTGGGCGCGCTGACGCTCACCCGCAGGTCGAACCGGTCGAGGAACGGACCCGAGATGCGGCGCAGGTACTTGAGCCGCGCCGTCAGATCGCACTCGCAGTCGCCCGGCCGACCGCCCCCGCACGGGCACGGGTTGGTGGCGGCGACCATCTGGAACCGGGCCGGCAGCACCGCCGTCGCCGTGGCCCGCGACACCCGCACCACACCTTCCTCGAGCGGCTGACGCAGCGCGTCGAGCACGTGCGCCGGGAACTCACCCAACTCGTCCATGAACAGCACCCCGCCGTGCGCCAACGACACCTCGCCCGGCCGGAGCGTGGTGGTGCCGCCGCCGATGAGCGAGATCATCGAGCTCGAGTGGTGCGGTGCCCGGAACGTCGGCAGCCGCACCACCCCGCCCCCGACGACCGACACCCCCGCGGCGGAGTGCACCATCGTGGCCTCGAGCGCCGCCACCGGGTCGAGCGCGGGCAGCAACCCCGGCAGCCGCTGCGCCAGCATCGTCTTGCCGGCGCCAGGCGGGCCGACGAGCAGCAGGTGATGCCCGCCCGCGGCGGCCAGTTCCAGTGCGAGGCGCGCCTCGGGTTGGCCGCGCACGTCGGCGAGGTCGGGCAGCGCGGGCGCGTCGTCCCGGTCGGCCGGCGGCGGCGGGTCGGGCCACGGCGCACCGGCGAGCGCGTCGACGACGTCGCGCAGCGTGCTCGCGCACCGCACGTCGACGGCACCGATCGCCGTGGCCTGCTCGTGGGCGTCCGCGGGCACCACCACGATGCGGTCGCTGCGGCACGCCACCATCGGCGCCACGCCGGGCAGGCCGCGCAGCGAGCCGTCGAGCCCGAGCTCGCCGACGAACGCGAACCGCTCGACGGCGTCGGGCGGCAGCTGGTCGTCGGCGACCAGCAGCGCCACCGCGATCGCGAGGTCGAGGCCGGCGCCCGCCTTGCGCACGCCGCTCGGTGCGAGGTTCACGGTGATGCGCCGGTTGGGCCAGTTGAGCCCGCTCGACAAGATGGCGGCCCGCACCCGGTCGCGGGCCTCGCGGCAGTTGGCGTCGGGCGACCCGACGATCGAGAAGCCCGGCAGGCCCACGCCGGCGTGGACCTCGACGGCGACGGGTTGACCGGTCACCCCGAGCAGGGTGGCGGACAGGACGGTGGCGGTCATGGCGACCTCCGACGGCTCGGCGCGCTCGAGGCGCGCGGACGGCTGCGACGGAGGGGACGACCGGTCCCGACGACGGTGTGCCGGAACCTATCGACGCACCCGCCGATCACCACCCAGGATCACCACCCAGGATCACGACCCCGATCACGACCCCGATCACGACCCGATCTACGGTCGGCCGCCATGGGCACCCAGGACCGCTACCCCGTCTTCCAGCAGGCCTACCTCGTGAACGACATCGAGGCCGCGGTGCGACGCTGGGACGCGCTCTTCGGGGCGGGGCCGTTCCGTGTGGTGCCACATCACCGCGCCGACTGGTTCCAGTACCGCGGCACACCACAGGAGGCCGATGTCACCTACGCGTTCGGCTACCTGGGCGACCTGCAGATCCAGCTGATCCAGCAGCACGACGACACCCCCTCGATCTACCGCGACCTCTACGCCGCCGGTGAGGAGGGCCATCACCACACCGCGTTCCTGGTGCACGACTACGCGGCCGAACGCCAGCGGCTGATCGACCTCGGCGCGCCGCCGGTGTGCGAGTTGCGCCACGGCGACGTCGAGGCGGGCTACTTCGACACCGTCGCCACCACGGGTGGCTTCACCGAGCTGCACACCGACCCACCGCGATCGCTCCAGTCGTTCGCGGTGCAGCGCCGGGCGCACCAGCTGCGCCGTCCGGGCGACTCGCCGTTCTTCGTCTGGCCACCTGCCGGTTGACGCCGGCTCGGCCCACCGGCCTGAGAGACTGCACGCATGGCCGCCGCTCCCCCGTCTCGTCGCGCGTCCCTGGGGTGCGCCGCCCTGTTCGCCCTCGGCCTCGCCACCTGTCTGGCGGCGTGTGGCGACGAGACCGAACCGACCGTCGCGGCCTACTGCGACGCGGTGCGAGCCAACGCCGAGATGCTCAACGGCCCGAACATCGCCACCGGCGCCGACGTGCAGCCGCTCATCGACCGGTACACCGGGATCGCCGACGTGGCCCCGGCCCAGATCGAACCCGAGTGGCGCACGCTGATCGGCGCGCTCGAGGCAGCGGCGGCGGTGGTGGCCGGCGATCAGGCGAGCATCGACGAGGCGACGCGAGCCGCGCTCGCCGGACAGCCCTCGTACCGTGACATCCAGCAGTACACGCAGGTCCAGTGCGAGATCGCACTCGGGACACCGCCGCCGCCGACCAACCCGGTCACCGCGACGACGGTCGCGCCCAGCACGACCGGCGGCTGACGCCCCGGCCGGTCAGGTCAGCGGAGCAACGCTCAGCGGATCTCGCCGCGCTTGACGATCACCTTGTCGATGAGGCCGTAGTCCTTGGCCTCCTCGGCGGTGAACCAACGATCGCGCTCGGCGTCGGCCTGGATCTTCTCGACCGACTGACCCGTGTGGTGGGCGGTCAGCTCGGCCATGCGACGCTTGGTGTAGACGAGCTGCTCGGCCTGGATCGCGATGTCGGCCGCCTGGCCGCGCAGGCCGGCGAGCGGCTGGTGCATCATCACGCGAGCGTTGGGCAGGCTGAACCGCTTGCCCTCGGCGCCGGCGGTGAGCAGGAACTGCCCCATGCTGGCCGCCATGCCCATGCACACCGTCGCGACGTCGCAGCTCACGAACTGCATCGTGTCGTAGATCGCCATGCCGGCGTACACCGAGCCGCCGGGGCTGTTGATGTACAGCCAGATGTCGGCGTTGGGGTCTTCGCCCTCGAGGTAGAGCAGCTGCGCGCACAGCGCGTTGGCGATCTCGTCGTTGACGTCGGTGCCGAGCATGATGACCCGGTTCTTGAGGAGCCGGTTGAAGACGTCGGAGCGGGGGTCGAAGCCCTGGTCGAGCGCGCTGGGCACGATCATCTGCGAGGCGGGCACTTCGGTCGGAGACATGAGCGCAGGCTACCGTCGACTCGGGCCGCACCGCGGGACGGGTGGCCGGCCCGCTCCCCCGGCCCCGCGCGGGCCCGACCCCACTCGGAGCACCGATGACCCCACCGCACGACCCCACCGCCGACTTCGCCCCCAACGTCGACGAACTGGTCGCGAACAACGCTCGCTACCAGGCCGAGTTCACCGACGGCCCGATGGACGTCCGCCCCCGGCGCCGGCTCGCGATCGTCGCCTGCATGGACAGCCGCATGGACATCTTCGAGATGCTCGGGCTCGGCCACGGCGAGGCGCACATCATCCGCAACGCCGGCGGCGTCGTCACTGACGACGTCATCCGCTCGCTGGTGCTGAGCCAGCGTCGACTCGGCACTCGCGAGATCATCCTGATCCACCACACCAACTGCGGTCTCGAGGGCGTGAGCAGCGACGACTTCCTGCACGAGCTCGAGGTCGAGTCGGGCATCCGGCCGTGGTGGGCGCTCGAGTCGTTCCGCGACCCGTTCGACGACGTCCGCCAGAGCATCAACCGGCTGCAGATCAGCCCGTTCGTCGCGCACAAGGACCACATCAGCGGCTTCGTGTACGACGTGAACGACGGCCGCTTGCACCCCGTCGACTGAGCGACGGGATCCTCCGGGCTCAGCGGCGGATGCCGCTCGCCACCACCGCGACCCGTTCGGTCGGGTCGAGCTGGTCGCGCACGGCCAGCACCCCCGCCAGACCGGCCGTGCCCGTCGGCGACGCGTCGATCCCGGTGTGGCGCACGAGCAGGTCGTTGGCCTCGAGCACCTGTGCCTCCGACGCGACGACGGGCGAACCATGGCCGTCGGCCATCGCCCGCAGCACGGGCAGCCAGTCGTAGGTCTCGTCGTCGAGGATGCCATCGGCCGCCGATTCCCCGACGTGCTCCCACGGCCACATGCACTCGGACCAGTGCGCCGCGGCGGCCTTCGGTCCGCCGACGTCGAACGAGCGCTGCCACGCGCGCTCCAAGGGCGCGCAGCTCTGCGTCTGCACGGCGTGCAGTCGGGGTGTGATGCCGCTCATGCGGAACCCGGCGGCGAGGCAGGCGGCGAACGCGCCCCCGCCCACCTGCACGAAGAGGCGGTCGAACGGCGGTCCCTCGATCCGCTCCTCCATGTGCCGGGCCATCTCCCAGCCGATGGTGCGACCGCCGTCGAGGCACCACGCGTTCTCCGGACCCTGCACACTGAACGGCACCGCGCCCGTCGCGACGGCCTCGCGGAACCGGTGCACGCACGGGTCGCCGGGCGGGTCGGTGTCGAGCCGCGGGCAGGTGACCACCTGCGCGCGCAGTTCGTGCAGGCGCGCCACGACGACCGGGTTGGCCGAGACCGGCACGAACACCCGGATCGGCCACTGCACCGCTGCCGCGAGCGTGCTCGCGGCCATCGCCGCGTTGCCGCACGAGGCGATCGCGAGCGGCGGCCGGTCGGCCGGCGACGACCACGGCGCACGGCCGGCGAGCTCGGTGGTGACGAGATGCAGCAGGATCGTGAACAGGTGGCGGGCCTTGTGGCTGCCGGCCACGTTGCGGGTCTCGTCCTTCACCCACACGCCGCCGTCGGCGGTGAAGCCGAGTGCGTCGCTGAGTGCGTCGGCACGCTCGAACGGCGTGGTGTGGAACCCCGTTCCCGCCACCGTCGCCACCTGTGCGTCGAGGTCGCGGACGATCGCGTCGCGCGCCGCCTCGGTGAGGCCGAGTGACGACGCGTACGAGTCCCACGCCAGATACCGACGGAAGCCGAGGAACGGGTTGTCGTCGCCGGTGGACCGCAGCGGCGCCGTGGCCTGCACGAGCTCGAGCGCGTGGTGGCGGTCGTCGCCGACCGCATTGGGGCAGCGCCACGCGAGCGGCGTGGCGATGTCGACGTGCGCGCCGCACACCGCGCAGCACCAGCCGGCGACGAGCGGCAGGTCCACCGGGTCAGCCCTTGGCGACGCGGCCGTTGAACTCGGTGATCAGCTCGTCCCACACCGGCAGGTAGCGACGAAGGCCGCGCCAGAAGTCCTGGTGGCGGCGAGCCTCGAACAGCTCGAACGGCGTGCCCTGCTGCTCGACCCACGTGTAGTAGCCGAGGTTGAAGATCCGGTTGCGGTCGCGCTCGGTGCACTCGATGGTGTCGGCCGTGTCGACGTGCCCGAGGTGCTCGCCGAACACCTCGGCCGCGTCGACCGCCGTGAAGTCGCCGCCGAACCGGCCGGCCAGCTGCTTGGCCCGCTCGCTCGGGTACATCGCGCCGCCGTCGGTGGCGATGGTGACGATCGCGTCGTCCGGGCCGAGGCCGAGCAGCTTCGCGGTCTTGATCGCCGCGAGCACGTTGCAGGTGGACGAGAAGCCGAAGTGGGCGAGCGCCTCGATCGTCGCCGCTGGCACGCCCTTGCGATCGGCCAGGAACTGCCGTCCGGCCGGGGTGTTGAACAGCACGTCGAGCTCGTCGGTGGCGCGGTCGCTGATGCCCACCACCACGTCGGTGTTGGTGACGTTGTGGATCAGCGGGATGTGCTTGTCGCCGATGCCCTGGATGTTGTGCTCACCGAAGCCGTTCTCGAGCATCGTCGGGCACTCGAGCGCCTCGACCGCCACGATCTTCGTGCCGTAGTCGTCCTTCAGCCGGTCGCCGGCGGCGATGGTGCCGGCCGAGCCGGTGGCGCTGGTGAACGCGGCGAGGCGGAGGTCGCGGCCGCTCGCCGCTCGCACCGTCTCGAACACGTGGGCGAGGGCACGACCGGTCACCTCGTAGTGGCCGAGGTGGTTGCCGAACTCGCAGAACTGGTTGAGGACGAAGTTGCCCGGATCCTTCGCGAGCTCGTTGCAAGCGTCGTAGATCTCCTTGACGTTGCTCTCGGTGCCGACCGTCTTGATGACGTCCTCGGCCGGGTTGGCACACCACCGGTCGAGCCAGTCGAAGCGCTCCTGGCTCATGCCTGCCGGCAGGATCGCGACGCCACGGCTGGCCATGATCCGGCTGATCGCGATGCCGCCGCGGGCGTAGTTGCCGGTGCTCGGCCAGATCGCCCGGTGGCGGGTGGGGTCGAACTGGCCGGTGACCACGCGCGGGGCGAGGCAGGCATAGGCGGCGAGCACCTTGTGCGCGGTGATCATCGGGAAGCGGTCGCCGAAGGCGACGATGATCGGCGCGTCGACCCCGGTGAGCTCCTTGCCGAGCACCACGTGGTCGGGCACCCCGACCCGATCGCCGCCGAGGTCGTTGTACCAGTGCACCCGCCACAGGTTGCGGGCGTCGGGCGCGTCCTTGTCGACACCGGCGACCACGGACGGATCGACCGTGCTCGGGTCGGCCAGCTGGGCGAAGGTCGGCAGCGTGATGCCCTGCTCGCGGAACCGGGCGACGGAGTTGGCGAGCGATGCCTCGTCGACCACGGTGTCGGCGAGGCCGAACTGGTTGACGAGGGCGTCCTGCAGGGGGCCGTGGAGGGAGCTGGCGGCGAGCGTCACGGTTTGACATTCTGTCAAAGGAAGCCGCCCCTCCCTCGCCGATCGGCCCGCCACACGAGACATTCACCGGACCGGCAGGATCCCCCTTTACCGAAGGATCGACTTGCGGAATCGGTAGGCTCGGGACGCATGAGCGACATGACCGACGCCAAGCGACGTCTGGTCGAGCGGTTGAAGCGCGTCGATTCGGCCACCGCAGGCGAGCTCGCCGCCGAGTTCGAACTCACCGACACCGCCGTGCGCCAGCACCTCGAGCAGCTGCAGGAGCTCGGCTTCGTCCGCCGCTTCGACGGCGCGGCGCAGGGACGGGGCCGCCCGCCGGCACGCTGGCAGCTCACCCCCGCTGCCGGCGCGATGTTCCCCGACCGTCACGTCGACCTCACCGTCGACCTGATCGGCTCGATCCGCAGCGAGCTCGGCGACGAGGCGCTCGACCGGGTGATCGAACGCCGCGCCGCGCGGCAGGCCGAGGCCTACCGCGCGTCGCTCGGCACCGGCAGCGTGTCGGTGCGCGTGCGCCGGTTGGCCGATCAGCGCAGCGCCGAGGGCTACGTGGCCGAGGTGGTCGCCGAGGGCGACGACCTCGTGCTCATCGAGCACCACTGCCCCATCTGCACCGCGGCGACGTCGTGCGACAGCTTGTGCCGCAGCGAGCTCGAGGTGTTCCGCCGGGCACTGGGCGACGGCGTGGTGGTGCGCCGCGAGCAGCACGTGCTCGCGGGCGACCAACGCTGCGCCTACCGCATCAGCCCCGCCTGATCGGACCCGTTCAGAGGCTGTCCAGCAGCGGGCTGTCGGCGATGTCGGCGCAGCCCGGGACGTCGTGCAGGTAGTAGTCGTCGTGGCCCGGATCGAGCTGCAGGTTCAACCAGTCGCGCGCCGAGGGTCCGGAGTACAGAACGTCGCGCCGGTCGTCGCTCACATGGCCGGTTCCGTCGGCGTGCGGCGAACAGTCGTCGACCGCCCCGAGCAGGTGCGTGAGCTCGTGGCCGAGCAGGTAGCTCATCTCGTACGGCCACGTCGACGTGCTCGACGGGGCGATGTCACAGTTCGCGATCGGGATGAGGACCATGGTGCCGGTGCGACCACAGAACGACCCACCCGTCTGGCCCTCCAGCACCACGGCCAGTGAGGCGTCGTCGAGCGTCGCGCCCAGCTGGGCGCGCACCTGCGCATCGATCAGCGCCTCCGGATCCGTCGTCGCGGTCAGCGCCGCCTCGGTCGAGGTGAGATCGACACGGATCACGGATATGCCCGACCCGCCCCCGGCGACGCGGGCGAAGACGGGGTGGCGGCCACCGGTCTGCCCGTCGTACCACGCCTGGACGACGCCCACCTCGTGTGCGATCGCCGCCTCGCGACCCTCCACCGCTGCAATCCCCGCGGGAACCGCGTAGATCGCCTGCACGCGGGGCCCGCTGATCGGCGGCTCCGCCGGCAGCGGCACCTCGCCAGCATCACCGCCGGGCGAGGGCAACCAACCCACCACGTCGACCACGAGATCGGATCCGAACTGGGTGAACAAGCGGATCGCACCACCCGCGCCCACCTTCGCGATCACCTCGTTCGCCACGACGCGTCCGGCGGCGGTGTTGAGGCTCGAGGCATTGGGACGGGTCGAACCGTTCGGATGCACGGTCACGAAGCCACCACCCACGACAGATGCGGGCACGGTGACGTTGACGACGACCGCCCACACCCCGCTCGGGGGCACTCCGCCGCGGCCGAGCACCGGCAGCCGCAGCGACCGGCCGGCGGTGGTCGGGCCGGCACCTTGCTGCAGCCCATCGACCGTCGACGTGCCCGCGCGGGTGTCGAGCAGTCGCGCCGGTGCCAGAGGGTGGAGCCCTCCGGCTCCGACGTCGACGAACCAGCCGACGACGTCGACGATCAGGTGGGTGCTCGGTTGGGTGAACAGGCTGATCCGCCCGCCCGCGCCGACCTTGGTGACGAGCTCGTTCGCCACGACCTGTCCCGGCGACAGGTTGAGGCTCGAGGCCAGCGGCCGGACGGTGCCGGTCGGGAACACCGTGACGTAGCCGGCGTTCATCGTCGCGCTGTTGTCGACCGTCACGTTGACGACCACCGCGGTCGCCGAGACGGGAACGTCGCCGCGGCCGGCGATGGCGAGATCGATGACGCCACCGGCCACCGTCGAGCCGCCGGACCTGGCGACTCCGTCGAAGGTGACTCCGTCGGAGCGGGTGTCGAGATACCGCCGAGGCGCGCTCGGCGTGTACCCCGAACCCGATGTCGGCACCCAGCCGACGATGTCGACGACGAGTTGCGTGGGCAGTTGCGTGACGATGCTGATCGTTCCGTTCGCACCGACCTTCGCGATCACCTCGTTGGCGACCACGGCGCCTGCGGCGAAGTTGAGCGACGAGGCGAGCGGAGTCGGGTCACCGGTCGGGTACACCGTGACGTAGCCGGCGTTCGCCGTCGCGCTGTTGTCGACCGTGACGTTCACGACGACGGCGCTCACGCCGTCGGCAGGCACCCCGCCACGGCCGACCACGTCGACCACGACGGGCACTCCCGCCTCGGTGGGCCCGCCACCGCTGCCGGTGCCGTCGATCGTCGTTGATCCCGAGCGCGTGTCGAGCAGCCGCGCCGGGTCGATCGACACCAGCCCGGTCTCTCCGGCTGCGCTCACGGGCGAGGCCGGTGACGAAAGCACCACGACGGACGACAGCGCGACGACGAGCCCCGCGATCGCTCGTCGGCGGCGAGCGGTCACCCGCGGCTCGTCAGACGATCTCGGCGATCTGCATCACGGGCGTCGCATTCGTGTAGTTGGCGACGTCGGCCATGATGTCGGCCGTCTTCGGTGTGGCCATCGCGCTCTGCATCGCGTCCATCGACTCGAAGAACAGGTGGACCGCGGCGACGTACGGGCCGTTGACGCCCTTGTCGATCTCGGCCCCGACGTTCCATGCCTCGGTGCACATCGGCACGTGCGTGTTCTTGTAGTAGTCGTGGTCGAAGGTGATGCCGTCGCCGGCCGGGTAGAGGACGCTCACGCGGATCATGATCGGCACCTTACGACGCTCGGGCCGGTGTCGTCGGCCCGAACGTCGATCATGGGCGCACGGTACGCAGCGAGGCGGGCCGGACCGTCACGGGGCGGCCCTGTACTGTGCGCTCGATGGCTGACTTCCTCCTCGGCGGGCAGATCGACCCCACCACGAAACAACGCACCGAGACCAGCACGAGCCTTGGCGG
>WBZM01000503.1_pt1 | contig 20534 bp, 19 predicted proteins | sample 5204271 | NCBI WGS metagenome assembly WBZM01 (sample SAMN12344346, study PRJNA552823) | activated sludge metagenome | biome: Activated sludge suspended growth; feature: Nitrification reactor; material: Wastewater; isolation source: activated sludge from nitrification reactor of wastewater...
GGCAGATGGCCGTACCGATCCCGCCCATGGCTCCCGTAACCAAAGCAACACGTTGTGTCATAGTTCTTTCCTTTCCTGTTGACGAATGAGACAAGCTGCGGCAAGGCACCGCCACCAATACAATCCAATCCCCTACGCTCAGGGCCAAGCGCCCCGACCGGCGATTCTGCATTGCAGCATCAGGCATGTCAATGGACAATTGGCGATATGACAATGTACAGCCGACTTCTGGCCTCAGTTGGCAGGATGTGCGGCCGCCGAAAAGCGCCATCGTCTCGCTACCGCGTCGGCGCAGGCACCGTATAATCGCCCGATGCACATTGTTGCAATCGCCTGGCTGTACGTGACCCTGCTCATGGCGCTGACCGAAGGCAATCTCGTCGCCGCCGTGCTGAGCTTTCTTTTCTACGGCCTGCTGCCGGTTGCGCTGCTGCTCTGGGTGTTCTCCGGTTCGGCGCGCCGGCAGCGCGCGCAGCGCCGATTGCCGCCCGCTGACCAGGAGCACGGCGGCTCTCCACCCCCGACCGACTGATCAGTCGGTCGTCAACCAGATCAGAGATGCCATCCGTCCCGTCACTCCGTCGCGACGGTAGGAAAAGAAGCGCCGCGCGTCACCGACCGTACAGTATTCGCCGCCGAAGACCGTCTCGACGCCGACCTCGGCGAGCGCCTGACGCGCCAGCAGGTAGATATCGGCCAGCCAGGAATGCACGTCCGTTTGCCCGTTCGCCTGACTTGGCGGCGCAAGCGGTCGGAAGGCAGCCGCTGCGCGCGCTGCCGAGTCGACAAAAGCGCTACGCACGTCGTCCCCGACGACGAATGCCTGCGGCCCTATCGCCGGACCGAGATAGGCCAATAGATCGCTGCCGTCGACCGCCATCGCCCGTACCGTTGTTTGCACGATGCCCGCCAGCAACCCCCGCCAACCGGCGTGTGCCGCTGCGACGACGCTGCCAGCACGATCGCAGAGCAGCAACGGCAGGCAGTCAGCGGTCAACACGCCACAGACCACCCCCGGGGAGCGCGTTAGCGCAGCATCCGCGAGCGGCGCACCCATTGCTCCTACACCATGTGCCTCGACGACATCGGTACCATGCACCTGTTGCAACCAGAGCGGGGAGGCGGGCAGGTGCGTGTCCAAGCTCCGCCGATTGATCGCCACCGCGAGCGGATCGTCACCGACATGATCGCCAAGGTTGAAACTGGCATACGGAGCACGGCTGACACCGCCTGAACGCGTTGTCAGCAGGCTGCGTACCGCTCGCGGTGCCGGCCAATCGGCGACAAGCCAGTCGTCGCTACGGGTCGCCACCATCGTCGCCCTCCCATTCACCTACGCCATCGTCCTCGGCACCAACGACAGCTTGCTGCAACACAGTGCCACTGGTACGGCCCAGAGGCGCCTTCTCCTCATCCGCCGACAGTTCGCAGCGCGCGGCGCGACTTCCAACCCTCAGCGCTTCGTGCCGCAAGCGTTCAATCACAGCGAGCAGGTCGGCCGGCAGCTCCGACGTCCACGCCATCCCCATTCCGTGCAGCGGATGGATCAAGGCCAAGCGCCAGGCATGCAGCGCTTGGCGCGCCAACACGCTGCGCAGGGGCGTGCCGCTGCGGCTGCCAGCGTAGACCGGGTCGCCAATCAAGGGGTGGCCGATGGCCGTCATATGCACCCGGATCTGATGCGTACGCCCGGTTTCCAGAGCACACTCGATCAAGGTGCTGGCGAGGAAGCGTTCGAGCACGCGATAAGCGGTTCGCGCGGGTTTGCCGCTACCAACCACCGCCATCCGCGTGCGCACCGTCGGATGGCGGCCAATCGGCGCATCGACCGTGCCAGCCTGCCCGACGATGCCGTGTACAACAGCGTAATAAAGCCTCTGCACACTACGTGCCTGCAACTGGCGAACGAGATGGGTTTGCGCCTCGAGCGTCTTGGCAACGACCAGCAAGCCCGAGGTGTCCTTGTCCAGGCGATGGACGATTCCCGCCCGCGGCAGGCGATCAAGCTGCGGCGCGTGGTGCAACAGCGCGTTGAGCAAGGTTCCGTGCCAGTTGCCGTTGCCGGGGTGGACGACCAACCCGGCCGGCTTGTCGAGAACGATCAGGCTGTCATCCTCAAAGACGATGTCTAGCGGAATATTCTCTGGATCGGCCGGCGCCTGACGCTCATCGCGTACTTCGGCGAGCTCGATCAGTTCACCGCCCCACAGTTTGTGCCGCGGCTCGACCGTCGGTACGCCGGCGATAGTCACCCGCCCGGCACGCACCCAATTCTGCAAACGGCTGCGCGAGTGATTCGCCAACAGATGGGCGAGAACCCGATCAAGACGCCAGCCTGCGCATTGAACCGGCACCCTGAGGGCAATTCCGGCGTTTGCGCTATAATCGGCCGCTCCCGGTGCACGGCTTGTCGCGTCGGTCGGCGCGTCCATATTCTCTGGCTTCCCCATCATGCGTAGTTTAGCGGTTATCGCAACGTTTATCGTCACCTCGCTTATCTCGGGCTGCGGGTTGTTGCCGGCCGAGAAGGATGAAACCGCCGGTTGGTCGGCAAACAAGCTCTATACGGAAGCCAAGGATGCCCTCAACGAGGGCTCCTACGCGAAAGCCGTCAAGTACTTCGAAAAGCTGGAGTCGCGCTATCCGTACGGGCGTTACGCGCAGCAGGCCCAGATCGAGATTGCTTACGCCTACTGGAAGGATTTCGAGCCCGCCTCGGCGCTCGCCGCCTGCGACCGCTTCATCAAGCTGCACCCGAATCATCCGAATGTCGATTATGTGCACTACCTGCGCGGCCTGATCAATTTCAACGAGGACCAAGGGATTCTGGGAGCGATCAGCAGCCAGGACATGAGCGAGCGCGACCCGAAAGGTGCGCGCGAATCCTTCGACGCGTTCAAAGAACTGGTCACCCGCTTTCCTGACAGCAAGTACACTCCCGACGCGCTGCTGCGGATGAAATACCTGGTCAACGCGCTGGCTCGGCTCGAGCTGCACGTCGCACGCTATTACATGAAGCGTGGCGCCTACTTGGCGGCGGCAAACCGAGCGCAATACGCGGTAAAGAACTACCCCGATACCCCAGCCAACGAAGAGGCCTTGTTCATCATGATCAGCGCTTACGATGCGCTTGGTCTGACCGATTTGCGCGACGATGCCAGTCGCGTCATGCGCAAGAACTTCCCGCAGAGCGAGTATTACACGCGCGGCTTGGCCCAGCGCCAGGAGCCTTGGTGGAGGCTCTGGTGAGCGTCCTCGGTGCGCGCGACCTAGTCGCCGACTTACCTTAGCGAGAACACGGCGCGCCCGCCTTTCGCGGGCGCCGCGGACCCGTTCTTGCCGTCCGTCGACCCGACTTTGCCCGGCAGCAGGAAAACGCGCTCGCCCGGAATGTCGTGCGCCAGCAACCAGTCGCGTGCTGCCTTTCCCCGCCGATCCGCCAGGTCACGCAGATCGTCCTCGTCGATGGCCGAGTTGGCGAGGATCAGCTTTTCCATTTCGTCACTTGGCAGACCTTTGACCAAGCCAACGAGGTTGCGCGGTTTGGGGAACTTTTCGTTGCGATATACGCGCTCGAGCAGGACCGGATAGTCCTTGGCCGAAACCGTGATCTCGTCCGCCGAGCCGGTTTGCACGGCCTTCCTGGTCAGCTCCTCGCGCTGCAGTGCCTTGACCTTGCGCTCGAGGCGATCGCGCTTCAGACCTTCCGAATCGGTTTCCGGATCAGCCGTACCCTGGATCTCAAGCTTGAGCGCCGGTCGGTCGAGCAGCGCTTTGCCGAGCTTGTCGAGTCGCTGCACCGCTTCGCCCGCGATCCCCGCCCGCCCGGAGTCGAAATCCAGGCTCGACAACTCCTCGCCGCCACCGAAAACCGCGCCGAGCAAGGCAAACGGTGAAGTCAGCGCCTTGCCCAACAGATTGACCACGACCTTGACGATAAGCCCGCCGACGCTGAATTCCGGATCATCGAGCGAACCTGAGATCGGCAGGTTGATATCGATCTCGCCGTTTCGGTTCTTTAGCAGGGCAACCGCAAGCGTCACTGGCAGCTTCGTCGCGTCCGGGCTGTCAACCGGACTGCCGAAGGTAAGCTGATCGAGAAAGATGCGGTTCTCCGCACTCAGCTGTCGATCATCAATCTTGTACTTGACATAAACCGAAAGCTTGCCTTTCTCGATCGCGTAGCCCGCATACTTGCCCGAATAGGGAGAGAGTGAGGTCATCTCGATTCCCTTGACCTCCGCCTGCAGGTCGAGCGACGGCTTTCTGGCCAGCGGGTTGAGCTGACCAGCGATCATCAACGGCGCGATGTTGTCGTAGGTGCCACGCAGATCCAGGCTCGCCACCGTATTCGGGGCTGACGACAAGCCGCTGATCGTGCCTCCGACCTGGCGAAGGTTGGCCGAATAGTTCGGTTTGACGAAGTTGTCGGTAAACCGGATGTCGCCGCCCTGCAGCGTGATCTTACCAATGCTTATTGGCGGCAGCGCCCGCTCGCTCGTTGCAACCGCCGCCGTCGCCTTGCCACCCGCGGCACTGGGCGCCGTCTTGTCGGCCGCAACCGCCGCTACCGCGGAATGAGGTTCCGACTGGCGCACGATCTGCAGAAGGTTGAGGTCGCCTTGACGACTGACAATCACGCGCGCAAAGAAGTCGGCCAATGCCACCTGACCGATCGACAGCGAATTCGGATTGATCTTGGCATCCACGTGGCCAAAGTACAGCGACTTCCACTTTACGAAGTCGGCCGAGTTGAGCTTGTCTACCGCCTGCAGATCGCCCACCGTGACCTGACCGGAGAATCCGCCGCTCAGCTTGCCTGCCTCGAAACTGCCACCGCTCGTCTGGCGCAACTGCACATTGCCGGCCAGGGTCACTTGCCCGCGCGTCAGGTCGATGTTCAGTCGCTCGGTGAAATAGGGTTGCAGTGGCAGCAACTCGACCGTCCTGAGCAGCAGCTTGAGGTCCGTGTCGAGTGGCGCCGGGCGAATGTCGCCCGCCAGTTCGATTTCCCCCTTGCGGTTCAGCCGGAGACGCGTCGATAGCCGTACCCTCTGCGCCAGATCGCTCGAAACGTTCTCCAGCAGGAGGCTCATCCCATCGAGTGTATGCGTCGTCGCCGGCGAAACTGCGGCATCCTCGAAACGCACCGCAACATCTTCGCCGCGGTACTTGCTGACGACGATCTTCCAAGGCCCCTCGGGATCCTTCCGCGCCGCCGCAACCGCGCGCAACTGCGGCGGTGGCACGAACTCGATCCGACCATCGGCTGTTCGTCGCAGCAGCACACGCGCCGTGCGCGAGCTGACCTCATCGATCGTGATCTGGCGCTTGACGAGGTCCAGCCGCCCGCCGCGAACGGCCACCGCGTCAGTCTTCAACCATTGGGCGAAATCGACGCGCCACGCCGCGTCGAACTCGGTCGGCGCACCGCCTCGGCTATCCACTTTGCCCAGATTGACTTCGATGCCCTCAATGCTCGCCTTGAACGGCGTACCGTGCGACTCGTCAAGCCAGCGCAAAGTACCCCCGGAGATCTTCGCTCCAGCGAGCGACCATTCGACCGGTGCCGTTGCTGCCGCGCTTGCCGCCGCTGCAGAGGATGTCTGGCGTGCAGCCGTTTCCTGCTTGAAGTACTCGATCCAGTTGACCTCACCCTGGCGCCCGACGCGTGCATGAATTTCCGGCGATTCCGCAGCAACCCGATCGATGGCAAAGCGGCGACGCAGTGGATCGAGCGACGACGCCGCGACTTCCAGGTGTTTGAGCGCGAGCAAAGGCGCCCCGCCGGTATCCTGCACGACAAGATCAGCGAGCGTCGCGGTCCCCGCCAGACTGAGCGACGGTCCCTCTTCTCGGTTGCGCTTGAAGACAATCTTCAGGTCGCCGTCGAGCACCCCGGAGAGCACCTTGACCGGCAGGCGAATCGGCGAATAGCCGATGTATTTGCCCACCTGCACAGCGTGCAGAGCGAAACCGATTTCGCTCTCCTGTGAGTCGGCAAAAGGCTTGCTCCTGCCTTGCACGGCCAGCGGCGCTCCGTCGATCGAGGCCGAAAAAACCGGCTCGACGAAGATCTCGGTCGAATCCGGCAAGGTGGAGATGAACGGCAGGCCGATGTTGATGTCGCTGATCAGATGGCTTTCCGCCAGCACCTGGTCATCGAACTCGATTTTGCCGTCGCTGACTTTGATGTTGTTGATTGAAAAAAGTGGCAGCGGATCGTCTGTCGCCGGTCTTGCCATGAATTCGTCGATCAGATCACTGAAATTGAGGCGACCGTCGGGCAGGCGAACCAACCGCAACATTGGCGCAGCGAGTCTGACCTCGCTGACCACCGGCCCGCCGCGCAGCAGCGAGCCCCAGTCAACATCGACAAACAGAGTCTCGAAGCTGACGACCGCCGACCCTCCGCCCTTTTCACCGACGCGCAGGCCAGCAACTTGCGCAGACAGCGTGTACGGGTTTATGCTCACGCTTCCGACCTCGACTGGGCGGTGCAGGACCCTGGAGAGCTGGTCGGTCAGCAACGAGTTGACCACCGGGGGCAGGACAAGGAAACCTAGAGCACCGATGACGAGCAGGGCGAGAACCACATACAGCCCTGCCTTTTTGATGTTCACGCGGGCTTTCACCGTAGCGGGAGGGGCGTTTTCAGGCATGTCGGCAAGGCTGAGTGAACTGGAAAGACTTCAATTTAGCACGAAGAGGCCTTTCCCGCACTTACCCCACGGTCGCATGCGTCGGTCTACACCGAAAAGGTAGAAACGGAACGAGGTTGGCGAGTGAAGAACGCAAGTGGTGCGCCGTCAGATCAGCCGCGAGTGCTGATCGTCGATGACAATGACGTGGTCCGGACGCTGCTGCGCAGCCTTCTGCGCAGTGGTGATTACGATGTCGTCGGTGAGGCGAAGAACGGTGTCGTTGCCCTTGAACTCGCCGAGCGCTTGCGTCCGGACATCGTTTGCATGGACTTGATGATGCCCGAAATGGACGGTCTCGAAGCCTTGCAGGCGATCAAGGCGATGCACCCGCAGATCGCTGTCGTCATGATCACCGGCAGTCCGAGCGTTGACAATGTCCGTGAATCGATTCAGAGCGGAGCTGGCGGCTTCATCATCAAGCCGTTCAATGCCGGCAAGGTCCTCGACACGATCAGCCGCGCACGACAGGCAAGCAAGCGCTCGGGCAATGGGCCGGAGGATGCCTGACGCAACTCAGAATCCGTTCTTCCACTCGCGCAAGGCAGCAAAGACGGCCGGGCCACAAGTTGCTCCGGAGGCGTGACGACGAGCCGCGGCGATGACTGCTGGCGCATGACACCGCAGGAAGGGATTACTTTCCTTCTCCAAGCCGATCGTCGAGGGGACCGTCGAACAGGATTTTGCGCGCGCCAATGCAACCTCCTCGACGCGTTTGCGCAAACGATCGTTACCCGGTTCAACAGCAAGCGCGAAGCGCAAATTGGCCTCGGTGTACTCGTGTGCGCAATAGACGGCCGTTTCATCGGGTAATGCCGCCAGGCGAGTGAGCGAGGCAAACATTTGCTCAGCCGTGCCTTCGAAAACGCGGCCACAGCCACCGCCAAACAGGGTGTCCCCACAGAACAGGCAGCCTGCGCCATAATAGGCCACGTGCCCGAGTGTGTGCCCAGGTACGGCCAAGACCTGGAAGGCGGCACCCAGCGACGCGAGTTGAAGTGTTTCGCCGCCGACTAACGGGCGCGTCCGGCCGGCAATTGGCTCGTTTGACGGGCCATGCACTTCCGCCCGATGCTGCGCCAGCAGCCTTCCCACACCGCCCTGATGATCGGCGTGGTGATGGGTAACGAGAATGTCCGTGAGTCGCAGCTCATCGCGCGCGAGCACATCGAGAACTGGCTGTGCGTCGCCCGGGTCGACAACGACTGCCTGCCGACCCTTGCGCAAGAGCCAGATATAGTTATCCTTGAAAGCTGGAATCTGAACGATGTCGAACATGCGCGTATTGTGGAAGAACCGCTGAGAATGTCAAACGCTGGCCTGGAAGCCTGGCTGCAGAGCCCGCAAGGGCGTTACGTCATGACCTGGGAGCAAGGCATGATCGACAACGCCGTTGCCGACGTTTTCGGCTATAACGCCCTGCAGCTCGGTTTGCCGCAGTGCAAGCTGCTGGCCCAGAACCGCATCCCTCTACGCCAGACGGTCGCCGAGGCTGGCGATGCAGATGTCCACTGTGATTTCCGACAAATTCCTTTTGCCGCCCACAGCATTGATTTGATCGTCATGCCGCACGTCATCGAGTTCCACGATGATCCGCACCAGATTCTGCGTGAAGTAGAGCGTGTACTGATTCCAGAAGGAATGTTGGTGGTCAGCGGCTTCAATCCAATCTCCATTTGGGGTCTGCGACAACGGGTCGCCGGGCGCCGCGTGCAGTTCCCGTGGAACGGCATCTACCTCTCTGCTTTGCGTCTCAAGGACTGGCTGCAGTTGCTCGGCTTCGAGGTCGACCGCGCCACCTTCGGTTGTTATGCGCCACCTTTCGAACGTGTAGGCTGGCTGCGGCGCTGGCAATTCATGGAGGCTGTTGGATCTCGCTGGTGGGCTTTTGCGGGCGGGGTCTACCTCCTCTGCGCCGTCAAGCGGGTGCACGGCATGCGCCTGATCCTGCCCGGCTGGAAGCATGCTCGACCAACGCGCAAAGGACTATCCATCGTGAGCCAGAAGGAGGGCGAGCTGCATGAACAGTGAGGTGCTGGTCAGGATTTACGCCGACGGCGGCTGTCGTGGCAACCCCGGCCCAGGCGGCTGGGGCGTCGTCCTCCAGGCCAACGGAACAGAGCGGGAACTCTGTGGGAGCGAAACCAACACAACGAACAACCGGATGGAGCTGACCGCCGCCATCCGCGCGCTCGAAGCGCTGACCCGAACATGCACCGTCGATCTGCATACTGATTCACAGTATGTTCAGAAGGGCATCAGCCAGTGGATAGGCAACTGGAAGCGCAACGGCTGGCTCACCGCTGAGAAGAAGCCAGTGAAGAACGCCGACCTTTGGCAGCGCCTGGATAAACTGTCCAGCCAACACCGGATCAATTGGATTTGGGTCAGAGGCCATGCTGGCGACGCCGGGAACGAAAGGGCCGACCGCCTAGCCAACCAGGCAATGGACGAACTGCAGGCGACTCTCGGCGCGCCGCGCGCCAGGTAGCGTGATGCATACCCTGAGCGGCCGCGAGCACCGGCAGCCCGCGCCCTATGCCCAGCGCGTCTCCGACAAACGCCCGGCCACTGAAGCCGGCCAGCGCTGGCGCAGCACGATCTGGGACGGGCGAGGCTCAAGCATCAGACACGATCAACCCTACGATGGAATACGCTCATGCGCCAAGTTTTTCTCGACACCGAAACCACCGGTCTCGAATACAAGCTCGGGCACCGGATCATTGAAGTTGCCGGTGTCGAAATGCTCAACCGCCGCCTTACCGGAGGTCGATTCCACCGCTACCTCAATCCCGAGCGTGAGATCGATGCTGGGGCCTTGTCGGTACACGGAATCGATAACGAATTCCTCCTCGACAAACCGCGTTTTTGCGAGATTGCCGCTGAGTTTCTCGATTTCGTCCGGGGTGCCGAGCTGATCATTCACAACGCGCCGTTCGACATCGGCTTTCTGAATGCCGAGCTCGCGCGCCTCGACATGGCGCCGATGGAAACAGTCTGCCACGACGTCTGCGATACCTTGCGCATGGCCAAGGATTTGCATCCGGGAAAGAAGAACAACCTGAATGCGCTGTGCGAGCGCTACGGGATCGACAACTCAAAGCGCACCTTGCACGGCGCCCTGCTCGACGCCGAAATCCTCGCCGAAGTGTATCTCGCCATGACCCGTGGCCAGGAGAGCCTGATCATTGACCTGGATGGTGACGCACTTGGACAGACGTCGACTTGCGGGCACGCCGCCGGACTGAACCTAGGCAGGGAGTACCGCATCCGGCGTGCAGACGCTACTGAGCTGGCCGAGCACGAGAGGATTCTCGCCGCCATACACGAAGCGAGCAAAGGCAAGTGCGTGTGGCTGGACGGTCAGACAGGAAGACGGGGTGAAACCGAACACTAGCCGCGCCCATCCGTCCGAAGGCGCGGGAGGCGCGCAGCCACGGCTATAGGTGTGACGTTCAACAGGTAGCGAGCACGCAATTCCCGGTTCGCCTGATCGCGTCCCGGCGCGCCCGCATCACGCGCCGGCTCAACCTTCGCCGGGCGTTTCGGGCAGCCGGCGCGGACGCCTACCGTGGCGTTTCGGTATACGAGGATCAGGCAGTTTGCCATCCGGCGGAACATCGTGCGCGCCTTCCGGACGCGCAGCAGGCGGCCTCACCTCCTGGCGCGGCACGTTCGGCCGAGGGGGTTTATTGCGTAGCTCAGGCCGCCTCGTCCCGGATGCTGGAACGCCCGCACGCTTTTCCGGCTGGCGCTCACCCGAACGATCCGGATAGCGTTCGGTATCGCGATTGCCCGGAGCAAGCGTGATCTCGAGATCGATGATTTCATCCCATTGCTCGTCGGTGCGGTCTCGCTCCGGGATGCTCAGGAGTTCACGGAGCCGGCGACGCGGATCCACAGGAGAAGAGTCATTCATACCCACATTATGACTCACGAAGCCATCAGACTTCAACAAGTCCCCAGCGCGGGCGGCCGACGACCCCTCGGCAGGCCATCTCGACCACCGCCCGGCAACGACCGGAAAGCCTAGTGCTCCGATCGCAGGCTGGCCGCAAAAGCCGTCTGCAGGCTCTCGGGAAATTGAAAACGAGCCAATGCCTGCTGAATGCCAGCTTCGTTCGCTCCGCTGCGTTTGTCCTGAAACCGAATTCCCAGAGGGCGGCCGTTCGTCGCCAAAGTCGCAAAAGCAAAACGCCAACGTTGCGCCTCGGCCAAACGCTCGCGCAACTCGGCTTCGTTGCTGATTTCAACGCCCGCTTCCTTGAGTGAGTCCAGAAACTGGTCAAAAGACTCGGTGCTCAGACTTCCCATTCTGTCTTCTCCTGTTGACGTGGCTTGGCGCCCATGCTGCGACTAACGTTCTCCCTCGTCAGCGGTTGACAATAGAACGGGAGCGAGCGGCAGCACGGCAGGCGCAAGAATCGACCGCAGCAGCCTACATGCGAACAGTGAAACGGTTCGAGCCGCGAGGAAGCGGACGCGCGCCGGGCTAACTGCTGTTCAGCCGGCGAACTGACCTGCGGTACGCTGGAGAGTGGTCATCCACGCGCTGTCATCCGCCTGGTTTCGGCGCATCGCACGTCGGCGTATTGACCAAGTGTATGACTCCTTCCGCATAACGGTGGGTAAAGGGCGTGCTCGATTCTATGCCTTCGCTGTAGTCGCCAATCCGGTACGCGCAGGAGCCGTGTTCGCGCTGCAACTGCATGGCGCGCCGGCGGAGGATCAGGCCCGATTCGCCGTCACCCCCGGTACGGAAGCTCTTTGCGCGCATGGACAGCAGAAAGGTTGAGCTGTTTACCATCCGCTCTTCGATCGTCCAGTTGGCCGCCAGCGGGTCAAAGACGAGATAGGCTGCGACCGCCGCCGCGGCTGCGTTGCTCAAGGCAACTCCCGAGCCGGTGTAGTGACGCACCGCATAGGTAGCTGCCGCGGCCAAGGCGATGCCTTCAGTGGTGCTCAGCTTGATTGTTGGATTCGGCGACTGCGCATACGCGGTCTCCGCTGGTGCAGACTCGCCGCCGGCCACTCGGTCGTCGCGCGAAGTCGCGCAGGCCGCCAGCAGGAGCGGCAAGACGGCGATGAGCGAACTGCGCACCATGGGCGCCGCCAGTCAGAGGTACTTGAAGAGATTCAGGTCACTGACGGCGACGAACGACTTCTTTGCCGCTTCAAGAGTTGCCTGCTGGCGCATGAAGTCCGAAATCGCCTGCGCGTAGTCAACATCTTCGAGTGCTGACAGTGTCGCCTGATACTGGATATCGATCGCCGCCGTCGCGTTGAGCAGTGAATCCAATTGCTGCAAGCGAGTACCGATGGTTGACTGAACGCGGCTGACATTGGCCAATGCCTGATCGACGTTGACCAGATGCTGCTGCAGCTTCCCGGTGAAGTCGGAGCGTCCTGTGCTCGAAGCCAACGGGGTGCGCAATAGATCAACCAACTCCTGCACCGTCTGGAACATGCTCTTGTTGGCACTGGGTTCGACCGCAAAGGTATCTCCCGCTGCCGGCGTCCCCTTGACGACCACCTGTGCCCCGAAATCGGTGCTGACCGGGGCCGCCGGGGGTTGCGTCGTGGTGACCAAAGGAATTGCCTGTCCCGGCGTGAATGGCAGGACGGCGCTGACGGCTGCCGGTGGCAACGACGCCGCCGGGGGTGCCGGCGTAGACGCATCGAACAACTGGTAACTGAGCGTACCCCCGACCTGCGAGAACTGAATCTGCAACTGGCGGTTGCTCGCACCCTGCCAGGGAAAACCGCCGGCCAGCGCGTCCCGCCATTTCTGCGGATCGAGCACCGATCCGGGATCGATCTGTCCGCTCCCCTGATTTGGCAGACTGCCGCCACCATTACCAAGTGCAGCGGTCGAGAAGCTGCCGTTACCGTCGCGGATGTTCATGAACAGCTCGCTGCCGGCAACATTGGTCGGCATCTGTTGCGAGGGCCCAACCTGCAGCGAGCGCAGGCCATCGTCACCGTAGTAGGTTACAGCAGCTGTCGTCGAGCTCGCCGCACTGCGCGCAAACGGGACGGTTGCCCCCTGGTGTCCGGAGAACAGGTACTCGCCGTCTGCGTTGCGGCTGTTCGCGATACCGAGCAGTTCGTCCACCCGCGTCTCCAGCTCGGCAGCGATCGCCTGCCGATCGCTATCGGCAAGAATCGTGTTGCCGGCCTGGACAACCCGGTTGCGGACGCCCTGCAGCAGGTCGCCGACGGCGGTCAGTTGCACATCGAGAAGTCCGAGACGCGCGCTCGCCTCCTGCTGGTTCTCTCCGTACTGCGCCGCAACCTCCTGGCTTTGCCTGACGGTCAGCGCGCGCGCCGCAGCGATTGGATCGTCGGCCGGGCTCAACAGGCGACGATTGGTCGACAGCTGGTTCTGCAATCTGACGAGTTGACTCTGGTTGCGCTCGATGCTGCGCGCTGCGCCAGCGTAGATCTGATTCGTACTGATCCGCATGAGAACGTATCCTAGAGTATGTCGAGTATCGTATCGAAGAGGCTGGTCGCCACCTGCAAGGTCTTGGCTGCCGCCTGATAGGCCTGCTGGTAGCGGATCAGATTGGCCGCCTCCTCGTCAAGATTCACTCCGGAAAACGATTCGCGACTGCTCACCGCCTGTTCGAGCATGACCTGCTGCGCCTCGGCTCTGACCTCCATCTGGCGCGTCCGGCTACCGGCCGCACTGACCAGTTGCCCATACGAATCGAGGAAGGAATCAGTCTTGCCCGACATCGTGTCCTGCGTTTGCAGCTGCCCGAGCGCCAGCGCGTTTCGGCCATCCGCTGTCGCGCCGCTGTTACGGCCAATGACGAATGTGTCGCCATTGTTGGGAACGCCAGAGATCGTGAAGTTGAAGCCGACTGGCGGCGTGGCGGCGACGGAACCGACCAGCGTGATGTTTGCGCCACTGGTGTAGGGCACGCGGTCAGTCGCTGCGGCAATGAGCACCGGCGCCCCGCCATCGATCGACACGCGCGCGCCCACCGGGAAGTTCTGCAGGCCGCCCGACTGATAGGTGACGGCAATCGGTAGGGCCGCCGCCGCAGCCGTATAGCCGGGGCCGGTCGTCGCCGCTGAAACCGTCGCGCTGCCGGTGTTGCTCGCTGCCGACGAAGTACGCAGCGGCCCGGCCAACGCCAGCAAGCGGGGGTCGGCAGCAACCGCGGAATTGACCGCGATGCCGCTCGCTGCGTCGCGTACCGGCTGAATCAGATAGCTCGAGCCGGCCGGCAGCGGCGCGCTCGAAGCAAGAGTGAAACCTTGTGGATCGCTCGCCAGCAGCGTATTGACGGCGCTTACATCGGCACCGGTCCACACCTTGCTGTCGGCCAAACGGGTAAGCGTGACGTTTGTCCCGTCAGAACTCAAACGGTAGTCGCTGCTGCCTAGGTCCGTATAGAAATTGCCCTTGAACGGTGGCGGATCGATGAAGCTCGCACTGACCAGTGGGCTACCCACCGGATTTCGCGTGCTGGCGGTAACCGCGGGCGGGAACAAGGTGAAGACGTTGGGCGCAAAACTGTTCGGCGCGGCGGACAGTTGCGATTGGCCCAGCAAGTCCTGACCGAGCGCGCTTTGCGCGTTGAAGGTCAAGGCAAACGATGCCGCATTTCGGCCAAGATCGTTGATCGCCGGGCTGAGCGATTCGCGACGAAACGACAACAGCCCGCCCAGGCCACCACCAGCGAGCAGCTTCTCCGGGATCTCCTGTGTTGCCCCAGCCGCCGTTCGCAGACCAACAGCCAGCGTGTTCGGATCGGCCGCCGACGGCGCCACCGTCAGCGTCAAAGCTCGCGCGCCGACGACCAGTTGCTGACCGCTGCCGACGAAAACGTTGATGCTTCCATCGGGGGCAGCCGTGGTGCTCGTCTTGATCAGTTTGTTCAAGTCGAGAACAAGCTGGTCACGTGTATCGCGCAGGTCATTGGCCGGTTGCCCGGTTGATGCTTCGGCGAGCACGACGCTCTGGTTCAGCGCAGCGATCTGCTCGGCGTACGAATTGATCCCTTCCACCGTCGTCGCAATCTGCTCGTTCACACCGTCGGCGATCTGTCCAAGCTGTTCGCCGAGCGAGCGATAGCGCGCAGCGAGCCCCTGCGCCGACGACACCATCGCCTGCCGAACCGCCAGTTGCCCAGGATTGGCCGCAGACTGCTGGACGACCTGGAAGAACTCCTGCAACACCGGCGACAGACCGGTCGCCGAATCAGCCAGCATGTTGTCGATCTGCGCTAGCTGTTGATGGTAGCTGGTCAGTTCGCTGGCCCTCGCCTGCGCGCGATTTACCTGTTCAGACAGGAACTTGTCGTACATGCGCTCGACCGTGGCGACGCGCGTTCCCTGACCGATGAAACCCGACCCGGACAAGACGCCGGGGTTGCCCACCTGCAAGGTCCGCTGGCGCGAGAAACCCGGCGTATTGACGTTAGCGATGTTGTGCTCGGTGGTCTGCAACGCCAACTGTGCGGCGTGCAGGCCGGTGAGGCCGGTACCGATCAATCCTGAACCCATGGCGTGGAATCCTTTCTAACAGCTCTGTGAACGGCAGTCGGATCGGGGACTTTAGCCGAGCACTCGCTAAGCGCCTCTTTCGTCAGGCGGCCAGGGCTTCGCGCAGGGTTGCCCCGCCGATGATACGCGCCAGCTTGTCGGCGTACTGCGGATCGGTGGCGTAGCCCGCCTGCTGCAGCGAGCGGGCAAACTGAACGCCATCCTGCTGGCCAATCACCGCGGCAAAGCGCGGTCTGCTGCGCAGGACTTCGGCGTAATCGCGAAATGCTTCGGCGTACGACTCGTAGGCGCGAAAGCGCGCGCGCGTCGAGCGCGCTGCGCCATCGACGAATTCGGTCGTCTGCACTTCGGTCGTCGCGCCCGTCCAGCGTTGCCCGGCCTTGATGCCGAACAGGTTGTAGCTGGGCGAACCGTCGGAAGCCCTGATTTCGTTCTTTCCCCAACCGGATTCAAGCGCTGCCTGGGCAACCAGGAAACGGGCCGGAATGCCGGTGGCGGCCGCCGCTTCGACCGCGTGCGGCCAGACGCGGTTTACGAAATCGCGCGCGCGGCCAGACGACGTGCCGGCACCACCGGTACTGCTCGCGGTTGCGCTCGTCGCAGCGACCTGCCCCGAGCGCTGACGCGCCTCGCTGATCACGGGTGCGCGCGAGGCGCTAGTCGCTGCCTGCGCCGCGAACAGTGATTGCTGCACGGCGTCGAGTGAGCCAGCGCCACCCGCCGACCCGTTGACGCGCGCCGAGCGCGCCATCTGCTGCGCCAGCATCGCGGCCAGACCGGTCGGCGCCTGCGTGGCAAGATCGAGCGCCAGTTGCTGGTCGACGATGGCGGTGAAAAAACGACTTTCGTCGCTGTTGGTCATCCCGTCAGCCGGTGTCGCCTCGCGCATGCTCTTCAGCATCATCTGCAACAACATTCCCTCGAACTGTCGCGCGGCCTGCTGTCCCCCCGCCTTTGGATCCTCGCGCAAGCGGTTGCGCAGCCCGGCCGCTGCCGACGGATCGAACACCAGGCGGTTGCTCAGATAGTCATTTGCCTTCATTCACGTCCCCCTCACGAAGATTCAGGGCAAGCGTCTCAGATGATCTCGAGCTCGGCGCGCAGCGCACCAGCGGCTTTCATCGACTGCAGGATGGACAACAGATCGAGCGGCCCGGCGCCCAGCGCATTGACCGCCTTGACCACTTCGGCCAGATTGACGCCCGCCTTCAGGTGGAGCAGCGAACCCCCGCTTTGCCGGACGTCGATGTCGCTCTGCGTGGTGGCGACAGTCTGACCGCCGGCCAGCGCGTTCGGCTGGCTGACCTTCTGTTCGCTGTTGATGACCACCGACAAGTTACCGTGCGCCACCGCACACGAGTCGATGGTCACCGTCTGATTCATCACCACCGAACCCGTGCGCGGGTTGATGATCACTCGTGCCGCACCCTTCGCCGGACGCACTTCCAGGCTCTCGACGCGACCGAGAAAGGCAACCCGGCTGTTGGCTTCCTGCGGCGCAGAAACGCGAATCAACCGGCCGTCTACCGCCTCGGCCGTTCCCGGACCGATTTCACGATTGATCACCTCGACCACCTTCTGCGTCGTCGCGAAATCCGTGGTGCCCATTTCATAATGGACGAAAGGCCCCTGCCCCAAAGCCGTCGGCACCTCGCGTTCGACAGTTGCGCCGCCGGCGATGCGGCCGGCGAGCAAATGGTTGACGGTCACCTTGCTGCCACCGGAAGCTGCACCGGCTCCGCCAACCAGAAGGTTTCCCTGTGCCTGCGCGTAAATCTGCCCGTCGGCGCCTTTCAGCGGCGTCATGACGAGTGTCCCGCCGCGCAGACTCTTGGCGTTGCCCATCGAGGAAACGGTCACGTCGATCTGTTGCCCGATACGCGCGAAGGGCGGCAGCATCGCCGTCACCATGACAGCAGCAACGTTCTTGAGCTGTAGCGACTGCGTCGTCGGCAGCGTCGTGCCAAGCTGCGCCAACATGTTGATGATGCTCTGCGTGGTAAACGGGGTCTGGGTCGTCTGGTCGCCGCTGCCGTCCAGGCCGACGACCAGACCATAGCCGACGAGCTGGTTGTTGCGCACGCCTTGCAAGGAAGCCAGATCCTTGATCCGCTCCGCCGTCGCCGATACGCTGAGCAGCGCCAGGAGCAAGCTGGTCAGCAGCTTAGTCCACAGCGGCACGCGGTTTTCCCCGAGCGTGATGTCGAACATCGATTCCCGTCCTCGTCAGAATGGAAGAACCGAAAGGAAGAAGCGTGCCAGCCAGCCCATGACCTGCGCTTCGCTGATCGCACCGCTTTCCTTGTACTCGATGCGGGCGTCCGCTACCTGCGACGAGGCAATCGTGTTGGCCGCGTTGACGAAATACGGATTGACGATTCCCGACAGGCGGATGTATTCCTGACCGTGTCCTATGGCGACTTGCTTCTCTCCGGAAACGAGCAGGTTGCCGTTCGCCAGAACCTCGATCACGGTAACCGTGATTGTTCCCGTGAAAACGTTGTTCGCCGCCGCTTCGCCCTTGCCGTTGGCACTGTTGCTGCTGTTGGCCGTCAACTGCATCCCCTGAAACGACTTGCCGGGCAAACCGACGATGGGTCCGGCGGCCGCGCTGATACTGCCCGTCTTGGCAAGACTGGCATTCGACTTCGTCGCCGCCGAAGTGTTCTCGGTGATCGTCACCGTAATCGTATCGCCGACATAGCGCGCGCGGCGATCTTCGAAAAGGGTACGCGAAGTCCCCGCCTGGTAGATGCTGCCGGTCGCTGCCAGGTTGGCGACGAACTGGTCCGAGCGCTGCTGCGGGCGCGCCGTCATTGGCTGGTGAACGTTGGTCGGCGGCACGCTGGTGCACGCAGCGAGGCCAAGCGCCAAGCAACAGATCGACCAGCGTCGCGCCGCCAAGCAGGTGCTCATCCTCGGACCTATAGCTGCGTCAGTCGTCCAAGCATCTGGTCCGAAGTGGACACGACCTTGGAGTTGAGCTCGTAAGCTCGTTGCGTCTGGATCATCATGACCAGCTCCTGCGCCACATTGACGTTCGAAGCCTCGACGTAGTTCTGCAGAACAATTCCCGAACCGTTGGTTCCGGGTGTGTTTGGCGTCGGCGTGCCGCTCGAAGCCGTTTCGAGATAGAGGTTCTCGCCCATGCTTTGCAAGCCGCCGTTGTTGATGAAGGTGGCGACCTGGATGGTACCGATCTGCACTGCCGCTGCCGAACCCGGCTGGGTAATGTTTACCACGCCGTCGGTCCCGATCGTCAGCGTCAGAGCATTCGCTGGGATCGTGATCGCCGGCTGCAAGACATATCCATTCGCAGTGACGATCTGCCCCTGGCTGTCGCGTTGAAACGAACCGTCACGCGTATAGGCGGTCGTCCCGTCCGGCAGCAACACCTGAAAGAAACCCGCGCCGTTGATCGCCAAGTCGAGACCGTTCCCGGTCTGCTGCGGCGAACCCTGCGTGAAGATGCGCCCGGTCGATACCGGCGTCGCGCCCAGGCCGATCTGCAGACCGTCAGGAATCTGCGTCGTTTGCGACGACTGCGCGCCTGGCTGGCGCAAGGTCTGGTAGATCAGGTCGGCAAAGATGCCGCGAGCCTGTTTGAAGCCGTTCGTACTGACGTTCGCCAGATTGTTGGCGATGATGTCGATTTGCACCTGCTGCGCATTCAGGCCGGTGCTGGCGGTCCACAGCGAGCGAATCATTCGTGTTCGTCCTCTTAGCGGTTCATCGTCAGGAGCTGCGTCGCCGCACGCGCGTTCGCGTCGGCGGTTTGCAGCATCTTGATCTGCATTTCGAACTGACGTGCCAGGCTGATCATCCTGACCATCGAGTCGACGGTATTCGTGTTGCTACCCTCGAGCGTTTCCGGCGCGAGTCTGACCGCCTCGTCGACTGGCGCCTCGTCGCCGTTACGCGTGCGGAAGAGCCCGTCATCGCTGCGCACAAGATCGTTTAGCGGTGGATTGACCAGTTTGATCCGGCCCACCACGGTGGCTGTGTTGAGTGCCCCGGCGCCACGGCGCGGAATCGCTGAAACCGTTCCATCAGCGGCAATCGCGATTGTATTGTCGGGCGGCAAGGTGATCGGGCCACCTTCGCCGAGGACATTGAAACCGCTGCTGGTCTGCAGCAGACCGTTGGCGTCGGTGGAAAGATTGCCGGCGCGCGTGTAAGCTTCGCGCCCATTCACACCCTCGACGGCCAGCCAGCCCGCGCCCTGGACGGCGATGTCGAGCGGCCGGCCGGTAGCGATCATCGGTCCGGGCTCGAAGACGTTGGCAACCGATGCGTCGACGGCAAATGCGCGGGTAGGCGCGCCCGGCCCAACGATCGGAACAGCGCGAAAGCGATGCTCCATCGCGCGGTAGCCGGTGGACGTGGCGTTGGCCAGATTCTGGGCAACCCCTGCCTGTTGCAGGAAAGCCTGCTTGGCACCACTCATCGCGGTGTAGATCAGACGGTCCATTCGCCGCTCTTCCTGTCCGCTGCGTCCTCAGCCCTCAGCGCAGATTCACCAGCGTCTGCATGATCTGATCCTGCGTCTTGATCGTCTGCGCGTTGGCCTGATAGTTGCGCTGCGCGGTAATCATGTCGACCAGTTGGCGCGTCAGGTCCACGTTGGAGTCCTCGACTGCCGCCGACTGAACGACGCCGCGACTACCGGAAGCCGGCGCCCCGACCAGTTCGGGGCCGGAGACCGAGGTGGGATTCCACTGATTGTTGCCCAGGTTGAGCAGCCCGTTTGGATCGGCAAAGGTGGCCAACACAATCTGCCCCATGTTGCGCGTCTGACCATTGCTGTAGCGTCCCTGAACGACGCCATCCTTGCCCACGCCAATGCCAACCAGACTCCCGGCAGCGTACCCCCCCTGCGTCAAGCGATCGACGCTCGACTCACTGCCATACTGGGTTGATCCGGTGAAATCGATTGTCCCAGGTGACCACGGGGTCACTGCGCCACTCGTCAGCGACCAGGAAGGAAGGACCTTCTGCGCCGAAGCCGTACTCAAGGCACCAGCGGTATCAAAGATCAGATTCCCCGGAAGCTGTTGCGGATTGGCGCCGTCCAGCGTCGCATATACAGTCCACTCGCCACCGTCGGGCGCAGTCGGTGTATTCAGCACGTAATAGGTCGTCAAGTTGTGCGCCACACCCAGCGTGTCGAAGACGTTGAGCGCGGTTGAGAAGTTGTACGTGTCGGGATTGTTGTAGTTGAATGGCGACAGCGCCGGCACGACCTCGCGCGAGTCCAGGTTGATCACCGCGGCAAGGTTGCCAGAGAGTGAATCGCTGGTTGCCCGCGGCGCA
>WBZM01001736.1_pt1 | contig 20533 bp, 20 predicted proteins | sample 5204271 | NCBI WGS metagenome assembly WBZM01 (sample SAMN12344346, study PRJNA552823) | activated sludge metagenome | biome: Activated sludge suspended growth; feature: Nitrification reactor; material: Wastewater; isolation source: activated sludge from nitrification reactor of wastewater...
GGCGGGACGCGGGATCGACGGGATCGGCCAGTTGCATGACTTTCGGAGTGACCGGCTTGAACTCGTATTGCGGCGCCAGACCGCTGCATCCCGACAGCAGGAGCGCGAGCGCGAGCGCAGCGGAGGGTTTCTTCATGACGGCGGTCTACAGATTGTTGTTGACGTATTGCAACATCTGGTCGGTGGTGGCGATGGCCTTGGAATTCATCTCGTAGGCGCGCTGGGTCTCGATCATGTCCACCAGCTCCTCCACCACGTTGACGTTGGAAGTCTCCAGCGAGCCCTGCATGATCGGCCCCAGGCCGTTGCTGCCCGGATTGCCGGCTTGCGGGGCGCCGCTGGCCGCCGACTCCAGGAACAGGTTTTCGCCGATCGGCTGCAAGCCGGCGGGATTGACGAAACTGACGGTCTGCAAGGTGCCGACCTGGTTGGGTTCGACCTGGTTGGGAAGCTGGGCGCTGACCGTCCCGTCGCTGCCGACCGTGATGCTTTGGGTGTCGGCGGGCAGGGTGATCTCCGGCTGGAGCAAATAGCCGTTCGAGGTCACGATCTGGCCTTCGGAATTTTTCTGGAACGAGCCGTCGCGGGTGTAGGCGACGGTGCCGTCCGGCATTTGGATCTGAAAAAATCCCTGGCCGTTGATGGCGAGATCCAGCGCGTTGCCGGTCTGGACCAAGTTGCCTTGGGTGAAAGTTTTGGCGGTGGACACCGTGCGCACCCCGGTGCCCAGCATCAACCCCGAAGGCAGTTGGGTGTTCTGCGAGGTCTGCGCGCCGGTCTGGCGCACGTTCTGGTACAGCAGATCCTCGAACTGGGCGCGACCGCGCTTGAAGCCGGTGGTGTTGACGTTGGCCAAGTTGTTGGAAATGACCGACATGCGCGTCTGTTGGGCGTCCAGGCCGGTCTTGGCGATCCACAGTGCGGAAGTCATGAAAGATTGCTCCTATTCCAGACGCAGCAGTTGGTTGGTGGCGCTGGAGTCGTCCTCCGCCACTTTCATCATCTTGACCTGCAACTCGAAGCGGCGGGCCGACTCGATCATGCTGACCAGCGCCTCGGCCGGATTGACGTTGCTGCTCTCCAGCGCGCCGCCCTGCAAGCGAACCGAGGCATCGGCCGCGGCGGCTTGCCCGTCGTTCGTTCGCATCAAGCCGGATGCATCCTTGTAAACGGCGTCGGCGGCGGGCTTGACCAGCTTGATGCGGTCCACCTCCACCGTGTTCGCCGGTGTCTCGCCGAGCGGACGGATGGAGATGGTGCCATCGGCGCCGATCTCGATTTTCTCGGCCGGCGGGATGGAGATCGGACCGCCGTTGCCCAGCACCGGGCGGCCGTTGCCGGTGGTCAGCAGGCCGTTGGCGTCCACCTGCAAATCGCCGGCGCGGGTGTAGGCTTCGCTGCCGTCGGACTCCTGCACCGCGATCCAGCCCTCGCCCTGAACGGCGACATCGAGATCGCGGCCGGTGGTCATGACGCGGCCGAGCCGCAAATCGGCGCCCGGCCGCTCGGCCATGGCGTACACCCGGGTCGGCATTCCCTGATCGCCGAAGACCGGCATACTGCGGAAATCGGCCAGATCCTGACGGAAACCCACGGTGTTGGCGTTGGCCAGGTTGTGGCTGACCATGGCCTGCCCCCGCAGGGTTTGCTGGGCTCCGGTCATCGCGACGTACAGCATGCGGTCCATGGCGGCGGCCCGTCAGCCTAGCGGATCTGCAACAGGGTTTGCGTCATCTGATCGGCGGTGCTGATCACCTGCGCGTTCGCCTGGAAATTGCGCTGGGCGCTGATCATTTTCACCAGTTGCTCGGTCAGCTCGACGTTGGACAGCTCCAGCGCGCCGGAACGGACCAGACCCAGGCTGGAGGTGCCGGGCTGGCCGACGATCGCCTCGCCGGCGGCGGCGGTTTGCACCCAGGCCGCGTCGCCGACCGGACTCAAGCCCTGTTTGTTGCGGAAATTGGCCAGGGCGACCATGGCCTGCGCCTTGGACTGGCCGTTGCTGTAACGGCCGAAGATGGTGCCGTCCTCGCCGACATCCACCCCGACCAGCCGGCCGCTGGCGAAGCCGTCCTGGGTGACCGAGTTGGTGCTGGACCGGCTGCCGAACTGGGTGGAGCCGGTGAAATCCAGGCTCATGAGCAGCGGATTGGTGGCGCCGTTGTTGGGATCGAGGGCGGTCAAACTGACCGAAATGTCGAGAGGGTCGAAGACGTTGGGGGTGGTGGGATCGCTGTCGTGATCCAGGGTTTTGACGATCTGGCCGTTGGAGTCGAAGGTGATCGTGTTGTTGGTGGGGGTCACGGCCGGCGCGACAGGCGGCGTGGCGGCCGGATCGCCCAGCGGGTTCTTGCCGTCGGCGCCGTAATAGACCGTCCAGCTATTGGGTGTGCCGGAATCCTTGACGAAGTAAATCGTCAGCGTGTGAGAGGTGCCCTGGCTGTCGTAAAACGTCGAGGAGGTGGAGTAGTTGTAGCTTTCGGGGTTCGCGTAATCGAAAGGCGTGATCGTGGGGGACGTGTCGCCCGCGTCCAGGTTGACGCCGAACAGGGTTTTGGTCGTCGCTTTGGCGTCGTTCTGCTTGGTGTCCAGAAAAATATCGCTGGTCTGGGCGGCGAAACCCGCGTCCCCCAGCGACGCGAAACCCTGGAGCCGCTGACCGGTATTGTTGACGATGTAGCCGTCCTTATCGATGCCAAAACCGCCGGCGCGGGTGTATTTCATCACGTCGCCGTCCCGGAGCATGAACAAACCCTCGCCGTCCAGGCCCAGATCCAGCGGGTTGCCGGTGGTGTCCAGGTTGCCCTGCTTGAACTGCTGGGTGACGGCGTTGAGCTTGACGCCGGTGCCGATGCTGCGGCGGGTGGAGGTGCCCAGATCGCTGAGCGAGAAAATGTCGCCGAACTCCGCGCGGGATTGCTTGAAGCCCGTGGTGTTGTTGTTGGCGATGTTGTTGCTGATCACGCCGAGATCGGCGTTGGCGGCGTTCAGCCCGGTGAGGGCGGTTCGAAATGACATCGAGCGGTCTCCTGTCGGATATTGCGGATAGCTAGTGAACTTCTTTGATCTGGCTGAGGCCGTAACTGCCGATGCCAGCGAGATTCAGGGTGGTTTCCTGGCCGGTTTGGCCGAGCGAAACGCTATCGACCTTGGACCAGAGTTGGGTGTCGAAACCGACGCTCTTGCCGTCGGCCACCGCGCCTTCCACGCGGATGGCGTACAAACCCGGCGCGGCCCGAGCGCCGTTGCCGTCCAGGCCGACCCACCGAAAATCGACGGTGCCCGCCGGTTTTGCCCCCAGGTTGATCCGGCGCACCTCGCGCCCGGAGGCTTCGGTCACGATCAATGTCAGGTTGTTGGCGGTTTCGGTGACGGTGGCGCGTCCGCTCAGAGACCCGTCGGCGTCGAGGTATCCCTTATCGCCGTCGATCAGCACTGAACGACCGACCAGGTTGGACGCCTGCAAGGTGTTCATGGACTGGAGCGACTGCGCCAGGGTGTCGAGCGACTGCTTCATCTCGATGATGCCGTTCAAGGTGCTGAACTGGGCCAGTTGCGCCATGAACTGCTGGCCGTCGAGCGGCTTGGTCGGGTCTTGATTTTTGAGCTGCGTGGTCATCAGCTGCAGGAAATCGGCCTGATCGAGCTGGTCGTTGGCTTTTTTGTCGGTTTTTTTGGCGCTGGTGCTAGCGTTGAGGCTGTCGAACAGTTTGGAGTCGAGTCCGGTCACGCCGGTGCTGGAGGTGGTCGCCATGATCTTGTTTCCGTTCAGTCGCCCAAGCTCAGCGTGCGCATCAGCATCTGCTTGGAGGTGTTGAGGACTTCCACGTTGGTCTGATAAGAGCGCGAGGCGGAAATCATGTTGGCCATTTCCTCGACCGGGTTGACGTTCGGCAGGTTGACGTAGCCCTGTTGGTCGGCGAGCGGGTGATCCGGCCGGTATTCGCGCCGCAGCGGCGCTTGGCTTTCGACGATGCCCAGCACGTCCACGCCGGCCACGTCGTCTTCGGCGGCGTCGAGCTGCGCGGCGAACACCGGCTGGCGCGACCGATAGGTCGTCGCCGTGCTGCTGCTGATGCTGTCGATGTTGGCCATGTTGCTGGCGGTGGTGTTGAGACGAACGGTCTGCGCCCGCAGCGCCGATCCCGAAATGTCGAAAACCTTGAACAGCGACATGGTCATTCTCCGCGGATGGCGGTCAGCAAACCCTGAACCCGATTGCCCAGCAACTGCAAGCTGGCCTGATAGCGCAGGGCGTTGTCGGAAAAGGCGGCTTTTTCCTGCTCCTCTTCCACCGTGTTGCCGTCGATGGCCATTTGCGCCGGGGTCCGATAGAGCAGTTCGCCGGGCGTGCCGCCTCGGGCTTGCATGTGCGTGGCGTGCGTCGCCCGCAACGAGCCGCCATGGCCTTGCAAACCGGCGAGCGTCGCTTTGAAATCGAGATCGCGGGCCTGATAATTCGGGGTGTCCGCGTTGGCCAGGTTGGCCGCCAAAATTTCGGCGCGCTGGGAACGCACCGTCAGCGCCTGGGCATGGACGCGCAAGGCTTGCTCGAAACCGATGGCCATCTTGGTAACTCCCGTGGCAGCATCCAACTCTAAGATGGGTCGTGACCGGACCCGCCGCCGGAAAAACGGCGCGTCGGCGATACTACTTGACCAAGAAGCAAATAAGATGCCGTTTCATCGTATGATCCGATCATTGGCTCACATCGCGCCAGATCAACAAGCTGTTGTGGCAGGTAATCCACCGATCAATCGCTTTCGGGCCGCCGACCGGAGGGGTGACGGCACGGCATCGCCCGTCGGCCAACCGTCGAACCCGGCCGCGTTCGATCCGACCCACCACAATCGGGCGGCGTTCGACTTTTTTCGGAGATGGGGGTGATCGGATGGGCGCAAGCCGCTGGTTTTCAGCAATCCCGTTGATCTGTTGCGGGTTGGCGATCCCGGCGTGGGCGGCCGATGAAGCGATCCAGCCGTTGGACACCATCCAGCGGCAGGTCCAGGACTTCCTGTCGGCGCAACACCGGAGCCGGGCCGAGCCGCCGCAAATCCGGCTGAACGATCTCGATCCGCGCTTGCGGTTGCCGAAATGCGCGGCGGCGCTGGAAGCCTTTTTACCCGGCGGCGCGAAACCGGTGGGCAACACCTCGGTCGGCGTGCGCTGCCCGAGCCCCCGGCCGTGGACCGTCTATCAAAATGCCAACGTCAAAATTTTTGATCGGGTATTGGTCGCCAGCCGCTTTTTGGCCAAGGGAACGATATTGAGCGCCCCCGATCTCATAACCGAGCGCCGCGAACTGTCCGCCCTGCCGGAGGGCTACGAAACCGTTCCCGGACATCTGCTCGGCAAGCAGTTGCGGCGCGCCCTGGCGGCGGGAGCGGTCGTCGCGCCCCAAGCCGTCAAGACGCTCCCGCTGATCAAACAGGGAGAAACGGTCACGCTGGTGATCCGGCAGGGCGCGATGGAGGTCAGTTCCAGCGGCGTCGCCCTGAACGACGCCGAGCGGGGCCAGCGGGTGCGGGTGCGCAACGAAACCTCCCAGCGCGTGGTCGAAGGCACGGCGACCGCCAGCCGCCGGGTCGAAGTTGGAAGGTAGCGGAAATTCCATTAAAGTTGGCCGAGACTCGGCCGATAACCTTGACGTACCCACCTTAGAACCGATGGGATGGAGCACCACCATGGCCCTCAACCCGATTACCGGAATCTATTCCCCGCCCGTTCGCGGCGGCTACGTCGAGCGCCCCGCCCCGTCGAGCGCCGGGACATCGTCGGACAAACCGGTCGGCGAGGTCGATCAAGTCCGGTTGACGCCGGGCTCGATAAGCCTGCGCCAGATGGAAACGGAGCGACAGGAACCGCCGGTCGACGAAGCCAAAGTCGCGACCTTGCGCCAAGCCATCGCCAACGGCAGCTATCGGCCGGACGCGGGACGGATCGCCCGCAAGATGTCCGACTTCGAAGAAGCCCTGTTCTCGTAAGGCCGCCCGATGACGCTGGCGACGCTCCTGCGCGAGGAATTGACCGCCGTCGAAGCGTTGCGGCGGTTGCTGCAGCGCGAGTACGACGCGCTGAAATCCCGCGACTTGGCCGGACTGGAACAGGCCGTCGCCGAGAAACAGCAGTGCGCTGATCACTTGCGCGAGCGGATCGCCGGCCGGCTGGATTATCTGCGACAGCGGGGAAACAGCGCCGACGCACCGGGATTGGCGGCGCATGTGGAGGCTTTGCCGGCCCCGGAGCGGCGCGAAACCGGCGAGCTTTGGGCGGCGCTGGAACAGGCCGCCGAGCAGGCTCGCGCCCAAAATGAAGTCAACGGCGCCGTGATCGCCGCCAGCCGCAACCACGTCGAGCGGACGCTGGCCATTCTGCGCGGGCGCGATTCGCTGGATTTCCTTTACGATCAAGACACCCGCAAAGTGTTCGGCGGCGGCAACCGGCCGATCGCCCGAGCCTGATTCACGCTACCGCCACCCGCATCTCAGCGCCATCGCCGCCGCGATTTTCGCCCTCATCCTGTCGGACGGCCAGCTTATCGCGCCAACCGCCTCCCCGACGGTTTCAAGACACCCAGCAACAATTGCGACCCGAGTCCTTGGCCCGATACAGGGCATGATCGGCGCGGCCGAACACGCTCTCCGGCAAATCGCCGGGCTCGAAACAGGACAGGCCGCAAGAAATCGTGACGGGCACCTTCACCTCATCGGTGCCAAACTCCAATTCGGCGATACCGAGACGCAGCTTGTCGGCCACCTTGAGCGCTGCCTTCGCATCGGCGCCCGGCAACAGCATGGCGAACTCCTCGCCGCCGTAGCGAGCGAGGAAATCCGTGGCCCGGATGCGGCCGGCCAATTGCCGCGCGACCCCGCGCAACACCGCATCGCCGACGGCGTGGCCGTACCGATCATTGATTTCCTTGAAGCGATCGATGTCCCAGATCAAAAACGCCAAGGGATTGCCGAAACGCTTCCAACGCTGATATTCGCTCTGGAGATGTTCCTCGTAGGCCAGCCGGTTAAACACGCCCGTCAGCGGATCTATTCTCATCGATTCGCTTTTTTCCCTCAGCAGGCGGGCCAGCAGCTCTTTTTCCCTGCTCAATTCAAGCACCCGGTTTTGCAGATCGGCGATCAGCCGATCAGGCTGGCCGCCTGACGCCAGCGACGGTTCGACCAATCGCGGCTGGTGGTCCCGATCCGCACCAGCGACTTTTTGCAATTTCCGCCAGCGGCGAAAACCGATATGGGTCGCGGCCGCCGAGCCGATGATGGCGAGCAGGGTCGCCGGAATCGTGAACGGTTCGATGGTGTGCAACAAACCCAACTGCTCGGTCGCCACGCCGTTGGCCACCATCGCCGATGCGCCGCGCCAGACGCCGACCAGCGCGAAGGCCTGAACGGACATTTCAAGAAAACGCATCATTTTGGTTTCCATTTTCGTACTACCCTTGCAGTTGTTCGCTGTGTGCGCTCGCGTCCAGCTTCTGGCTCGACGCCGAGCCGGACCGCTCTTCGTTCGCTCGGCAATCCGTTCGAGCGCAACGGTCGCCGGTTCGCTCGCCGAGGATGGCATCCTGGCCTTAGCAATTAAAATGCCATTATAAAATAATATAATAATCAATCAATTATTAAAAAAAGGGCCGCCAATAATTTGACTTCTGCCGGATTGCGCGGCAGCGTTGCCGATACGTCAACGGATTGACAGCCGGGGATGGAAGGGCGATTCCTGGCTCCGGCGGCCTCGGCGAAAGCTGGAAAATCCGCCAAGGCCGAGAGCGGCGAATCAGATGCAATCGATGATCGAAAGCAAAAATTCTGCTCGAATGCGATAAAATCAGTAACAGATTTACTTTCCGTTGGAGCCGGTCCCATGCAAGCGATGCGATTCAATTTCCGGACCCTGTGCCGCAACGCGGCGGAACGCGGCGGCCAAATGCAGCGGCGCCTGCTCGACGCGCTGGAGGCGCGGCACACCGTCAAAACGCTGCCGGAGTTCGGCATCGAGCGGGCGGCGCAACTGGCCGGCTGCACCGCCAACCACATCCGCAACCTGGAAACGCGCGGCGATTTGCCGGAACCGCGGCTGGTGGAGGCCGGTTCGATCCAGCGGCGGGTGTACAACTACAACGAGGTCAACCGCATCCGCGCCGCCATCGGCAAGCGGCCCGGCCGGCCGAGCGGCGCCCGGTGCGTGCGGGTGGTGTTCTCCAACCTCAAGGGCGGGGTGGCGAAAACCACCATGTCGCTGCACTTCGCCCAATATCTGGCGCGCGAGGGCTACCGGATCCTGCTGGTGGACGCCGACCCGCAGGCCACCGCCACCGGCGCGTTCGGCTTCATCCCCGATCTCGATCTCGGCGACGGCGACGACCTGTTCCCGGCCCTGACCGAAGCGTCGTCGCTGATCGGCAAGGCCGTCAAAGCGACGCATTGGGAGAATCTGGACCTGATTCCGGCCCGGCTGGCGCTGCAATACGCCGACTGGCGGTTGTCGCAACCCGAGGAACGCCAGCACGCGACCTTGGGACCACCGCCGGTGCGGCTGCATCGGGCGCTGAAGGAGATCGAAGACCGCTACGACATCATCGTGGTGGACACCCCGCCGTCGCTGGGGATGCTGTCGCTGAACGCCATCGCCGCCGCCAGCCTGATCGTGATGCCCATCGTCCCGCACATGTACGACATTTCCTCCAGCGTGCAGTACTTCCGCATCCTGGAGCAGGTCTGCGCCTTGTACGAGCGGGAAATCAACGTGCAGCGGCTCAGCATCCTGCTGACCAAAGTGGACGCCGGCACCGAAACCCTGAACAACATCGCCGTCATCAACGGCGCTTATGGCGAACTGCTGCTGAGCAACCGGATGGGCCTGACCAAGGAATTGCAGAAATCCGCCAGCGACCAGGTCAGCATCTACGAAATCGACCAGCCGCGCGGCTCGCGCGACACCTACAACCGGGCCATCATGATGCTGGACGGGGTCAACAGCGAAATCCTGCTGGCGGTGCGCCAGCTCTGGCAGCAGGAAATCCTCAGCGGCATCGAAGCCGCCGAGGCCGGGCGGGCGGGAGCGCCGTCATGAGCCGGCGCAAGTCGTTGAAAAGCCTTGGCGACTGGATCGGCGCGGGCGGCCACAGCTTCGACGGTAGCCTGCTGCGGAGCGCGGGCGACGACGGCGCCCAGCAACTGGACATCGACCGGCTCGTCGCCGGCCGCTATCAGCCGCGCCAACGGACCGACGCCAAGTACTTGGCCGAGCTGGAGCAAAGCGTCCGCCAGTTCGGCGTGATCGAGCCGCTCGTAGTCCGGCCGCTGGCCGACGGCAGCCACGAAATCCTGGCCGGGCACATGCGCTGGCGGGCGGCGCAACAGGCCGGTTTGCAGCGCGTGCCGGTCGTGATTCGCGAAGCGGACGACCGCACCGCCGCCGCCATCGCGCTGGTGGAAAACCTGCTGCGGCGCGAGCTGAACCCGATCGAGGAAGGTCGCGCGCTGAGGCGGCTGCGCGAGGAGTTCGAGCTGACCCAGGAGCAGTTGGCGGAACTGCTCGGCCTGTCGCAGCCAGCCATCAGCAAGACCTTGCGGTTGCTGAGCCTGGCCCCGGAGGTGCAGAACCTCATCGAGGACGGGCGACTGGAGGCCGGTCACGGCAAGACGCTGCTCGGCCTGCCGCGCGCCGCGCAGATACGGCTGGCGGAACAGGCCGCCAGCGCCGGCTGGAGCGTGCGCGAACTGGAACGACGCCGGGCGCTGCTGGCGACCGCCCCATCGCCTCGGCCTGCCGCGCCGCGCGATCCCGATCTGGTTCGGCTGGAAGAGCGCTTGCGGGAGCGGCTGGCGGCTTCGGTCCGGCTGCGCTACGACGCGGCTCGCGGCTATGGCCGCATCGAGATCGGCTTCGCCAGCCTGGACGAATGCGATGGCATTTTGGAGCGGCTGGGCCTACCGACTCAGGAAAAATGATATTTTTTTAATACTTATGTATAATAAATATAAAAAATAAATAAAATTTTAATATGTATCGTGTATTTTATTGAATTAATTTTATTGTGATGTATAATGCAATTAATCGCTTTGATAAGACATGATGTGGTAGGCCCAACTTTGCCGCGCCCGAATAGTGCGCGGCTTTTTTTCGCTCCTGCTCGCGTCATCCATCGCTCGGGCGCATACGGCGCGTCCCTTGTTCCAGGCTTTGATTTGCCGTCACTTGGGGCGGCTGCCCGCCACGAAAGCGCGCACGATCTGCTCGGTGGCGACCGCGAGGAAATCGCCGCCCGCCGCCATCGCCCGTTCGAGGCTCACCGGCTCCGGACAAAGACTGAAAACCGCGTCGATACCCAGCTCGTGTAACGGCCCTAAATCACCGCCGAGGCCACCGGCGATGGCGAAGCAAGGCACGCCGAGCGCGCGGGCGCGTTTCCCCACCCCGGCCGGCGCCTTGCCGAACGCGGTTTGAAAATCGATCCGCCCCTCGGCGGTCAACACCAAATCCGCCCCGCGCAGATGCTCGTCCAATCCCACCAGATCCAGCACCAGATCGACTCCGCGCCGCAGTTCGGCGCCGAGAAACGCCTTTAAGCCCGCGCCCAGGCCGCCCGCCGCGCCGGCGCCCGGCAGCTCGCGCACATCGAAGCCAAGATCGCGTTCGATGACCGCCGCCAGATTGGCCAAACCGGCATCCAGCGTCCGCACCTGCTCGGGAGTGGCGCCCTTCTGCGGACCGTAAACCCGCGCCGCGCCGCGTTCGCCCAGCAAGGGATTGTCCACGTCGCAGATGGCTTCAACCCGAACGCCGGCCAATCGGGCATCCAGGCCACCCAGATCGATGCGGCGAATCGCCGCCAGCGCGCCGCCGACCGGTTCGACCGGCACGCCATCCGCATCCAAAAAGCGCGCGCCCAGCGCCGTCGCCATGCCGATGCCGCCATCGTTGGTGGCGCTGCCGCCGATACCGACGATCAGATGAGAAATCCCGAGATCCAGCGCCGCCGCGATCAGCTCGCCGGTGCCTCGGGTGGTGGTCAGCAGGGGATTGCGGCGATCCTTGCGGAGCAACGCCAAGCCGCTGGCGGCGGCCATTTCGACGGCCGCCAACCGTCGCGACGCAACGTGACAGAACGATGCAACCACCGGGTCGCGGCGCGGCCCGGCGACGGTCGCGGCGCGCGCCTCACCGCGCAAGGCATTGACGAGCACATCGGCCAATCCGTCGCCACCATCGGCCACCGGCACGCGAGCGATGTCGGCCGTCGGACAGGCCCGCGTCACGCCGCGCGCCATCGCTTCCGCCGCTCGGGTGGCGGTCAAGCAACCTTTAAAAGCGTTGGGCGCGAGTACAATTTTCACGGTTATCTCGTTGAAGCCGATATCGATTGGGGTTGACAAGAAACAAAATACATACTATGTATTGTTTCCGTATATACAAAATCGGACTACCCGATGGGCAAAAGCAAAAAACAAAAACCCAAAAAGGGCGAGGGTGTGAAATTGGTGGTCAGGATCGAGGAGGACTTGCGCGATGCGTTCATCGAAACCTGCCAAGCAATGGACACCACGGCCTCGCGGGAAGTGCGACGGTTCATCCGGGATTTTTTAGCGCAATCGGGCAAGGAAACCTGAGGTTTCGCAAACGGCGAGCGCGGTTTGCGGCGGACCGTCCCATCGATTCATTAACGATCAGCAACGAGGCGAGCAACCATGATTCACCCTCCTCCCGCCACCGGCTCCCAGGAGCAAACCCGAGTCGCGCTCGAAGCCATGCGCGCTTATTTCATCGCGACCGACCAGGCGCGGCCCCGTCAGGAACGGCAACGGCTGGCTCACGAATGGCTGGCGGCCATCCGCCGCTTGCGGACCACCACCCAATAAAGCCGCCAGACCGCGACGGGAGCGGGCGGCTCGTGCCCCGCTCCAGCACCGCGCCCATAACCGTCGACAATACCGCCGCATGAATTCCATCCGCCGGCGGCTGCTGCTATGGCTGCTGGCCGGGTTGTCGCTGGTGCTGGCCGCGTCCGGTTACGCGACCTACCGGCAAGCTCGCGCCGAAACCAACGCGCTGTTCGACTACCAACTGCAACAAACCGCGCTGGCGCTGCGCAACCAAAACCTGCTGACGCTGGCGATGGGCGCCGAAAGCGACGACGGCGGCGATCTGCTGGTGCAAATCTGGGACCGGAGCCGAGGTCTGCTTTACGTGTCGCAACGGCAGCGGGAATTGCCCTTCGCCACCCAGGCCGGATTCGCCGACCTGGCTTGGCGGGGCGAATCCTGGCGGCTGTTCGCGCTCCAGGCCGGCGAGCGGATCGTGCAAGTCGCCCAGCCGCTGGGGGTGCGCCTGCGGATGAGCGCCGACATCGCCCTGCACAACCTCGCGCCGTTCCTGCTGCTGCTGCCCGGCATGGGCCTGGTGGTCTGGTTCGGCGTGGGCGCGGGCCTGCGGCCTTTATACCGGATCGCCGCCGACATCCAGCGCCGCCGCCCCGGCGCGCTGGAACCGGTGCCGGCCGATAATCTGCCGGCCGAAATCACGCCGCTGGTCCGGGCGCTCAACGAGCTGCTGGCGCGGCTGGCGCAAACCCTCGACCACCAGCGCCAGTTCATCGCCGACGCCGCCCACGAATTGCGCACCCCGCTCACCGCCGTGCGCCTGCAAGCCGAGCTGGCGCGGCAGGCCACCGACGCCGACGCTTGCGCCGAAACCCTCCGCGATCTGGGCGCGGGACTGGAGCGCGCCACCCACCTGGTCGAGCAATTGCTGGCCATGGCCCGCCTGGACGCCCATCCCGCCGCCGGTCGGCGCGAAGCGGTGGATTTGCTCGCGCTCGCCAAAACCGTGGTCGCGGAACAGGCCGCCATCGCCGAGGCTCGCGGTCTCGATCTGGGCCTGTTGCCGGGCGAGTCCGTCGCCGTCTCCGGCGATCCCGCCGAACTGCGCACCCTGCTCGACAATCTGGTGGACAACGCCCTGCGCTACACCCCCGGCGGCGGCCGGGTCGATGTCGAGGTTTACCGGGTGGAAGCGGAGGCGGTGCTCGCGGTTCGCGACACCGGCCCCGGCATTCCGCCGGCCGAGCGGGAGCGGGTGTTCGACCGCTTCTATCGCGGCGCGCATGCCGCGACGCCGGGCAGCGGGCTCGGGCTGGCCATCGTCAAGCGCATCGCCGACCGGCACGGCGCGCACATTCGCTTGAGCCAACCCGAAGCCGGTCCGGGATTGCGGATTACGGTACACTTTCTCTTTCCCTGAGCCTTGACCGTGGCGAGCGCCATCCCGTGGAAAGCAACGACTCCATCATTTTTCGCAGCGGCCTGATCATGGGCGGCATTGTGCTGCTGGCGCTGCTGAGCATGACCAGTTCCGTGTTCATCGCCGAATCCACCAAAGGCGACGCCACCGCGATCAACCTGGCCGGTTCGCTGCGCATGCAGTTTTACCGCATCGCCACCCGCCTCCAGCAACCCGACCACCGCGCGGCCGAGCACTATGCGGACGTGGCTCGGGAAATCGACGATTTCGAGCGTCGCTTGAACCAGTTGTGGCGGACGGGCGCGATCTCGCCGGCGGCGGGCGATCCTCGCAACCAGACGCTCAAAACCATCGGGGCGTCCTGGAACGCCGCCATGAAACCGACTCTGGCGACCTTGGCGGCGGGCGACCCCTCGTCCACGGCCTACCTGAGCCAAGTGGACGGCTTCGTCGCCAAGCTGGACGCCTTCGTCAAGCTGCTGGAGCAGGACACCGAGGCGAAAATCCTGCTGTTGCGGCTGGCGCAAGGAATCGCCCTGTTCATGACGCTGGTGCTGGTTTTCGCCGCGATGTACCAGTTGCACGCCACCGTGGTGGCGCCGTTGCGCGATCTGGTGGAACTGGCGCGCAAAGCCGGTCACGGCGATCTGTCGGTGCGGGTCAGCCATGTCGGCAACGACGAGCTGGGGGTGCTGGGGCAAGCCTTCAACCGGATGGCGGCGGATCTGTCGGCGCTGTACGCCGATCTGGAAGCGCGGGTCGAGCGGCAAACCCAGGCGCTGCGGCTCAGCAACCGCTCGCTGGAATTGCTCTACTACACCACCCGAACCCTCGGCGAGGCGGCCCCGGTCGAGGCCACCTACCGGGCGTTGATGGCGGAAATCGAAAAGCTGACCGGCATGGGTTCGGTCACGCTGTGCCTGATCCAGCGCGATACCCATCAAGCCACTCGGGTCTTTTCGGCCCGGCCGCAGCCGACCCCCATTCCGCCGTTCTGCACCCGGCCCAATTGCGACGCTTGCCTGGGCGACGGCGCCACCCATGCGCTGGACGCCGGCAACGAGGTCTTCTCGGTCCCGGTCAAAGATCGGGAGCAGCGATTCGGCGTTTTGGTGGTCCGCAATCCCGGCCCGGAAGCGGTCGCCGCCTGGCAACTGCCGCTCCTGGAAGCGGTGGCCCGCCACATCGCCGGCGCCCTGCGCGCCGCCGAGCAGAGCGAGCATCGGCGGCGGCTGGCGCTGCTGGAAGAGCGCAACGCCATCGCTCGCGAGCTGCACGACTCGCTCGCCCAAGCGCTGTCCTACCTCAAGATTCAGGTCGGTCGCCTGCATCCTTTGCTGGGCGGGCCGAACACCGTCCCGGAGGCGCGGACCATCGTCGCCGACCTGCGCGAGGGATTGAACGGCGCCTACCGCCAGTTGCGGGAACTGATCGGCGCTTTCCGCCTGAAAATGGACCATCTCCGGCTGGAAGACAGCCTGGCCGAGATGGCGCGAGAATTCGGGCGACGCGGCCAATTGCCGGTCGATCTGGACTGCGCCGACTGGCAGTGCGCGCTGGACCCCAACGAGCAGATTCACGTCATGCAGATCGTCCGGGAAGCCTTGAACAACGCCGTGCGCCACGCTCGGGCCAGCCGCATTTCGGTTTGCTTGCGCTGCCGGGGCGACGGTGAGGCCGCGATCGACATCAGCGACGACGGCATCGGCCTGTCGGCGGACCCCGAACGGGAAAACCATTTCGGCCTCAGCATCATGCGCGAACGGGCCCACCGCCTGGGCGGCATCCTGAACCTGCAATCGCCCGCCACCGGCGGCTTGCGAGTGGAGCTGCGCTTCGTCCCCGCCGCCGGCCAAAAAGCCGTGGCCGGAGTCGGGCGGGAGACGCTGTATGCCTGACGACATCCAGACCATCCTGGTCATCGACGATCACCCGCTGATGCGCAAGGGCATCCTACAACTGATCGCCATGGAGGGTTCGCTGCGGGTGGTCGGCGAGGCCGGCGAAGGCCGGCAAGGATTGGCGCTGGCTCGCCAACTGCGGCCGGACCTGATCCTGCTCGATCTGAACATGCGCGGCATGAGCGGGCTGGAATTGCTCGGGATTCTCAAGGCCGAGGACCACGACGCGCGGGTGATCGTCCTGACCGTCTCCGACAGCGAGGAGGACGTGGTGGCGGCGCTGCGCGCGGGGGCCGATGGCTATCTGCTCAAGGACATGGAGCCGGAAGACGTGCTGAACAGCCTGCGGGCGGCGGCGCAAGGCCGCATGGCGCTCGGCGAGCGGGTCGCGGAGATTCTCGCCGACGCCCTGCGCCACGAGATCCGGCCCAAGCCGGCGGACGGCGCCAAGCTGACCGAGCGGGAGCGGGAAATTCTCGCCCGCATCGCCGTCGGCCACAGCAACAAGCTGATCGCCCGCGAGCTGAAAATCACCGAGGGCACGGTGAAAGTGCACGTCAAACACCTGCTGCGCAAGCTCGATCTGGGCTCGCGGGTCGAGGCGGCGGTCTGGGCGGTGAGAAACGGCTTCCGGCGATAAGGCCGTTCTTTGAACTCCACCCGGACCCGCCTCGGCGAGCGGTTTGCGCGGACGCACCGGCGGCGGATTGTGGAGTATATTTAGGCGGGGATTACGACAAACGATGAGAAACCCGCATGCCGTTCTTCGATAAGCTCAGGGAAGCGGTCATTGGCAAGCCGCACGACCCGCTCAATCCGGACACCCGACACAACTTGGCCCTGGTCGCTTTTCTGGCCTGGATCGGGCTGGGCGCCGACGGGCTGTCCTCCTCCTGCTACGGCCCCGAGGAAGCGTTTCTGGCGCTGGGCCAATACACCCATTTCGGCCTCTATCTGGCCGCCGCCACCTTCCTGACGGTGTTCGTGATCGCCCTGGCCTACAATCAGGTCATCGAGCTGTTTCCGAGCGGCGGCGGCGGTTACAAGGTCGCCACCCAGTTGCTGGGACCCCGCGCCGGCCTGGTGTCGGGCTCGGCGCTGCTGGTGGACTACGTGCTGACCATCTCCATCTCTATCGCCAGCGGCGTGGACGCGGTGTTCAGCTTGCTGCCGCCCGGCGCTCAACCCTACAAGCTGACGACCGAGATGGCGCTGATCATCGTCCTGATCGTGCTCAACCTGCGGGGCATGAAAGAGTCCATCAAGGTGTTGCTGCCGATTTTCGCCGGCTTCTTCCTGACCCACACCTTTCTGATTCTTTACGGGATCGCCGCCCATTCCGACGGTCTGCCCCGCCTGATCCCGGACACCATCACCGAAACCCGGCAACTCACCGAGCAAATGGGCTGGGTGTTCGCCGCCGCGCTGTTCCTGCGCGCCTACTCGCTGGGCGGCGGCACCTACACCGGCCTGGAAGCGGTCTCCAACAACGTCAACATGCTCAGCGAGCCGCGCGTCAGAACCGGCAAGTACACCATGCTTTACATGGCCGGTTCGCTCAGTTTCACCGCCGGCGGCATCATCCTGCTGTACCTGCTCTGGCAGGCCCAACCCGTGGCGCATCAGACGCTGAACGCGGTCACCTTCGGCGCCATCATCGATAGCTGGCAACTCAACCCCGTGTTCGGTCACGCCGTGCTGGCGGTCGTGCTGCTGCTGGAAGGAGGCCTCCTGTTCGTCGCCGCCAACACCGGCTTCCTCGGCGGCCCGACGGTGCTGGCGAACATGGCGGTCGATTCCTGGGTGCCGCGCCAGTTCCGCAACCTGTCCGGCCGGCTGGTCACCCAGAACGGCGTCGTCCTGATGGGCCTGGGCGCGCTCGGCATCCTGGGGTGGACCAACGGCGACGTGTCGGTGCTGGTGGTGCTGTACAGCATCAACGTGTTCGTCACCTTTTCGCTGTCGCTGCTCGGCTTGTGCAGGCATTGGTGGGCCAGCCGCTACGACGTGGATAACTGGAAAGCGCGGCTGCTGTTGTCGCTGCTCGGGTTCGGGGTCACCGGCGGCATCCTGATCGTGACGGTGGTCGAGAAATTCACCGAGGGCGGCTGGTTGACGATCCTGATCACCGGCCTGCTCATCGCGATTTGCGCCCTGGTCAAGCGCCACTACGAGCACGTCCGCCAGCAGTTGCGCAAGATCGACGCGCTGTACGCGCCCCGGCCGGACTGGGACGAGGATCTGCCGGAACCGCCGCTGCACCCCGAACAGCCGACCGCCATCTTTCTCATCGGCAAAAACCGGGGCCTGGGCATGTACGCGCTCAAGTGGCTCAACGAGGTGTTCACCGGCCACTTCAAGAACTTCGTCTTCGTGAGCGTCGGCGAGGTGGACGCGGAAAGCTACGGCGGCAAGGGCGCGCTGCGCTCGCTGCAATACCAGATCGAGAATTCGTTGCGCTACTACGTCAACTACTGCCACAGCCAGGGCATGGCGGCCACGTCCCGCGCCGCTTACGGGACCGACGTGGAGGCGACGCTGGAAAAGCTGGTGGTCGATGTCGTGAACGACTATCCCAACGCCGTCTGCCTGAGCAGCAAGCTGATCTTCGACAACGAGAGCTGGCTGATCTCGTGGCTGCACAACCACACCGCCATCGCCATGCAGCGCCGCCTGCATCTGCGGGAAATCCAGATGATCGTGATTCCGATCAAGATTTAGCCCGACGGTTCGGCCAGCGCCGTTTCGACAAGCGCCGCCAGCCGATCCAGCGCGTTCCAGCAAAAGTGATCGGCCCCCGGCAGCACATGGAGCCGGGCGGCCGGATGCCAGCGCGGCAACAGTTCCCGCAAGGAATCGAGCGGCGCGAACTGGTCGCGATCGCCGGCCACGACGATCAGATCCTCCGGCGCGACCACGGCGCCAAACTCCAGAAACCCCACCGGCGGCGCCACCAGCAGTTGCCGGCGAACCGTGGCCAGCGGTGGATTCAGGTGCAGGTTGACCCAGGCGCCGAAGGAATAGCCGGCCAGATCGGTCACGGTCTTGCTCAGCCCGGCCAGAAACTCGGCCGCCGCGCGCACGTCGTCCCGCTCGCCCCGACCGTCGGCGTAGTGTCCGCCGCTGGCGCCGACGCCCCGGAAATTGAAGCGCAACGCGGTGTAGCCCCGCCGCCGGTAGGCGTCGGCCAGAACCGCCGCCACCGGATTGTCCAGATCGCCGCCGTACAACGGATGCGGGTGGGTGACGACCACCGCGTCCAAACCGAGCGCCAAACTCAATCGGCCTTCCAATCGCAGCGGGCCGGAGGCGAAAAACACGGTTTGTTCGGATTCGGAGGTCACGGGGCACGCGCTCACGCCGCCGCCGTGGCCGCCGCCAGCCGAATCCGATCCTGCTCCAGAAGGGTCTGAAATTCGATCAGCGGCAAGGGGCGGCCGAAGTAGTAACCCTGGCCTTCGTCGCAGCCATGCGCGCGCAGAAACTCCAGTTGCTCGACAGTTTCCACGCCCTCCGCCACCACCTCCAGCCTCAAGCCGTGCGCCAGCGTCACGATGGCGTCCACGATGGCGGCGTTGTTGGTGTTGGCCGGCAAATCGGTGACGAAGGAGCGGTCGATCTTGAGAAGGTCGACCGGAAAACGCTGCAAGTAGCTCAGCGAGGAGTAGCCGGTGCCGAAATCGTCGATCGCCATCCGCACGCCCATGCTCTTGAAGGCTCTCAGGGCCGCGATATTGTCGTCGGTATGGTGCATCAGGATGCCTTCGGTCAATTCCAGTTCCAGGCAAGAGGGCTCGAAGCCGGTTTCGGCGAGTAATCCCTGCACCAGGTCGGTCAGGTCGCACTGGCGGAATTGGCGGGCCGACAGATTGACCGCCACGCGCAACCGGGACCAGCCGTTTTGATGCAGTTGGCCGATTTCGCTGACGGCGGTGCGCAACACCCACTCGCCCAGCGACAACACCAGGCCGCTGTCCTCGGCGATCGGGATGAAGCGGGCCGGCGGCAACAGCCCGAGTTCGGGGTGATTCCAGCGGATCAGCGCCTCGGCGCCGGTGATGGCGTCGGCGCGAAAATCCCATTTGGGCTGGTAATATAGCTCTAGCTGCTGCCGCTCGACGGCGTGGCGCAGGCTGTTTTCCAGGCTCAGCCGCTCGCGCGCCACAACGGTGGCGCCGGACTGGTAGTACTGGTAGTTGTTGCGCCCCGCGTCCTTGGCCCGATACAGGGCGTTGTCGGCGTTTTTCAGCAGGTTTTCGGCGCTGCGGCCGTCGCGGGGACACAGGCTGATCCCGATGCTGCAACCGATGTGCAGCTCGTGATCGTCGAAACGATAAGGCTCGGCCATCTGGTCCAGAATCCGCTGCGCCATCCGGGCGGCCTCGTCGCTATCGCCCAGATCGGGCAGCACCACGGCGAACTCATCGCCGCCCTGCCGGGATATCGTGTCGCATTGCCGGATGGATTCTTGCAGCCGCCGCGCCGCTTCCCGCAACAGTTGGTCGCCGACGCTGTGGCCGAGCGTGTCGTTGATCCGCTTGAAATGATCGAGATCCACCAGCAACACGCCCACCTGGCTGTGGTCGCGACCGGCCCGCAACACCGCTTGCTGCAAGCGGTCGCCCAGCAACGCCCGGTTCGGAAGGCCGGTCAGCGCGTCGTAATGGGCGAGATGCTGGATGTGTTCCTCGGCCTGCTTGCGCTCGGTGATGTCCTGCACCACGGTCACGAAATAGTCCACCACCCCGTTCGCCCGGCGCACGCAGCGGGTGGAAACGCTGGCGTAAAGCAGGCTGCCGTCCTGGCGCAAAAAGCGTTTTTCCAGCGAATAGCCATCGACCCGCCGGCTCATCACCCGCTCGAAGTGCGCCAGGTCGGCGGCCAAATCCTCGGGGTAGGTCAATTCTGCCCAGCTCAGGCGCAGCAGTTGCGAGCGCCGGTAGCCCAGCAATTCGCAGAGGCGGTCGTTGACTTCCCACCAGCGCTTGTCCGGGCCGGTCAGGGCGATGCCGACCAGCGGCAGCTCGAAATAGCTCCGAAAGCGGGCTTCGCTGGCGCGCAGGGTTTCCTCGGTCCGCTTCAGGTCGGCGATATCGGTGCTGGTGCCCAGATAGTAGGCGGTGCGGCCGGCCCGGTCGCGCAAGGGCACGGCGCGGGTGTCCAGCCAGGCGGTCCGGCCCGAGGGGGTTCGAAACCGATGGTCCACCACCAGCTCGCCGCTCTCCTCGATCGCCTGCCGCCACGCTTTCATCACCTGATCGCGCTCGTCGGGATGCACGGCCTGCATCCACGGCGACCCGAGCGCCTGCTCGGCAGTCAGGCCGGTCATCTGGCACCAGCGATCGTTGACATAGCGGCACCCGCCCTCCAGATCGGCCATG
>WBZM01001738.1_pt1 | contig 20490 bp, 19 predicted proteins | sample 5204271 | NCBI WGS metagenome assembly WBZM01 (sample SAMN12344346, study PRJNA552823) | activated sludge metagenome | biome: Activated sludge suspended growth; feature: Nitrification reactor; material: Wastewater; isolation source: activated sludge from nitrification reactor of wastewater...
CTGGACGGCTGAGTCTCGTTGCAAGCGCCACGAGCGTCATTCCCGCGCAAGCGGGAACCCAGAATCGCGCCGCAAGACTTGCGTCGCCTACCTCTGGATTTCCGATCGCCTGCTGCGCAGGCGTCGGGAATGACAGCCCTAATTCTTTACCCGCCGCTTCCGCCGCCGGTCCCCGCCGCCCTTCGGCGCCTGCGGCGCGACCGCGCCGCCTTCAACGGCTTCGCGATATTTCGCCAGCATGGCCGCAAAGCCCTCGCGCAATCCCGTGTCGATTTCGGGCCTGCCCTCGATCGCGCTCAAGGCGAGGCCGATCGCCTCGATCGTCGACAGGCTTTCGCGGCGCGGTTCGCGGCGCAGGTCGCCATAGAGCGAGCGGCGCTTCGGCGCGAGCGCGAGGCGTTGCGCCTTCAGCACCCAGGCGTTGCGCCACCACAAGGTCTTGGCCTGCGCCCACGTGCCGTCGAACACGACAATGCCTCGAATGCCTTTCAGGGCCGCGTCCTGATCGGGCAGGACCGCGCCCTTCCGGTCGAGCGCGACGACCTCGCGGCCGGGCGGCAGGTCGGAGGGTTTCGCCGATCCCAGATGCAGCACGGCCCATTGGCTCGCGTCCGCCGGACGGCCCAGCGCCTTGGCGAGGCTTGCCCAGGACAGGCCGATCCTGAACGTTGCGTTGGAAAGCTGGCGCGCCGCGAGCCGCGCCGTGCCGAGCAGCCGGTCCTGCTCCTGCGGATGCTGCAGGATGAGCACGGCGACGCGGTTCTCGACCGCGCCGACCGCTTCGCAGACGCAAAGTGACGCAGGCTTGCCGCACTGCGGGCAAAGGGTTTCTTCGGGCGGGGCGGCGGCCCGCGTATCAGGATTTTCCATGCTTTCCCGGCCTGTTCGGCCCTCTCCCCGTCATGGCCGCGCTCGTCCCGGCCATCCACGCCGACGCGAGCCGCGCGGCCCCGGCGTGGATGCCCGGCGCGAGGCCGGGCATGACGGCGCAGGGCGGACGGGATACCCTTAGTGCAGACATAAGAGACAGTCACGGGAGCATCCGATGGAAACCGCCGCGCACCAGGCCGCCTCGCACGCAGACCGCTTCGGCGCGGTCACGCACGAGGTGCTCAACCAGCCGCACGAGTTGGCGGACTACAATCTCTATTCCTCCGACCGCCCGCTGGCCGAGGCCGTCGTGCGCGAGGGCGCGCAATGGGCGGAAAACGACATCGCCGATTTCGGCGCCCGCGTCGGCGCGGCCGAATACCTCGACCTCGGCGTGCAGGCCAATCGCCACCTGCCGGAATTCGACACGCACGACCGCTACGGCCGGCGCGTCGATCTCGTGCGCTTCCATCCCTCCTATCACCAGTTGATGAAGACCGCGGTCGAGGAGGGCCTGCACTCCTCGCCCTGGACCGATCCCCGCAAGGGCGCGCATGTCGCGCGCGCCGCGCGCTTCTACATGCACAGCCAGGTGGAGCCCGGCCACGGCTGCCCGATCAGCATGACCTTCGCCTGCGCGCCCGCGCTCGCCCAGCAGCCCGATCTCGCCAGGGAATGGCTGCCGAAGATTTTCGCCCGCGACTACGACCCGCGCAACGTGCCCGCCGACGAGAAGGACGGGATCACCATCGGCATGGCGATGACCGAAAAGCAGGGCGGCTCCGACGTGCGCGCCAATACGACGCGCGCCATCCCCACCGGCGCCGGCGGACCCGGCGGCGAATATGAACTGGTCGGCCACAAATATTTCGTCTCGGCGCCGATGTGCGACGCTTTCCTCGTGCTGGCGCAGGCGCCGGGCGGGCTCTCCTGCTTCCTCGTGCCGCGCTGGAAGCCGGACGGAACGAAGAACCCTCTGCAGGTGCTGCGCCTGAAGAAGAAGATGGGCAACGCCTCCAACGCCTCGAGCGAGACGGAGCTGCGCGGCGCGATCGGCTGGATGGTCGGCGCGGAAGGACGCGGCGTGCCGACCATCATCGAAATGGTGGCGATGACGCGCTTCGACTGCATGATCGGCTCGTCCTCGATCATGCGCGCCGCCCTCGTCCAGGCGATCGACCATTGCAGCCAGCGCGCGGCTTTCGGCCGGCTGCTGATCGACCAGCCGATCATGACCAACGTGCTCGCCGATCTCGCGCTCGAGAGCGAGGCGGCGCTGACCCTGACCATGCGTATCGCGCGCGCCCTCGACGACCGCGCCAACGAAAACGAGGCCAATCTCATCCGCATCGGCTCGGCGATCGGCAAATACTGGATCTGCAAGCGCACGCCCGGCGTCGCGGCCGAGGCGATGGAATGCATCGGCGGCTCCGGCGTGATGGAGGACGGGCCGATGCCGCGCCACTTCCGCGAGAGCCCGGTGAACGCCATCTGGGAGGGTTCGGGCAACGTGCAATGCCTCGACGTGCTGCGCGCCATGAGCAAGTCGCCGGAAACGCTCGACGCCTATTTCGCGGAGCTCGAAACGGCGAAAGGCGGAAACGCCACGCTCGACGCGCATGTCGCGGAGCTGCGCGCGGACATGCGCAACACGGAAGACTTCGAGCTGCGCGCCCGCAACCTCGTGGATCGGCTGGCCGCCGGCCTGCAGGCGAGCCTGCTCGTGCGCCACGCGCCGGCCTATGTGGCGGACGCCTTCTGCGCCTCGCGTCTCGCCGCGCGCGGCGCGCACCAATACGGCGCGCTGCCGAAGGCCGTGAATTGCAAGGCGATCGTCGCTAGGGCGCGGGCGCGCTGACCGCCGCGTTCGCGCGCAAGTCGCGCACGGCGCGGGCGATCGCCTTCGCGCCGATGGCGATCTGGCGAAGCTGCCCGGTCGCGACCAGTTTTGCGCCGATGAAATAGAGGCCGGGCGCCGTGGTCGGCGCATCGCTGATTTTTGGCCGGCCTTCGAGGTCGAGAACGTCGGGCGTGTCCGGCAGAAGCGCACGCAGGTCTGGGCGAAAGCCCGTCGCGAGCACGATCGCGTCGAAGCGCTCGGCGTTCTGATCCGCGAATACGACGCCGTCGCGCGTGAAGCGTTCGACCCCGCCGCGGACGGCGATCGCGCCGGCGCGGATTTTCGCGACGGTTCCGACGTCCAGCGCCGGCACGCGCTCGTCCTCGGCGATCATCTGCAGCGCGCCTTTCCTTGATCGCCGCAAGCCCAGCGAGGAGATCGAGCCGATCGTCAGGCGCAATGCCGGTTCGTTGATGAAGTCCGCCACGCGCGGCGGCAGCAATTGCTGCGCTATGGCGAAGGACAGAACCGGTATGCCGAAGAGATCGCGCGGCAGGATGCGCACGGGCGAACGCTGGCTGATCGTCGCCGCAGCTCCCTGCTCGCAGAGATCCAAGGCGATTTCCGCGCCGGAATTTCCGAATCCGACGACGAGCACGCGCCGGCCCTTGAACCTCGCGCCCGACACATAGGCGCTGGAATGCAGGATTTCGCCCGCATAGTCCTGCATTCCCGGCCATTGCGGCACATGCGGAAAATCCGCCCAGCCTGTCGCGACGACGACAACGGGCGAACGCATGTCGCCGGCGCTGGTTTCGAGCAGCCAGCCATTGCCGGCGCGGCGGATAGCCTGCGCCTGCGTCCCGAACATCGGCGCGATGTCGAACTTGCGCGCATAGGATTCGAGATAGGCGACGACATCGTCGCGCGACGGATAACGTCCGAAGGCGCGCGGCATGGGCATTCCCGGCAGCGCCGAGTGGATGCGCGGCGTATGCAGGCGCAGACGGTCGTAATGGCGCCGCCAGACAGCGCCGACCCGATCGGCCTTCTCGATGACGAGCGGCTCCATGCCGCTCGCTCTCAACTGTTGCGCGGCGGCAAGCCCTCCAGGTCCGGCGCCGATGACAATGGCGTCACGCTGCATCGCGCCTCCGCCCTCGCAACCCTCAATCCACCTTGCGCACCGCGCCCTTCGCGGCGCTGGTCGTCAGCGCGGCATAGGCCTTCAGCGCCGTCGTGATCTTTCGCGCGCGCTTTTCGGCCGGCTTCCAGCCCTTGGCTTCCTGCGCCGTGCGGCGCTGGGCCAGCGTCTCAGGCGAGACCGCCAGATTGATCGTGCGATTGGGGATATCGATCTCGATCCTGTCGCCCGTCTCCACCAGCCCGATCATGCCGCCCTCCGCCGCCTCCGGCGAGCAATGGCCGATGGAGAGGCCCGACGTGCCGCCCGAAAAACGCCCGTCGGTGACAAGCGCGCAGGCCTTGCCGAGGCCGCGCGACTTCAGGTAGCTGGTCGGATAGAGCATTTCCTGCATCCCCGGACCGCCGCGCGGTCCCTCGTAGCGGATGCAGACGACGTCGCCGGCCTTCACCTCATTGCCGAGAATGCCCTTCACCGCCGCGTCCTGGCTCTCGTAGACGCGCGCAGGGCCGGTGAATTTCAGGATGCTCTCGTCGACGCCCGCCGTCTTCACGATGCAGCCCTCTTCCGCGATATTGCCGAACAGCACGGCAAGGCCGCCGTCCTGCGAGAAGGCGTGCGCCTTTTCGCGGATCACGCCGTTCTGGCGGTCGAGGTCGAGCTCGTCGAAGCGCTCGCTCTGGCTGAAGGCGACCTGCGTCGGCACGCCGCCGGGCGCGGCCTTGAAGAAGGTCTTCACGCTCTCGCTGTTCGAGCGCTTGACGTCCCACTTGTCGAGCGCCGCCGGCAGGGATTCGGCATGGACGCTGTGCGTGTCGCGGTTGAGCAGCCCTGCGCGGTCGAGTTCGCCCAGGATGCCGTAGATGCCGCCGGCATGGTGCACGTCTTCCACATGCACGTCGGCGACCGAAGGCGCGACCTTGCACAGGCACGGCACGCGGCGCGACAGCCGGTCGATGTCGGCCATGGTGAAGTTCACGTCGCCTTCGCTGGCGGCGGCCAGCAGGTGCAGCACGGTATTGGTCGAACCGCCCATGGCGATGTCGAGCGTCATGGCGTTCTCGAAGGCCTTGAAGCTCGCGATCGAGCGCGGCAGGACGCGCGCGTCGTCCTGCTCGTAATAGCGGCGCGCCAGATCGACGACCAGATGGCCGGCTTCCACGAACAGGCGCTTGCGGTCGGCGTGCGTGGCGACGATCGTGCCGTTGCCGGGCAGCGACAGGCCGAGCGCTTCCGTCAGGCAGTTCATGGAATTGGCGGTGAACATGCCCGAGCACGAGCCGCAGGTCGGGCAGGCGGAACGCTCGATCGTCTGCACGTCGGCTTCCGACACCTTGTCGTCGGCGGCCGCCACCATCGCGTCGATCAGGTCGACCTTGTGCGCCTTGCCCTGCAGATTGACCTTGCCAGCCTCCATCGGCCCGCCCGACACGAACACCGCGGGAATGTTGAGGCGCATGGCGGCCATCAACATGCCCGGCGTGATCTTGTCGCAATTGGAGATGCAGACCATGGCGTCGGCGCAATGGGCGTTGACCATGTACTCGACGCTGTCGGCGATGATCTCGCGCGAGGGCAGCGAATAGAGCATGCCGTCGTGGCCCATGGCGATGCCGTCGTCGACCGCGATGGTGTTGAATTCCTTGGCGACGCCGCCGGCCGCCTCGATCTCGCGGGCGACCATCTGGCCGAGATCCTTGAGGTGCACGTGGCCCGGCACGAACTGCGTGAAGGAATTGACCACCGCGATGATCGGCTTGCCGAAATCGCCGTCTTTCATGCCGGTGGCGCGCCACAGGCCGCGCGCGCCGGCCATGTTGCGGCCGTGGGTGGTGGTGCGGGAGCGATAAGCGGGCACGGGTCTCAAGCCTTCTGTTCTGAGGCGAAATCGCCGGAGGCGGTTTTCTGCCGTGGCATGTCAGGTCGCCCCTTATTATTGCCTTGCGCCGCCGGAGCCAAGCCTGACCGCACGCGACGTCGCGCACGGCAAGCGCCGCTCGCGATCTCGGGCCGGACCAATTCGCGTGTCCTTTGTCGCTTCGCCCATCGCATGGCGGAACCTTGTCCGTGCGCAAGCGCACAGGCCTTGCGGGCGATTCTGCGCGACCTATCTCGTCTGAGAATCCACGGGGCGCAGGGCGCTTAGGAGGATGAAATGGGTCAGGCGCAACACATCGACAATGGGCGCGCGCAGCGTCCCTACGAGGTGCGGGTGAACGGCGCGCGCGCCGGCGCATTTCGCGACGTGCGCGACGCGATTTCGTCCGCGCGCATCAAGAAACGCGAGAGCCCGCGGGCGATGGTCGGCGTCGCCGATACCTCGACCGGCCAGTTCCTGTTCGAGGTCGACGTCTGAGCCGCTTGCTTTCGGGGATCGCCGCATGGGAGGCTCCAGCGCGACAGCGGAGCCTTTCATGACCGACGACCTCGCTCCCATGCTGGAGCGCCGCCGTATCGAGGCGGAAATTCTGGCGCATGTCTATGCGACGGTGAAGGAGGCGCGCGGCGTCGACGAAGCGCGGCGCGTGGTCGCCGAGAGCGTGCGGCGCTCCGCAATCGCGCAGGGCCGCGCCATGGCGGCCGCGCAGGGCGGGACGCCGGGCCTCGCCGGCTTCGAGGCCATCCAGCCGCTGTGGACTCGCGGCGGGGCGCTCGAGGTGGAGGTGCGCGAGAATAACGCAGACGTTTTCGCCTTCGACGTGACGCGCTGCCGCTATGCCGAAATGTATCGCGACATGGGACTTGCGGAGATCGGCCCCCTGCTCTCCTGCCAGCGCGACGGCGCGTTCTGCGAAGGCTTCGACCCGCGCATCAAACTCACGCGCACGCAAACCATCATGCAGGGCGCGAGCCATTGCGATTTCCGGTACGAGAGCGAGTGACCGGACCGGGCCCTTCAGGCTCGAACCCCACACTTCATGCTGAGGAGCGGGCGAAGCCCGCGTCTCGAAGGATGGCCGCGCCGAAAGATGCTGAGCTCGCCATGCTGCGAGACGCAGGCGCATCGCGCCCGCTCCTCGGCATGAAGGACGTTGCTACACCTTCTTCAGATGACGCAGCGCCGCCGTCGAACTGGCGCGCGCGATCAGCGCGCCGTCTTCGTCGCGTAATTCGCCTTCGAGGAAGGCGACGCTGCGGCCCCATTTCACCACCCAGCCGTAGGAGCGGTAGAGGCCGGGGCTCGCCGCCGACAGGAAGCTCACCTTGATTTCCAGGCTCGGCACGCCGACCGTGAAGCCGGATTTTGCGACGCAGGCGTGCGCCATCGCCGAATCGATCCAGCCCGTGACGATGCCGCCCTGCACGATGCCGCCTTTCGGATGGCCCTCGACCGAGTGGCAGTGCCGCGTCTCGGCGGTCCATTGCATGGTCAGGCGCTCCAGCGCCTTGTCGTAGGCCACCACGCGCCCGCCGAGCGTATCCAGCACCGGCGGCCGCGTGCGCGCAAAGATCGCCAGCATTTCGTCTTCCGTCACCGTCGTCCCCTGCGCCCCGAAAATTCGTCGCGGCCATTGTCGCCGCTCCGCGCGGTCGCGGCAATCGCACGAGGGCGACGCTGCAATGCAGGATTGGCGCGCGCCGGCCCCTCGCCCATAATCGCGGGAAACAGCGGGGCGACATGACGACCACCATTTATCCGGCGCGCAAGATCATCACCATGAATCCGTCGCGGCCAGCCGCGAGCCATGTCGCCGTGCGCGACGGCCGCATTCTCGGCGCGGGAACGCTGGAAGAACTGAAGGGCTGGGGCGAGCATCGCATCGACGACAGATTCGCCGATCTCGTGCTGACGCCCGGCTTCGTCGAAGGCCACAGCCACGCCTTCGAGGGCGCGGTCTGGCGCTACGTCTATTGCGGCTGGTTCGACCGCGTCGCGCCCGACGGAACAAACTGGAGCGGCCTGCGCTCGCTCGACGCGGTGATCGCGCGGCTGGCCGAGCAGGAAAGAATGATTGGCGACGCAGGCGCGCCGCTCACGGGCTGGGGCCTCGATCCCATCTATTTCGACAACAGGCGCATGACGCGCGAAGACCTCGACCGCATCTCGAAAGACCGCCCGATCGGCGTGATGCACGCGAGCTTCCACATTCTCAACGTCAACACCAGGGCGCTGGAAATGGCGGGGCTGCTGAGGGGCGGCGTCAATCATCCCGGCGTGCCCCTGGGGAGCGACGGCCTGCCGACCGGCGAGATGAAGGGGCCGGAAGCGCAGATGACGGTTGCAGCCCATGTCGGGCTCGACCGCGCCATGCTGTCGGGCGACGAGCGCGGCCTGCGCGACTTCGCGCGGCTCTGCGTGCGCAAGGGCGTGACGACGGCGACCGATCTCGCCAATCCCTTGCCCGCGGACGCCGTCGAGATGATGCTGCGCGTGACCGGCGACGCCTCCTATCCCGCGCGCATCGTTCCGCTGCGCCGCTACCTCGGCGACGATGCGCGCGCGACCATCGAGGCCGCCGCCGCGCTGGCGGAAAAATCGACGGACCGGCTGCGCCTCGGCCTGGTGAAGATCGTCGTCGACGGCTCGATTCAGGGCTTCTCCGCGCGCCTGCGCTGGCCCGGCTATTACAACGGCGCAGCGCCCGGCCTGTGGTACGTGCCGCCGCAACGCCTCGCCGAAGCGCTGGAAGCCGCGCTGCAGACGGGCGTGCTCGTGCATTGCCACACCAACGGCGACGAGGCGACCGAACTCGTGCTCGACACGATGGAGCAGGCGCTGCGCAAGCATCCCGCGCCCGACCACAGATTCACGTTGCAGCATTGCCAGCTCGCCGACCGCGCGCAATTCGCGCGCATGGCGAAACTCGGCATGAGCGTCAACCTGTTCCCCAATCACCACTATTACTGGGGCGACGAGCACTATCGCCTGACTGTCGGCCCGGAGCGCGCCGAGCGCATGAACGCCTGCCGCGCCGCGCTCGACGCGGGCGTGCCGCTCGCCATCCATTCCGACGCGCCGGTGACGCCGCTCGCGCCGCTGTTCACCGCCTGGTGCGCCGTCAATCGACTGACCGCGAGCGGCCGCACGCTGGGGGACACGGAGAAGATCGCAGTCGGCGAGGCCTTGCGCGCGATCACGCTCGGGCCGGCCTGGACGCTCAAGCTCGACGGCGAGCTCGGCTCGATCGAGACCGGCAAGCGCGCCGATTTCGCCGTGCTGGAGGACGACCCGACGGCAATCGCGCCCGAAAAACTGAAGGACGTGCGCGTGTGGGGCACGGTGCAGGGCGGGCGCGTGTTCGAGGCGGCGAAGATTTGACGCTGTCGCGCGGCGCGCCGAAGCCGGTCACGCTGGTCTCCGGCTATCTCGGCGCCGGCAAGACGACGCTGGTCAATCATCTGCTGCGCCATGCGGGCGGCCGGCGCATCGCCGTCGCCGTCAACGAATTCGGCGCATTGCCGATCGACCCCGACCTGATCGAGCAGGCGTCCGGCGACGTGCTGACGCTCGCCGGCGGCTGCATCTGCTGCTCCTTCGGCGACGACCTGACCTCCGGCCTCGTCGCGCTGGCGGCGCGGAAGGATATCGACTGCATCCTGATCGAAACGAGCGGCGTCGCCCTGCCCGGCGCGGTCGCGCAATCCCTGTCTCTCGTCGCCGGCCTCGCCCACGAGGCGACGCTCGTCCTCCTCGACGCCGAGACCGCGCGAAAACTGGCGCGCGACAAATATCTCGCCGACACGATCCTGCGCCAGCTCGGCGAGGCCGATCTCATCGTGCTCAACAAGATCGACCTCGTGTCGGACCGGATGCGCGCCGATCTGCGCGCCTGGCTCGCCGAAACGGCGCCGCGCGCGAAAATCGTCGAGACGGCCTTTGGCGCGCTGCCGCCCGAAATCGCCTTCGGCGCTTTTTCCCACGGCGCTTTCCGCGCCGACGCGCCGGCGGCGCACGGCGGCGCGCAGCCGCAATCGCAATCCTTCGAGATCGCACAGGCGCTCGACGTCGAACGCCTCGCCGCCGGGCTCGCCGACGACAACCTCGGCCTCATCCGCGCAAAGGGCTTTCTGCGCGACGCGGACGGCGCGTGGAAACTGGTGCAGATCGTCGGGCGTCGCGCCGCAATCACGCCGGCGCACGCGCCGGACGGGGTCGGCCGGCTCGTCTGCATCGCGCATGGGCGACCGCTGGAGCGCAAAGCAATATCGAGCCTTCTCGATCGCTGCGCCGTCCGGGCCGCCTCATCCTGAAAGCCTGGCCCGTAATTCAAGACTCCTCACCCTGAGGAGCCGCGCAGCGGCGTCTCGAAGGGTGGCCGGGATACGTAACTCTGGATCACGCTTCGAGACGGCTGCTGCGTAGCGCTCCTCAGCATGAAGGCCGGGAAGAGGCGTCCTCAAAGCTCCACGTCGCCAGCCAGCAACCGCTGCGCGATCGTCTTGGCCAGAATCTCGTTCGTGCCATCGGCGATGTTGACGATGCGCAGGTCCTGCCAGGCGTGCACGAGCCCCACCTCGTTGGTCAGCCCCATGCCGCCATGCGTCTGCATCGCGCGATCGACGGCGCGAAAGCCCGCCTGCACGGCGTAGGATTTCGCCATCGACAATTCCTTCACCGCGCGTTCGCCGCGGTCGAGCAGCAGCGCCGCGTTCAAACCCATCAGGTGGGCGGCGTGCAGTTCGCTCGCCGATTGCGCAAGCGGAAAGGACACGCCCTGATAGTCCGCGATCTTCGCGCCGAAGGCCTCGCGCTGCTTCGCATAGTCGAGCGCAAGCTCCAGCGCCCAGCGCCCCTGCCCCACCGCGCGCGCCGAATTGTAGACGCGGCCGAGCGACACGCCGTAGAGCGCGACCTTGAAGCCGTCGTCGAGAGTTCCCACCAATTGCCAGGGTTCGACATGCACGTCTTCCAGCGCTAGCGCGCCCTCGTGTCCGCCGGGATGGCCGAACAGCTTCACCACGGATTCGACGAAAAAGCCCGGCGCGTCTGTCGGGACCATGAACGCGCTGATTCCGCCCGACTTGCGCGCGGCTTTCTCCGCGTCGGTGACGGCGAACACGATGCACCATTCCGCGGTCGGCGCATTCGTCGTCCATAGTTTGCGACCCGTGATGCGCCATCCATCTCCATCGCGCACGGCGCGTGTGCGGATCATCGTCGCATCCGATCCCGCGCCCGGCTCCGAAAGCCCGAAACACATGGATGCGCGGCCCGCCATCATGTCCGCCAGACAGCGCTTGCGCGCTTCCTCCGTCATCTGCGTCAACACCGGGCTCGGCCCGAAGGCCCAATGCGCGATCACCCAGGGCGTCAGCACCGCATGGCCGCCGAGCCGCCGGTAGACTGCCTCCCACGCGACGTAATAGGCGAGATGGCCGAGCCCGCCGCCGCCGATCGAGAGCGGCGCGCACATGCCATAGAAGCCGGCCTGCGCCGAAGCCATGCGGACGTCGCGGATGAGGGCGCGAACTTCAGGCGCATAGGCGCCGCGCTCGTCATAAAGCCGTCGCGCATCGGCCAAAAGCGCGTGATGACGATCGAGTCGCGGCGCGACTTCCTTCTCGACGAAACGCGCCACGCCGTCGCGCGCGCTCACGACATCGTCGGGCAGATCGAAGGCAATTGCGCTCACGCTTGCGGCCTCGCTGATGCTGGCATGTCCAGGTCCTCTTCCAGCGCCCAGATGCGGTCCTGCCCCCAATGCGCCGGCCCGGCGTCGACACGGAAGGTGGGCGCACCCCAAAGGCCCGCCTCGAACAGCGCGGCGCGATTTGCTTCCGCGACGGGCCGCCAGCTTTCGTCCGCTAGCGCGGCGGCGACGGCGGCGGCGGTCAATCCGGCTCGCTGCGCCGTCTCCAGCAACCCGGCGTCGGACGCGAGATCGACGCCATGCGCGAAAGCCGCCGCCAGCGCCGTTTCGGCGAAGGCCTCGCCCTTGCCCTGCGCAACCGCCGCGTGAAGCACGGCCAGCGCGCGCTCGACGCCCGCGCCGACGGGATCGACGATCCGCCCGAACGGAATATTGGCGAGGTCGGCTTCGCGCTTGCAGTCGCGCACTATGTACAGCCGTTTGAGCTGAGGCACCGGCAGGCCGCGCATCACCATCGGCAGGATATAGCGCAGGCGCAATTCGGCGCCGGTTGCGCGGGCCAATCGCGCGACGCGCGGAAACGCGATGTAGGAATAGGGCGAGCGAAACGAGAACCAGAAGTCGATGGTTCGCCCGCGTCCCGCATCGCGCGGCGCGGCGCTTTCGAACTGCGCAGGCGCAACCGGCGCTTCGCCGGCGCGCCGGTCGAGACCGGCCGCCGCAAGCCTGCTTTCGAGGTGATGGAGGCGGTCGAGGCCCCAGTACCATTCGCCTTCGAAATGGAACATCGCGCCGAGATAATGCCCCAGCCGCCGGCGCAGCGCCTCGCCTTCGGCCAGCGCCTGCGCGACGACGCCGGCGGATGCGCGCTTCAGCGATTGCGGGAGGTCCGTCCCGCGCCACAGCGCCTGCGCAATCGCCGGCGCCGTGTCAGGGAATTGGCCATCAGCGAGCGCCTGCGCGAGCGCGCCCTGCGCATCGTGCAACGCCTCCGGCGCGGGCGCGAGCGGGTTTGCCGGAAACGCAAGGCCCAGCCGTCGCGCAAGCCGCACGGCGTCGCGCCGCGCATAGTCGGCGAGCTTCTGACGCTGCGGCGCGGCGGCGTCGTCCGGCGGCGGAACGAGATGGCAGACGAGATCGACGTCGTAGCGTCCCGCGACATCCGCCAGGCGTTGCGCGGCAAGCGCGCTATAGGGATCGTCGACCTGGTGAAAATAGCGGACGGTCGGCCGCACGCCGGCGATCTTGCGGCGCAACGCGAAGATCGCGCGCCGCGTATCGCGCAGGCTGTCGCTCGTGAGCGCCGCGCTCGCCAGTCTGCCCACTGCCGCCCGCATTCCGCCTCCGCAATATTGGGTGCGGAAATCGTAGAGTTGCGGCGGCCGCGGTCAAGCGGATTGACGCCTCAGGCGGCGAGTTCCCTGGCGGCGTCGCGCATGAAGAGGGCGGGCAGGTCTTTTTCGGCGACCGGGCGCGAGATCAGGTAGCCTTGCGCCGCGCCGCAGCCGATCGACTTCAGGAAGGCGAGTTGCGCTTCGGTTTCCACGCCCTCCGCGGTCACCTCGAGACCGAGCGTGCGCGCGAGCTGCACGACGGAAACGACGATCGCGGCGCAATCGGCGTGCTCCACGCTGTCGCGCGTGAATTCCTTGTCGATCTTCACACGGTTCAGCGGCAGCTTGCGCAGATAGTTGAGCGATGCGTAGCCCGTGCCGAAATCGTCGAGCGCGATCGGGAAGCCGGCCTTCGACAATTCGCGCGCCGTGTCGATCGCCGGATCGTCGCGCGTGATCAGCAGCGATTCTGTGATCTCGATCTCGATACGATCCGGCGTGAGGCCATACTCGGCAATGATCGCAAGCATGTCCGAAGTCATCGACGCGCTGCGCAACTGGGCGACCGACACGTTGACGGAAATCGGCGCATCCGGAGGCATCTGCGCGGCGAGACGGCAGGCGTCGCGCACAATCCACATTCCGAGTTCGTGAATGAGGCCCGTGCGCTCGGCCATGGGGATGAATTCGTCCGGCGAGATCGGGCCGCGCGTCGGATGGCGCCAGCGCGCGAGCGCCTCGCAACCGACGATGCGGCCAGTCGCGATCTGCACGATGGGCTGCAGCACGACTTCGAGTTCGTTGCGCTCGATCGCCGCACGCAGATCTGCTTCCAGATCGCGGCGCTCCTGCACGGCCAGGGCGTGACTCGGATCGAAGAACCGGCTCGTTCCGCCGCCCGTGGACTTGGCCTGATAGAGCGCGTTGTCGGCTTTGGCGATGAGCGCGTTCGTTTCGAGGCCGTCGGAAGGCGCCAGCGCGATGCCGATGGAAATGCCTATCTCCTGCGGCAGACCCGCCGCGCTGAACGGCGTGGAAAACGCGCGCAGCAGGCGATCGACGAATGCCATGACCTTGTCGGGGCCGCCGACATCCGAGAGCGCGACGGCGAACTCGTCGCCGCCGAGCCGGGCGACGAAATCGGTCTTGCGCACGGTTTCTTCCAGGCGACGCGCGACCTGCAGGAGGATTTCGTCGCCGGCCGCATGGCCGTAGCGGTCGTTGACAGGCTTGAAGCCATCGAGATCGAGATAGAGAACGGCGGCCTGTTCGCGATATTCTGCGCAACGCGCCAGCGCCCGGTCGAGAAATTCGCGAAAGGCGAGCGCGTTCGGCAGGCGCGTCAGACCGTCGAGACGCGCGGCGTTTTCCGCTTCGATCTGCTTGAGCAAACGTGCCGCCATCTGACGGCAATAGCTCAGCGAGGCGAGCACGAGTACGCAGGCGTAGACCACGAACAGCAGGGAAATGTGATACTGGCCGACAAGGTCGCTGCGCTCGATGGCGATGAGGGACCCCGCGAGCACAGGCGCGACAAAGGCGAAAGCCGCCTCGGGCATGGACGCCAGAACGAAAGCTCCCGCGCACATGATGCCGCAGCACATGCACACGATCACGAACATTGCGCTGCTGCCGAGATGATCGATGAACATCAGCGGCGCAATGCACCAGAGGACGCCGATGGCGCCCGCCGCGATCACGATGTTGCGCGCGCCGGCGCGGGATACGCCTGTCGGCCGCGGCCGTTCGCGAACGCCCGCGCCCCAGAGATAGAGATAGGCCGAGGCCGAACACACCACGAAGGCCCAGAGCAGCGCCGCGCCTTCCTTCTCCGAACCGTAGAGCGCCGCGACGAGCACAAGGACGTTCCAGGTGTTGACGACAAAGATCGCCGGCGTGAAGCGCGCAATCGCATGAAGCTGTTCGGCGCGGATGCGCGCCAGAGTCGCCTCGGACATGTCCTCGAATGAAATCGTCGGGATATTCTTCCCGCCTCTATCGGCCCCGCGCCCCATCTCGCCTGCCCATTGCCCATTTGACCGTGAACGCAACAGTGGCAGGGGGCGGTTACGTCACGATTAAGCCGATGTAGGAATTCGGAGGAAAAAAGTACTTTTCTTCAAATGGTTGCCAGATTCCGCAGGTCCTCGTCGCGATCTGTAGGACGCGAATTTCAATGGCGATTCCCGCTGCGTCAGGCCGCGCCGGGACAAACAGGCTTCAAATGATCCTGGGCGCGCAACGAAACATTCACCATCGCGCGCCCGGCATCGTTAACGCTTGAACAAGCCCATGATCGAGGCTTTCGCCAGCGTCGCGAAATGCAGGTTGAATCCGACGACCGCGGCCGATGTGTCGGCGCCGACCGGCAGGCTCTCAGCGCCAACCGCAAAGACCGTGAAGAGATAGCGATGCGGATGATCGCCCTGCGGCGGGCACGGTCCGCCATAGCCCGGCGCGCCGAAATCCGTACGTGTCTGCAACGCGCCGGCCGGTAGTTTCGGCGCCTTGGGATTGCCTGCGTCGAGCGCGAGCTCGGTCACGCCGGCGGGAATGTTGACCACAAGCCAGTGCCAGAAGCCCGACCCCGTCGGCGCGTCCGGATCATAGCAGGTGATGGCGAAGCTCTTCGTGCCTTCCGGCGCGCCGGACCAGGAAAGATGCGGGCTCTTGTTGCCGCCCGCGCAACCGAACCCGAAATCCTGGCTGAGGATATGGTCGGCGCCGAGATAATCGCCGTCCTTGAAACTGCTGCTCGTCACCTTGAACGTCATGGTCTGCTCCCTTGCGGCGATCGCGCGCGGCGTCTTGCCTCGGCGGCCATTATCGATAGTTTGGCGCCATGTCCAAGCCGGAACGGACAAAGCCGCGCGCCATCCTGTTCGATCTCGACGACACGATCCTGCCGGGCTTCGCGCGGCCCGACGTCGCCTGGCGCGAGGTCGTCGCCGCGCTTGTCGATACGGCGCGCGTGGACGCAGTTGTCGAGGCGATTCGCGCCCATTCGCGCGAATTCTGGGCTGATCCGGAGCGCCATCGGCAATGGCGCATGACCATGCCCGCCGCGCGCCGCAGGATCGTGACTGACGCCTGCGCCGCGCTGGCCGCGACTGGCCACGCGGCGCCCGACGTCGCGACGGCGGAGGAAATCGCGGATCGCTTCACCGGCTATCTCGACGACGCCATCAGCATTCTGCCCGACGCTTCTCACGTGCTCGACGAATTGCGGCGGCGCGGGTTGCGGCTGGCGCTCATCACCAATGGCGCAACGGCGCCGCAGCGCGCCAAGATCGAGCGTTTCGATCTCGCCCACCGCTTCGATCACGTGCAGATCGAGGAGGAAGCCGGCGTCGGCAAGCCCGAGCCAGCGGCCTATCTGCGCGCGATGGCGAAACTCGGCGTGGCAGCGTCCGAGACATGGATGGTCGGCGACAATCTCGAATGGGAGGTCGTCGCGCCGCAGCGTCTCGGCATATTCGCGGTCTGGGCGGACCTGCACGGACGCGGCCTGCCGCCGGGTGGCGACGTGCGCCCGGACATGATCGTCCGGACGCTGTCGGACCTGCTGCCCGCGCTCGGGTGAACCATCACCCGACCCGCCAGCCGACGTCGGCATGGAACTTCTCGTAGAACTCCCTCGTATAGGCCTGTTCCGGATCGGCGCGCACGCGGCGGTCGAGCTCCTCGGCGTCAGCGCCGACGAGAATGCGCCAGCGCTCCTCGCGCACGCCGTCGAGGATGATCTTCGCCGCCTGCGCCGCGGTCGTCGGCGCATTGTCGCGGAAAGCCGCGGCGACGGCGGCCGCGGCGGCCGCCACCTGCTCGTCGTTCATCGCAGCGACATTGACGCCGGCGCGCGCGAGACGCGCGCGGATCATCTTCAGCTCCGTCGCGCTGAGCGCGCCTTCTTCTCCGCCGCTGTGCATCCGCCGCGAGTTGATGACGATCGACGTGCCGATATGGCCGGGCATGACCACCGAGCACTTGATATGGGGCGCGTTGAGCCGCAGGTCCGTCATCAGGGATTCGGTGAAGCCCTTCACCGCGAACTTCGCCGCGCTGTAGGCCGTGTGCGACGTCTCCGGGCCGATCGACGCCCAGAAGCCGTTGACCGAGGATGTATTGACGATATGCGCTTCGTCCGCCCTGGTCAGCATCGGCAGGAAGGTCAGCACGCCGAGATAGACTCCGCCCCAGCAGATGTTGAACGTGCGCTCCCATTGCTCGCGCGAATTGGTGAACAGGCTGCCGCCGCCGCCGACGCCCGCATTGTTGAAGAGAAGATGTACGCATTCGCTCTTGTGCTGCGTCGCGACCTCGTCGCGAAAACGCTGCATTTGCGATTCGTTCGAGACATCGGCGATATGCGCCGTCACGCGCAGGCCTTGCGGCAGCCCGTCGGCGGCGCAGAGCGCCTGCGTTTCCGCCATCGCGTCGGCCGCGACGTCGCACATGGCGACATGACAGCCCTCCGCGACGAGCTGGCGCACAAGCTCGCGCCCCATGCCTGTGCCGCCGCCCGTGACCACGGCGATCCTGCCCGCGAAATCCTTCATAGCGCCTGCTCCCGTTTCCTCGGCGAACAGATTAAGGCGACGGGCGCACGGCGCGCCAGTTCCGCCTGCGCAAGGGCGTCATGAATCCGGCGCCGGTCGAGGCGGCCGTCACGCGCCGCGCTTTCCATTTGCCGGCAGCGCGCGCGCCGCCCATTATCCCCGGCCAGACGGGAGGACGCATGACGCGCATCGGATTTGTCGGGCTTGGCTCCATGGGCCTGCCCATGGCCAGGGTTCTCGCGGCCAAGGGGTTCGCGGTAACGGGCTTCGACCTGCGCGCGGCCGCCATGCAGGAGCTGGCCGCCGCGGGCGGCAAGGCGGCCGACAGCGTGGGCGACGCGCTCGCCGGCGCCGATGTCGCCATCCTCATGGTGGTCAATGCGGCGCAGGCCGAGTCCGTGCTGTTCGATTCCAACGCCATCGCGCGGCTGGCGCCCGGCGCGGTCGTCATGGTGATGGCCACCTGCCCTCCCGCGAAATCGCAGGCGCTCGCGGCCCGCGTTAAGGCGGCTGGCTTCGGCTTCGTCGATGCGCCCGTATCAGGCGGCGTGGTGGGCGCGACGGCGGGCTCGCTCACCATCATGGTTGGGGCCGACGACGCAGATTTTGCCCGTGCGAAAGACGCCCTGGAAGCGATGGGCTCGAAGGTCGCGCGCGTCGGGGACCGGCCGGGAGCAGGCTCGACGGCCAAGGCCATCAACCAGCTTCTGTGCGGCGTGCATCTGGCGGCGGCCGGCGAGGCCATGGCGCTCGCGCGCAAATTGGGCGTGGACGTGAGCCAGATCCTCGACGTCGTCTCGGGTTCGGCGGCGTCGAGTTGGATGCTCCGCGACCGCGGCCCGCGGATGCTGGAAGACCATCCGCGCGTGACCAGCGCCGTCGACATTTTCGTCAAGGATCTCGGCATCGTGCTGGAGACAGGCGCCGGATGCGGCGCGCAAACGCCGCTTGCGGCGGCGGCGCATGAGCGGTTCAAGCAGGCCTCGGCGGCGGGCTTGGGCGCCGAGGACGACAGCCAGGTGACGCGGGCCTTCGGGGATTTGAAGGGGCGGTAAGGCTCACACGGCTGTCATCCCGCGCAAGCGGAGATCCAGAACTTCAGCCCCTTGCCCTGGTTTCCCGATCGCGTCTCGCGCGTCGGGAATGACGCCGCCGGCCTCACGTCCGCAACTTCCGCCCTATTTCTTTCTCGACGTGCTCCACCTTGCTCTTGAGCCGCGACTCGCCGCCAGGCTTCCAGTCGGCCTTGAGCGTGAGGCCGATGCGCGGGCAATCTTTTTCCAGCGCCTTGAAGCAGGCGTCGACGACGCCCATCGCCTCGTCCCACTCGCCTTCGATGATCGTGCCCATCGGCGTGAGCTGATAGGCCAGGCCGGAGCGGTCGATCACGTCGAGGATGCGCGCGACATGGGCGCTGAGGCTCTCGCCGACCCCGCGCGGCGCCATGGCGAATTCGATGAGGACCATTGCGTTTCTCCCGGACCGATCCGAATTGAAAAATCGTGGCGCCCTGCAACAATGGACGCAAGGTCGCGGGAGGAACAACATGGATCTCGGATTGCAGGGCAGGCATGCGGTCGTCACCGGCGCATCCAAGGGCATTGGCCTTGCCTGCGCGAAGGCGCTGGTTGCCGAAGGCTGCACGGTGACGCTGGTGTCGCGCGACGCGGGCCGACTCGCCGAGGCGCAGAAGCAGGTCGGCGCTCAGGCCCGGGTCTTCCCCGCCGATCTCTCGAAAGCGGAAGACCGGGCGAAACTCGCAGCAAGCGTTCCCGCGCCCGATATTCTCGTCAACAACGCCGGCGCCATTCCGGGCGGCAATATTCTCGGCCTCACGATGGAGCAATGGCAGGAGGCCTGGAGCCTCAAGGTGTTCGGCTACATCCATCTGACGCAGCTCTACCTGCCCGCCATGATGCAGCGACGCTCGGGCTGCATCGTCAACATCATCGGGCTCGCCGGCGTGTCGCCGCGCTGGGACTACATCTGCGGCGCAGCCGGCAACGCCGCGCTCATCGCGTTCACCAAGGCGGTCGGCGGCAAGACGCCGGAAAGCGGCGTGCGCGTGGTGGGCATCAATCCGGCCTCCACGCGCACCGACCGCATCGTCGAATTGTCGAAGGCCCGCGCGCGCCAGCGCGACGGCGACGACAGTCGCTGGGAGGAGTTTCTCTCGGGACTGCCGTTCGGCCGTCCGGCGGAGCCGGAGGAGATCGCGGCGCTCGCCGCCATGCTCGCCTCCGACCGCATCGCCTATGTCAGCGGCGCGGTGATCGACGTCGACGGCGGCGTGCAATTCCGCTGAGCGGGTCGCGCCGGACTCTAGGCGAGATCGGCGACCAGCGCGTCCCGCACGGCCGGCGCCAGCGTCAACTCCGCCTGATAATTCGGATGGTCGACGCCCATGCGGATGGCCGCGCCTGCCTTGGCCGCCGCCGCCATGTCCGGCGTCAGCTCGAAGCGCAGGAAATGCACCGCCGAGGTCTTGGCCTCTGTCTCGCGTTCGAGATCCTCGTTGGCGACCGGATTGACGCGCGCGAAATCGGCGACCTGAACCCAGACCGCAGTTTCGATGCCGATGAGGCGGGCAAGCTGGCGCTTGCGCTCCTCGACGTCGGGATATTCGACCATGAAGGTCGCCTTCCAGTTGAGCCCGTCCGGGATCAGCGGGTTGTAGACGTCGAGTTCTTCCTGAATCAGCTCCGGCTCGAAGATGCGCTCCAGCCGCAGCATTTCCTGCACCTGGTATTTCATGGTCAGCGCGTCTTCGAAGTGCAGCGACGCGTGCTTGCCGAGCTCCACGCGGCGCGTCTTCTTGTGCGCCATCACCTTGGCGCGAAATGCCGGCCGTTCGCGGGCGTATTGCTCGAGGCTATACAGATCTTCATGCCGCAGCATGGTCATACTCCGTAGGCTTTGCGCAGAAGCGTGATGGGGTGTTCGGGCGCGCAGCCCTGCGCGCGCGCATGTGCGATGTGATGGCCAGCCATGGCGCAATCCGAACTCAGGCGGTCGGGCTCGGCCGCGTTGACGCGCGCGACGACCGGCCTGACGATCTTCATCGCGAGATCGTGAAACTCCGTCTTGACCGCGTAGGTGCCGTCATGGCCCGAGCAGCGCTCGATGATTTCGAGCGTGGTGTCGGGGATCAGCGACAAGATTTCCTTCGTCTTCGGACCGATGTTCTGCACGCGCTGGTGGCAGGCGGCATGAT